>Ga0315271_10000010_pt1 | contig 78434 bp, 68 predicted proteins | sample C3_top_MG_FD_204664 | JGI IMG/M metagenome (GOLD analysis project Ga0315271, IMG submission 204664) | Sediment microbial communities from Yellowstone Lake, YNP, Wyoming, USA - C3_top | ecosystem: Environmental > Aquatic > Freshwater > Lake > Sediment | place: USA: Wyoming | collected 2017-08-01
GCGAGTCAGTCAAATTCGACGGCTTCAACTTCAGCATATTGCGCGCCGACAGCCGTCGTTTGCACGCGGTGCGCGTCACCCGTGTTGCGCCGGAAGACAACGCGCAACTGCCGCTGGTTTAGTTCAGATCCGCGTCAAACAGCTATTCGTAGGGCAATGGAATGGACTTCCCCCACCCACGGCATCGCAGTCGTGTTATCAGCGCGCCCCGGAAACCGACCAAGGGTTCAGCGTTTGAACACTTGTCGGCTCAAAATTTGCGATATTACGCAAGGACATTGGAGCCACGATTAAATGCGAATAAGCCCGCCTAATCCAGCCAGCGCACCAGATAAAACAGTTTGAATCCTTCGGACGAACGCGACGGCCCGCTGGCCAGCGCGGCGTGGCGGTTTTTTTCCGGGTCGGCGTGTTGCCGCGCGTCGGCTTCGCTGGGATAGATTTCCACCACGCCTTCGGGAAAGCGCTTGCGAGTTTTGCCGGACGGCGAATAAATCACCACCGCCGAGGTGCCGACAACCTGGGCTTCGAGATCGGTGAACAGGCTGCTGGATTGCGGCACGGCGGCTGGGTCTCAGTGCGTTTTCTTGGGAATGCTGCTGATTTTGACTGCGTGTGAAGTCGGCGTCTCGTCGGCAAAGCGCGGCTTTTCGTCCAGGGTGCGACCGGTGAGCTGCGCCAGTTCGGCCTCACGACCAGAAATCACTACCAGACAATCCTTGATGCCGAGCACGGTGGCTTCGGTCAGCGGGCTGGGATTGCCGTCGCGCGGGGCGGTGTCGCGCACGATCGAGGTGAGCGTTTTGCGCATCATGCGCATCAGGCGCTGTTCGTCGTGCAGGGCTTGTTCTTGATTGTCCATGGTGGTTTCCAGAGTGCGGCGGGGGTGTGCCATTGTCGGTGTCGCGCCGAATCCAGTCAACGCAAGGCCATGCCGGGGACGGGGATAAAAACGCCGATGGGGGGCATAAGCAGAATGAACCGCTGCGGGCGGGCGGCTGTTTTATGCTGGCGGACGGAGGAAATACCCATGTCTGATAGCCAAACCGATAACAGCGAAGTCCGCGAAATCCGCATCAATCCCATTGTGCCGAGCGAGTCGGTGCTGGTGGCCACTGCGCGCAGTATGCGGCCAAAAAAAGCCGAGGATTTAGCGCCGCGCGATACCCGCAAACATGTTGAAACCTGTCCGTTTTGTCGCGGCAACGAGCACAAGACGCCGCCGCTGATCATGGCCTGGCCGGAGTCCGGCGACTGGCAAATCCGCATGGTGGAAAATCTCTACCCGGTGCTGGGCGACGACCGCGCGCAGAGCGGTTTTACCTTTGGCCTGCAACAGACGATCGACGGCTACGGGCGGCATGAAGTCATCATCGATCACTACGAACACGGCACCGCGATTCACGAGATGGCGGAATCGCATCTGGCGGCGCTGTTCAATGTGTATCAGACGCGGATGCGGCAGTTGTTTGCATCGGACGAGCGGCTGAAATATGTGCTGATCTTCAAGAATTTCGGCCCGGCAGCGGGGGCGTCGATTCCGCACACGCACAGCCAGATCATTGCGATGCCGGTGGTGCCGGAAAACGTCGATGCCGAGGTGGCGAACAGCGCCGCGCATTACGCCAAGCATCACCACTGCATTTTCTGCGCGCTGATCGACGAGGCGCTGACGTTTGAGGCGACGCTGTACGACCGCGCGTCCGGCGCGGTTCGGCGCAAGATCAACGTCGGCCAGTACGTGGTCGAGCGCGGCGAAAAGTTCATCGCCATCAAGCCTTTTGCCAGTCGCTACGAATGGGAAGTGCATATCCTGCCGCTCGTCCACCAGGCTGATTTTCTCGATCTGCGCGGCGAAGACATGGCCGATCTGGCGCGGGTGATGAAGCGCACCATGGCGCGGCTGGATGCCGTCATCGGCGGTGCGCAATACAACTTCTTTTTACACACCGTGCCGCACGACGCGCAGCGCGCCGCGCACGCGCCGAGCTACCACTGGCATCTGGAAATCTGCCCGCGCACCTCGATCCCCACTGGCTTTGAATTGGGGTCAGGCTTGTTCGTCAACACCATCAACCCGGAGCAGGCGGCGGAGCGATTGCGGGCGGTCGAGTTGTAGGGTTGGGTGAAAAATTTGAATATCCAGAGACGATGTGATGTGGCGGTGCAAGACCCCGGTGTTTAGTGTTACGGCACGACTCACTCTTTTGCGTGAGAAGGGAGGGTGGAGTTGCTGACCTGCGTTCAAGATTGCAGCAGCGGCAGCAGCGTCAGGCGCAGGTCATTGCCGATTTGACGTGTGTCGCTCAGTTTGAACCGTGCAGCGTCAGCCAGCGTCGCAAGTGGCGGTTGGGTAAACAAGCCGCGCGCACTGTCGCCCACCGCCAGTGGCGCGACATAGGCCACCCATTCGTCAATCAGGCCCGCGCTGAGCAGTGCGCCGTTCAACGCAGCACCGGCTTCGACGTGCAGTTCGTTGATGCCACGTTGCGCCAGCAGCGCGAGCAGGGCGGCGAGATCGACCTGGCCATTCGCCCCGGGCAATTCGATCACCTCCGCACCCGCCTGTTCGAGCGCGGCGCGCGCGGCGGCGGGAGCGTGGTGGCAGGCGATCAGCGCGGGCAGGATCGCCGCATCCACTGGTGTACGCAACCCGGAATCGACGATGACCCTGAGCGGCTGGCGGCCGATGTCGAAATCGCGCACGTTCATGCGCGGGTTGTCGGCCAGCACGGTGCCGCTGCCGGTGAGGATGGCGCAGGCGCGTGCGCGCAGGTGCTGCACGTCGGCACGCGCGGCCTCGCCGGTGATCCATTGCGACTGGCCGTTGGCGAGCGCGGTTTTGCCGTCGAGCGTGGAGGCTGTTTTGAGCCGCACCCACGGCCGCTGCCGCGTCATGCGCGAAATGAAACCGGAGTTAAGGGCGCGCGCTTCGGCTTCCATCAAGCCGACCTCGGCCTGAATGCCGGCCAGCGTCAGCATCGTGATGCCGCCGCCTGCCACCAGCGGATTGGGGTCGCGCATCGCCGCCAGCACCCGGGTTACGCCCGCCTGGATTAGCGCCTCGGCGCATGGCGGGGTGCGGCCGTGGTGCGAGCAGGGTTCCAGCGTGACATACACGGCGGCGCCGCGCGCTGCCGCACCTGCGGCTTTCAACGCGTGAATTTCGGCGTGCAGCATGCCGACGCGTTGATGCCAGCCAACGCCCACGACACGGCCATCCTTGACGATGACGCAACCGACGCGCGGGTTGGGAGTAGTGGTGTAAAGCCCGCGCGCCGCGAGTTGCAGCGCGTGCGCCATGTGCGCGTGGTCGGCGGCGCTGGTGCGGTCGGCGTGGGACATTACTGGTCGATGTCGCGGATGACGTCGCGGAAGTCCTCGACGTCCTGGAAGCTGCGGTACACCGAGGCGAAGCGGATGTAGGCGACCTTGTCGAGTTTCTTCAGCTCGTTCATTACCAGTTCGCCGACTTCGCGCGCGGGCACTTCGCGCTCGCCCAGCGTCAGCAGGCGCTGGCGGATGCGGTCGACGGCGGCGTCGACCAGCTCGGTGGAAACCGGGCGCTTGTGCAGCGCGCGGCGAAAGCCTTCGCGTAACTTGGCTTCGGAAAAATCTTCGCGGGTGCCGTTGGTCTTGACGATCTGCGGCGGCCGCAGCTCGGCTGTCTCCCAAGTGGTGAAGCGCTTGTCGCACGCCGTGCAGCGGCGACGGCGACGAATCGCGTCGCCCGCCTCATTGACGCGGGAGTCGATGACCTGGGTGTCGAGGGAGCCGCAGAAGGGGCATTTCATTTGGGGTGAGCGGGGAACGGTGAGCGGTGAGCGGTGAACGGGGTTTGCCGCTCACCGCTTCCCGCTAACGGTTTACCCATAAACAGGATACTTCGCCGTCAGTTTCGCCACTTCGCCCTTCACCCGCTCGATCACGGCTTCATCATTCGGCGCGTCGAGCATGTCGGCGATCAAGTTGGCGAGCTGTTCGGCTTCGAGTTCCTTGAAACCGCGCGTTGTCATCGCCGGGGTGCCGATGCGGATGCCGCTGGTGACGAAAGGCTTTTGCGGGTCGTTCGGAATCGCGTTCTTGTTGACCGTGATGTGGGCGCGGCCGAGCAGCGCCTCGGCTTCCTTGCCGGTGAGATTCTTGGCGCGCAGATCGACCAGAAACACGTGGGACTCAGTCCGCCCGGAGACGATAGCCAGCCCGCGTTCGACCAGCACTTTGCACATCACCAGCGCGTTGTCGATCACCTGTTCCTGGTAGTGCTTGAATTCCTTGGTGGCCGCTTCCTTGAACGCGGTGGCCTTGCCCGCGATGACGTGCATCAGCGGGCCGCCCTGCAAGCCGGGGAAGATCGCGGAATTGATCGCCTTTTCGTGCTCGGCGCGCATCAAGATAATGCCGCCGCGCGGACCGCGCAGCGTTTTGTGGGTGGTCGAAGTCACCACGTCGGCATGCGGCACCGGGTTGGGGTACACGCCTGCGGCGATCAGCCCGGCGTAGTGCGCCATATCCACCATGAAAATCGCGCCGATCTCCTTGGCCACTTTGGCAAAGCGCGCGAAGTCGATGCGCAGTGAATAAGCAGACGCGCCGGCGATGATGAGCTTCGGCTTGTGCTCGCGCGCCAGCGCCTCCATCTTGTCGTAATCGATTTCCTGCGCCTCGTTCAAGCCATAGGCGACGACGTTGAACCACTTGCCGCTCATGTTCAGCGCCATGCCGTGGGTGAGGTGGCCGCCTTCGGCCAGGCTCATGCCCATGATGGTGTCGCCGGGCTTCAAGAACGCCATGAACACCGCCTGGTTGGCCTGCGAACCGGAGTTGGGCTGCACGTTGGCAGCTTCCGCGCCGAACAGCGCTTTCACCCGGTCGATCGCCAGTTGCTCGACGATGTCCACGTATTCACAGCCGCCGTAGTAGCGCTTGCCGGGATAGCCTTCGGCGTATTTATTGGTGAGCTGCGAACCTTGCGCTTCCATCACCGCCGGGCTGGTGTAGTTCTCCGACGCGATCAGCTCGATGTGATCCTGCTGGCGCTGGTCTTCTTGTTGAATCGCCGCCCACAAATCGGGGTCGGTTTGGGACAGGGGGAGAGAAGCAAACATGGAGGAGTCCGGAACGCGAAAACACGCATTTTAACAAAGCGCGGCCTAAGCGTTCGATCCGCCTGTTCGGGTGGCCGGAATCTGGCGCGGCAGCGCAGGTTTTGCAGTGGGGCATCACCTTGCAAGGGCAGCTAAGCAGCGGCCACGCCGTCGTCGAATCGGCGAGATTGAATCGTGGTTCGTTCACGCCCTGTTGTGATTCATTTCCCCCGCCCATGCACCACAAGCGACGCGCCAGATCGGTCGTTCCGCGTACTGAGAAATTGGTAACATGTTGATTGTTAACGATTTAACAAGCTGGCACGCTGTCTGCTTTATTCGAGCTGAGCACGCTTACCGCAAGGCCGGTTTGCTCAGGCAGTCTCCTCCGACTTGCGGCCTCTGCGGAGGCCGCCTTTTTTCGTAGCGTATTTGGATATCGGGATAAGCATGCGCGTACTGATTATTGAAAACCAGCCCGTCCGGCTGGCGATGCTGATGCTCTCACTGCGGGATGCGGGCTGTGTCGTGCTGGCCACGCTCAATTCGGCACGCGGTCTGGACGCGCAGATTCTGGCGCTGCGACCCGATGTGGTGATCATTGCGCAGGACTCGCCCGAGCGCGACACGCTGGCGCAGCTTCGCGCCGCGAACCGGACGTGTGCGTGCCCGATGGTGATGCTTACCGGCGACGGCAGCGCGGAGGCGATTCGCGCGGCGACCCAGGCGGGGGTGACGTCGTATGTGGTGGATGGCCTCGATCCGGCGCGCCTCAAACCCATTCTCGACGTGGCGATATCGCGCTTCGGCGCGCAGCGTGTGCTGCACGACCAACTGGATCAGGCGCGTCTCGAACTGTCCGAGCGCAAGCTGGTTGACCAGGCCAAGGCGCGGCTGATTAAACAAACCGGCGCGTCGGAACCCGAGGTGTATCGCGAGCTGCGCCGTGCGGCGATGGATCGCGGGCTGAAGCTGACCGACATTGCGCGTGAGGTTTTGCAGAAGTCATCGCCTTGATTGATACAGCTTTGATTAATACAGCCCTGATTGGTGCGCGCTCCGGTCAATCTGCACCACATGAGTGCACAACAGGATTTGATTGTCTGTTTAATGCGCGACCCTATGACTTGAACGGCAGGAAATACAAGGGGTTAAGGCAGTTGGCACAGCCATTGCTAAACCTGAACTGAATAGTCGCAATGGCGTGACTTTCAGCATGACCATTAAATCTTTATCACTGGACAAAGGCGTCCGCCCACAAGGCGACGCCTTTTTTATTTGGAGAACAAGCGTGAGTGATGTCGAAAACAAGCCCCTGCCGCAAGACCTGAGCAAGCGTGATTTCATGAAAAAAACGGTCGGCATGTCTGCCGCTGCCGCGTTGATGACGCTGGTGTCGCCGGGCGTGCGTCAGGGCGCCTGGGCGGCGGGTTCGGATGCGCCGGAAAAACCCAACCTCAACATCGGCTTCATTCCGCTGACTGATTGCGCGTCGGTGGTGATGGCTTCGGTGAAAGGCTTCGACAAGAAATATGGATTGACCATCACGCCGACCAAGGAAGCCTCGTGGGCGGCGGTGCGCGACAAGCTGGTGAACGGCGAGCTCGATGCCGCGCATGTGCTGTATGGCCTGATCTATGGCGTGCAGATGGGCATCGGCGGGCCGAAGAAAGACATGGCTATCTTGACGACGCTCAACAACAACGGCCAGGCGATCACGCTGTCGAATCAGTTGAAAGCCAAGGGCGTGACTGACGGCGCCAGCCTGGCCAAGCTGATCGTCGCCGAGCCCAAGGAATACACCTTCGCCCAGACCTTCCCCACCGGCACTCACGCCATGTGGTTGTATTACTGGCTGGCGACCTATGGCATCAACCCGTTCACCCAGACCAAGGTCATTACCGTGCCGCCGCCGCAAATGGTCGCCAACATGCGGGTCGATAACATGGACGGTTACTGCGTGGGCGAGCCGTGGAATGCGCGCGCGATCCGCGACAACATTGGTTTCACTGCCGTGACGTCGCAGGACATCTGGGTCAACCATCCGGAAAAAGCGCTGGGCACCACCGCCGATTTTGTCGCACAGTATCCGAACACTGCGCGCGCGATGACAGCGGCGATTCTGGATGCAGCCAAATACATCGATGTGATGAGCAACCGCTCGGAAGTGGCGAAGATCATTTCCGAAAAGTCCTACGTCAACACCGACTTCGACTCGATCGAGGATCGCATGCTCGGCCAGTACAACAACGGCATCGGCAAGAAATGGCAAGACCCGAACTACATGAAGTTTTACGCTGATGGCGCGGTCGGCTTCCCCTACCTGTCCGACGGCATGTGGTTCCTTACCCAGCACAAGCGCTGGGGCTTGCTGAAAGAGCATCCCGACTATCTGGCGGTGGCGAAGAAGGTCAACCGCATCGACGTCTACAAGGATGCGGCCGCCATGACCAAGACGCCGCTGCCGAAGTCCGACATGCGCAGCAGCAAGCTGATCGACGGCGTGGTGTGGGATGGCAAGAACCCCAAGGCTTACGCCGACAGCTTCAAGATCAAGGCCTAATAAACCGAGATAATCCATTGGAAAAACCACGTCAGTTAAATCAGCGTTGTAGGTCAGCCTTCAGGCTGACAAGTTGGCCTGTCCCAGGGGATACACCTTCGGATAAAGGCCAACCTACGGCTTGATGAACAATCCCGGATAAATCAAGGTTTAAACGCTGACCCCCTCCACAAGGAGGGGGCGCAAGGAGAGACGCCATGAACGCAATCACCCTGAATGAACGAAGTTTCAAAGAAGTCATGAATGCACCCGAAACCACCCCGCTGACGGCGAGCAACGAGCCGCTACCCGTGGCACGGCGCACCCCGCTGCTGGAAACCGAAACCGGCAAGCGCCTGATCGAAACCGCTGGCAATGCGGTCAAGGCCACCATCCCGCCGCTGCTCGGCATGTTGCTGTTCATCGCTCTGTGGGCGCTGATCGCCAACACCAACCCATCCATTCCCGGCCCGGTAGAAACCTGGGCTTCGGCGGTGGAACTGTTTTCCGATCCGTTCTATAAAAATGGCCCGAACGACATGGGCATTGGCTGGAACATCCTCAACTCGCTGTATCGCGTCGGCTTGGGCTTTGGCGCGGCAGCGATCATCGGCGTTCCGCTCGGCTTCATGATCGGTCGCTTCCAGTTTCTGAACCAGATGATGTCGCCGATCATCAGCATCCTGCGCCCGGTGTCACCGCTGGTTTGGTTGCCGATTGGTTTGCTGGTGCTGCAAAAAGCCGAGCCGGCATCGATCTGGGTGATCTTCATTTCCAGCATCTGGCCGATGGTGCTGAACACCGCCGCCGGCGTGCAGCGCATCCCGCAGGACTACATGAACGTCGCGCGCGTGCTGAACCTGTCCGAGTTCAAGGTGTTCACCAAAATCCTGTTCCCGGCGGTGCTGCCCTACGTGCTGACCGGCGTACGGCTGTCGATCGGCGTGGCCTGGCTGGTGATCGTCGCCGCCGAAATGCTCACCGGCGGCGTCGGTATCGGCTTCTGGGTGTGGGACGAATGGAACAATCTCAACGTCGCCCACATCATCATCGCCATCTTCGTCGTCGGCATTGTCGGGCTGCTGCTGGAGCAGATGCTGATGCTGCTGGCCAAACGGTTTAGTTACGAGTGAGGGGTAAGGAGTGAGGCGTGAGGTGGATCCCCCGCACGCCGCTCCTCACCCCTGACGCCTCACCCCTCACGGAGATACACATGGAAAAATACGTCCATATCGAAAACGCCTCAATGGTATTCCACACCAAAAAAGGCAAGTTCACCGCGCTGACGGACATCAACCTCAACATCGGGCAAGGCGAATTCATCGCGCTGATCGGCCACTCCGGCTGCGGCAAATCCACCCTGCTGAATCTGGTGGCCGGCCTGCTCGACGCCAGCGACGGCGTGCTACTGCTCGCCAACCGGGAAATCAAGGGGCCGGGGCCGGAACGCGGGGTGGTGTTCCAGAACCACTCGCTGCTGCCCTGGCTCACGTCGTTCGAGAACGTTTATCTCGCGGTGGAAAAGGTATTCGGCGGCAGCGAATCCAAAGCGCAACTGAAAGCGCGTACCGCCGCCACGCTGGAACTGGTGGGCCTGACCCACGCTGCCGACAAACTGCCGGGCGAAATCTCCGGCGGCATGAAGCAGCGCGTCGGCATTGCGCGCGCGCTGGCGATGGAGCCGAAAGTGCTGTTGCTCGACGAACCCTTCGGCGCGCTCGACGCCCTGACCCGCGCTCACTTGCAGGACGAGCTGATGAAGATCGTCGCGGCGACGAAAAGCACCGTCATCATGGTGACGCACGACGTCGACGAGGCCGTGCTGCTCTCCGACCGCATCGTGATGATGACCAACGGCCCGGCGGCGACCATTGGCGAGATTATGGAAGTGGATTTGCCACGCCCGCGCGCGCGCCTCGACCTCGCCCACAACCCGCATTACCACGCCCTGCGCAGCAATGTGCTGGAGTTTCTCTACAGCCGTCAGATGCGACCGAAGGAGGCCGCCTGAGCGTGGTTGTTGCTGCGTAGCAGCCTTACAACCACGGCCTACCCTTTACGGGTGGACCCACCCCCATGCCATCTGACCCCGGCCCGAACTGGAAGCAATATCGCGGCGACCCGGCCATTCGGGGCGCGCTGTTCGAGCAGTGTCGGGTGCGTTCGGCGATGGACGACCAGTTCAACGAAACCTTTGCCCAGGTCGAAAAGCTGATGTGCCAGCATGGCGTGTTTCACGCCAAGCTGCATTTCTCCAGCAGCCGCGCCACCCTGTGGCTGTACAGCGACCCCCACCGTTACCGGGTGCTGTCGGTGGACGAGCTGCTGACCGCCACGCCGTGCCCGACCTGTCCGTTCACCCGCTATCCACTCGACGCAGTGGTCGAGCCGCACCACATCCGCGAGATTCTGGAAATGTTCCGCACCCTGCGTTTTTCAGACGAACAGTTTTACCTGCGTTCCGGTTCGCTCAATCTCATCAACGGCCTGGTCGGGCTGAATTTTTCCTGCGACGGCAGCCACTATCTGCCAGCCGATGAGTTTCTGGCATCGCCGCTGGCGCGCTGGTTTGGCCAGTAACGCGCCACGATGACGCTCGCGTTGCGCTTGAGCCGGACGCCAAAAACAGGCACGATGAAGGCCGTCTGAACGAATCACGCCACACCATGACTTACTGCGTCGCCATCAAGACCGACAGCGGACTGATTTTCGCCTCCGACTCGCTTACCAACGCCGGCATCGACCATGTCAGCACCTATTCCAAGATGCACAGTTTTGTGCAGCCGGGCGAGCGCATGTTCGTACTGCTGGCGGCGGGCAATCTCGCCACCACGCAGAGCGTGGTCAAGCGGCTGCGCGACGACTGTCGGCTGGGGGCGGAAACCTGTCTCTCGAAGGTGTATTCGATCAGCGAAGCGGTCGATTACGTCGGCACCGTTTCCACCGAAGTCCAGCGCACCCAGGCTGCGCGCGACGCCAACACCAATTTCGAGGCCACCTTCATCTTCGGCGGCCAGATCGCTGGCCAGGCGCCCGAAACCTACATGATCTACCCGCAGGGCAACCACATCCACGAATCAAGCGCGCACCCGTTTCTGCAGATCGGCGAAACCAAATACGGCAAGCCCATCCTCGACCGCGTCATCCGCCCCGATACGCCGCTGGAGCAGGCCGCACGTTGCGCACTGGTGTCGATCAACTCGACCATCCGCTCCAACCTCACCGTCGGCCCGCCGGTCGAGTTGCTGATTTATAACGCCGATGCACTCAACGGCGGCCGCCGCCTGCTGTTTTCGGAAGATCATCCCTACTATCGCTCGCTGGCCAACGCCTGGAACGAAGGCCTGCGCCATGCGCTGAACAATCTGCCGCCGTTCGAATGGGAAAACCAGCCGCAGCCGCTGCAGGTGGTGGCAGCCAGCGGCAGCGGGCAGATGCAGGGGTAGAACCAACGTGCAAAACAAGTACGTTGGTGACGTCGGTGATTACTGCAAGCTGGGACTCTTACGCTGGCTATGTGGCATGCATCCTGATACCGACAGCACACAATTTTCTCTAGGTGTGGGCTGGTACGCTGTACCAGATAACTTCGATCCCCCAGCTAACAGGGATGGTCGGCATATCAGTTATTTGGGGCTTGGCCACAATGAAAATGGAAACATCATTCCAACCCCTGGCACAGAGCAACTGAGGTACTTGGATGTAGACCTGTGGGTTCAACTAAGAAATGCTGTGCGCGACCCCGAGAATCAAAAGCGTCACATCCCAACTCTTGAAGCGATTCTTGATGCAAAAGGTAATTGCGCATTCCATCGCGACCTCATTCCTGCCTCGTCGAACTGGCGAGGCCGCCTTGAGCTTCGTCAGGCGTGGGTCGACGAGGCGGCTGTGCGTTTACAGAATCGCGATCTGATTTTTCTCGACCCGGACAACGGGCTTGCCAGTGAGAAAATGCATTCTGGCGCAAAGAAAATCGTCAAACACATCTTGTTCCATGAGCTTGCGCAGCTCACTCAATCAGCAAACCTTGGCCTGATTTTTTATCACCACTTGGGCCAGCACGAGCCCCATCCCACCCAGCTCGCCAAGCTCAACACACGCCTGGATGGTTTCAAACAAGACTGGAAAATAAATTCACTGGTTTTCAACCGCAACACCTGTCGTGCATTTTTTGTATTGACTCGACGCGACCACAAAGACTCAGCACTTTTGGAAGAACGTTTCAACTCATTCATCCACAAGTGGCTACGCCCAGATGGTGCTGTGGCGCTTTCTTAGCGCTTCTGTATTCGCTTCCTAAAAAGCTCTGCCCTGGCTCGCCCCTTGCTTGTAACAGACAGTCCGCATACTGTCTGACACCATGAGCATCCACGTCGCCATCCGCCATACCACCGTCTACCAATTCGACCGCCGCGTCACGCTGGGTCCGCACATCGTGCGGCTGCGCCCGGCGCCGCATTCGCGCACGCCGATCCTCGCCTACACGCTGAAGATCACGCCGGAGCAGCACTTCATCAACTGGCAGCAGGATCCGTTCGGCAATTACCTGGCGCGGCTGGTGTTCCCGGAGGCGACGCGCGAATTCTCGGTCGATGTCGAAGTGATCGCCGACCTCACCGTCATCAACCCGTTTGATTATTTCGTTGAAGACAGCGCCGAACACTGGCCGTTTGATTACGATGCGGCGCTGAAACGTGAGCTCACCCCCTATCTTGAAACCGAACCCGCAGGCGAGCGGCTCGCCGCGTGGCTGGCTGAGGTGCCGCGCGAACGGATTCACTGCAACGATTTCCTGGTGGCGCTGAATCAGCGTTTGCAGCACGACATTGCCTACACCGTGCGGATGGAACCGGGGGTGCAGACGCCGGAGGAAACGCTGGAAAAAGCGCTTGGTTCGTGCCGCGACACGGCCTGGTTATTTGTGCAAATCCTGCGCCATCTGGGGCTGGCGGCGCGCTTTGTGTCGGGCTATCTGGTGCAGCTCACTGCCGACGAAAAGTCGCTCGACGGCCCCTCCGGCACCGACAAGGACTTTACCGACCTGCACGCCTGGACCGAGGTGTATCTGCCCGGCGCCGGCTGGATCGGGCTGGATCCAACCTCGGGCCTGTTCGCGGGCGAAGGCCATATCCCGCTGGCCGCCACGCCGCAGCCGTCTTCCGCCGCGCCGATTGAGGGCATGACCGATCCGTGCGAGGTCGAGTTCGAGTTTTCCAACACCGTCACCCGCATCCACGAAGACCCGCGCGTCACGCTGCCGTATACCGACGCCGAGTGGGAGGCGATTCTGGCGTTGGGCGCAGCAGTGGACGAGAAACTGCTGGCCAACGACGTGCGCCTGACCCACGGCGGCGAGCCCACTTTTGTCTCCATCGACGACATGGAGGCACCAGAATGGAACACGGATGCCTTCGGAACGCACAAAAGGGAGCGCGCCGAGGTTTTGGTGCGGCGGTTGCGCGATCGCCTTGCCCCTGGCGCGCTGCTGCACACCGGGCAGGGCAAGTGGTATCCGGGCGAACCCCTGCCGCGCTGGGCGCTGGGGATTGTCTGGCGCAAGGATGGCGTGCCGGTGTGGAAAAATCCGGCGCTGCTGGCCGAGGCGGAAAAAGAGTCGGGCCACACCGTGCTCGACGCCCGGCGCTTCGCCAAAACCCTGGCGCAGCATCTGGGGCTGGCGATGCGCTATGCGCAACCGGTGTACGAAGACGCGCTCGCCGCGCTGCTGCAGGAAGCGGAACTGCCGCCCAACGTCGATGTGCTTGCCAAAGACGGCGACCATGCCGAGCTCGACAGCGCCAGCCTGCGCGGGGCGCTGGCCAACAAGCTGTCGCGCGGACTCAACACGCCGACCGGTTACGTACTGCCGCTGGCCTGGCGCGGGGGTGAACACTGCAGTGATGAAGGCGGCGGCGGGGCGCACCCGTGGCACAGCGCACCGTGGCAAACCCGGCGCGACCGGCTGTATCTCACCCCCGGCGATGCGCCGATGGGATTGCGGCTGCCGTTGAATTCGCTGCCGTGGGTGGCCGAAGACGCGCGCGAACCCTGGGTCGAGGTGGACCCCTTCGCGGCACAGCCGCCGCTGGCCGATTTTCACGGCGAGATTGCCGCGCGTTTTTCCACCTTCACGCCAGCGAAATCCGGCTCGACGGAGTCCGATGATCCCGATCATCCTGAACTCCATCCGCAAGCCGCGATGACCCCGGTCGAGGTACCGCACACCGCGCTGTGCGTCGAGGCGCGCGGCGGCTGTCTGTTCGTTTTCATGCCGCCGACCGGCACGCTGGAGCATTATCTTGATCTGCTGGCGGCGGTCGAAGCCAGCGCCGCCGCGCTCAACTTGCCGGTGGTGATTGAAGGCTATACGCCGCCGTCGGACGGGCGCATGGAAAAGCTGCTGGTCACCCCCGACCCCGGCGTGATCGAGGTCAACATCCACCCCGCACACACCTGGCAGCAATTGGTGGATACGACGACGATGGTGTACGCCGAAGCGCGTCTGTCACGATTGGCAGCAGAAAAATTCATGCTCGACGGCCGCCACGCCGGCACCGGCGGCGGCAACCACGTCACCCTTGGCGGCGCGACGCCGTCCGACAGCCCCTTCCTGCGCCGCCCGGATCTGCTCGCCAGCCTGATCACCTACTGGCAGCACCACCCGGCGCTGTCGTATCTGTTTTCCGGCATGTTCATCGGTCCGACCAGCCAGGCGCCGCGCGTCGACGAAGGCCGCATCGAGCGTCTGTATGAACTGGAAATCGCCTTCCAGCAAATGCCAGTGGGCGACGTGCCGCAACCCTGGCTGGTGGATCGTTTGCTACGCAACCTGCTGACCGATCTCACCGGCAACACGCATCGCTCGGAATTCTGCATCGACAAACTGTATTCGCCCGACAGCGCCAGCGGGCGGCTCGGCCTGCTCGAATTCCGTGGTTTCGAGATGCCGCCGCACGCGCGCATGAGCCTGGCGCAAATGCTGCTGCTGCGCGCGTTGGTCGCGCGCTTCTGGAACGCGCCCTACCGCAAGCCGCTGGTGCGCTGGGGCACGCTGCTGCACGACCGCTACATGCTGCCGCATTATTTGTGGGCGGATTTGCGTGACGTGATCGACGACCTCAATATCGCCGGTTTCCCGTTCCAGCTCGACTGGTACAAGCCGTTTCTGGAATTCCGCTTCCCGCGCCACGGCACGCTGCAACTCGGCGACATTGCCGTCGAACTGCGCACCGCGATCGAGCCGTGGAATGTGCTCGGCGAAGAAAACACCAGCCTTGGCACCGCGCGCTACGTCGATTCGTCGGTCGAGCGCCTGCAGGTCAAGGTCAGCGGCCTCACCGACAACCGCTACGTGCTGGCCTGCAACGGCCACCGTGTGCCGCTGGCGCCGACCGGCGTGCAGGGTGAATTTGTCTCCGGCGTGCGCTACCGCGCCTGGCAACCGCCGTCGGCGCTGCACCCCACCATCGGCATTCATTCGCCGCTGGTGTTCGATCTGGTCGACACCTGGAACGATCGCGCCGTCGGCGGCTGCACCTATCGCGTGGTTCACCCAGGCGGTCGCCACGAAGACCATTTCCCGATCAACGCGATGGAAGCCGAATCGCGCCGCCACTCGCGTTTTCAGGACTGGGGACACAGCATCGGCAGCTTCGCCCATCCGCCCGCCGCCGCCGTGCAGCCTGCCACCCAAGGCAGCGGACAGGCTGTGCGCACCTTTATCCCCGACGGCAGCGAGCCCGGTCCGATGATGCCGCCGCCCGCCGCTGACGTCGGCGAATTCCCGCACACGCTCGACCTGCGTCGGCGCTAATCGCCGTCCCCCGTCCCCTTATCGTTCACCTCTCACTCCTCACCCACATATGGCACACATCCACTTCATCGGCGGCGAAAAGGGCGGGGTCGGCAAATCGCTGGTCGCGCGCATCCTCGCGCAATACCTGATCGACCACGAACGCCCGTTTCTGGGCTTCGACACCGACAAATCGCACGGTGCGCTGATGCGCTTTTACGCCGGTTACGCTTCGCCCGTCGTGGTCGACCAATACGAAAGCCTCGACGCCATCATCGAAGCCGCTGTCGCCGACCCGGATCGCTGCATCCTGGTCGATCTCGCCGCGCAAACCCAGGACGCCCTCACGCAATGGATGGACGATTCCGGCGTGCTGGAACTGGCGGGTGAAATGGGCGTGGTGCTGAGCTACTGGCATGTCATGGATTCCGGCCGCGACTCGGTCGACCTGCTGAAAAAACTGCTCGATCGCTTCGGCTCGCGTCTCAACTACGTGCTGGTGCAAAACCACATCCGCGGCGACAACTTCGACCTGCTCGAAGCCTCCGGCGAAAAGCAGCGCGCGCTCGATCTGCATGCCCGTGTCATCAACATCCGCCGCCTGCACGAAGCCGCGATGATCAAGATCGATGGCCACAGCAGCAGCTTCTGGTCCGCCACCCAGCGCACCGACGAACACGCGCTCGGCATCCTGGAGCGGCAGCGCGTCAAGCTGTGGTTGAGAAACGCCTACAGTGAGATCGACACCCTGCATCTGTAGGCGCGGCGCGAATCAGTTCTGGTGAAGGGTTGCAAAACAGCTTCGGGTTCAACCTGAGAGTGGCGACCGTCTCATGTTCGGAGCCACTCCGGCCGACGGCGTTTGCTCAGTTGAGTGGTCGTCTGCACATTGCCGACGTCGGCACTGAAGCCGGCCTGAATAGCGGCTTTTCCAACTGCAACCGACGGCACTCGCCTAGTTTCGGTCATTCAATATCTGATTGATTTTGAAATTGAATGTCAGTCCAAGCCCGAACTTCTGCAAGTAAACCCATCAATAGCTGACCCAAGACCCTACCCCCCGCTCAGCGCCTGGAATATGAAGAGGGTTGCATCCTCGGGCACGCGATCAGAGAGGTTTTTTCGATCGATCACGACGGTGTCGTTGACGGAGAGATTGACATGCCGGCGCAGCGCGCCACGCTCGTCGAGCACGTAATCGGAGAATCCTGGGGCGAGCGCGTCAACCGCGCGCAGGACTTCTGCCACCGAGCCGGCCGGCACCCGTATCGTGCGGTTCTCGAGCGCCGGAAAAAAGCGGTACAGATGCCGGGTCATTTCTACCGTAGGCATGTCGCTCAGCCGAATCGAACCGAGTACACCGGCGGGAAGTTTTGGCCCAGGCATTGCCAGGTTTCGCCACGGTCTTCCGAAAGGTAGACGTTGCCGGTCGTACTGCCGAAACACAGGCTATCGCCGGACACGTCGAGGCCATGCCTTAACACGATGTCATAGGCGTTTTCCTGCGGCAGACCGGTGTGGAAAGACTGCCACGATGCCCCGCCGTCCATGGTTCGGGCGACGAACAAGCCGCCGCCGATCGCCATGCGCGCCATGTCCGCGCGCGCGGGCACGACCCAGGCGGTGCGCCCGTCCTGTGCGTCGACGGCGATGGGAAAGCCGAAATGCACGCCGGCATCGGGCATGCTGACTTTGTTCCATTGCAGCGCGCCGTCGCTGCTATAAAACACGCCGCAGTGATTCTGTTGCCAGAGATGCTCCGGCTGCCCCGGACATGCGGTCACGCAATGCGGATCGTGCCCCCACTCCGATTCCGGATTCGGCATGTAATCGTTCAACATGCCGCGATTGCGTCCCGTCCAGGATAGGCCTCCATCGGTGGTCTCCAGCACGCCGGCCGACGACACCGCGACGTGCATATGCAGCGGATCGCTCGGGTCGACGACGATGGAATGGATGCCGGGTTCGAACACGCCATAGTCAATGCTGGCCGGCGTACCCCCCCATCGGTTCTCGCTTGTTGCCTCGCCCGCGAACAAATCGCCGCCCCGGCTTTCATGGTTCCAAAGGGGTCGGTTGAGCTCCCAAGTGTCTCCGCCGTCATTGCTGACGAACAAGCCGCCGGGGATCGTGCCGGCGTACAACCTGCCGGCTTGCCCGGCTGTACCAAACGCCAGGTTCCATATCTTGAAAACGGTCGCGTCCTTGTACTCGGGCTGCCCCACAGGCGCCGCTGGGTCGAAATCCGGCGTCGGCAGGTATTGGACGATGTGGCGCGCGCCCTCTGGATATTTCAAGGACAACACGTCTTCCCATGTCGCGCCGCCATCGCGTGAACGTGACAACTTCGGCCCCCAGTGGCCGTGATCCAGGGAGGCCCACAAGGTGCCGTTACGCGGGTCGCGCGCCGCGTAGCACACGGGTATACCCGCATGACCGATGGGCCGGGGCATCCAGGCGGAATTCGAACGATCAAAAATCACGGTGCCCTTGCGCGTACCGAGCAGAATCATATTTGACATAAATTTGGCCTCAGACAAGTTTACGTAGCGTGCCAGCACCCGCTACCCACATTCAATCATCGCGTAACTACCATCTTGAATCAGCATAATCGGATGGCTGGATGTATTCAATGAAATCGATTCCGGCGGGAAGATTTGTCCGACAACCTGCCGGTTCTAATAAGCCAGCCCAACGTCGCTTGCTCGGCCTTATGTAGCGCTCCACATAAGGCCGACAATCAGCCGGTCTGGATTCGCCTTCCCACCGTCACTGCCTGACCATTGCGGACACTCAAGAGTGTCTATCGAATTCAGAGCAATTCATTTTGTTAACGGGGATGGAACGTCTGTAGGGAAGATTGAGGGTGCAAGTCTTTTAGCTCCTGCTTGATCCACTCGATAAAGACCTTGGTTCGGGCCGGCAGCAGTCGCGCATGCGGGTAGACGACATGGATCGGCCGCGGCGGCGGCTCGAACGATTCCAGCACGACTTGCAGACGGTTTTGCGCGATGTAATGCGCCACCTGATACGAGATGAACATGCCGAAACCCAGCCCGGCCAGGCACGCTTCGGCAGCCGGAGCGACATGGTTGAATTCAAGGTTGCCCGTTACCGGCACCGTGAATGGCTTGCCGCTTTCATGAAACATCCACCACGGCCCCGCGCTGCCGGAGAAGCGCACGCAGTTGGCGTTGAGCAGGCCTCTCGGGTGTTCCGGCACGCCATGGCGGCTCAGATAGTCCGGGCTGGCGACGACCATGCGGCGAACGCTGCCCAGGGGCTGCGCAACCAGGGATGAATCCTCCAGCGGGCCGATGCGTATGCCGACGTCGATATGTTCTTCCAGCAGGTTGACCACGCGATCGAGCAACAGCAGATTGACGCGCACCTTGCCGTGTTTCCGCACGAAACGCGTCACCGCCGGCGCGACATACATCTGGCCAAACAGCACCGGCGCGGTGACGGTGAGCTGGCCGCTGGGCTCGACTGCATCCGTGGTCAAGGCCGATTCGGCATCCTTGACGGCCGTCAGCAGCTGACGGCAGCTTTCGATGTACTGACGGCCTTCTTCGGTCAGCGAAATGCGTCGCGTGGTGCGATTGAACAGGCGGATGCCCAGATGCGCTTCCAGCGCCGCCAGCGTGCGCACGACGGCGGGGGGCGAAGAGCCCAGCACGGCGGCGGCAGCCGTCAGGCTGCCTTCATCGGCAATGCTGACAACGGTTTGCATGGCTTTGAGTTTGTCCATGCGCAGATTATTCCATTTAATGGATCAGTCTTGTGTAGAGCGCGCCATTTATCCATCAAGTGATGGTGGCCACACTGCGCACTGTCACTCCCCCCTGTCAAAAAGGAATTAACTGTGAATACCGCTGCTGCCTTGCCCGCTCAACCCATCAAGCTTCACCGCCTCTTCCTCTCCGGTCACAGCCATCGGGTCGAGTTGTTCCTGTCCCTGCTCGGGTTGCCTTATGAGCCAGTAGACGTGAACCTCGCCGCCGGCGCGCACAAGCAGCCCGCGTTTCTGGCGATGAATTCGTTTGGCCAGGTTCCGGTGATCCAGGATGGCGAGATCACCCTGGCCGATTCAAATGCAATCCTGGTGTATCTGGCGAGCAAATATGACGCCGGCCAATGGCTCCCGCATGACCCGGTCGCGGCCGCTGCCGTGCAGCGCTGGCTGTCGGTGGCAGCCGGACCGCTCGCATTTGGCCCGGCGACCGCCCGGCTGGCGGTGCTGTTCAAGGCGCCCGTCAATGCCGAAGACGCCATGGCGCGCGCCAGGGACTTGTTTGCCGTGATGGAAGCCGAACTGAAAACCCAACCCTTCCTGACGGGCGACACCCCGACCATCGCGGACATCGCCAACTACTCCTACATTGCCCACGCGCCGGAAGGCAACGTCTCGCTCGAACCCTATCCGCACTTGCGTGGCTGGTTGCAACGCATCGAGGTATTGCCGGGTTTTGTGCCCATGGTGAAATCCGAAGTTGGGTTGGCCGCCTGAGATGAACGCGCCGGATGACCGGGTGTTTCACGAAGGCGAATGCCTGATGCAGGCGCGAGTGGGCATGCGAGAGCGCATGGCTGCCCTCGGGGCGCACCTGATACGCCCCTTCATGGCCGAGCAGCATCAGGCGTTTTTTGCCCAACTGCCGTTCGTCATCGTGGGCAGCGTGGATGCCGAGGGACAAGCCTGGGCCTCCATCCTGGCTGGCTCCCCCGGGTTTATCGGCAGCCCCGACCCGCACCATCTGCGGATTCGTGCCCGTCCCCCGGTTACCGATCCGCTGCACCAAAACCTGATCGCCGGCGCCAGCATCGCGCTGCTGGGAATCGAGCCGCACACGCGCCGCCGCAATCGCATGAACGGCATCGTTGAGCGCATCGACGACGATGGCATTTTGGTCGGCGTCCAGCAAAGCTTTGGCAACTGCCCCAAATACATCCAGGCGCGCCAGGCCGACTATGCAAAGCGCGAAGGCGCCGAGGCCGTTCATACCGCCACCGCGCTGGATGAACGATCCCGGCCAATCGTCGCGCACGCAGACACGCTGTTTATCGCCACCGCTCACCCCGGCGCCAACCATGCAACCGTGCTTATCCGGTTGTCACAGACAGCAAAAACAGATGCCATTTTTCAGGTCAGAAGTGGGATGGCGCTTCGATTTCCGGCAACGACAGACGGTAGCGACGCCGACTTGCAAGCGAATTCTGCCAGCAAGTGGGAGTTCCTGTTCAGTGTCTGTGACAACCGGATAAGCACGCATGCAACTACGCAGGCACATGGCGTGGACATGTCGCACCGCGGCGGCAAGCCCGGCTTTGTGCGCATAGACAACGACCGCACCCTGACCATTCCAGATTTTTCCGGCAACCGCTTCTTCAACACCCTCGGCAATATCGTGCTGAATCCGCGCGCGGGCCTGCTCTTCATCGATTTTGAAAGCGGCGACGTGCTCCACATCGCGACTGCTGCCGAAATTATTTTCGACGGCCCCGAGCTGGATGCGTTTGCCGGCGCCGAACGCCTGCTGCGATTAACGATACGGCACGTTACGCATAGGGTCGCCTCGCTGCCCCTGCGCTGGAAAGGCGACGCCCAGATGTCGCCTTATCTGGCGAACACAGGCAGATGGATGCCGACCTGATCACCCCAACACCAACCCCAAGGAGACAAGCATGAACACCCAACAGGACGTCCGCCCCCCCATCCCCCCGTTCACACGCGAGACGGCGATCCAAAAAGTACGCCTGGCCGAAGACGGCTGGAACAGCCGTGACCCCACACGCGTCTCCATGGCCTATACCTCCGACAGCCAGTGGCGCAATCGTGCGGAGTTTCCGCGCGGTCGCGCGGAGATCGTCCAGTTCCTCACCCGCAAATGGGAAAGAGAAATCGACTACCGTTTGATCAAAGAGCTATGGGCTTTTGAAGAGATGCGTATCGCAGTCCGCTTCGCGTATGAATGGCATGACGACATGGGCAAATGGTTCCGTTCCTACGGCAACGAAAACTGGGAATTTGATGGGAACGGGTTGATGCAGCTTCGCTTTGCCAGCATCAATGACCTACCGATCAAGGAGGCAGACCGGAAATTCCACTGGCCGCAGGGGCGACGTCCTGACGATCATCCTGGACTTAGCGAACTGGGTCTATAAGGGGATGGGGGATTTAACTTGTCGCGCCCGACATGAGCTTTGCAATTGCGACCTCAGTTTGGTTGCTTGACTGACTCAGCTTATCAACAACACTCCGCTGATCTTCAGGTGGACGGTTTTTAGAGAATTAAAGGGATCGGGTTCGGATTGAATTCGCGTGTTCTGGATTCATGATAATTCAATCACGCTGCGTGTTCTTCGAGCTTCACAGGTCGGTTTTCAAGGTAGAGACTGTTAGGGTCGAAGTTAATTCCGTTTGGCCATGTGACGCTGCCGCGACTGGCTCGTGCCAGCTTGAAAAACGCAACTTGTCGTAGTGGCTCGAATGCCGGATAACCAAGATAAGGCGTCATGTCGAAATGGCGTATTTCACCGCTTGTAAAAGTGAGTAGCAGTGCGTGCCTGATTTAAAGGACATACAGAGACAGCACATAAAGACATTAAAGAGTAGCGGGCGCAGCCCGGATGAAATGCGATGTAATCCAGGGCAAACTGGAACACGCACATACTCCCGACCCCTTCCCGGTCTTGCATGATGCTGGCTTTCACGTTGGCGCTGGCGGCCTGCGGATCACCTGCGCCGCCGAAGGCCGACACGCCATCAGTGGAGCGATGCCTGTCCGATCTCGATCGCAGGATGGACATCCTGGAAGCGCGCCCCGTGGTTCAGCCGCCTTACCGAAGCAAGGCGGAGATTCAGGCGAACATCGAGGCACTCGAGGCGGAGCGGGGCAAGCTGCTGACCCGTTATTACGCTCAACATCCCGACATCAAGGACATCGACCGCAAGGTAGAGATTCTCAACTGTCAGTTGAAGTTGCTGGAGTCGCCCTAGCGTCGCAACAATCCGATCCCGGAATGCAATAGCTGGGTTTCCCGGGTCTTACGCCTGCGCCTCTTTCTGTAGTGCCCTCAGGCTTTCCTCCACACCGGCGGCGTGGGTCAATTCGGCGACGTTGTCCTTGGTGAAAAATCCCTGGAAGCCGCCGAAGCGCTGGACGTATTCGACGATCAGCGAGGAATACTCCGACGCGCTGGAGAATATCTGTTTCAGCCCTGCTTCCTTCGAGCCGATCACATCCAGCAAAAACTGCTGCCCGCAGTCGCGCAGCGAATTGACGACGTAGTCGATGTTGGCGAGTTCTGCCGTTTCGCCGTCCTTCACCGCGACCGCGATGTGGTGCAGGCGCGGCCCGAAGTTGCGCACGAAAGCTTCGGTCGGCGATTCGGTCAGCAGGTGGTTCATGAAATACGGATGGTTGGCGGCGGTGAACACCTTGGCCGGGCATTCGAGCTCGTTGGCGTAGTGCACGCTCTTGGTGACGTTGGTCGACGAATTCTGGTCGGCGATGTCGTAGGCGCCCCAGAAGTAATAGCTCGACAGCGTCAGGTATTCGAGAATCGCGGCTTCGCGGTTCTGGCTGTAGATGCGGGTGGCGAGGTGGTCGATCGGCAGCAGCAGTTCGTCGATGCCGAGCTTTTCCTGCGTCGCTTTGGCGGCTTCGTAGGCGGCCTGCATGTCGTCGCGGATGCTGCTCCAGCCGAGCGCATAGACGCGGATGTCGGATTCGGGGCGCTCGCAGTAGGCGACGATGTTGTGGGTGTAGGGGCTGGGTTTGACCACCGCCATGTTGCCGGGCAGTTCCAGCTTGCGGATCTGCTCCTGGTTGAAGAAGCGGATGTCGCGCGCTTTCTGCATATCGACCACGGCGTGGGCATCGGTGACGCGCAGCACCTCGCCCATGTAGCGTGAGTTGGGCTTGACCGCGCCGATGGGGTAGACCTCGTTGAGGCTGCGGAAAATGCCGCGCACGTTGGGGTCTTTTACTTCGCGCACCAGAATATCGGGCGCGCTCATGTCGATACGCAGGATGTGGGTGTAGTGCGCCTCGGATTCGAGCGTGACCAGATAGTGATACGGCGTCATCACGCACAGCTCGGCGACATAGGCGACCGAATGGCTGGGTTCGACCGTAATCATCAGCGCGTCGATCTGGCGGATGCAGTCGGTGAGGCCGATGCGGTCGCGTTCGTCGAGCAGACGGCCCAGATAATCTTCAAACTGCGGCGAGTTCTGCTTGTCGCCGACACGGGTAAAACTGAGCGATGCGGTCATGGAATCAGGTCAGGTTGAAGAGAGACTGGGTCATTTTTTGCGGATGGGCGGTACGGAAATAAGTCTGGCTGATGGCCGCGTTCAGATCGGCCAGCCGCGCCTGGATGTCGTCGCAAAATTCGTGCAGGCCGTTTGTTGCCAGGGTATGGTAATCGGCTCGATCCACCAGGTTCAACATGCCCTGCAGGCGGCGCATCGGCTCGACGCCCGGCAGCTCGTCGAGGGCGAACTGGATTTCGTGCAGGCAGTGGCGCACGCTGCGCGGAAACTGGATATCGTTGAGCAGGAAGGCCAGCACCTGGTGGCCGCGCGCATGCACGCCGACGTGCCGCCGGTACATCTGGTGCGCCGACAGCGACTGCAGCACGCTCATCCAGATCAGGTCGGGCAGGTTTAACTTTAAAGCGACCTGGCTGTCCTGGTAGGGCAGGTTGATGGCGTAGCTCACGTCGAGCACGCGCGACGTCATGTCGGCGCGCTCGACGTTTCTGCCCAGCCGCATGAACTGGAAGCCTTCGTCGCGGCTCATGGTGCCGGAGAGCAGGCCGACCACGGCCTGGCGACGGCGGATGATTTCGGTCAGCACCTCGAAACGCTTGCGGCGGTCGAGCGCGTGGCCAAGGTGCGTGCTGGTGTACAGATACAGCTCGTTGACCCACTCCCACGATTCGCGCGGCAACACTTCGCGGAAGGTGCGGGTGTTCTCGCGCGCCATGCGCACGCAGGCGAAAATCGACGACGGGTTGCGCTCGTCCTGGATGAGAAAGCTCATCACTGCGGTTTCGCTCGCCTCGTTGTAATGCTGGTGGAAAGCCTCGTCCAGCCCCACCACTTTCAGCAGGTCTTCCCAGCCGAAGCTGGCGCCGCGCGGCATGTCCATCAACAGCATGGTGGTGGCGTTGATGAGGCGCGCAGTGTCTTCGGCGCGTTCGAGATAGCGCGCCATCCAGTACAGGTTTTCGGCTACGCGTGCCAGCATCAGATCACTCCTCCCACGATCCAGGTGTCCTTGCTGCCGCCGCCCTGCGACGAATTCACGATCAGCGAACCGCGCCGCAAGGCCACGCGCGTCAGACCGCCCCGGGTCACGTATAAATCCTTCGATTGCAGGATGAACGGCCGCAAATCGACGTGGCGCGGCTCGATCGCGCCGTCGCACAGCGTCGGCACGGTAGACAGCGACAAGGTGGGTTGCGCCATATAGTTGCGTGGGTTTTCGGTGATGAGACGGGCAAAGGTCGCGCGTTCCTCCGCAGTCGATTTCGGCCCAATCAACATGCCGTAGCCGCCGGACTCGTTGGCGGGTTTCACCACCAGCTTGTCGAGGTTGGCCAGCACGTATTCGCGGTCGGCTTCATTCATGCACAGATAGCTCGGCACGTTGGGCAGGATGGCTTTTTCCTTCAGGTAATACTCGATCATCTGCGGTACATAGGCATACACCACCTTGTCGTCGGCCACGCCGGAGCCGGGCGCGTTGGCGATGCCGATGTTGCCTGCGCGCCAGCTTCGCATCAGGCCGGGTACGCCGAGCGCGGAATCGGGACGAAATACTTCGGGGTCGATGAAGTCGTCGTCGATGCGACGGTAGATCACGTCCAGCCGCGTCAGGCCCTCGATCGTTTTCATGTAGACGCAGTCGTCGTCCAGCACCACCAGGTCGGGGCCTTCGACCAGGTGCGCGCCCATCTGCTGCGCCAGGTAGGAATGCTCGAAATACGCGGAATTGTAGACGCCCGGGGTGAGCACCGCGATTTCCGGGCGCTCGCCTTCTCTGGGGGAGAGCGCGGCCAGCATGTCGTACAGTTGCGCGGTGTAATCGTCGACCGGCAGCACGTCGTAGCGCGCGAACAGCTCGGGAAACAGCCGCTTCATCAACTGGCGGTTTTCCAGCATGTAGGACACGCCGGACGGCACGCGCAGGTTGTCTTCCAGCACGTAGACCGTGCCGTCGCCGTCGCGCACCAGGTCGGTGCCGCAGATGTGCGCCCACACGCCGAACGGCGGATTGGCGCCGACGCAGGCCGCGCGAAAATTCTGCGAATCAGCCAGCACCTCGGCGGGGAACACGCCATCCTTCACGATCTTCTGCTCGTGGTAAATATCGTCGATGAAGCAGTTGAGCGCTTTCAGGCGCTGCTTCAGCCCGGCCTCGATGCCGTCCCATTCGCTCTTCTCGATGATGCGCGGCACCACGTCGAACGGCCAGGCGCGGTCGATGTTGCCGGCCTCGGAATACACGGTGAAGGTGATTCCCGCCGCCATGATCGCGGTATCCACTGCGCGGTGCCGCGTCTCCAGCTCGTCGCCCGCCATCCCGGCAAAAAAATCGCACAAGCCTTCGGCACCATGGCGCGGCTTGCCCGGCGCCTCGAGCAATTCGTCGAACCCGCCCATCAGCGGATAACTTCCGCAATCGATTTTCATCTTCCAGTCTCCGATCTACACGCATCGCTATTTTTAATGGAATGTACGCGCGCTGACCTATACATGAGCAGCCTTTGTGCCAGATAGATAAAATTCATTGGGATCAAAGCCTTGATGACATGCTGGCGGTGCCGTCACGACTTGAGTGCACCAGAGCGGGGCGCGCGGGGCTTCTTTTTAATGCGGACAGCCTATCGGTTTGAGCGGGAGGGTGCTGCCCGAGTAAAAAGCCCCGCTGGCTTGCGCCAGCGGGGCTAGTTTGTCCGCCACCCAACTTGCGACGGAGAACAGAACGTCCGGATCAGAGCCGGTTCATTCAGTTTTTTCCTGGCCGTAATGATGGCCGTTATCGCCTTTCGTCTTCGGGCACGGCGCGCTGAGCATGATGGTGCGATCAACTCCGCTGTCGGGATGCTGCACGTTGATGTAGGCGACATTCGGCTTGAATTTGTCGAAGTACAAACCGGTGCTTTCCGCGCCTTTGGTCGACAGGCTGGCCCACTTGCCGATGGCTTCGGCCACGCCGTCATTGTTGTCGTCCTTGGCAAACCAGAGGTCTTCCACGCCGCCCGGCTGGTCTTCGACGATGTAGATGTTGCCATCGGCGTCGATCGCCAGGTTGTCCGGGTTGGTGAAGGCGCTGCCGGCGGGCTGGCCGGTGGCCATGTCCATCGTGTTGCGGCTGGCGAACAGCTTGACCATGTCGCTACGCAGGTCGATCGAGAACACCTTGTGGTTGGTGGTGGTGGCCACGAACAGCATCTGCTTGCCGTTCTTCAGGGTCTTGATTTCCATATCTTCGGGGCGGTCGAAACCGGTGCCGAGGAAAGCGGGCAGCTTCGGCGTGGCGCGGCCGTCGATTGCGGTCAGGCCGTTGGGGTCGGTGACGATCACAGCGCCCGGCAAGGCAACGCCGTTCATGTCGGTCAGCGGAATCCAGGTGGCGGCGCCAGTGGCTTCCTTAACTGTGCCATCGCCTACGCGCAGAACGAAAGTCTGGCCAGCAGCGAAGAAATCGTCGCCGTTGTCGGCTTGCGGATTGGCCGAGGTGAATCGGAAGAGGTGGCTGTTGTCGCGTTCGTCGATGAAGTACAGGTTGTTCTTGTTGTCGAACGCCAGGCCTTCGTGCGACACGCGCGGCAGGATGTCGCGGTGCTTGATCACGATGTCGGCGGGCGCAGCCAGCGGATTGGTGACTTCGAACAGGCGGCCGTACTTGCTGGTCGGGCCGACTGGATCGCTCCACGATTCTTCTGCGGTGAGGAAGCTGCCCCACGGGGTCCAGCGGGAAGCATCGAAGGAAACGTGGCTGTTCAGCGCGGGGGATGCAGCCGGGCTCGACCAGATGGTGGTAGTGAGCATGGTGCGCAGGTCGGTGCGCTGGATGCCGGCCTGGCCGGTTTCAAACACGGTGAACAGGTAGCGGCCAGCGTCGGGGCCGGTTTCGTTAGCGGTGTGCATGTCGTAGTTGCCGCTGTCGTAGCGATGGGTTTGGGCCGGATCGCGGGCAACGATGACCAACTGGCTGAAGTGCGGCGAGGACAGCTTGTAGGGCGCGGACTCGGGCAGGGTGCCGGCGCCGACATCGCCAGTCATCGGCGTAAAGTCTTCGAAGGACGTGCCGGCGGCGAAAACCGGCGAACCTGCCAGCATCAGGCCGACTGCGAGTGAGAGTTTATTGAGCGTCATGGTGAAGTTCCTGTAAAGCATGAGGGGAGGGCGTACTGGCATCGGCGGAGCGGGCAGTTTTGCAAGCAGCGAACGGCCTCGAAACCTGCGCTCGCCATCAACTGATCCGGTACGCGAAACATCCTATCGAGCCGACATGTCAGATTTATTTCGATCTACGGAATAATCCATGAAATGGCGCTTGCCTGGATAAGCCGATCCGCTGGCGTGACCCAATCCCCCAATTGATGTTTTCAATCGACTCTATCCAGAATATCCGTTAGATCAAGTTATTGATCGTCTCTACTATCGCTCCTGTCTTGATTCACCCCGAAAATTAACCCGACAGGAGCCGACCATGCAGAACCCGAAATCCCCCACCATCCAGAACCTTGAAGCCGCCTTTGCCGGCGAGTCGATGGCGCACATCAAATACATGTGGTTCGCCCGCCAGTGCCGCAAGGCGGGCGACGAAGCCACCGCCAAGGTGTTCGAGGACACCGCCGCGCAGGAAATCATGCACGCATTCGGCCACGCCGAGCTGCTGTTTGCCAGCGAGTCGATGACGCCGGCCAAGTGCCTGCAATACGCGATCGACGGTGAAACCCACGAATACACCGAGATGTATCCCAAGTTCCGCCACGAGGCGATGATCGAGGGTAACACCGCTGCGGTGGCCGAGATGGACGAACAGATCGTCGAATCGAAGGAACATGCCGAGATGTTCAAAAGCGTGCTGGACAAAGCCGCCAAGCGCTTCGCCGCGCTGGCCAAAGTGGAAGAAAAACACGCCAATCACTATCAGTCGCAACTCGACCGCGTCGCGGCCTGAGTTACTTTATATTCAATCGAGAAAAGGAAACATCATGAAAGTATGGCAATGCATCGTATGCGGTTTGGTCTATGACGAATCGAAGGGCTGGCCGGACGACGGCATCGCCGCCGGCACCCGCTGGGCCGATGTGCCGGATAGCTGGGCGTGCCCGGATTGCGGCGTCGCCAAGGCCGATTTTGAAATGGAACGGGTGGCGTAAGCATGATGGATTCCGTGAATCCCATCGTCATCGTTGGCGCGGGTCTTGCTGGCTACACGCTGGCGCGCGAAATTCGCAAGCGCGACGCGGTCGTGCCGGTTACGCTCATCACACGCGACGACGGCGTGTTTTATGCCAAACCCAATCTGTCGAATGCGCTGGCGGCAGGAAAATCCGCCGAGGCGCTGGCGGGCGCCGACGCCGCCAAAATGGCGGCGGATCTGGCAATCAGCGTGCGCACGCAGCTCGCCGTCACCGCGCTCGATACGCGTGATCAGCGCATTCGTTTCGACGATGGCAGCGAGCTGGTTTACGCCAGGCTGGTGCTTGCGCTGGGCGCCGATCCGATTCCGCATGGCTTGAGCGGGGCGGGCGCCGACGATGTGCTCACGGTCAACGACCTGGCGGATTACGCCGTGTTTCGCGCTGCCATCGATGGCAAAAAACGCGTCACCGTACTCGGTGGCGGACTGATCGGTTGCGAATTCGCCAACGATCTGGCGCATGCCGGATTCGAGGTCGATGTGGTGCATCTGGGCGGCTGGCCGCTGGAACGCTTGCTGCCGGTCGAAGCCGGGCAGCGTCTGGCCGACAGCCTCGCCGCGCTCAAGGTGCGCTGGCATTTTGGCCGCACCGCGCACAGCGTCGAGCTGATGGCAAACGGCTATCAGGTGACGCTGGATAACGGCGCAAGTCTGGCGGCGGAGGTGGTGCTGTCGGCCATCGGCCTCAAGCCGCGCACTTTGCTGGCGCAGGCGGCGGGCATTCCAGTCAATCGCGGCATCGTCGCTGACCGCCTGCTCGAAACCGGCGCAGCCAACGTCTATGCAATGGGCGACTGCGCCGAAGTGGAAGGGCTTAACTTGCCCTACGTGCAGCCGCTGATGGTGCAGGCGCGCGCATTGGCGGCGACGCTGACGGGCGAACCGACTTCGGTGGTCTATCCGCCGATGCCGGTGATGGTCAAAACCCCGGCGCACCCGGTGGCGGTGCTGCCGCCCAGAATCGGCGCGGCGGGCGGCTGGCAGGTAGAGTGCAGCGACAGCGGAATTTGCGCGCTGCATCTGGACGACAGCGGACGGATGCAGGGCTTCGTCCTCACCGGCAGCGAGACCGGCCGTCGCAATTTGCTGGTGAAAGAACTGGCGGCCTGAAGGGAGTCAGCAGTCCGGGCAGGGCTGCACCGGCAGCCCGCGCGCCGATAGCCAGTAGCTGCGACTTGCGCGAAAATACCGCATGGATATCTTCCGCATCTTTCATCTGCAATGCTCGCGGCGCCTGCCCGCCTTGCCTGCATCCCATCCCTGTTCGCGGCTGCATGGCCATTCGTTCCAGATCAAACTCACGGTCAGCGGCGAAGTCGATCCCACGCTCGGCTGGGTGCTCGATTTCGCCGACATCGAAGCCGCCTGGCAGCCGATCCACGCCGCGCTCGATCATCGTCATCTCAACGACATCGCGGGGCTGGATAACCCCACCAGTGAAAATCTGGCGTTGTGGCTGTGGCAGCAGCTCAAACCCACGCTGAACGGGTTGTCACACATCCGGGTTATGGAAACCCACGATTCGGGCTGCGTGTATCCGGGGCGTGCGCCATAACCCGGGTTTTGTCCGCCCACCGGATTTGCCCGGCTTACTCGCCGGTAAAAGACTGGCCGAGATCAATTTCCAGCTTTTGCAGTTCCCACCACGCTTCGGCATGGGTGGAGTCCAGCAGCAATACTTTCTGAAAGCCCTTAACTGCATCGAGGGAGTGTCCGAGGTTCAGGCTGGCACGCCCCCATGCCATCCACGCCTGGGGATTGTCGGGTTCCTGGCGGATCCAGTCGTTCGCAAGAACCAGCAAGTCGGCCCACTTCTCTTTCGCCCCGAGATCGCACGCCACCAGAAAATATCCGCTGTCCTTGGTCGCGCTTTCCCAGAAGGTGCTTTTGCCTGAAATGGTCTGCGGCGGGATTTTGCTCAATTGCTTCATCCAGCCTACCGGCACGGCAAAGTGATAGCTCCCCCCCGCGCCGGACTTGTAAGTCAGGATGCCCAGCAGGCGGCCCGCGCTGTCGAACAAGCCGCCCCCGCTCGCACCAGGGTCGAAGTGAGCCGAGGTCTGGATCACCCGCCCGCCGTCGCAGACGCACGTATACAGACCCTTGATATGGCCCTCGCTGACTGCAAAATTGCCCCCGGAATAGCCCGCTGCAATTACCGGGATGCTGACCCGGGCGTCTTCCGGCTCGCCGATCGGCGGCACCTCGCCCGGGAACCCCGGCACCTTGAGAAAGCACAGATCGCGGTACTCGTCGCCGCTTTCCATATTGGCTGACCAAGCCTCCGCGCCGCGTATCACGCGGATGGTGCTGGCCTGGCGAACCACGTGGCAATTGGTGACGATCCGCTGCGGCCCGATCGTCACGCCGGAGCCCAGCTCGCTGGATCCATCCATCCGCACCACTTCGACTTTCATCACCCAGCTTGACCAGTCCGGACGAGCCTCTTGCATCGCGCCAGCCTGGGCTGAAAGCGCGGCCAGCGCCAGCAACAGGGCGATTCCAGGCATTTGCCACGGCCAGGCGCGTTCAAAGCTTGCGTCATCTCTCATCACGTCTCCGCTTGTCGGGATCGGGCGACCCCCTACTCCGGTTTATAGCCCAGTCCAGGCTGTCGATGTCCATGTGAACGCGGTGGGCGGGCGATTTGGGGATACATCGAATGGATGATGGACTGAAACTGTAAGTGAACTAACTTTAAAACGACTAACGGTTGGGAACATCGTAGTGAGGAACTACATCTAATGTTCCAGCAAATGTCTGACCCGGCCAGGTCAGATGGTTTGTGATTACGCCATCTGGAGGCTCATTTTGGTGGCGGCTCTGTCGTGCAGGCATGAACAGGTGCAGGCATGTTTTTTTAATCCATTTATGGAGGAACACACCATGAAAACCATCAAACTGAATGCCGTTATGGCGGGTCTGCTGAGTGCGGGCGCGCTGCTGATGACGGTTCCCGTGATGTCCTTGGCGGATACCGACCAGGGCTGGGATACGTTCAATTCGGGCGACGGGCAACCCATCCCCGTGTCGGGCAAAGCCTACATGGGCACATCGTTGAGTTCTGCGACCGCGGGTCAGGGTTGGGATGCGTTCAACTCGGGCGACGGGCAACGTATTCCAGCGTCGAACAAGGCTTATCAGGCGGCGTCATCGAACGTACCCGCGAGCGGATCACCCGCCGTATTTGGTGAATAGCTGCCCACGGTAAGACCCCCACGGCAAGACCTTGGCGGCTCCGCCATCGCCCGCCATGTAAGCGGTGAGCGATGACGGATTCGCCTTACAGGAACAGGGAGGGAAACCTCCCTGTTTTATTGCCGGTTTGCACGATAGGCTCTGAAGGGTAAACGGTGTGCGCTGCGGGCATCGAAAGAGCGGCATTTAAAATTGCTTGCATTATTCTAATAATCGTGCGAATGTGCGTTTTATGAACAAACGCAAAACCAAAGACCTGCTCTACGAAGAAGTCGCCCGCATCGGCAAGGCGGTGTCCAGCCCCAAGCGACTGGAGCTGCTGGAAATTCTGGCGCAGGGCGAAAAAACCGTGGACGCCCTGGCCGCCGAAGCGAGTATCGACATCAAGCTGGCAAGCGCGCACCTCAAGGTGCTGAAGGCGGCGCGGCTGGTCGAGGCGCAGCGCGACGGGCGCTTCATCGCCTATCGGCTGTCCGGTGAGGACGTCAGCGCGCTGTGGGTCAATCTGCGCACGGTGGCGGAAGAACATCTGGTCGAACTCAAAATGGCGATGGACCAGATTTTTGCCGCGCCGGAAAAGCTCGACGCCGAAACGCGACGCTCGTTGATGGACAAGGCGCGGCGCGGCGAGGTGGTGGTGATCGACGTGCGGCCGTCGGCCGAATACGACAACGGCCATCTGCCGTTTGCGCGCTCGATGCCGCTCGACGAAATCCGCCAGCGCATCAAGGAATTGCCCTTCGACCGCGACATCGTCGCCTACTGCCGTGGGCCCTTCTGCATGATGTCCGGCGAGGCGGTGGCGCTGCTGAAAGAACACGGCTACCGCGCGCAAAAGATCGCCGACGGCACCGCCGAATGGCAGGCGGCGGGATTGCCGCTGGCCACCCCCTGACCGCTCCCGGCTTACCGCTCACTGCTCACCAAGGAGACCCCCATGTTTTTCCGTCAATTGCTGACCCAGGACGCCACCCTGTCCTATTTCTTCGGCTGCGGTTCCTGCCATGTCGGCGTCGCCGTCGACCCGGTACTCGGCGACGAGGACTGGTTCATCCTTGAGGCCGCCAAACAGGACGTGAAAATCACCCACGTCATCGACACCCACGTCCACGCCGACCACTATTCCGGCGGCCGCGCGCTGGCTGAAAAAACCGGCGCGAAATACTGCCTGCATGAAGCCAACAGCAGCCGCGTGAACTATGCGTTTGAGCCGCTGAAAGATGGCCAGCGCATCGAGGTCGGCAATGTCTACGTTGACGTGCTGCACACCCCCGGCCACACGCCCGACTCGATCTGCCTCGTGGTCACCGACAAGCGCCGCACCGAAGCCCCGTGGTTCGTGCTCACCGGCGACACCCTGTTTGTCGGCAGCGCCGGACGCCCCGATCTGGCAGGCAAGGAGACCGAAATGGCGGGACAGATTTACGACAGCGTGCATCAGAAATTGCTGACGCTGCCCGCCGAAGTCGAGCTGTATCCCGGCCACACCTCCGGCAGCGTGTGCGGCGCGGGCATGTCGGGCAAGCCGACTTCGACCATTGGCTACGAAAAACGCTGGAACCCCATGCTGGCGCTGGATCGCGCGGGCTTCGTCGCCGCGTTGACCGAGACGATTCCGCCGCGCCCGGTCGAGATGGATCGCATGGTCCAGGCCAATCTCGGGGCGGGCTGAATATGCTGTATTACGCCACCAAGCTGGTCGTGTCGGCGCTGATTATTCTGGCGGTGTCCGAACTCGCCAAACGCCTGCCGGGTTTTGCCGCCCTGGTGGCGTCCTTGCCGCTGACGTCCTTGCTGGCATTTGTCTGGATGCGGGTGGAAGGGTCGAGCAACGCTGCCATTGCTGATTTATCCGGGCAGATTTTCTGGCTGGTGATTCCCTCGCTGCTGTTGTTCGTCGCGCTCGCGTTTCTGCTGCGGCATGGCGTGGACTTCTGGCTCGGGCTGGCCATTTCAGCGGGGCTGACGGTGGCGGCGTATCTGGCGCTGTTGCCCGTTCTGCGCAAGTTTGGAGTGCAACTGTAATGACCCCATCCCACACTGCCTTGCCGGATTTTCAGTTTGGCATCCGCGTCAACCTCGCGCAGTTCGTGCATCTTGTGGTGCAGGTGTTTTTTGTCGGCCTCACCATCGGCATGTTTCGCACCGTGGTGCCCGCGCTGGCCGAATCCGAGTTCGGCGTGGCCAAGGGCTCGTTCATGATGCTGATGGCTTTTGTCACCGCCTTCGGCTTTGTGAAGGGCGCGCTTAACTTTGTTGCGGGGCGTTTGTCCGAGCGCATCGGCCGCAAGAAAGTCCTGTTCATCGGCTGGCTGGCCGCCGTGCCGATGCCATTCATGATTCTCTACGCACCGAGCTGGAGCTGGATCGTGGCGGCGACCGTATTGCTGGGCATCAATCAGGGCTTGGCCTGGTCGATGACGCAGACCTCCAAGCTCGACCTCACCACCGCTGACCAGCGCGGGCTGACCATCGGCTTCAACGAGTTTTCCGGTTACTTCGGTGTCGCGGTGGCGGGTGTCGTCACCGGCTATCTCGCCACCGCTTACGGCCCGCGTGAAGGCCTGATGCTGTTCGGTCTGGTGGTGATTGGGCTGGCCGGATTGCTGACACTGCTGTGGGTGAAAGACACCTTGCCGTGGGCGCACGCGGAAGGCAAAAAACACGCTGCCGGTTTGATGACCGGCCCCAAGCCGCGCTACCCGACCAATATTTCCGACAAGCCTGGCACTTGGGAAGTGTTCACCCTGATGTCGTGGCGCGACGCGCGCATGGCGGCGATCAGCCAGGCCGGGCTGGTGGAAAAATTCGTCGATGCGCTGGTGTGGGTGTTCTTCCCGGTTTATCTGTATCAGCACGGCCTGAGCCTCGCCGGCATCGGCTGGGTGGTCGGCGTGTACGGATTTGTGTGGGGACTGTCGCAGTTCGTCACCGGCCATTGGTCGGATCGCATCGGCCGCAAAAAACCCATCGTCGCAGGCATGTGGCTGTGCGGTGCGGGGGTAGCGCTGGTACTGCTGGGCGAGGGCGAACTGTGGTGGTCGTTCGCTGCCGCAGTGATGGGCTTCGGCATGGCGCTGCTTTACCCGACGCTGTCCGCCGCCGTGTCCGATATCGCGCACCCCAACTGGCGCGGCTCGGCCATCGGCATCTATCGCTTCTGGCGCGATACGGGCTATGGCATCGGCGCGCTGTTGCTGGGCGCGGTGGCAGCAGCGGGCGGGGGTATCGAAGCGGGCTTCTGGTTCACCGCTGCCGCCATGTTTGTGTCGGGCGCGATTGTGTTGCTGGCGTGCGAGGAAACCCACCCGCGCCTCAACCCGGCCAAGGAACATGCATGAACAAAATCCTGCTTGCCCTGCTCGCCAGCTTCAGCTTGCTGGCAGCGCCTGCCCGGGCGGACGAGAAACCCGTCGTGGCCGATGCGCTGTCCAGCTACATGGACTTTGCCGAATACGGCAGCAGCCTGATCTGGCCGGAGCAGATTCCTGCCGACGACTGGAAAAAGATATTTATCGTCGATGCGCGCGACGCCGCGCAGTATGCGAAGGAACACATCTCCGGCGCGGTCAACATTGAATGGCTGCAGGCCGTGGCGCGCCGCAACGAGCTGCCGAGAGACCGCATGGTGGTGATGTATTGCAACTCCGGCTCGCTGTCCGCGCAGGCGGTATTTGCACTGCGCCTGCTGGGCTACGACAACGTCAAGGTGCTGCAGAACGGCATCGAAGGCTGGAAGGCCAAGGGTGGCTTCGGCGCCCACGCACGCGCCAGCGCCAATTCCGGCAAGTCGGCCGGGCGGTGACCCGGTTTACGCGTGCATCCCGCCGACTACGACGCCTGGTACGACACCCCGCGCGGGCGCTGGATCGGCGAGACCGAATACGCACTGGCAGCGCGTTATCTAAAAACCCGGCCGGGCGACAGCCTGCTCGATGTCGGCTGCGGCAGCGGCTGGTTCACCCGCCGCGCCGCAGCCGATGGCCTTCAGGTTACCGGGCTTGACCCCAATCCCGCCTGGCTAGCTTACGCGCGTGCTCACAGCAGCCCGGCCTTGCGCTGGGTGGAAGGCGATGCGCGCGATCTGCCGTTCGCCGATGCCCGCTTCGATCATGTGCTGTCGATCGCCGCGCTGTGTTTTATCGACGACGAGCGCCAGGCCGTGGCCGAATGCGTGCGGGTGGCGCGCCGCCGCTTCGCCATCGGCTGGCTCAACCGCAACAGCCTGCTGTATCGGCAAAAGGGCAAGGGTGGCGGCAGCGGCGCCTATCGCGGCGCGCGCTGGCATAACGCTGGCGAAGTACGTGCGCTGTTCGAAGGTTTGCCGGTTCGTAATCTGAAGCTGCGCTCGGCCATTTTTCTGCCGTCCGCCACGCGCTGGGCAAGGGGGCTGGAGCAGGTCGTGCCGAGTGGATTGCCGTGGGGCGGCTTGTTGCTGGCGACTGGCGAAAAGGCCTGACTCGATGCGAGGTGTGGACGGCGTGAGCTAGCCCGCGCCGGCGTCAAAACGGCTCGGCGGGATTCCGCGCTTGCCCACGTTTTTTTCAGCCCGGAGCCTTTGTGTCTATCCTTGGAAGACAACAAGGAACCAGGTTATCCGCCGCGCCGTGCATATCCAGAGCCTCACAGTCGAGCGTGTCCTCGCCAGTCTTCATACTTCGGCCACCGGGCTGACTGCGTCCGAGGCACAACGGCGGCTGGCGGAGTTCGGCCCGAATCACGTCGAGGAGGTGGGGCGCAAGAGTTTGTTGCTGCGCTTCGCCCGCGAATTCACCCACTTCTTCGCCATCATCCTGTGGCTGGGCGCGGCGCTGGCGTTTCTGGCCGAGTCTTTCGATCCCGGCCAGGGCATGGCCCGGCTGGGAGTGGCCATTGCCGGTGTCATCCTCATCAACGGCGTCTTTTCCTTCTGGCAGGAATACAAGGCCGAGCGGGCGATCGACGCGCTGCGCCAGTTGCTGCCGCAACAGGCGATGGCGCTTCGGGACGGCGAGGTCGTCGAGAGGCTCGCCACCGATCTGGTGCCTGGCGACATCGTGCTGCTGGAGGAGGGCAACTTTATCCCGGCTGATTGCCGGGTGATCGAGGCGTTTGGCTTGCGCGTCAACACCGCGACGATCACCGGCGAGTCCCTGCCCCAGGCGCGCAATGCGGATCCCCTGCTGGAAGTGCCGCCGCTGTTCGCAAAAAACATTGTGCTGGCCGGCACCTCGGTGGTGTCGGGCCAGGCGCGCGCGGTGGTGGTCGCCACCGGCATGCGCACCGAGTTCGGCAAGATCGCCCATCTGACGCAGACGGCAGGCGAGGCCACTTCGCCGCTGCAGCGCGAGATCGTGCGGCTGTCACGCATCGTGGCCATGCTTGCCACCGGCATCGGTGGCACATTCTTTCTCATCGGTCAGGCGCTCGGCCTGCCGTTCTGGGAAAACCTGCTGTTCACCATCGGCATCATCGTCGCCAACGTGCCGGAAGGTTTGCTGCCGACAGTGACGCTATCGCTGGCGATGGCGACGCAGCGCATGGCGAAACGCAATGCGCTGGTGCGGCATCTGCCTGCGGTGGAGACGCTGGGTTCGACCACGGTCATTCTGTCCGACAAGACCGGCACACTGACGCAGAATCGCATGTCGGTGCGGCGCTTGTGGCTGGGCGGCGGATTCTTCACGCCCGACGACCTCGCCGCGCAGCCGCGCCTGGCAGTGGATCACGCTGCGCTGTTCATCAATGCCGCGCTCTGCCACAACCTGAAAGAGACCCACAATCACGGCAACCAGGCCTGGCTGGGCGACCCGATGGAAGTGGCGCTGGCCGGCATGGGTCGGCAGGCGGCGGGCGCGCTCGACGGCTACCCGCGCATCGACGAGATTCCCTTCGACACCGATCGCAAGCGCATGTCGGTGCTGTGCGAGACGCCGCAGGGACGCGTGCTTTACTGCAAGGGGGCGCTGGAGACGGTGCTCGCGGTGTGCGATTTTGTGCAGATCGATGCCGGAATCGCGCCACTCGACCCCGCCGCGAAAACCCGCCTGCTCGGCGCGCAGGACGAGATGGCCGAGGCCGGTCTGCGCGTGCTGGCATTTGCCCACGGCTCAGTCTCCGATGGCCTGCCGACCGAGGAGCGCGGCCTGATCCTGTCGGGTCTGGTCGGGCTGGAAGACCCGCCGCGCCCCGAGGTGCCGGAGGCGATGGCACGCTGCGCCGCGGCCGGCATCCGCGTGATCATGGTCACCGGCGACCATCCGCATACGGCGCAGGCCATCGCCCGCGAGATCGGCCTGGTGAAGACCGAGCAACCGGTCGTGATCACCGGCGACGACCTCGGCCGCCTGTCTCCGGCGCAGTTGCATCTGGCGCTGGATGCGCCGGAAATCCTCTTCGCCCGCGTCGCCGCCGTGCAGAAAATGCAACTCGTCGAGGCGCTGCAGAAGAAGGGCGAAATCGTCGCTGTCACCGGCGACGGCGTGAACGACGCGCCGGCGCTAAAGGCCGCCGACATCGGCATTGCCATGGGCATTTCCGGCACCGACGTGGCCAAGGAAGCGGCCGACATGATCCTGCTCGACGACAATTTCGCCAGCATCGTCGCGGCCATCGAGGAGGGGCGGGCGGTGTTCGACAACCTGCGCAAATTCCTCACCTACATCCTTTCCTCCAACATTCCCGAACTGGTGCCGTATCTCGCCTTCGTGCTGTTCCGCATTCCGCTGCCGCTGACCATTATTCAAATTCTGGCCGTCGATCTCGGCACCGACATGCTGCCCGCGCTGGCGCTTGGCGCAGAAAAACCCGACCCCGATGTGATGCGGCGTCCGCCGCGCGCGCGCAGCGAGCGGCTGCTGTCGTGGAAGCTGCTCGCCCGCGCCTACCTGTTTCTCGGTGTGCTGGAAGCGGCAGCCGCTATGGCCGTGTTTTTCTTTGTCCTCGACGCCGCTGGCTGGCAATTCGGCGTAAGCCTGGCCAGAACCGCACCCCTTTATTTGCAGGCCACCACCGCCTGCCTGGCGGCGATTGTGATGACGCAGGTGATGAACGTCTTTTTGTGCCGCCACCCGCTCAAGTCTGCGTTTTCCTTCAGACTATTCAGCAACCCGCTGATCCTGCTCGGCATCGCGGCGGAACTGGGCTTGCTGCTGTTCATCGCCTACACTCCAGCCGGCAACTGGTTGTTCGGCACCGCGCCGATCGGCGCGGAAGTCTGGTTGGTCGCGGCGGCGCTGGCGGCGCTGATGGGAATCGCGGAGGAAGCGCGCAAGACGTGGCGGCGGCGGTCGCCCGGATGACGGGCAGGTTTGGCCAGGGGTCGCGGGTGCTGGACATCACGCGTGCTTTTGGCCTTGCACGGTGAATTAATCATGTTTGTACAACGGGGGATTTTCCATGTTCCGCATTTGTTTTTTGGCCGTGATGTCGATTGCTTCATTGTCCATTCTCGCTGCGTGTGCGAGTAACGCCGGGCCGCAAGCGCCCGCGCAGACGCAAGCCGCCATCGACCTGGGTATGCTGAACACGCTGCGCTGCGGCGACCAACTGGTGACGGTGGACATGGTGGGTGATGTGCTGCAATTGACGGTGGGTGAGACGCGCTACGCTCTGCGCCAGGTGAAAGCAGCATCGGGTGCGAAATACGAGGCGGCCGACGATCCGGCGACGACGTTCTGGTCGAAAGGGGATCGCGCCCTGTTGACGGTCAAGGGCGCAAGTTATCCCGAATGTGTGCGTGCCAACGCGGTGACGCCCAATTTTCGCGCTGGCGGCAACGAACCCGGCTGGCGCCTCGATATCGGCGCGCGGCTGGTGTTTTCCACCGCCGACGGCCGCCGCGTCGACGCCCCGGCGCCCGCCCCCAGTATCGTGGCGGGCGGCAAACACTACACGCTGAATCAAGGCGGCAATCCGCTTGAGGTGACCGTGACCGACCGGCTGTGCTACGACACGATGAGCGGGATGCCGTATCCGGACGCGGTGACGGTTCGGCTCGAATCCAACACCCTGCACGGCTGCGGCGGCGACCCCGCCGCCCTGCTGCAGGGCGGTGAATGGCGGGTCGAGTCCATCGGCGGCGCGACCGTCGTCGAGGGTTCTAGCGTCACCCTCGATTTCGGCGCGGACGGACGCCTCGCCGGCAAAGCATCCTGCAATCGCTATGCTGGCAGCTACGCGCTCAACGGCGAAAACCTCGTCCTGTCGAAAATGGCATCGACCATGATGGCATGCGTGCCGGATGCGCTGATGCAGCAGGAAAGCCGGTTCCACGAAATTTTGAACCAGGTCAAACGATTCCGGTTCGGTTCCGACGGCGCACTGATTCTGCAAGCGGGTGATGGCCGCACGATCACAGCGCGGCGCGGCTAACTCACCCGTCACCGCCCATCCGATGCGCACCCATTTGCAGCATGTCGCGTATACCATGCACCCCCACCGGGCGGCAGGTCGTTTCAACGGGTGGTCTGAATAGCCCAAGCATTTGAATCCACACCCATCACGCCAGTTGGCATCCGCCGTGCTTTAGCATCCCCGCGAGGAATCCCATGTCTGTTGTTTCATCTGTCTGTTGTTATTGCGGAACCGGTTGCGGGGTGTTGATCGAGACCGAGGCTGGAAAAATCACCGGGGTGCGCGGCGATCCCGCCCACCCGGCCAACCAGGGCAAGCTGTGCACCAAGGGCGCGACCCTGCATCTGTCGGCGCAGGCAGGTGGGCGCGCGCTTTATCCCGAGCTGCGCATGGATCGCGCCGCGCCGCGCGCACGAGTGAGCTGGGACGCCGCGCTCGATCATGCAGCGGACCAATTTGCCGCCGTCATCCGCGAGCACGGCCCGGATGCGGTGGGCTTTTATATCTCCGGCCAGTTGTTGACCGAGGACTACTACGTCTTCAACAAGCTGGCCAAGGGGCTGATCGGCACCAACAACGTCGATACCAATTCGCGCCTGTGCATGTCGTCGGCGGTGGCGGGCTACAAGGCCACCCTGGGCGCGGATGCGCCGCCCGGTTGCTACGACGACATCGACCATGCGCAGGTGATTTTCATCGCCGGATCGAACATGGCGTATGCGCATCCCATCCTGTTTCGCCGCATCGAGGCGGCGCGCAAAGCCCATCCCGAACTGAAGCTGGTGGTGGTCGATCCGCGCCGCACCGACACGGCGGCGGAAGCCGATCTGCATTTATCCATTTTGCCCGGCACCGATGTGGCGCTGTTTCACGCCATGTTGAACGTGATGCTGTGGGAAGAGTTGATCGACCGCGATTACATTGCTGGGCACACCGAAGGCTGGGATAGCCTGCGTAATCGGGTGCGCGAATACACGCCGGAAAAAATGGCAGCCGTATGCGGCATCGCTGCCGCCGACATCGTACAGGCCGCGCGCTGGTTCGCTGCCGGGCCGACACTGTCGCTGTATTGCCAGGGGCTTAATCAATCGACCTGCGGCGTCGACAAAAACGCAGCGCTGATCAACCTGCATCTGGCCACCGGCCAGATCGGCAAACCGGGCGCTGCGCCGCTGTCGCTTACCGGCCAGCCCAATGCGATGGGCGGGCGCGAGGTCGGCGGCATGGCGCATCTGCTGTCGGCGCATCGCGACATGGCGAACCCCGAACACCGTGCCGAAATCGCCAAACTGTGGGGCGTGGATGACGTGCCCGCGACGCCGGGCAAGACCGCAATCGACATGTTCGAAGCGGTGAAACGCGGCGAAATCAAGGCGCTGTGGATCGCCTGTACCAACCCGGCGCAGTCGATGCCGGATCAAACCCTGATCGACGAAGCCTTGCGTGCGGCGGAATTCGTGGTGGTGCAGGAAGCCTACGCCGACACCGAAACGGTGCGCTACGCTGACCTGCTGCTGCCCGCCGCCACCTGGGGCGAGTCCGAGGGCACGCTGACCAATTCCGAGCGCTGCATTTCACGGGTGCGGGCAGCGATGCCGCCGCCCGGCGAGGCACGGCCGGACTGCGGCGTGGTGGTGGAATTTGCGCACCGCCTGGGTGACCGGCTGGGCGATAAATCAGGTCGCAATGGCCGCACCCTGTTTCCCTATACCTGCCCCGAAGACGTGTTCAACGAACACCGCGAAACCACCCGCGGGCGCGACCTCGACATCACCGGCCTGAGTTACGCGCTGCTGGAGCGCGCGCCGCAGCAATGGCCGTTTCCCGAGGGTGCGGCGGCGGGTCAGGCCCGCTTGTATGCCGACGGCATCTACCCCACCGCCAGCGGACGAGCGAAGTTTTATGCTGCGCCTTATCGTCCGGTCGCCGAACCCGCCGATGCGCGATATCCGCTGCATCTCAACACCGGGCGCCTGCGCGACCAGTGGCACGGCATGAGCCGCACCGGGTTGGTGGCGCGGCTGTATGCCCATGTCGAAGAGCCGTTGCTGTCGATGAGTCGGTCCGACATGGAACGCCGGCAATTAAAAGACGGCGATCTGGTGCGGGTGAAAAGCCGTCGCGGCAGCCTTGTCATCAAGGTGCAGACCAGCGACGAACTGCGCGGCGGTCAGACCTTTATCCCGATGCACTGGGGCGGCCGTTTCATGGCGGGGCTTGGGGTGAATGTGTTGACCCAGCGCAGCGTCGATCCGGTGTCCCGGCAGCCTGAACTCAAGCATTGCGCGGTGCAGGTCGAAAAAGTCGAGCTGCCCTATCGCCGCGCAATCATGCGGCGCGGCGACGGCGCCGAACTGCTGCGCCGCGCCCAGCCCTTCCTCGCGCATTTCGATTTCGCTACCGCCAGCCTCACCGGACGCGACAAAACCGTGCTGGTGTTTCAGGCCGCCAGTGTGGGTCCGTTGCCTGAAGCGCTGGTGCAGGAAATGGACGCGGCATTCGGCCTCGACGATCCGCTGTTGACCATGAACTACCAGGATGCAAAGCGCGGCATCTGGAAAAAAGCCCGGGTGGAAGACGGCGTCATCACCGGCGCCCGCCTGTCCGGTGAAATCGCCGCTTACGACTGGATCAAGGGCCTGATCGCCGAAGGCGCGTCCGCCATGGAAGTGCGCAACTGGCTGCTGGCGCCGGTGGCGCAGCCGCCTGCGGGCAGCGCCGGGCGCGGGCGCGTTGTGTGCAATTGCCTGAACGTGGCCGAGCCGGACATCGTTGCCGCGATTGCGGGCGGCGCCGATCTGGCCGCGCTGCAAACCACGCTCAAATGCGGCACCGAATGCGGTTCGTGCGTGCCGGAGTTGAAGCGGCTGATTGCGGGCAAGCGGGCTGCGGCGTGAGTGTAGTCAATGACGGCAGGCCGTCATTGAGCCATCACCGGGGATAGAGTAAAATCCGTCATCACCCGCCCCCGCTTATAAAATGACGAAGTATGTGTTTGTCACTGGTGGAGTGGTTTCTTCCCTCGGGAAAGGGATCGCCTCCGCTTCACTCGCCGCGCTGCTCGAATCGCGCGGCATCCGTGTCACCCTGTTAAAGCTCGATCCGTACATCAACGTCGATCCCGGCACCATGAGTCCGTTTCAACACGGCGAGGTGTTCGTCACCGACGATGGCGCGGAAACCGACCTTGACCTGGGTCATTACGAGCGCTTTTCCAGCGCGCGGATGAGCAAGCGCAACAACTTCACCACTGGCCAGATTTACAAGTCGGTGATCGACAAGGAGCGGCGCGGCGATTACCTGGGCGGCACGGTGCAGGTGATTCCGCACATCACCGACGAGATCAAGTTGTCGATCCGCGAGGGCGCTGCGGGCGCCGACGTGGCGCTGGTGGAAATCGGCGGCACCGTGGGCGACATCGAATCGCTGCCGTTTCTGGAAGCGATCCGCCAGATGGGCTTTGAAGACGGCCCGGACAACACCTGCTTCATCCACCTGACGCTGTTGCCTTACATTGCGACGGCGGGCGAGCTGAAAACCAAGCCGACCCAGCATTCCGTAAAAGAACTGCGCGAAATCGGTATCCAGCCCGACATTCTGCTGTGCCGCGCCGACCGCGACATCCCCGCCGACGAACGCAGAAAAATTGCGCTGTTCACCAACGTCCGTCCTGAAGCCGTAATCCAGATGCTGGACGCCGATTCGATCTACAAGATTCCGGCGATGTTGCACGACCAGATGACGGACGAGATCGTCTGCCACAAGCTGAAAATCCTGGCGCGCGCGGCTGACCTCACTGTATGGAAAAATCTGGTGCATGCGCTGGAACATCCCAGGCACACGGTCAATATCGCTTTCGTCGGCAAATACGTCGACCTCACCGAATCCTACAAATCGCTGTCGGAGTCGATGATCCACGCGGGGATGCATACCCTGAGCCGGGTGAAAATCCACTACATCGATTCCGAGCAGATCGAGGCATCCGGCATCGATCATCTAAAGGGCATGGACGCGATTCTGGTGCCCGGCGGCTTCGGCAAGCGTGGGGTCGAGGGCAAGATCGCCGCCATCCGCTACGCGCGCGAAAACAAGGTGCCGTATCTGGGCATCTGCCTGGGGATGCAGCTTGCGGTGGTCGAATTCGCACGCGATGTCGCGGGCATGGCCGACGCACAATCGACCGAATTCGACCCGGCCACCACGCACCCGGTGATCGGCCTCATCACCGAGTGGCTGGATCGCGGCGGCCAGGTTGAAAAGCGCAGCGAGCAGTCGGATCTGGGTGGCACCATGCGTCTGGGCGGTCAGCCGTGCAATCTGAAAGACGGCACGCTGGCGCGCGAGGTGTATGGCGCGGCCAGCATCACCGAACGTCACCGCCACCGTTATGAAGTCAACAACACGCTGCTGGCCGAACTCGAAGCCAAGGGTCTGGTGGTGGCGGGGCGCGCGCCGGGCACCGATCTGTGCGAAATGGTCGAACTGCCGGTTGCGGTGCATCCCTGGTTCGTCGGCTGCCAGTTCCATCCTGAATTCACCAGCAATCCGCGCAACGGCCATCCGCTGTTCATTGCCTTTGTCAACGCGGCGCTGGCTTATCAAAAGGAACACGCATGAAACTGTGCCACTTTGAAGCGGGCATCGACCAGCCGCTGTTCCTGATTGCCGGCCCCTGCGTGATCGAGTCCGAGCAACTGGCGATGGACACGGCGGGGGCGCTGAAGGAAATGTGCGCGGCGCTGGGTGTCCCGTTCATCTACAAATCCTCGTTCGACAAGGCCAACCGTTCGTCCACCCAGTCGTTTCGCGGCCTGGGGCTGGAAGAAGGCCTGCGCATTCTGTCCGAAGTGAAGGCGAAGATCGGCGTGCCGGTGCTGACCGATGTGCATGAAGACACGCCGCTCAACGAAGTTGCAGCGGTGGTCGATGTGCTGCAAACGCCGGCTTTCCTGTGCCGCCAGACCAACTTCATCCAGAACGTCGCGCGCGCCGGGCGGCCGGTCAATATCAAGAAAGGCCAGTTCCTCGCACCGTGGGACATGCAGAACGTGGTCGACAAGGCGCGTGCGGTCGGCAACGAGCAGATCATGGTGTGCGAGCGTGGTGTGAGCTTCGGCTACAACACGCTGGTGTCCGACATGCGCGGGCTGGCGATCATGCGCGCGACGCAGTGCCCGGTGGTGTTCGATGCCACCCACTCGGTGCAGCAGCCGGGCGGGCAGGGCACGACCAGCGGCGGTCAGCGCGAGTTCGTGCCGGTGCTGGCGCGCGCAGCGGTGGCGACGGGGGTGGCGGGCGTGTTTGCGGAGACGCATCCGAATCCCGCTGCCGCATTGTCCGACGGACCCAATGCCTGGCCGCTCGGCATGATGAAAGAATTGCTGGAAACGCTGAAAGAAATCGATGCGCTGGTGAAGCAGCGCGGATTTATTGAACACAAAATAATGAAAGTTTGAACGGAGGGACGGGCGGATAGTTGTCCGCCATCGTTCTTGTATCTGAATCTAAGGAAATAAATTGAGCGCCATTATTGATGTCATCGCCCGGGAAATTCTCGACTCCCGCGGCAATCCCACTGTTGAAGCTGACGTGCTGCTGGAATCCGGCGTGCTGGGGCGCGCCGCCGTGCCGTCGGGCGCATCCACCGGTTCGCGCGAAGCGATCGAACTGCGCGACGGCGACAAGTCGCGTTACCTCGGCCGTGGCGTGTTGAAAGCGGTCGAGCATGTGAACACCGAAATCTGCGAAGCCATCATCGGGCTGGATGTCGAAGACCAGGCCTTCATCGACCAGACCATGATCGAGCTCGACGGCACCGAAAACAAATCGCGACTTGGCGCCAACGCCATGCTGGCGGTGTCGATGGCGTGCGCGCGCGCGGCTGCCGAACAGGCCGGGCTGCCGTTGTACCGTTATCTTGGCGGCGCTGCGCCGATGGCTATGCCGGTGCCGATGATGAACATCATCAACGGTGGCGCGCACGCCAACAACAACATCGACATGCAGGAATTCATGATCATTCCGGTCGGCGCGCCGAGCTTCCGCGAAGCGCTGCGCTACGGCGCCGAAGTGTTCCACGCGCTGAAAAAGCTGCTGGATGACGCGGGCATGGCGACCACCGTCGGCGACGAAGGCGGTTTTGCGCCCAACCTGGAATCGCACGAAGCGGCGCTCAAGCTGATTGTGCAGGCGATCGAACAAGCCGGGCTGCAACCCGGCATCGATGTCGCCATCGGCGTCGATTGCGCCGCGTCCGAATTCTACAAAGACGGTTTGTATCATCTCGAATCGGAAGGCTTGAAGCTGACCTCGGCGCAGTTCACTGATTACCTGGCGGCCTGGTGCGACAGCTACCCGATCATCAGCATCGAGGACGCCATGAGTGAAGGCGACTGGGACGGCTGGAAAATCCTCACCGACAAGCTCGGCCGCCGGGTGCAACTGGTGGGCGATGATTTGTTCGTCACCAACGCCAAGATTCTGAAAGAAGGCATCGCCAAGAACATCGCCAATTCGATCCTGATCAAGGTCAACCAGATCGGCACCCTGTCGGAAACCTTCCAGGCGATCGAGATGGCCAAGCAGGCCGGTTACACCTCAGTGATTTCGCACCGCTCGGGCGAAACCGAAGACACGACCATCGCCGATCTGGCGGTGGCCACCAATGCCCGCCAGATCAAGACCGGCTCGCTGTCGCGCTCCGATCGTATGGCCAAATACAACCAGTTGCTGCGCATCGAAGAAGAACTCGGCGACACGGCCAGCTACCCTGGACGCGATGCGTTCCGCTGCCACGATTAAGCCCGGCGCGATTAAGCCCGGCGCGATTAAGCCCGGCGCGGCCAACTCCGGCGCGGTTACGTTCGCCGCGCGCGCGCGCAGCCAGGGACTCACCTGGACGCTGGCGGCTGCGGTTCTGTTGTTGCAATATCCGCTGTGGCTGGGCGAAGGGGGTTGGTTGAGCGTGCGTGAGCGTGCGCACAAAATCGATACTCAGCAGGCGTTGAATGACCGTCTGCAAGCCCGCAATGCGGGTTTGCTGGCCGAGCTGGGCGACCTCAAGCAGGGACGCGACGCCATCGAAGAGCGTGCGCGCAATGAACTGGGCATGATCGCGCCGGACGAATGGTTCTTCCGCGTGGTGGCGGCCCACTCAGTACAGCCGGGAAAAATGAATGAGTGATTTGCAAATCAGTTTGTTGGCGGTCGGTGCGGCCATCGTGGTGGTGGTGCTGTTGTTCAACTGGAACCAGGAGCGCCGCTTCCGCAAACAGGCGGATGCCGCCTTTCAGTCGCCAGCGGCTGACGCGCTGATGCGGCCCGGCGCCGTTGCGCAGACAGGGACAGTCTCGCAGCCAGGTGCGGCGCCGCGCGAACCGCACAACCGGGTCGAGCCCGCGTTGCGCGAACCGGTCTTCGACGCGGCTGGCGTGAACGAAGTCCCCGCAATCAACGAGCCGCATTTGCACCTTGAAACTGTCAGTCCGCTGGCGGACACCTTGAACGCATCCGCCGGTGAAGGGGTGCATGCCTTGCGCCCCACGCCCGCCGCCGCCGCTCAGGTGCGCCCATCCGCCCCGCCGGTTGCAGCGCCCCCGGCGGCCTACGACGAATTGATCGAGTACCGCATACGCGTGGACAGCGACGGTGTTCTGGCGAATGTGTTTGCCGACGCCTTCAATCAGGCGCGCACCCTGGGAAAGGCAGTGCGTTGGAGCGGTTTTCCGGTGGCTGCGGCGCAGTGGGAAGACCTCCAGCCCTGGCGCGATGTGCATTATCAGCATGTGGTCGTCACCATGCAGTTGGCCGACCGCAACGGTGCGGTACTGGAAGAGCAGCTCACATCCTTGTGCGAAATGCTGCAAGCCACGGCGCATACCCACGGTCTGCGTGTTGCCTGTGACGACGCAGTCGAGGCTTTGGGTCGCGCGCAGGCGATCGACCGCTTCTGCGTCGATGTCGATGTCCTGATCGGTTTGAATGTGGTGGCGCGCGGCGACGGCGCGGTGAACCTGGCGCGCATCGTGCGCGAGGCCGAAGCGAGCGGCATGGTGCTGGGGATGGACGGCGTGTTCCAGTTGCTCGACAGCCGCAGCGAGCCGCTCTACGCCCTGTGCAACCATGATGCGGAGCCGTTTTCCGCCGAGGTGGTGGAAGGCCAGACCTCGCAGGGCGTAACCCTGCAATTCGACGTGCCGCGCGTGCCGGATGGCTTGAAGGTGTTCGACGGCATGGTGGCGTTCGGCCGCAAGCTGGCCAACGAAGTCGGCGGCATTCTGGTGGACGACAACCTGCGCCCGCTGACCGATAGCGGCATCGAAAAAATCCGCACCCAGCTCATGCGCATCTACGAACGCATGGAAGCGCGCGGCGTGCCATCCGGTTCCCGGCGGGCGCTGCGACTGTTCTCCTGACGATCATGGCGAATCGCCACCCAGGATAATGAAACGTCAATTCGCCATGATCGTTTCCCTCACCCCGCCCTCCCCCAGAAGGAGAGGGAGACACAGCCTCGCTACGCGAGTTTCACGTTAATGGCGTCGCCCGACGTGCTGGCGCGCGCGACCGCGCTGCGCCGGGAAATCGACCGCCATAACCACGCCTATTACGTTCTCGACCAGCCGACGGTTCCCGATGCGGAATACGACCGGCTGTTCCGCGAACTGCAGACGCTCGAAGCTGACCATCCCGAACTCGCCACGCCTGATTCGCCCACCCGGCGGGTCGGCGGCAAGCCGCTCGACGGTTTCACGCCGGTGCGCCACGCGGTGGCGATGCTGTCGATCCGCACCGAAACCGATACCGAGGCCAGTGGCGCGCAGGCCTTCGATGCGCGGGTGCGCAAGGAACTCGGCTTGACCGAGGCGGACCCGCCGGTCGACTATGCCGCCGAACTGAAATTCGATGGCTTTGCCATCAACCTGCGTTACGAGGCGGGGGTGCTGGTACAGGCCGCCACCCGCGGCGACGGCGAAACCGGCGAAGACGTCACCCAGAACATCCGCACCGTACACATGATTCCGCTGCGGCTGACGACCGCAGCGCCGCCTGCGGTGCTCGAAGTGCGCGGCGAGGTGTTCATGCGGCGCGACGATTTCGAGCGCTACAACGCGAAACAGCGCGAGGCGGGCAAGCCCACTCTGGTCAATCCGCGCAACGGCGCGGCGGGCAGTATTCGCCAACTCGATCCCCGGCTGGCTGCGCTGCGCCCGCTGTCATTTTTCGCCTATGGCCTGGGCGAGGTGGCGGGCTGGCAAGACACGCCGGCGACCCACAGCGAAATGCTCGATGCATTGGCCGCGCTCGGCGTGCCGGTATGCGGCGAACGCATCACCGGACAGGGCGCGGCGGCGCTGATCGCCTTCCACCACGATATCGCTGCGCGGCGCGATCAATTGCCGTTCGACATCGACGGCGTGGTGTACAAGGTCAACCGCTTCGACCTGCAACGGGAATTGGGTTTTGTCACGCGCGAGCCGCGCTGGGCGGTGGCGCACAAGTATCCGGCGCAGGAAGAACTCACCACCGTGCTGGGCATCGACGTGCAGGTCGGCCGCACCGGCGCGCTGACGCCGGTGGCGCGCCTCGCGCCGGTGTTTGTCGGCGGGGTGACGGTGACCAACGCCACCCTGCACAACCAGGACGAAATCGACCGCAAGGATGTACGGGTGGGCGACACCGTGATCGTGCGGCGCGCCGGCGACGTGATCCCCGAAATCGTCGCCGCAGTGCTGGAACGACGTCCGCAACCCGAACCGCCGCGCTTCAATATTCTGCAAAGCTATCCGGCTTGTCCGGTGTGCGGCTCGCACGTGGTGCGGCTGGAAGGCGAGGCGGCGGCGCGCTGCACCGGCGGTTTGGTTTGCCCGGCGCAGCGCAAGCAGGCGCTGCTGCATTTTGCGGGCCGCCGCGCGATGGACATCGAAGGGCTGGGCGACAAGCTGGTCGATCAACTGGTCGATCGCGGCCTGGTGCATACGCCTGCCGATGTGTACGGCCTCAAGCTGGAATCGCTGGCCGGGCTCGACCGCATGGCCGAGAAATCGGCGGCCAACCTGATAGCTGCGATTGAGACCAGCAAAGCCGCCACGCTGGCGCGCTTCATTTTCGCGCTGGGCATCCGTAATGTCGGGGAGGCCACCGCCAAGGATCTGGCGCGGCATTTCGGTTCGCTGAATAAACTGATCACGGCCACCGAAGCCGATTTGCTGGCAGTGCGCGACGTCGGGCCGATCGTGGCGCAGTCCATCGTCCAGTTTTTTGCCGAGCTGCATAACCTGGGCGTGATCGCCAGCTTGCGCGCCGCCGGAGTGAATTGGACGGAATCCACCGGCCTGCAACAATCGGCGGGTATTCTGATAGGCAAGACGCTGGTGCTGACCGGCAGCCTGCCGATGCTGACGCGCGAGGCCGCCAAGGAAAAAATCGAGGCGGCAGGCGGCAAGGTGGCGGGGTCGGTATCGAAAAAAACCGATTATGTGGTGGCCGGCGCGGAAGCGGGCAGCAAGCTGGAGCGGGCGCGTGAGCTGGGTGTCGCCATCCTCGATGAAGCCGGGTTGCTGGCCTTGCTGGCATCGAACACCGAAACCGGGCAACACACGTTGGATTTCTGAACCCAAAGCCTGAAACAAAAAATAACCAAGGAAGAGACATGCAAAAAGTCAAAAAAGCCGTATTTCCCGTCGCCGGCCTCGGCACCCGTTTTCTGCCCGCCACCAAGGCGAGCCCGAAGGAAATGCTGCCCATCGTCGACAAGCCGCTGATCCAGTATGCGGTCGAAGAGGCGATGGATGCGGGCATCACCGACATCATTTTCATCAGCAGCCGCACCAAGCGCACCGTCGAAGACCACTTCGACAAGGCCTACGAACTGGAAACCGAGCTGGCCGCGCGCGGCAAGAATCGCGTGCTGGAACTGGTGCAGTCGATCCGCCCGGCCGGCGTCAATTTCATCTACATCCGCCAGGCCGAAGCGCTGGGGCTGGGCCACGCCGTGCTGTGCGCGCAGCCGGTGGTCGGCAACGAACCCTTCGCGGTCATCCTCGCCGACGACCTGATCGACGGCGCCCCGCCGGTGATGAAACAGATGGTCGATCAATACGGTTATTACCAGTGCTCGGTGCTCGGTGTGCAGCAGGTCGCGCCCGAAGACACCGCGTCCTACGGCATCGTCGACGCCAGCCCGATGGCCGAACGCGTGTCGCGGGTCAACGCCATCGTCGAAAAACCCAAACCCGAAGACGCACCGTCCAACCTGGGCGTGGTCGGCCGCTACATCCTCACCCCGCGCATCTTCCACCACATCCAGCATCTCAAACCCGGCGCCGGCGGCGAGCTGCAACTCACCGACGCCATCGCCGCGCTGCTGAAGGAACAGCAGGTGCTGGCCTACGCCTTCGACGGCATCCGCTACGACTGCGGCAGCAAGCTGGGTTATTTACAGGCGACGGTGGAATATGCGTTAAAGCACGACGAAGTCAGCGCAGATTTCGCTGCGTATTTGAAGAACCGCGTTTGCTGACGTAAGCCGGGTTAAACCGCGTGAAGGAGGGGCGCTGGCTCACGCGACCACGCCGATTCCTGCAGCCAGGGTTCAAGCTTTTCCAGCGGCATCGGCCTGCCCATGAAATAACCCTGTGAACTGTCGCAGCCGAGTATCTCAAGTATGTCCCAGACGCCCTGGGTCACCACGCCCTCGGCGGTCACCTTCAGCCCCAGGTTGTGCGCCAGGTCGATGGTTGAACGCACGATCACGGCGTCGTTGTCGTTTTCTTCCATATCCATCACAAAGGATTTGTCGATTTTCAATTCGTCTACCGGCAGGCGCTTGAGATAACCAAGCGAAGAGTAGCCGGTGCCGAAATCGTCGATGGCGAGCGTCACGCCCATGCGGTCAAGCTCGGTGAGGATGGCGAGACCGTCGCGCGGGTTGGCCATGACCGCACTCTCGGTGATTTCGAGGGTGAGGTGTTGCGCAGCCACGCCGCTTTCTGTCAGCAGGGCGAGGATGCTGGCGGGCAGCTCCATGTCGTTCAGATTGCGCGCGGAGAGGTTGACGGCCATGGTCAGGAGATGCCCTTGCTGATGCAGCGCCGCCAACTGCGTCAGCGCAGTCCGGAGTACCCAGCGGGTGAGCGGAGCCATCAGTCCCGCCTCTTCCGCCAGCGGAATGAACTGATCGGGCGCGAGCAGACCGCGCTGCGGGTGGTTCCAGCGCACCAGCGCTTCGAGGCTCACCACGCGCCGGCTGCGATGGTCTATTTGCGGCTGATAGTAGAGGCTTAGTTGATCCGACTGGATGGCTTCGCGCAACTCGCTCTTGAGCGAAAGTTCGCTGCGGCTGTTGTGTTCCTGATCGGAGGTATACAGGGCATAACTCTTGCCCGAACGCTTCGCCACATACATCGCGATGTCGGCGCAGCGAATCAGCCCGCTGGCGTCGGCGCACTGGGCGGGGTAAAGCGACATGCCCAGGCTTGCGCTGAGGTCGATGCGCTGGTTTTGCCAGTAAAAGGGTTTCTCCAGGGCGGCGAGCACCTTGTCCGCGATGGCCGCGACGCCGCTTGAGTCGAGGTTATGCACGACCAAAACAAATTCGTCGCCGCCCAGCCGCGCCACCGTGTCTTCGGCGCGCACCGTCTCCGTCAAACGGCGCCCGACTTCCCGCAGCAGCTCGTCGCCCACGTTGTGCCCCAAGGTGTCGTTGACTTCCTTGAACCGATCCATATCCATCAGCACCACCCCGAACGATAGATGTTCACGCCGGGACAATGCGATTTCGTGCTCGATCCGATCCTGCAACAGCGAGCGGTTGGCCAAACCGGTCAGCGGATCGTACATCGCTTGCGCCGCGAGTTGCCTGGCCTGGCGCGCCACTTTCAGGCTGCACAATCCGGCAATCGCCAATCCCGCCAGCAGCGCCGCCGTTCCCAGTCCCAGCATCAGTTTGCGCACGCGCGCATACGAGGTCTGCGCATCGCGTACCGCCGCCGCCGTCTGCTCGCGTTGCAGGTCGAGCAGGACGCTGACCTGGTCGGAGATGGCGCGCTGTTTGGGCATCGCCACGCTGCGGATGCGGTCGAGGATATCCGTCAGCTTGGCGTTGTGGATGGCCATGTCCACCACCGCCTGTACCTCGGGCTGGGCTTCCTGGGTCAGATCGCGGATGCGCTTCAGAATTGCGCTTTCCCTGGCGCTGAGCGGCATGTGTTCGAGGTCGTGCCGCGCCTGGATATAAATGCCGACCTGCTCATTGAAACGCTGGAGTTCGTCGTCCTGGTCGAACGGGTCGGTGAGTATCGGCAGCGCGTGCATGGAAAGCGCACGCTCGCGCAGCGCGCTGTGCATGACCGTGGCCAGTTCGATCTTGACGTTGTTGTTCTGCGCGATGTTTTTCAGGCGCTGGTTGGCTTCGGCCGCATCACGCAAGCCGATTACACCGAGCACGGCCATCAGGATGAGCACGGCGACAAAGCCAATCCCGATCTGGAGGCTCATCCCGCGATGGCGTGTACTCAGCTTCATTGATTCAGGCGGATTCCGTGATACAGGAGATGGAGGTGTAGGCAGATTAGCGGTTTGGGGTGAGCGTACTTTAACGGGCCCCCGCCACGGCTGCTCAATCGGGTTGGCCATGCAGCCAGACTGCGGCTTCCAGCGCATCCCCCGCGCCCATTCCCTGACCCAGTAATGCGGCCACCATGCCGGTGAGACGGTCGCCCGAGCCGGCCTGCGCCAGCCACGGGCCGCCGCTGGTGTTGATGGCATAACGGCCGTCCGGGTGGGCGATCACGCTTCCTGCCCCCTTGAGCACGACGTGCGCGCGATAGTGCGCGCTCAGACGCTGTGCGGCTTCGATGCGATTCGCTTGAATCTCGGCGATGTTCACACCGAGCAGGCGCGCGGCTTCGCCGGGGTGCGGGGTGAGCAGGGTGGGGGCGCTGCGGCGGGCGGCGTGTTGCGCCAGTGCGGGATCGCTGGCCAGCAGGTTCAGCGCGTCGGCATCCAGCACCAGCGGGCAGGGTGTGGCCAGGGCAGTTTCCAGCAAGGCATGCGCGCGCGTGCTTTGTCCCAGCCCGGGGCCGATGGCCAGCACACTCAGGCGCGCGCTCACCAGGCTTTCCGCTGCGGCAAACATCAGCCGCGGTTCGCCGTAATCAACCACGATGCGCTCGTCCAGCACGCCCAGGGTGACGCTGCCGACGCCCTGTTGCAACGCGGCGCGCCCGGCGATCAGGCCGGCGCCCACCATGCCGTGGCTGCCGCCGATGATGCCGACCTGGCCGAACTGGCCCTTGTGGCTGTTTTGCGCGCGTGGGGAGAGGCGATGGCGGCTTTCCAGTTGCGTCAGCGCGATGCCCGGCGTGGCGGGCAGGGTGGCCGGGTCGACGCCGAGCAGGTCGAGATGCAGTTCGCCGCTGCAATCAGGTCCGTCGGCGGTGAGCAGGCCGGGCTTGAGGCCGAGAAAAGTCAGCGTGTGGTCGGCATGAAACGCGCAGCCGCGTATCCGTCCGCTGTCGCTGTCTAGACCGCTCGGGATGTCGAGCGCGAGTTTGGGGCAGTTCAAGTCATTGGCCTGCGCGATCCAGCGTGCGTCCTCGCCCGCCACGTCGCGCGTCAGTCCCACGCCGAACAGGCCATCGATCACCAGGCTGAATCGCTGCGCCGCCGGCAGATCCGCCAGGATCGCGCCGCCACGCTCACGCCAGGCCGCCCAGGCACGCGCGGCATCCGGCGGCAGGCGCGCGGGATCGGCGCGGCTGACGACGGCCACACGGCAGCCCTGTGTCGAGAGGTGGCGCGCGGCGACCAGCGCATACGATCCCACATGGGCTTCAGCCCATAGTGGGTCGGATCCTTTAGGGCATCGCCGCCGTTATTGCCGGAGCCAGCCAGAATCAAGATGGGATCGCCCGATTCGCTGGCCAATGTGCCCGCCAGTTCGGCCGCCGCCGCGCCCGCCTGTTCCATCAGCACATCATCGGGGTGGGTGGCCATCCACTGCCGTTCGCCGGCCCGGATGTCGGCGGCCATGAATAACGGTGGGGAGACGAGGGAAAAAGGTGCGATCAGCATGGAGCGGGAGACCCTTGTTGATGGTTATGAAAGCATCTTAATCCGGGCGGAATAACAAGGCGATTGGGATGGCTGGTCGCGGTGCCGCAGGCTTGCAAGACGGGGCGGGCGACCTACACTGCAAGGAGTTTCCGTGTTTTGAGGAATGTCGTATGGATACCCGTCATCGCAGCCCCGCAGGCGCGTTGGTGGCGCAATGTTCCGACGAAGACAGTTGCACGGTTTTTAGCTGCGAAGTCTGTCTGAAGGAAATACCCGCCGACTCGGTCAAAGTGACTGACGCGCAGGATTATGTTCAGCATTTTTGCGGACTTGCCTGCTTTGAAGTCTGGCAAAGACAGGTCGGAGGTCGCCATGCAGCCGGTCCGGCGAGGCGCCCCGATCAGCTAAAATAGCGTCTTTGCCCTGTTCGCAAAGTCGCACATGTCTTCCATCGTATCGCTCCCCGGCAGCGCCGCGCTGTCTGCCTTCCGTATCGACAAAATTCGCCAGCAGGCCGCCCGGCTTGGGCTTGCCTTGGGCGAACTGACGGCGCGCTACTGGCATTTCCTGGAGTTGGACGGCGAACTGGATGCCGCTGCCGCGCAACAACTCGGCAAAACCCTGGATTACGGCATCCCCAGCGATCGCCCGGCGGCGGGCGAAGTGCAGTTGCTGGTCACCCCGCGTCCGGGCACGATTTCGCCGTGGTCGTCCAAGGCGACGGACATTCTTAAAAACAGCGGTCTCACCCAGTTGCGTCGCATCGAGCGCGGCGTGGCCTGGCGGGTGTGCGATGCGCAAGGCGCCGCGCTGACTGCACCGGCGCTGACGACCGTGTTGCCGCTGCTGCACGACCGCATGACGGAAGCCGTGATGGCCTCGCTGGATGAGGCGCATGCGCTGTTCCAGCATGTGCCGCCGCGTGAATTGAGCACGGTCGATATCCTGGCCGGCGGCCGTGCGGCGCTGGAAGCGGCCAACCGCAGTCTCGGTCTGGCGCTGTCGGACGACGAACTGGATTATCTGGTCGATAACTTCATGCGGCTGGCGCGCAACCCCACCGATGTGGAATTGATGATGTTCGCGCAGGCCAATTCCGAGCATTGCCGCCACAAGATTTTCAACGCGTCGTGGGTGATCGACGGCGCGGCGCAGGACAAAACTCTGTTCGGCATGATCCGCGACACCCACGCCGCGCATCCCGCAGGCACGGTGGTGGCGTATTCAGATAATTCGTCGGTGATCGAAGGCGCGCAGATCGAGCGTTTTTACCCGCGCGCTGACGGCAGCTACGCCTACAGCAGCGAGTTGACGCACGTGCTGATGAAGGTGGAAACGCACAATCATCCGACGGCGATTTCGCCGTTCGCGGGCGCAGCCACCGGCAGCGGCGGCGAAATCCGCGACGAGGGCGCGACCGGAACCGGTTCCAAACCCAAAGCCGGGTTGTGCGGCTTTTCGGTGTCGAACCTGAATATTCCCGGCTATACCCAAGCGTGGGAAACCGAGCCGTATGGCAAGCCCGAGCGAATCGTCACGCCGCTGGCGATCATGCTGGAAGGCCCGATCGGCGCGGCGGTGTTCAACAACGAATTCGGCCGCCCCAACCTGGCCGGCTATTTCCGCACCTTCGAAGAAACCGTGGCCGGGCAACGGCGCGGCTACCACAAGCCCATCATGCTGGCGGGCGGCGTCGGCAGCATCCGCGATGACCATGTGGACAAGAAAATGCTGCCCACCGGCACGCTGCTGATTCAACTCGGCGGCCCCGGCATGTTGATCGGCCTCGGCGGCGGCGCGGCATCCAGCATGGACACCGGCAGCAACGCGGCGAATCTGGATTTCGATTCGGTGCAGCGCGGCAATCCCGAAATGGAACGGCGCGCGCAGGAAGTCATCGACCGTTGCTGGCAGCTCGGCGAAGCCAATCCGATTTTGTCGATTCACGATGTCGGCGCAGGCGGCCTGTCGAACGCGCTGCCCGAGCTGGTGCATGGCGGCGGCAAAGGCGGGCGCTTCGAACTGCGCGCAGCACCCTCGGAAGAATCCGGCATGTCGCCGCGCGAAATCTGGTGCAACGAGGCGCAGGAGCGCTATGTGCTGGCGATTCCGCCGCATCGAGTCGGCGAATTCCGTGCCATCTGCGAACGCGAGCGCTGCCCGTTCGCGGTGCTGGGCGAGGCCATTGACGACAACCATCTGCTGGTCACCGACGGCCATTTCCAGAACGCGCCAGTGGACGTGAGCCTCGACGTGATTCTGGGCAAGCCGCCGAAAATGACGCGCGAGGTGGTGCATCAAGCGGCCACACCCGCGCCGCTGGTGCTCGACGGCATCGACCTGAAAGACGCGGTATATCGCGTGCTGGAGCTGCCCGGGGTGGCGTCGAAAATGTTCCTGATTGCCATCGGCGACCGCACGGTCGGCGGTCTCACTGCGCGCGACCAGTGCGTGGGGCCGTGGCAAGTGCCAGTCGCCGATTGCGCGATCACGCTGGCAGGTTATCAAACGCTGCAGGGCGAAGTGTTTTCCATCGGCGAGAAAGCGCCGCTGGCGCTGATCGATGCGCCCGCGTCGGGGCGGATGGCAATCGTCGAGGCGATCACCAACCTCGCCGCCGCGCGCGTAAACGGCCTCACCGAGGTCAAACTCTCAGCTAACTGGATGGCGCCTGCGGGCCACCCTGGCGAAGACGCCGCGCTGTTCGATACCGTGGCCGCTGTCTCGAATTATTGCCAGAGCCTGGGCATCAGCATTCCGGTCGGCAAGGATTCGATGAGCATGAAAACCGTGTGGGATGCCAACGGTGAAAAGAAGGCGGTGACTTCGCCGGTTTCGCTGGTGATTACCGCGTTTGCCAACACACCTGACGCGACTGCGCACCTGACACCACAATTGCGTACCGACGCAGGCGACACCGATCTGATCCTGATTGATCTGGGACTGGGCAAAAACCGTCTCGGCGCATCCAGCTTTGCCCAAGCTTACAAACAAGTGGGCGACCGTTGCCCGGATGCGCCCGCCGCAGCGGCACTCAACGCGTTTTTCAACACCGTGCAGGCATTGAACGCGAGCGGCAAACTGCTGGCCTATCACGACCGCAGCGACGGCGGCCTGTTCGTCGCGCTGGCCGAAATGGCGTTTGCCGGACATTGCGGCGTCGATCTCGACGTAGACGAATTGTGTCTCGATCAAATCCGCCATGAAGTCGAAGACGAAGGCCAGCCCGAACCCGAGCAGCTCACCGAAGGCGATATGTCGCAGCGTATTTTCAATGTGCTGTTCAACGAAGAAGCGGGCGCGGTATTGCAGGTGCGGCGTAGCGATACGCAGGCGGTGATGCAGGCGTTCATGGCGGCGGATTTACGCGGCGAGTTTCACGTGGTCGGACGGCTGAACGCAAACGATCGCGTGCGCATCTTGCGCGATGGCGTAGCGCATTTCGACGCAGCGCGCACCGACCTGCAAAGCGCCTGGGCGCGCACCAGTTACGAAATAGCGAAGCTGCGTGACAACCCGGCGTGCGCCGAACAGGAATACGCGGCGCACGCCGATGCCGCTGATACCGGATTGCGCTATGCGTTGAGCTTCGACGCGCAGGCCGACATTGCTGCGCCCTTTATCGCCAGCGGCAAGCGCCCGCGGGTGGCGGTGCTGCGCGAGCAGGGCGTCAACGGCCAGGTTGAAATGGCCGCTGCGTTCGATGCCGCCGGGTTTGCTGCAGTCGATGTCCACATGAGCGATATTCTGTCGGGTCGGGTGAGTCTCGGTGATTTCACCGGGCTGGCCGCGTGCGGCGGCTTCAGCTACGGCGATGTGCTGGGCGCGGGCGGCGGTTGGGCCAAATCCATTTTGTTCAACCCGCGCGCGCGCGATCAGTTCGCCGCCTTCTTCGAGCGCGCAGACAGCTTTGCCTTGGGGGTGTGCAACGGCTGCCAGATGATGAGCCAGTTGCACGATCTGATCCCCGGTGCTACTGCCTGGCCGCGCTTCGAGCGCAATCTGTCGGAGCAGTTCGAGGCGCGCTTTGCGCTGGTTGAAGTGCTGGCCTCGCCGTCGCTGTTCTTTACCGGGATGGCGGGGTCGCTGATGCCGATAGCGGTGTCGCACGGCGAAGGACGGGTACAGTTCCGCGACCCGGCGCACGCTGCGCAGGCGCTGTCCACCCTGCGCTATGTCGATCACCATGGGCTGCCTACCGAAACCTATCCGCACAATCCCAACGGCTCGGCGGGCGGGCTCACCGGTTTCACCACGGCGGACGGTCGTTTCAGCATCCTGATGCCGCATCCGGAGCGGGTGTTCCGTGCCGCGCAACTGTCGTGGAAACCGGATGGCTTGACCGGCGCCAGCCCCTGGCTGCGGATGTTCCGCAACGCGCGGCGCGCGGTTGGGTGATGCGCGCCGACTATGCGAAAATGACCCGGTTTGCCCTGTTGCCTAACCTCGCCCTGTTCAATTCAATCGACCGCTCATGAATGCACCCGAAAACCTCCTCACGGATGACCACCTGCGCGCGCAGGTCAAGCTGCTGGGCACCCTGCTCGGCCAGGTGTTGGTGCAGTTTGCCGGCGAAGATGTGCTCAAGGCGGTGGAAACCCTGCGGCGCGGTTTTGCCGAGTTGCAACAGCGGGAAGATCAGCAGCACCGTACCGAATTGATGGCGATGATCGACGCCATGCCGGCCGACAAGGTCGAACTGGTGGTGCGCGCCTTTTCCAGCTATTTCAAGCTGGTCAACGTGGCGGAAGAAAGTTTTGCCCACCGCAATCGCCGCCGCATGTTGTCGCACGGCATGCCGTTGTGGGAAGGCTCGTTCGACCGCACTCTGGCCGATCTCAAGACGCAGGGTCTGCCGATTGACGCCCTGCAGGAGATGGTCAACCGCCTGCATTACGCGCCGGTGTTCACCGCGCACCCGACCGAGGCGCGCCGCCGCGCGGTGATGGAAGGAATCCGCCGGATATTCCTGATTTGCGACCAGCTTTACAGCCCCACGCTGGGGGTGAACGACCAGCGCGAACTGGAAGCGCAACTGACCGCTGAAATCCAGGTGATGTGGCGCACCGACGAGCTGCGCAGCGCCAAACTCGAAGTGCGCGACGAAGTGCGCAATGGCTTGTATTACGTGCGCGAAAGCCTGTTCGAAGCGGTGCCCAAGGCCTACCATTTTTTCGAAAAAGCGATCCGCAAGCATTACGGCGTGAACGCCGACGGCGTTGCACCGATCAGCGTGCCGAGCTTCATCCGCTTTGGCTCGTGGATCGGCGGCGACCGCGATGGCAATCCCTTCGTGACGGCGGATGTCACCGAGTGGACGGTGCATACCCAGATGCAGGCGGCGCTCGACGAATACCGCGCGCGGGTGCTGGAGCTGCGGCAAACGCTCACCCACAGCAGCGACTGGTGCACGCCTTCCGTACCTTTTCTCGAACGGCTGGCGGAGTACGAAGCCGAGTTCGGCGAGCAGGTATTTCGCGGCACGGCGGTGCAGATTTACAGCCGCGAGCCTTACCGCCGGATGGCGGCGATGATGCTGGCGCGGCTCGATGCCAACCTGTCCTACGTGCATCAATGCCTGGCCGATGTGCCGAGCTTCACCTCGAACCTGGCGTATGAAAACGCCCCCTCTTTCCTCGCTGATCTGTATCTGCTGCGCGACTCGCTGACCAGCCACGGCGACCGCATCGTCGCCCAGCAGGATTTGCAGGCGCTGATCCGGCTGGTCGAAAGTTTCGGCTTTCATTTGTTGCAGCTCGACATCCGTCAGGAATCGACCGTACACACGCGTACCGTCACCGCCGTGTTGCAGCAGATCGATCCCGATTTCGATTACGCGGGCGCGAACGAAGCCGAGCGTTTGCAGCGCCTGGCCGCCTGGGTGGGGTATATCGACCCGATCGCGGTGGACGATGCTGCGCTCGACGACGAAGCGCGCGAGGCGCTTGCGGTGTTCCGCCGCATCGCCAAACTCAAGGCCGAAGTGGGCGACGACGTGTTCGGCGCCTACGTGATTTCGATGACGCACAGCGCCTCCCACGTGATGGAAGTGATGCTGCTGGCGCGCCTGGTCGGGCTGTGCGGCCTGGCCGGGTCAAGCGGGCATGGCGGGCGCGACTGGTTCAGCCGCATTCTGGTCGCGCCGCTGTTCGAGACGGTGGACGACCTGCAACGCAGCGAAGCGATTCTCGACCAGTTGCTGTCGAACAAGGTCTACCGCGCGCTGGTGACGGCCAACGGCAACCACCAGGAAGTCATGCTCGGCTATTCGGATTCGTGCAAGGACGGCGGCATTCTGGCGTCGAACTGGAATCTGTATCAGGCGCAGCTTTCCATCATCGCGCTCACCCAGCACCACGGCGTCGAATGCCGTTTGTTCCACGGCCGTGGCGGCACGGTCGGGCGCGGCGGCGGCCCCACCCACGAAGCCATCCTGTCGCAGCCGCCCGGCACCGTGAACGGCGAAATCAAGTTCACCGAGCAGGGCGAGATGCTGTATTACAAATACAGCAACCCCGAAACCGCCAACTATGAAATCGGCATGGGCGTCACCGGTCTGTTGAAAGCCAGCGCCACCGCGCTGGCGCACAGCGAAGTGCGCTACCCGCAGGACTATCTCGACTGGATGCGCGACATCGCAGCGGCGGGGGAGACCGCCTACCGTGCGCTGATCGGCACGCCGGGTTTCATCGACTACTTCTACGAGAGCACCCCGGTCACCGAAATCGGCCTGTTGAATATCGGCAGCCGCCCCTCGCATCGCAAGAAAGCCGATCGCTCGCTGGGCTCGATCCGCGCGATTCCGTGGGTGTTCGGCTGGGCGCAGTCGCGCCACACCTTGCCCGCCTGGTATGGCATCGGCAGCGCGCTGAAAGACTTCATCTCCAGCCAGCCGGATGGTCTGGCGCATTTGCAGGCGATGTACCGCGCGTGGCCGTTCTTTCGCGGCCTGCTGTCCAATGTGCAGATGGCGCTGACCAAGGCCGACATGGAAATCGCCGAGGAGTATGCGCGCCTGTGCGAGCACCCCAACACCATGACGGTCTATCGCACGATTGCGGACGAGTTCGCCAGCACCGTGGCAGGCGTCAAAGCCGTTGCGCGGATCGACAGTCTGCTGGAAGAAAACCCGTCGCTGGCGCGCTCCATTTCGCGCCGTCGCCCCTACATCGATCCGATCAACCACATCCAGGTGCGCATGTTGAAACGCTATCGCACCGGCAGCGTGTGGGAAGCCGAACAGGACACCTGGCTGACGCCGCTGAAGCGCTCGATCAACGCCATCGCAGCGGGGATGCGCAACACCGGATGAGTGGCGAGAACAGCTTGGCTTCTGCTGTACCCGATCCGATCGTCCCGATCAGGCGGCGCGGGCTGATTGTCTCGGTCGGTTTGAATATCGCGTTGTTCCTGCTGGTGTGCGGGCTGGTGCTGTATGCCTTCATGCTCAAGGTCGATCTGGACGAAGGGAAGCGGCGCCTGTCGAAGGAAGTCGAAACGCACCAGCAAACCGCGCGCTATCTGGTCGAGACGCGCAACCAGTTGACCGGCAGTCTGCGTGAAATCGAGCAACTCAAGGCGCAACTGGCCTACAAGGAAAGCGATTACCAGGCGGCGGTGTCCAGCAAGCCCGCGTTGCCGGTGGTCGTCAACTTCCGCGCCTCGCTGCTGGGTAAAGGGCTGGTTGCGGTGATCGAAAACACCAGCGACCGTTATCTGACGGTGGTGCTGGTGGTGCGCAATCCCACCTTGTCGAGCGTCAAACGCTTCAAGCTGGATCTCAATCCGAAATCCAGCACCGATTTTGGCCACCTGGAAGGCTGGCAGTTTGCGTCGGGCGACGAGGTGAGCGTGTTGAACGACGAATTTGCCGGGCTGCGGCTGAGCGTCCCCTGATGACAGAGGCATGGCAAGCGCCTGACTTGACCCTCAAGCGCAGTAAACTATAAAATAAGACACTAATGTCTGTTATTGGAGGTGAAATGCAGACCTCTGTTGCCTTACTCCAGAAATATAGCGTGGCCGGTCCGCGCTACACGTCCTACCCAACCGCACCTTACTTCCACACTGGCTTTGGCGAGCCGGACTGGCGCGCGGCGCTGGCCGAACCCGCAGCAGACCGCGGCCTGTCGCTGTACGCCCACATTCCGTTCTGCGATTCGCTTTGCTATTACTGCGGCTGCAATATGGTGGCAACGCGCGACTACAGTAAAACCCAACCTTATCTGTCGACGCTCGATCAGGAAATGGCGCGCACCGCGCAGTTGGTCGATCCGGCGCGCCGGGTGCGCCAACTGCACTGGGGCGGCGGCACCCCGACCTATCTGCATCCCGACGATATCCGCCGCCTGATGGCGATGATGCGCCGCCATTTCACCCTGGCGGACGATGCCGAAATCAGTTGCGAAGTCGATCCGCGCGAATTGACGCGCGCGCATCTGGAGGCGCTGCGCGAATCCGGCTTCAACCGGCTGTCGTTCGGCGTGCAGGACATGGATGCGGACGTGCAGCAGGCGGTCAACCGCATCCAGTCCGAAGCCTTGATCCAGCAGGTGCTCGACTGGTCGCGCGAACTGGGTTTTTCCAGCATCAATCTGGATCTGATCGTGGGCTTGCCGAAGCAGACCGTCGCGAGTTTCAGCCGCACCCTGGAGCGGGTGACCGAATGGGCGCCCGACCGCCTGGCGGTGTTTGCCTATGCCCACGTGCCGTGGCTGAAAAAACACCAGAACCTGATCCTGCCGGCCGATTTGCCGGATCTGGCCACGCGCCTCGGCTTGCAGCAGACCGTGAACGAGATGCTGGGCGCTGCGGGCTACGTCAACATCGGACTCGACCACTTTGCCCGCCCCGACGACGAACTGGTGCGCGCCCAGCAAACTAAAACCCTGTGGCGCAATTTTCAGGGCTACACCACCCGCAAGGACTGCGACATCCTGGCGTTTGGCGCGTCCAGCATCAGCCAGACGGCGGATGTCTACATGCAGAATGAAAAGAACCTCAAGCGCTATCAGGATCGCGTCGCCGCCACCGGCTTCGCCGTCGAACGCGGTCTGAAGCTCACGCGCGACGACCAGATCCAGCGTGAAGCGATCACCCGCGTGATGTGCGATCTGGAGCTCGATTTCGCTGCGTTTGGCAGCGAATGGGATATTGCATTCAGCGATTATTTCGCCGATGCGCTGACCGCTTTGCGCCCGCTCGCGGATGACGGCCTGGTCGATCTCACGTCCGACAAAATCAGCGTCACCTCCAGCGGCCGCCTGTTCCTGCGCAATATCGGCATGTGCTTCGATCGCTATCTGAAACAAGCCGCCAGCGATCAGCCGCGGTATTCGCAAACGGCCTGACCGGGAGCAGCGTCACGCTTTCACCGGCGGTAGTGGGTATTCGATACAATTCGGCTGTTTTTGTGGTGAAAGCAGCGATATCCGCCTCAACATGTCTGCACATTGTGACAACACCGCCCTAGGCATCCGTTCGCGCCCATGAAGCTGCGCACGCTCTCAATCTCGTTTTCATTGGGGGCAGTGCTGGTATTGGGCGCGAACATGCTGGGCGTTGTGCTGATCGAGCAGGCATACCACAAGATGCTGGCGGCACAGGCGCATCGGCAGCAGTCCATCCAGCTATCCAACGAGCTGCAACAGGAGATCGAGCAACTGGCTCGACTGGTTCGCGCCTATACGATTACCGGCGAGCCGCGCTACCTGTTTTATTACTACGACATCCTCGCAGTGCGCCAGGGCGAGAAACCCGCGCCAGCGGGGTTCAATCCCGCCACGTACTGGGATGATGTGATTGCTGGGCGGATTCGACATGCGCTGCCCAGGGAGGGTGAGCGGCATGTGTTGACAGACCGGATGCGCGAGCTGGGTTTCGACGCACACGAACTCCAGACCCTGACTCGGGTTTTTGCGGCCACGGAGGCCATGCAGCAAACCGAGCAGATTGCTTTTGCCGCTACGCAGGGGCTGTACGATCCAGACAAGCGTACGTTCGTTTCCGAAGGCACGCCGCACCTCGGTTTTGCCAGCAAACTGGTGCATAGCCAGTATTACAGCCAATTAAAGGCCAATCTGGCGCACGCCGTGGACGGGCTGCAGGAACAGGTCAACAAGCGTACCCAGGTTGAGGTCGAGCAAGCGAGCGAATACTTGCAGCGCCTTATCATGCTGTTGCTGACCAGTATGGCGATCACCATCGGCCTGGTCGGGCTGGCCTTCAACACGGTGCGTCGCCAGGTCTTGCAGCCGATTGAGCGGCTCAAGCGGTCTGCCGACAAGTTGACGGCGGGCGACTACGCCAGCCGCACCCGGCTGGGTTCGGTGCAAGGTTTGGAGGTGAAAGAGCTGGCTGTGCTGGGCGAGACGTTTAACAGCATGGCGCAATCCATCGAGGCCGACATCAGCCGTCGCCAGGCCGTGCAACAGGCGTTGGAGGAGGCGCGCGATCAGGCCGAGAAAGCGACCCGAGCCAAATCCCTGTTTCTGGCCAATATGAGCCATGAAATCCGCACCCCCATGAATGCCATTCTGGGTATGGCCTACCTTGCATTGAAAACTGATTTGAATGCGCGGCAGCGCGATTATGTTTCCAAAGTGCATAGCGCCGCCAAGATGTTGATGGATATCATCAGCAACATCCTGGACTTTTCCAAGATTGAGGCTGGCAAGCTGGAATTGGAACAAAGGCGCTTCCTGGTCGAGGAGGTGGTCGCCAATGCCCTGTCCATGTTGCAGCAGCGCGCCTGCGAAAAGGAAGTGGAACTGCTGTTCGAAGTGAACGACCCGCTTTTACTGGGAGAAGGCGGCGCCTTGTTGGGAGATGCGCTGCGCCTGGGGCAAATCCTTATCAACCTGCTGTCGAACGCCGTCAAGTTTACGCAGAACGGTCATGTGAAGGTGACGCTGGGCATCGACGCGCAGGATGCCGAATCGATGACGCTGCGTTTTAGCGTGAGCGACACGGGAATTGGCATGATGGCGGAGCAGATGGACTACCTGTTTCAGGAATTCACCCAGGCGGATGGTTCCACCACACGCAAATACGGGGGGACAGGCTTGGGACTGGCGATCGCCAAGCGGTTTGTCGAGTTGATGGGTGGGCGTATCTGGGTCGAGAGCAAGCCGGCTGAAGGCTCACGCTTTATTTTTACTGCACGCTTCCTGCTCGCACAGCAGCACGCTTTGACTTCAGCGAGCCTGCCCGGCGTACAGACCCTGCGCGTCCTGGTCGTGGACGATCAGCGCGAAGCGCGGGAAGTGTTGGTCAAGATGTTGCGACACCTGGGCGTGGGTCAGGCGCTGGAATCCGGCATCGATTGTGACGACAGCGGCCAGGCTGCGCTGGACAGGATCGCCCGGGCGCAGCAAGCGGGTCGCCCCTATCGGTTGCTCATGCTGAATTGGGCGATACCCGACATGAGCGGTGAGCAGGTCTTGCGTCGTCTCGAACAATACCCGGATCAACGGCCTTTGCCTGTCATCATCTCGGCCTACGATACGGATGCGATGTACGACACTGTGTCCGGGCTGCATGACTATCTGTTCCTGTCCAAGCCTGTCTTGCCTGAGGCGCTACGGCATTTGCTGAACGGACTCGCTGTCCATGCCCCCGCATCGACGTCGCATGAGCCGAACACCCCTCCCGAGGATGCGCCCCGAGCCGACCCATGGCCTGACTGTTTGCCCCGGCTCAGAATATTGCTGGCGGAATGCAGCGTTGAGGCGGTAGACCTGTGGCAAGTCAACAAGCCCGCATTTGCAAGCCTGCTGCCATTGCAAACCATGCATCGCATCTCGGCGGCACTGGATCATTTTGATTTTGATCTTGCCCTGGCCTTGTTGCCCGGAACGAATGGAACCGCCCCCCATGCCGACTGAGACCGAACGCGCGACCGTATTGTTGGTGGACGATCTGCCCGCCAATCTGAGTTTGTTGAGCAGCATCTTGCGCGATGACTACCGTATCCAATTGGCAACCAGCGGCGCCAAGGCGTTGGAGCTGGTTGCGGCTGGTGCGCCCGATTTGATTTTGCTGGATGTCATGATGCCGGAGATGGATGGTTATGAAGTCTGCAAACAGCTCAAAGCCAATCCCGATACATGTGATATTCCGGTGTTGTTCATCACCGCCAGGAACCAGGTTGAAGATGAGGAGTTAGGACTGACCCTGGGCGCAATGGACTATATCCATAAGCCGATTAGCCCGCCCATCATCAAGGCGCGGGTGCGCAACCACATTGCGCTCAAACTGCAAACCGATGCGTTGAAACGACTTTCGTTCATGGATGGATTGACCCAGGTCGCCAATCGGCGTTATTTCGACGACATGCTGGGCAACGAGATGCGTCGTGCGGCTGGAATGCAGCATGACCTGTCCTTGCTGATGCTGGACGTGGATTATTTCAAACTGTTTAACGACCACTATGGGCATGGTTTGGGCGATACGTGTTTGGCGCAAGTCGCGGCGGCGATGCAGGCCGAAGTGAATCGCCCGATGGATTTACTGGCGCGTTACGGTGGCGAGGAATTTGCCGTGCTGCTGCCGGAAACCAATCTGGAGGGCGCCTGTAAAGTGGCGGAATTGTTACGACGGGCCGTAACGGCCATGAATATTCCCCACGCTTGTTCACCTGTCGCCGCGCACGTGACGATCAGCATCGGGGTGGCCTGCCATGCGCGGAACGCAACGAAGTCGATGACTGATTTTCTCAGGCGAGCCGATCAGGCGCTCTACCAGGCCAAACAGGCGGGACGCAATCAAGTGCAGCATCTGGATGAAGAAAAATGAACGTGGGCCTGAAAAAAATCTGGCAAACCTCGCCCTGGCTCCTCGTGCTGGCGTTGGCGTTGATTGCCTGGAAATACCCGCCTTCGCTACCCTGGATATTGTTGGCGGTAACCGTTTTCATCTGCTGGTTTGTACCCAGGCGCGGCCTGATTGCCCCAGTGAGCTTGCCCGCAGACGATGCTTTTTTGTCCACTGAGCAGGTGCAGTGGTGGTACTGGACAGGCCATCTGGAGACCGAAGACGGTCAGCGTTTCGGTTTTGAAGTGGTGTTTTTCACCTTTGACGCCTTCCTGTTTATGCGTAACCAGTTGGTGCAGGCGGCCATCACCGACGTGAACGGCCATCGCTTCGAGTTCAGGGAATTTGTTGAATTCCACCTTCCCGACAAAACCCGCAATGGCTTCAAGCTCAGTTCCGGTGCGGACAAATCCGTCACTGCCGTGGGCGGCAATGGTACGGATCATTTGCACAGCGCAATAGGCGATTACGTGCTGGATATTGACCTGCAATCGACCAAGCCGCCCGCGCTGCACTACGGCGGCGGCGCGCACCCCTATGTTTTTGGCGGCTACACCTATTACTACTCGCGCACCCGCATGGCGACGACCGGCAGCCTGAGCATTAAGGGGAAATCGTACAAGGTCGCGGGAACCAGTTGGTTTGATCGCCAGTATGGCGAGCTGTTGCAAGCCATTACCCAGGGCTGGCAATGGTTCGCCATCGAGCTGGCAGACAATCGCCAGATCATGCTGTTCGACTTCAACGGCGACGATGCCCGCGTAGAAAAATCCGGCTCGATCACCGACGCAGCAGGGCGTACCACGACGCTCGCCGCCCATCAGTTCGAGGTGACCATCCTGGGGGACTGGACCAGCCCGACCACCGGATGCATCTATCCTGCCGGCTGGACGGTGACGATTGCAAGCGAAACCTTCACCGTGCAGCCTGTCGTGCAAGACCAGGAACTGAACGGCAACCATCGCTTCTGGGTTGGCCCCGTGTACTGGGAAGGCGCGTGCAGCGTCAGCGGCGCGGTAAGCGGCCAGGCTTATGTGGAGCTGAATGGCTATTGCAAATGCCCGAAGTCTGCAGATTGAGCCATTCTCAGGCTCAGGCTCAGCAGTTATGATGCGCGCTGGCTGCGGCGACCCCCGATTCGGCAAGCCACAGGCTAAATCCAGCCACGATAATACGAACGACCATGCAAAACCGACTGAGAAATAGCGTGCGCCATCTGCTTTGCCTCTTGCTTGGCGCAGCCAGCCTGTCGGCGCATGCCGTCGATTACTCCCTGTCCGGCTTCGGCACGATAGGGTATGCGCGGTCTGACCAGCAAGATTTCTACCAGCGCTATATCAATCAGGACGGCGGTTTTAAACGGGACACCTTGTTGGGCGCGCAGTTAAACGCCCAGTTCGATCCTGAATGGAGTGCAACCATACAGGCCAAGCTGGCGCCCTCCACTGACAGCGATCAAAGCGTGCAGGCGACCCTTACCTGGGCCTTCGTATCGTACCGCCCAACCGACGACTGGTTGTTGCGCGCAGGAAAATTACGCATCCCCTTCTACCTGAACTCTGAAAACGCCGATGTCGGGACGACCTTTGTCTTTGCCCGCCTGCCCGTCGAGGTGTATTCCACCGCCGCCACCGTGGACTTTGTCGGCGCGTCATTCGCCAAAACCTGGCAGATCGGCGAGGACGAACTGATACTCGACGGCTATTGGGGCATGGCCAACGACGCATCGTGGCGCTTCTATGCGCGCGATCCCGGTTATCCCATTCCGCTTACCCCGGACGACGAAGCGGGCGAGTTTTTTGTGAAACTCAAAACCAGATCCGGCGGCTTGCGGCTTAGCCTGAATTATGGGGGGAATGTTTTTCTGGCGGGAATCCATGTAGCCGATACCAAGCCACGCGACAGTCCAAGTCTGGGGCCTTTGACCTATGTGCTGGGTCCGAACCTGGGGATTGGCGACTATTACATCCCGGCTGCGGACACACTGAAAATCACCACCACCACCAGCCATGCAGGTGCAAACGTGGACTTGGGGTATGGCTTTCGCACGATCGGAGAATACGTCAGGCGCCGGAACAATGGCTCAACGCTTGCGCCTGATAGCAAGGGTTATTACCTGAGCCTGCTAAAGGAAATGGGTGACTGGACTCCCTACCTGACCTACGCCAGTCTCACCACAAAAAACCGCGGCCTGTATCAGGCCGTGAATAGCGCCCAGCCGCTGCCCTCGCCCCTCAACGCTTATCAGCGTGAATTTGCCGACACCATTGTGGTCTATGACCAACATTCGTGGGCGCTGGGCACGTCCTACTTGCTCAGCAGCAACAGCCTGGTCAAGGCCGAATGGTCGGTGGTGCAAACCGGCATAGCGTCCAGTTTTGTTGATGCAGCGCCGGGCGGTGACTCAGGCGATCTGCGCATCAATGTGTTTTCTCTCTCTTACAGCTTTACGTTCTAAGGGAGACGGCCACGATGAAACTCAACCTCAAGCTGATCTCCGTTTTACTTGCGTTTGTGCTAAGCGAGGTTCATGCGGGCGACGTGGTTGTCATCGGCCATGCAGGAATGAACAAGCTGAGCGCGGCTACCGTACAAAGAATATTTACCGGCAAAGTGATTGAGATAGAGGGGGTGCATATCACTGCGGTGAATCTTAAACCGTGTGCATTGCGTGATCGTTTCCTGCTTCGCTACCTGAATCAGGACGACGACAAATTCACCGCATACTGGACGGTGCGCCGCTTTATCGGCAAAGGCGTCCCGCCAAGTGAAGCATCGAGTACCGCCGAAGTCATTCACTTTGTCCAAAGCACGCCAGGAGCCATTGGATATATCGATGAAAACGAACTGAAGCCGGATCTGAATGTGGTGAGCCGTTAAGGAAGCACTGCCGGATTCAACGCGGCCAGTGTCGTGAATCATAAATATCGAAACATGAAACGGCGTCTTTTTCCGCATGGCAGTCCGCCCAATTGGTCATCAACGTCAGGCGGACGGGTTGCTCGTCGTTGTCATAGAGCCAGCTATGTCGCCTCCTCGCGCCTTGCCGCGCGAAAAAATCCACCCGTTTTATTGTGTTCCGCTATTTATGATTCACGACACCAGGATTCTTGTCATTCAATTTCCAGACTGAAAATCTCTTTGTCTGGTTTGTCCGTAAGAGGTGGGCCGTGGCTGTCAATCCTGAAAGCCGGGTCAGCACCGCGCTCTGCCGAGCGACAGCAGAGTCGGCGGCTCACCTTCGCAAGCTTTTCAAGCTTGGAATAATTCAGCGTTCTCCGGCTGTAAAAAAATCCAGCAGACGCTGCGGCAGCCAGTCGATGTTGCCGGGAAACGGGCCGGACGGAAACGCGACGTGGCCGCCGTCGTCAGGTTGTTCCAGGGTGACTTCTGGGGCAACGTCAGCAGTGGCAGGCAAAAACTGCGCGGGCAGGAAAGGGTCGTTTTTCGCGTTGATGACCAGGGTGGGCACCGCGATTGAATTCAGCAGCGGTTTGGACGAGGCTCGCAGCCAGTAGTCGTCGGCATCGCGAAAACCGTGCAGGTGCGCCGTGACCAGGGTGTCGAATTCGCGGAAGGTGGTGGCGGCCTGAATCGCTTCGACATCGAGCAAGCCCGGATATTTATTGGCCATGCGCAGGGCTTTGGCTTTCAGCGTGGCGAGGAAACGCGCGGTGTAAACCTTGCGATTGAAGCCGCTGTCGAGCGCGTTGCCCGCAGCGGTCAGATCCAGCGGCGCGGAGACGGCTGCGGCGCGTGCGACCAGCGGGTGCGCCGCAGCGCCCGATTCGCCCAGCCAGCGCAACAGCGCGTTGCCGCCGAGCGAGACGCCGACGGCATACACCGGCGCAGCGGGGAAACGCGCTTTGACATGGCGCAGGATGCGCTCGATTTCCGCGCTGTCGCCGGCGAAATAGGCGCGCGGCAACCGGTTGTCTTCGCCCGAACAGCCGCGAAAATGGGCGACTACGCCGTTCCAGCCCCGCTGCTGGACAGCGTGCATCAGGTCATGCGCGTAAAAGCTGGCGGAGCTGCCTTCCAGACCATGAAACAGCACCACCACCGGCACGCCATTTTTACCATCCACCCAGTCGAGATCGAGAAAATCGCCGTCCGGCAGTTCCAGGCGTTCGCGGCGATAGTCCACCTGCGGCACGCTGATGAACAGGCTGGTGTAGATGGTTTGCAGATGGCCGCCGGGCAGCCAGGCCGGGGCGGTGTAAGGGGTGGCGGCGCAGGCGGGCATGGCCGCCATGATGGCGGCCAAGGCCAGGTTCATGCAAGCGGCGAGCGCCGTTGCGTTGACACGCTTCACGCGCAAATCGGTAGCTGGGTGAAGGATCGGCGCGCTAGTTCAGCTCGGAATCCTGCGCTGGTTCCAGCGTGCGCTGGATGGGGCGCCGGCCAACCTGGATTTTCAGTTCCAGCGATTGTTGCTTGCGCGCCACCGTCAGTTGCGCATGACCATTCGGTTGCAGCGCGGCAATCAGATTGAGCAGGGAAGCCGAGTCGGTCACCGGTTTGCCGTTGACTGCCAGCAGGATGTCGCCCGGGCGGATGCCGCCGGCATCGGCCGGGCCGCCTTTCAACACGCCCGCGATCAGCGCACCTTCGATGTTTTTCAGGTTGAAGGATTCGGCCAGTTCGGGCGTCAGATCCTGCACCTCGATGCCGACCCAGCCGCGTGTCACGCCGCCGGACTTGATGATTTGCTCCATCACCTGACGCGCAATGCTGACCGGGATGGCGAAGCCGATGCCCTGCGAGCCGCCGCTGCGCGAATAGATGGCGCTGTTGACCCCGACCAGATTGCCGCCCGCATCGACCAGCGCGCCACCCGAATTGCCCGGGTTGATGGCGGCGTCGGTCTGGATGAAATTCTCGAAGGTGTTGATGCCGAGATGGCTGCGGCCGAGCGCGCTGACGATGCCGGCAGTGACGGTCTGGCCGACGCCGAACGGATTGCCCACCGCCAGCACCCAGTCGCCAACCTTGAGGCTGTCGGCCTGGGCGAAGGTGATGGCGGGCAGCTTGTCGGCATCGATCTTCAGCACCGCAAGATCGGTGTCGGGATCGGCGCCCACCACGCGCGCGGGCAACGTCCGGCCATCGGCCAGCGCAATCTGGATGTCGTCGGCGGCTTCGACCACATGATGATTGGTGAGGATGTAGCCGTTGGGGCTGACAATGACGCCCGAGCCGAGGTTGGACACCTGGCGCGGCCGCGCATCCTGGCGGTCGCCGAAGAAATAGCGAAACACCGGATCCTGCAACGCGGGGTGAGCCGGGTTGCGCAGCGTTTGCTGGGTAAAGACGTTGACCACCGCCGGAATGACTTTTTTCGCCGCAGGCGCGAACGATTCGCCCGGCGCGAGACTGCTGGTGGCCGAATGCGGCGCCTGCTGGATGGTGAGATTTTGCAGTTGCGGCTGCCAGCGCAGCAGGTCGGGTTTGAACAGGGCGATGACGAGCAGCACGCCCAGCGCCACTGCGGTGGATTGGGCAAAAAGCAACCAGAGTTTGCGCATAGTGATTGAATTCATGGACTTGGCTTGAATGGCCAGGCCGCGATTATAGCCGTGGGCGACACGACATGATGCCCAAATCCCCAAACCCTAAAAACCGCAGTTGTCCGCTCACCGCCCCAAAGCGACCCGCATGAATACTGAGTTTTGCGTCTTCGATACGATTCACCTTTTGGGTGAGCACGCTACGCACCCGCTGGCACGCCCGTGCGCGCGCCTGCCTTTGTCGCGCCTCGTTGCAGGCCCCGGCCTGCCGCCTCGTTGCTTCGCGGCAGACACCCGCCCGAACGCACCATCGGGCGCGTCCAACTACGGTTTCTAGGATAATGGGCTTCCGGTGAAGGCAGCAAATTGGTTAGAATGCTGGTTTTATCGCAACACGTTCAGGTTAGGTAAACATGAGCCAGGAAGTTGATGGGCAAAAAATGGACACACGTAGACGCAAATTCCTGATCGCCGCGACCAGCGCGGTCGGCGCGGTCGGTGCGGCAGCCGTGGCGATTCCGCTGGTGCTGAGCATGCAGCCCAGCGCGCGCGCCAAGGCGGCCGGCGCGCCGGTGGAAGTGGATATCAGCAAGGTCGAGCCGGGCATGTTGCTGACGGTCGAATGGCGCGGCAAGCCGGTGTGGATTCTCAACCGCACCAAGGAAATGCTCGCTCAACTGCCGAAAAATGATCCGCTGCTGGCCGATCCCAACAGCGAGCAGCCGCAGCAGCCTGTGTATTGCAAAAACGCAGACCGCTCGATCAAGCCGGAATATCTGGTTGCGGTCGGCATTTGCACCCACCTTGGCTGTTCGCCCACGTTCCGCAAGGAAATGGGCGCGGCCGACTTGGGAACAGACTGGCCGGGCGGGTTTTTCTGCCCCTGCCACGGCTCGAAATTCGATCTGGCCGCACGCGTGTTCAAGGGCGTGCCGGCGCCGACCAATCTGGTGATTCCGCCTCATCAATACCTCAGTGACGCCAAGTTGCTGATCGGTGTAGACGCAAAAGGAGCGTAAATAAATGTCTGCCCTGCAAAAAATGATGGGTTGGATCGACGACCGATTCCCGCTCACCGCAACCTACAAGGCGCACCTGTCCGAGTATTACGCGCCGAAGAACTTCAACTTCTGGTACTTCTTCGGCTCGCTGGCCTTGCTGGTGCTGGTGCTGCAAATCGTCACCGGCATATTCCTGACGATGAACTACAAGCCGGACGCGGAGCTCGCCTTCATGTCGGTCGAGTACATCATGCGCGATGTGGACTGGGGCTGGCTGATTCGCTACATGCACTCCACCGGCGCCTCGATGTTCTTCGTCGTGGTCTATCTGCACATGTTCCGCGGCCTGATGTACGGCTCCTACCGCAAGCCGCGCGAACTGATCTGGATTTTCGGCGTCATGATCTATCTGGCGCTGATGGCCGAAGCCTTCCTCGGCTATTTGCTGCCATGGGGTCAGATGTCGTACTGGGGTGCGCAGGTGATCGTCAACCTGTTCGCTGCCGTGCCCTTCATCGGCGAAGACTTGTCGGTCTGGATACGCGGCGATTACGTGATCGGCGATGCGACGCTCAACCGCTTCTTCGCCTTCCACGTCATCGCCCTGCCGCTGGTGTTGCTCGGCCTGGTGGTGGTGCATCTGGTGGCGCTGCACGAAGTCGGCTCCAACAACCCCGACGGCATCGAAATCAAGAAGCACAAAGACCCGGTGACGCACATTCCGCTCGACGGCATTCCCTTCCACCCGTATTACACGGTGAAGGACATCGTCGGCGTGATCGTGTTCCTGATGGTGTTCTCGGCGATCCTGTTCTTCGCGCCGGAGATGGGCGGTTACTTCCTGGAAGGCAACAACTTCGTCCCGGCCGACCCGCTGAAGACGCCGCAACACATCGCACCGCTGTGGTACTTCACCCCGTTCTACGCAATTTTGCGTGCGGTGCCGCCGCTGTTCGGCTCGCAGTTCCCCGGCGTGGTGGCGATGGGGATGTCGATCGTGCTGATGTTCTTCCTGCCGTGGCTCGATCGCGGCAAGGTCAAGTCGATCCGCTATCGCGGCCCGATCTACAAGATCATGCTGGCTCTGTTCATCGTGTCCTTCGTCGGACTGGGCTATCTGGGCTTGCTGCCATCCACCCCGGTGGCGACGCTTTTTGCCCAGACTTTCTCAGTAATTTACTTCCTGTTTTTTCTGTTGATGCCCTGGTATACATCGATTGACAACACCAAACCGGAACCAGAAAGGGTGACTGGCTAAATGAAACGCTTGAAGAACTTTCTTTTCCTGCTGGCGGCTGTTCCCGTCCTCGGCTTTGCGTCCGAGGCCAACATTCATCTGGACAAGGCGCCGATCAATCTGGCTGACCAGGATTCGTTGCAGCGCGGCGCCCGCACCTTCGTGAACTACTGTCTCAACTGCCACAGCGCCAGCGCCATGCGCTACTCGCGGATGCAGGATCTGGGTCTCACCGAAGATCAGATCAAGGACAACCTGATGTTTGCCGCCGAAAAACCGGGTGAGCAAATGAAGGTGGCCATGACCAAGACCGAAGCCAAAGCCTGGTTCGGCGCTGCGCCACCCGACCTCAGCGTGATCGCCCGTTCGCGCGGCGCCGACTGGCTGTACACCTACCTGCGCGGCTTCTACCGTGACGACAGCCGTACCACCGGATGGAACAACACGGTGTTCGACAAGGTGGGGATGCCGCATGCGATGTGGAGCCTGCAAGGCGAGATGGCGCCGGTTTACAAGCAACACGACGGCCACGAAGTGATCGAGCGCCTCGAACTGGCCAAGCCCGGTACCCAGACCCTGGCCGAGTACGACGCCACGGCCGGCGATCTGGTCAACTACCTGGTGTGGATGGGCGAACCCGCCCAGCTCCAGCGCAAGCAGCTCGGCCTCATCGTGCTGGCTTTCCTGGCCGTCTTCTTCGTGGTGGCCTACTACCTGAAGAAAGAGTTCTGGAAAGACATACACTGAACCGGTTACACCGCTCGCCAACAGCCGGACTGTGTCCGGCTGTTGCGTTTTAAGAATCAAACGCACGCAACACCATAAGGAACCCCCGTCATGATGACCTTGTATTCCGGCAGCACCTGTCCTTATAGCCATCGTTGCCGCATCGTCCTGTTCGAGAAGGACATGGATTTCGAAGTTATTGATGTGGACATGCATAACAAGCCGGAAGAAGTCGCCAGCATCAGCCCCAGCGGCAAAATGCCGGTGCTGGTCGAGCGCGACCTGATCCTGACCGAGTCCAACATCATCAACGAATACATTGACGAGCGTTTTCCGCACCCGCAATTGATGCCGCCCGACCCCGTCATGCGCGCCCGCGCCCGGCTGGTGCTGTTCAACTTCGAGCATGACCTGTTCACTCACGTCAACACGCTGGAGCACACGCTCAGCAAGGCGTCGGACAAGGCGCGCCTGGAAATCCGCGACAGCCTGTCGCAGCTCACGCCCATCCTCACCAAGCAGAAATACCTGATGAACGACGAGTTCTCGATGCTGGATGTGGCGATTGCCCCGCTGTTGTGGCGCCTCGAACATTACGGCATCGAATTGCCCAAGATCGCGGTGCCGGTGCTCAAATACCGCGAGCGCCTGTTCAGCCGTCCCGCTTTCATCAGCGCGTTGACGCCGACCGAAAAAGCGCTGCGTAAATAAGCGGGCCGGGCAAGGTGGCCGAAGTTTCAACCAAGCCTTACCTGATCCGTGCGCTGTATGAATGGTGCGCGGACTCGGGCTATACCCCGCAGATACTGGTTACCGTCGATGCGCGCACGCGGGTGCCGCCCGGCTTCGTCAAGGACGGCCAGATCGTGTTGAACGTCAGCGCCGGCGCCACCCGCAATCTCACCCTGGACAACGACTGGATCCAGTTCTCCGCGCGCTTCGGCGGCGTCTCGCATGAGATTTCGGTTCCGGTGGATCGGGTGGCCGCCATCTTCGCGCGCGAAAACGGCCAGGGCCTGCATTTCGAACCGGTCGACGCGCCTGCCTCGCCCGATCAGCCGCCATCCGCGCCATCGGCCGGCGCAGCGGCGCCGTCCAAAGGCAAACCCGCGCTCAAAGTCGTCAAGTAATCATTCAGCCAAGCGTGCGGCATCGTTATAATGTCGCCCGTCGCCGCTTTAGCTCAGGGGTAGAGCAACCGCCTTGTAAGCGGTAGGTCGTCAGTTCGAATCCGACAAGCGGCACCAATAAAATCAAGCAGTAAGGCCACCTCAACGGGTGGCCTTTTTGTTTCATGACTTCCTTGTAAGAAAACTTAAGTTTTTTGAACAGGGGGATGTAGGGGAATACAGTCATCAGTCACAAGTTTTAAATGTATAGGTTCAGTTTTACCCATGACTGCATGTATTAAGATGTTGGACACCCGCGAAACATGAACACAGAAATAGACCCATGACTGATCTGGAACGCATAGCAAATGCAAAATGGCGGACAGCATTCCTCAAAAAAATAGAAATGCTCGATGGTTTCCATCAACTCGTGGAACATTCGCGCAGCCCTGATCAGCCTGAGCTGACTGCAATGCGAATAGGCAGCCATGCCGCACAGATACTGGCTCAATATACGAAAGAGGAGTTGCATGTAGCGCGGCTACACTACAATACACAGCAGCTTCTCGGCTAC
>Ga0315271_10000011_pt1 | contig 77655 bp, 63 predicted proteins | sample C3_top_MG_FD_204664 | JGI IMG/M metagenome (GOLD analysis project Ga0315271, IMG submission 204664) | Sediment microbial communities from Yellowstone Lake, YNP, Wyoming, USA - C3_top | ecosystem: Environmental > Aquatic > Freshwater > Lake > Sediment | place: USA: Wyoming | collected 2017-08-01
ACGCTGGTGGAGCTCGAGACCGACAAGATCACGGTCGAGGTTCCCGCACTGAAGGGTGGCGTGCTGGTGAAGCGCCTCAAGGCGGAAGGCGACGTCGTAAAGGTTGACGAAGTGCTGTGCGACCTCGGCGAAAACGCGGTGGCGGCAAGCGCTCCCGCAGCCGCGCCGGTTGCGCCCGCGTCGGCGCCTGCGCCGTCGTCGTCGAGTGCCGCGGATGTCCGCAGTGCCCCCTCTGCTCGCCGTCTCGCAGAAGAGTCGGGTGTGGATCTGGCCACCGTGCCCGGCACCGGCCGCGGCGGCGTCGTGAGCAAGCCCGACGTGATGGCGGCAATCTCAGCTCCTGTCGCGCCCGCCGCGCCCGCAGTCGCCGCCACACCCGTCGTGACGGCCGTCAGCCGGCCGCCGGCTGCCGTTGCCATGTCCGCCGGCGACCGCGAATCGCGCGAGAAGATGACGACGCGCCGCAAGCGCATCGCCGAGAACCTGCTGCAGGCCCAGCACGCCACGGCGCACCTGACGACCTTCAACGAGATCGACATGAGCGTGCTGGCGGCGCTCCGCGAGCGGATGAAGGAGAAGGTGGAGAAGGAGCACGGCGTGAAGCTCAGCTTCATGCCCTTCTTCGCGAAGGCCGCCTGCCTGGCGCTCAAGGCGTTTCCGACCGTCAACTCGCAGATTGACGGCGAGACCATCATCTACAAGCACTACGTGAACCTCGGCATCGCGGTGGCCAGCGAGGCCGGGCTGGTGGTGCCCAACGTGAAGGACGCCGACCGCAAGGGCATCCTCGACATCTCACGCGACATCGCGGCGCTGGCCAAGAAGGCGCGCGACACCAAGCTGACGATGGACGACCTCACCGGTGGCACGTTCACCATCACCAACGGCGGCGTGTTCGGCTCGCTCATCTCGACGCCGATCATCAACTACCCGCAGGTGGCCATCCTCGGCCTGCACAAGACGCAGGACCGTCCCGTGGCCGTCAACGGCCAGGTGGTGATCCGCCCCATGATGTACGTGGCGCTCTCGTACGACCACCGCATCATTGACGGCCAGCAGGCGGTGCTGTTCCTGGTGAGGCTGAAGGAACTGCTGGAAGATCCGGCAACGATGCTCATCGACTGATCCATGCCTGACATCCTGACTCCTGACGTCGTCGTCATCGGCGGCGGTCCCGGCGGCTACGTCGCCGCCATCCGCGCCTCCCAGCTGGGGCTCTCCACCGTGTGCGTCGAGATGGACAAGACGCTTGGCGGCACCTGCGTGAACGTCGGCTGCATTCCGTCCAAGGCGCTGCTCGCCTCGTCGGAGCACTTCGAGTTCGCGCGGCTGCACGCCGCCGAGCACGGCATTGACTACCAGGGCGTGTCGTTCGACCTGGCGCGGATGATGGCGCGCAAGGACGACGTGGTCGCGCAGAACACCAAGGGCGTCGAGTTCCTGTTCAAGAAGAACAGGGTGACGTGGGCCAAGGGCTTCGGCGTGCTGAAGGCCGGCAACGTCGTGGAGGTGAAGGCCGCCGACGACACCATCACCACGTACCGCCCGAAGCACGTGATCCTCGCCACGGGCTCGGTGCCGGTGGCGCTGCCGTTCCTGCCCTTCGACGAGGAGCGCATCCACTCCAACGTCGGCGCACTCAAGATCCACGAGGTGCCGCAGCACCTCATCGTCATCGGCGGCGGCGTCATTGGTCTCGAGCTCGGCTCGGTCTGGCGCCGCCTCGGCGCCAAGGTCACCGTCATCGAGTTCATGCCGACGATCCTGCCCGGCAACGACGACGACGTCATCAAGGAAGCGACGCGCGTCTTCAAGAAGCAGGGCATGGAGATCCACACGGGGACCAAGGTCATCGGGGGCCGGCGCAACGGTGAGACGGTGATCATCGAGGTCGAGGAGAACGGCGTGCCGGCCACGTACGAGGCCGATCACGTGCTCGTCTCGATCGGCCGCAAGCCGGCGCTGTACGGCGTTGACGCGCAGGCCCTGGGCCTCGCGCTCGGCACGCGCGGCGAGATTGCCGTGGACGATCGCATGCGCACCAACCTCCCCGACGTCTTCGCCATCGGCGATGCGGTGGGCGGCAAGCTGCTGGCGCACAAGGCCGAGGAGGAGGGCGTGGTGGCCGCCGAGGTGATTGCCGGCAAGCCCGTGCACATGCACTACCACAACATGCCCGGCGTGGTCTACACCTGGCCCGAGGTGGCGACGTGCGGCCAGACCGAGGCCGAGGTGAAGGCGAGCGGCCGCGCGTATCGCGTGGGCAAGTTCCCCTTCTCGGCGAACGGGCGCGCCCGCTCGATGGGCGAGACCAGCGGTTTCGTGAAGTTCATCGTGGACGCCGCCACCGACGAGATCCTGGGCTGCCACATGATCGGCGCCAACGTCAGCGACCTGCTGAGCGAAGTGGTGCTGGCCATGGAGTACCGCGGCACCGCCGAAGACATCGGCGCCACGGTGCACTCGCACCCCACGCTCAGCGAGGTCGTGAAGGAAGCGGCGCTCGCGGCGCTTGGACGGGCGATCCACATCTAGGCGTCCAGGAACTGATACCACGAAGGGCGAAGGGCACGAAGGGGCGCGAAGGAATACTCGGGGGGAACAGCACTGCATGTGCCGTTCCCCCCAGTTGCAGTTCTTCGCGCTCCTTCGTGCCCTTCGCTCTTCGTGGTCGCAGTTTCGACTCGCCTAAACGCCGTAGCGTTCCCGCAGTATCCGCTCGTGATGCAGCGCGTGCCCGGCTGCGATCCACGCCAAGGCGCGCACGCTGACTTCCTTGCCGCTCGCCGTGCCGCGCCGGGTCCAGGCGGCCTCGGGCAGCCACCGGAGCAGCGCCAGCGTGGCTCCGCGCACCGCGGCGAACTCGCCCAGCAGCGTGTCGAGCGGCCGGGCATCGGCCTCGGCCAGCGCGGTATAGGCGTTCTCGTCGAACGGTGACAGCGCCGTCTGGTCGCCGCGTGCCATGCGCAACGCCCGGTACATGAAGATCCGCTCCGCGTCCACGATGTGGAGGATCACGTCCTTGATGGTCCACTTCCCCTCGGCGTAGGCAAAGCGCGCTTTGTCGTCGCCGATGTCCGTCAGCAGGTGCAGGAAGGCCTCGCCCTGCGCCGCCAGGGCCCGTGTGACGTCACCGTCGGGGACGGCCGCCACATAGCCGGCGTAGAAGGGGGCAAACTCGTCAGCGCCGGGGCGTAGAGAGGGTGCATTCGACATCCTGGGCTCCTCGAGAGGGACGCCAAACCGGCTCGGGACGGCCTGGCGTGTAAGGGTTTGGTGGGGGAATACCGCACAAAAGTTCCGTAATTGCTCCGCATTCCGCGAGGCTTCCCCAATGTTGACATTGCCTGTGCGACCGGAAGCGCGCCGGAATATCGGCGAAGCGCCGGAGACAAACATACGGGGAACGCAGGGTCGCTTCGGCGGCCCGGCGTGTCGCGGTAGGCACAGCGTGGGGCGCGTACAGTGCGCCGGGGGGCCGTCACTGGCTCGTTCACCGCTGACCTACCGCGACTCCGTTAAGAGCGCGAGATCACAAGAACGCGAGAACGCGAGAGGGAACTATTCCTCTCGCGTTCTTGCGTTCTTGCGTTCTTGCGTTCGTGCGCTCGTGCGCTCGTGCGCTCTCGCGATCTATCGCCTGAACACCACCTCGCGCCTCACATACCCATCCGCGTCCGCCCCATCGCGCGGCAGTTCGATGTCCACCTCGCGCGCACCGACGGCGCGCAGTCGCGCCTCGACCGTGCCGTCCACGATCATCTCGCTCGGATGGAACCGGCGCGCCAGCACGCGCACCCCGTCGCCGCCCTGCGGCACGCCGCCCGGCGACACGATGAAGGCATGCACCGTGGTCCCGGCCAGGCCTTCGATGCCCAGGTGGTACTCGCCGTTCACCTCGCGCGCCGACACGACGCGCGGCGCCGACGAGCGCTCGCCGATGCGCGCATCGCGTTCCTCGAGATAGACGTCCCAGGCCGGACGCCTCGGCACCGTCAACCGCAGCGTCGATTCGCCCCGCGTAAACGTGCCCTCGACGGCGCGCGTCCCGTTGCTCGGCGCAAAGCGCACCGTCAACGCTTCCTCGAACTGGTGTCCCGATCCGCGTTCCACCGTGAGCCGGACCTCGCGCGCATTCGTCTCTGCCCGGAAACTCACGCTGTTTCCGCCAAACCACATGTTCTCCAGGTTGAGCACATCGTGTCCCGCCACCAGCCATGGCGCCACGGTGATCTTCCCCGCGGGCGCGTCGGCGTCGATGCCGAACAACCCGCGCACCAACGGCGTGATGATCATGGACGTCGCAAAGAACTGCTGCGGCACCGCGGTGTCGAGCGGCTTGTACACGCGCCCGCTGATCACCTCGGGATTCCGGCCGCGCGACTCATCGAACGTCGTGTTGGCGATGGCGCGCAGCGCCTGCCAGCCGGCATGCGGGTTGCCATAGCGGAACTGCGCCAGCGCCACCCACCCCGTGACGAACGGCCACACGGCGCCGTTGTTGTAGTGCAGCGGGTCGAACAACGGGCTGGTCGTCGAGAGCGGCCGGGCGCCCCAGTCGGTCATCAGGTCGCTGCGCGCCATGCGCTCCGCCATCAGGCGACCGTTGGCCGTGTCGAAGACGTCGAACGCCATGGCGGTCGCCGGCCACGCCGTCATCGTCTCGTTGATCTTCCCCTTCTCGAGCACCGCAAAGGCATACTGCCCCTTCGCGGGAATCCAGAGCTTGCTCTCCAGCGCTGCCAGCGCGCGCACGCGCTCGGCGCGCGCCTCGGCGGCGAGCGCCGCCTCACCCATGACGTCGGCCATGCGCGCAAAGCGCTCCAGCGACGCCGCCCACACGCCGTTCAGGTAGACGTCGCTGACGATCCCCTCCTGCAGGTCGCCCACTTCCAGCGCACCGGCGCCCGCGCAGGTGTTCTCCATCAGGCCGTCGCCATCGGTGTCACACTTCCGCGACCATTCGTACGCCTTCTTCACGTTTGGCCAGAGCTTGCGCACGGTCGCGGTGTCGGCGCTCTGCTTGAAGTACTCGCCGAAGGTGAGGATCCAGAAGGGCGTCGTGTCACCGTGATAGAACGCGTACGGATACGCGCCGAACCAGTCCACCTTCCCCGCCCCCTGCGAGATCTCGTGCGTGATCTTGCCGTCGGCGCGCTGGTACCTGGCGAAGAACTCCAGCGCGCCCTCGCGGACGAGGTCGCCCTGCCCCGCCGCCGTCATCGCGAACGAGTTGATGGATGCGTCGCCGCCGAAGAACCAGCCGAAGCCCGGGCGGTCGCTCGCCCCGCCCGACAATCCGTACCCGGCCACCAGGCCGCAGCCGAGGTCGGGGTTGCACACCAGCGATTCGTCGAGGTTCACCTTGGCCCAGTCGAGGGCGCGGCCCAGCGAACGCGGGCCATCCCACGGCACGGACAGGTAGCTGGCAATCCGCTGCTCGTGCGCCACGCGCTTCTTCCACTCGCGCTCGATGGCGCCGGGCTCCAACAGGCGCTTGTAGAGCGCCAGCGCCGAGTCGCGCGGCATCTCGCCGCCGGCCATGACGATGGGAATGAACGCCGAGTGCAGGTTGACGTTGCCGCCGGGCGGCTCGCCCAGCTTGGGCTCGGTGTATCGCTCGCTGGCGCCGCCCACGCCGATGGTGAACTGCGGCGGCGCGGCGGTCAGCTGGTGCGCGGGCACGTCGCTCGCCTGGGTCACCGCCGGCGAGCCAAGGAACGCACTGACCTTGCGACGGCTCTCGCTGAAGACAAACGCCTTGGCCCCCTGGTTCCAGGCGATGTACTGCCCGCCCAGTGACGCCGGCCACGCGAGGTGCACGTCCGGCGTGAACGAGGCAATGATTTCCATGGGGCGGATGGCGTCCACCTCGAGGAGCATCACCACGGCGGGAAGGTCGAGCGGCACGAACACGGTCTGCTTCACCGTGAACGTCTCGTACGAGTAGGTGATGGTGACGCCTTCCGGCCGCACGGTCACGTGCCGCGCCACGTCCTTGCCGGCAATCGGCTGCGTGTACTTGGGCACGCGGAAGCTGAGCCGGAAGTCGTGCATCCACTTGTACGGCCAGCTCCAGAGCTCGAACGCGCCGTCTTCGGTGCCCATGGCAATGGCGCGACGGCCGACGGCGCTCAGGTACTGGCCGGGCCGGGCGTCGCCCTGCAGGGGCATGGTGGACGAGCCGAGATCGAACGGCGCGATGGTCTGCGCGGGGGCGGTCGCGGGGAGCGCCGCGACGAGGGCGAGAAGTACCAGCAGAGGGCGTCGCATGGGGGGCGAATATGCGCGCCTCGCGCGGCGTGCGCGACGGGGTGCGCCGCGCCGAGCGATCCAGCGAGATCCAGCGAAGTCCAGCCACAAAACACACAGGGCCGCCCGGCGAACCGGGCGGCCCTGTGTTACCCGAGCGCGTGCTTAGCGCTTCTCGGGAAGCTTGGCGATGATCTGCGCCTGCACGTACGACGGCGTCACCATGCGGCGGCGCGTGGACGTCTCGGCTTCGACCCTCTTCCAGAACTCCACTTCCTTTGGCGCCGCGTTCAGCGCCGACTCGCTCACCGGCTCGCCATCCAGCCAGGCGTGCACGGCGTCGGACAGGTGCGCAGCGTTCACGGGAACCTCGGAGTCCGCCATGGGCGGCTCCTGCTGCGGACGGGGCGCAACCGGCTCCAGGCCGTCACGCGGATCAAGATTGTCGTGCATCATCACAGGTCTACTCCTCGAGCAGCGCCTGAAGCGCTTCGCGTGCACGGTGCACGCGCATCTTCAGGGCTCCCACGGTCGTGTCGAGCAGCACGGCCATCTCTTCGTACGACCGGCCCTCGACGTGCTTCATCACGAACGCTTCCCGCAACGACGCGGGGAGCGCATCCAGCGCGCGGTCCAGTTTCGCCCGCAGCTCACCCCGGTCGAGTTCTTCCTCCGGGCTCTCGTATCCAGACGGCTGGTCGTCCTCTTCGTAACTCAGGTGGGTCCGCCGAATGTTCTTCAGCCAGTCCTTGCACCCGTTGGCCACGATGCGAAACACCCAGGCATCGAAACGTCCGCGCACCTCGCTGAGGTGGTTGTACGCCTTGATGAACGAGACCTGCAGGATATCCTCGGCGACGTCGGGGCTGCCCGTCATGCCCACCGCGTGGCGATACAGCGGATCGCTGTAGCGCTGGATGAGAATGCCGAACGAATCCCGGTCCCCGGCGAGCACGCGGTCAATAACGGCTTGATCCGCATCCGGCTCTTCAGGAAGCGGCGTGGAGGAGGTCAGTTTCACGAGGCTACGATAACCCGACACGCGCGCCGTGGACAGACCCACCCCCGCGCAGCGGCCAAAAAGCGCCGTGCTGGGGCGTCACGCAATTCAGACGAACCGTCATTGGGCAGGTAACGAAAAGGGGGCGATTGAGGACGCAGGCCAGACCGTAGAAAAGCCGCAGTGTGGCCGTCTGCCGTCCGCCGACTCACAGCGGACGCACCGGAACCGGGATCTTCCAGCCGTATCGCTGGTTCAGCGCGCCGGCCACGACATCGGCCATCAGGTCGTGCCCAGACGCCGAGAAGAAGAAACCGTCGAGCGACGTGGCCAGGCCAAATGGCTGGTCGCTCGTCAGCAGCGACGTCGCGCTGAACGACGGCGCGGCATACGGTATGACCATGGAGAACAGCGGCGTGTCGGCGTAGGCGAACTGGTGACGGTCGGCCGCGGCCTTGATGGCGGCGTTGATGGCCGTCACGGTCTGGCTGATCAGCTGCACGTCGCCCGCCGTGAGGATGTAATCCACCACGCCCGGCTGATCGGCGCACGACAGCGCCTGCGCCTTGCCCGCGCTGCGCGCGGCGGCAGCGAGCGCGGGAACGAGCGCCACGGTGTTCACCACATTGGTGCTCGCCGCGCAGTCGGCCGCCACGGTGATGCCGTTGGCCGCCAGGTCGGCGCGCTGCTGCCAGAGCACGTCGCCGGCGCGCCACGCGGGCGACGACGTCAGTTGCGGCACGCCAATGAAGACCGCGCGCGTGCCCGTGGCCGCCACGCTGTCGGCCAGCGAATCGAAGGCCGCCTTGAAGACGCTTGCCGGCATCAGCGTCCAGGCCGTCTTCTGCGCGTAGCTGGTGCCAACCGTCACGAGTCCGGTGGTTGCCGCGCGCAGCACCTCGCCGGCGCCCAGCTCGACGGCCGCCAGCGTTGGCCGCGAGGACTGCAGTGCCTGCAACTGCGTCTGCGTCGGCGGCAGCACCAGCGCGTATCGCGCCTGGTCGAGCGTCGGCGACAGGCCGGCATACGTGCGCGGCGACACGTGGAGCGCATCCCAGGCCGTGGCACCGCTGATGGCGAGGTTGTTGGCGGGCAGCGTGTCGACGCCGAGCTTGCCCGCGCAGCTCCAGGTGACCGAGACTGGCCCCTCGAGCGTGCGGCGCATGCCAAGCTGCGCCACCAGCGGCGGCGTGCAGCCGGGCTGCCTGAGGGCGGGCACCCGGAAGCCGGCCGCCATGCGCGCCGCGAGGCGCGCCGGCCAGGTGGTGAGCTGCGTCTCGTACACCACGCCGCCCGCCTGCTCACCCATCGTGAATCCCGTGCCGATGGTGACGAAGCGGCTGAACGACGAGGCCCCCTCGGGCGCGGTGACGCGCGCGTCGCCCGAATCACAGGCGGCGAGGGCAATGGCAAGCAGGGGAGCGGCGCGGAAACGCATGTGGTGCAATATGGACTTGAGAACTTCAACCGCGAAGGGCAAAGGGCGCGAAGCGCCGCGACGGAGTTCTACACGATTCGGGAACAACCGTTCGCTGGAACGCGCGTCAATCGTGAAACGCATCCCAGCCGCGGGCGCGCACCAGCGTGCCATGCTCGTCCAGCGACGGCGGCGGCCGGCGCACGGTGGCCGGCGCCAGGGGCGCCACGCCGGTGAGCGGCGAGGCCTCCACCTCGCGCAGCGCCTCGAGCACGGGCTTCACCACGCCGCAGGGCACGCCCGCTTCCTCGAGCGCGCGCATCCACGCGGCCGCCGGCTGCGTGCGCACCCGCTCGCGGATGGCACTCACCACCGCCACCCGATGCTCGACGCGGCCCGCATTGGTGGCGTAGCGCGCATCCTCGGCCAGCGACTGCAGCCCCAGCGCACGGGCGCACGCCGCGAACTGCGCGTCACTCCCCACGGCAATCACGATCGGCCGGTCGAGCGCATCAAACAACTCGTACGGCACCAGATTGGGATGCGCGTTGCCCCACCGCGTGGACTCGCGACCGCTCACCAGCGCGTTCTGCGCAACGTTGATCAGCGCCGCGGTGGCGCTGTGCGCCAACGACACGTGCACGTGGCGATGGGCGGGCCCCGCGGCGCGCGAGCGCGCGGCCAACGCGGCCAGCACGGCAATGGCGGCGTCCTTGCCCGCCATCACATCCACGAGCGCCACCCCCACCTTCATGGGCCCGCCGTGCGCCTCGCCGGTGATGGCCATCCAGCCCGACTCGGCCTGCACCACGAAATCGTAGCCGGGGCGGTCGGAATCGGCGCCAAAACCGCTGATGGTGCACCAGATCAGCTGCGGATGCTCACGCAGGAGCGCCTCGGGATCGAGACCGTGCCGCTCGAGCGTCCCCCGCCGGAAGTTGTCCACCACCACGTCGGCGCCAGCGATCATCTGCCGCAACCAGGCGACGTCCTCGCTCCGTCCGAGGTCGGCGGCCACGGACAGCTTGTTGCGATTGACCGACAAATAGTAGGCGCTGCGCCCGTTCTCATCGAACGGCGGACCCCAGCCGCGGGTGTCGTCGCCCACCCCGGGACGCTCGATCTTGAGCACATCCGCCCCCAAATCGCCAAGTATCATCGTACAAAGCGGCCCAGCGAGGACTCGGCTCAAATCGACGATTTTGGTGCCAAATAGTGGTAGTGACACGAAACTAGCTCGATGATGTCGTTATATTGCTACTAGAAATGGCACGTGAAAGCGCAATTACGCGAGATGAAGAACCCTAAAGCGGAATCTCTGTTCACCTTGATTATCCCTCAGAAAATCATATACTTGGCCCCGATCAATGGGAATCCGCCTGCCACGAGTGACGCGGAGCTCCCGACCCCCATGGCGCCATCAGTAGATGCGCCGGGGCCGAACGCCGGCGGGTCTGACCGGCAGCTTGAGCAAGGAGCACCGAGCATGACCGACAAGCCCGCGGCGAAGCCCGAGGGGAGCGGCACGACGCTTCCCCGTCGTCATCCCGGCCACCGAGGCCAGGATGTGCGTGACGCCGTCGCCGAGATGGCGGCCAAGGCGGCCGAAATCTCCATGGAAGCTGGAAGCAAGATGGCCGCAGCGATGAAGGATGTCATCAACGCCGCAGCCGGCCTGACCGGCTTTGCCATCGAGAGTGCGCGTGACGTGGTGCAGTTCATGGTCCGTCGCGGCCAGATGACGCAGGATGAAGCCGACAAGCTTCTCCATGGCGTCGAGGAAGCCTACAGCAAGAAGCACAAGGGTGCGAAGCCCGTGGTCAAGGCGCCGGAACCGGCGCACAAGCCCGCGGTTGCGCACAAGCCCGCAGCGAAGCCGGCGGCGCACAAGCCGGCGGCGAAGCCCGCCCACAAGCCGGCGGCCAAGCCGGTCGCAAAGAAGGCAGCGCCGGCCAAGAAGGCCGCGCCCGCCAAGAAGGCTCCGGCGAAAAAGGCACCCGCCAAGAAGCCGGCGCCCAAGAAGTAGCGCTCCCCGGCTTCCACGCCGGTGGGCAAGCGCGCACTTTCAAAAGTGCGCGCTTTTCCTTTCTCCCTGCCCTGACCTGTGCCCCTGCCCCTTCCCCCGCGCGGTGACGTCGTCGCCCTCACCCAGGCGCTCGTTGCCGTGGACTCGCGCAACCCCTCGCTCGTGCCGGGCTCGGCCGGCGAGGGCGACTGCGCGCGTGCGCTCGGCGCCGTGCTCGATGCATGGGGCTTTCGCGTGTCGCTGGTGGACAGCGTGCCGGGGCGCCCCAACGTGATCGCGCGCATCGGCCGGGCCGGCGCACGCACCCTGATGTTCAACGGGCATCTCGACACGGTCGGCGTCGAGGGCATGACACACGCCCCCTTTGAGCCCGCCATCCGCGACGGAAACCTGTACGGGCGCGGCAGCTGCGACATGAAGGGCGGCGTGGCCGCCATGTGCGCCGCCGCCGTGCATGCCGTGGACGCCGGACTCGACGGCGAGATCATCGTCGCCGCGGTGACCGACGAGGAATACCAGTCGGTGGGCACGGCATCGCTGCTGCGTCACGGCGTGCACGCGGACGCCGCGATCGTCACGGAACCGACGCGCATGGCCATCGGCCCCGCGCACCGGGGATTTGCGTGGGCCGAGGTGACCGTGCACGGCGTGGCGGCGCACGGGTCGCGCTACGACGTGGGCGTTGACGCCAACACCATGGCCGGGTTGCTGCTCGCCGAGCTGGAGCTGTACCAGCAGGCCGTCCTGCCCGCGCGCACGCATCCGCTGCTCGGGCGCGGCTCGTTTCACGCGGCGCGCCTCGTGGGCGGCATCGGCTTGTCCACCTACGCCGACGCCTGCCGCATTTCGTTCGAGCGCCGAACGCTGCCGGGCGACACGGGCGAGAGCTTTGCCGAGGAGCTGCGCTCGGCGTGCGCGCGGGTGACGGCGCGCGACGCGCGATTCCGCGCCGACGTCGCGGTGACCTTTGTGCAGGCGGCTAACGACGTGGCGGTGGACGCGCCGATCGTGCGCACGCTCGCGGCGGCCGTCGAGGCCGTGGAGGGCGCGCCGGCGCCCATCGAGGGGCTGTCGTACTGGACGGACGCGGCGCTGCTGTCGGCCGCGGGCATTCCCGCCATCTGCTACGGTCCCGGCGACATCCGCCTGGCGCACAGCGCCACGGAATTTGTGCCGGTCGCCGAGCTGCGGCGCGCCACGGCCGTGCTGGCGCAGTGCGCGCTCAGCTGGTGCGCGGGTCACTGAATGCACCTCTCCGTAAAACAGTACGACGCGCTGGAGCGCGCCATCACCGACGGCCGCCGCATTTCGGTGTTCCGCCGCGGCACCGAGTTCCTGGTGATCCCGGAGCGCCTGGTGCTGCGGCACCGCCGCGAGTGCATCGAGGCCCGGCATCCCAGCACCGGCGCACACCTGTCACTGTGGCTCGACGAAGCGGAGTCCATTGAGGTGGTGAAGTGAGCGTTGACCTGGTGGCGGTGTACGCCGACGAGTCGTGCCTGGGCAACGGCAAGGCCGGTGACAATCCCGGTGGCGCGGGCGTGCTGATCGAGTACCAGAAGCGCGATGGCGCGCTGGTGCGGCGCGACCTGTGGATCAGCGACCGGGCGACGACCAACAACCAGATGGCGCTGTGCTCGGTGTCCGAGGCGCTCGGCGCGCTGGGCGCGAAGGGCGGGCGCTTCAACGTGGTCTTCACCACCGATTCACGGTACATCGTGGACGGCATGACCAACTGGGTGTTCGGCTGGGCGCGCAACGGCTGGAAGCGAAAGACCGGCGCCATCGAGAACCTGGAGCTCTGGCACGACGCCCTCGAGGCGTGCGAGGGGCACGCGATTGCCTGGCGCTGGGTGCGCGGCCACAACGGACATGCCCAGAACGAGTACGTGAACTACCTGGCCACGCGCGCGGCGGCGGAGCAGACGTCGAGCGGCGGGCTGGTGGAGTCGGAATTCGATGCCTGGATGGCGGAGCAGCGCGCGAAGGGGAAGAAAGTGGGCGAGCCGGACCCGTTTCCCGATGGCGCCTTGTTCAAGCCGAACGCATCTTTGCCCCGAGTGGACTGACGCCACGGAATCGCGGCACGCCTGTGCCGGTGACACGCCGATGGCAGAGAGGTGATGGTGGCTGACGAACTCGAACGCTTGTTCCGCGCGCTGGTGCTGCGCATCCGGGATACCCACCCGGAACACTTGTCGCGCTCCTTCGAAGTGGCCGACATCCTGCGCACGTTCGTGCCCTACCGGGCCACGCGCGCCGAAGTCGGCGTGGACTCGGCGGAGGACTATGAGGTGCTGGTGCTGCGCCTGCTGTCGGGGGAGCGCGGCCTGATGTTCACCGACGACGTGATGCAGGACGACATCCGGCGTGAGCTCGACTCGGGCAATCCCGACCTCAAGACGCTGGCGGCGTACGCCACGGCCAAGGTGACGCTGGCGCAGCATGCCATGCGCAAGGTGCTCGAAGCGTCGCCCCTGCCCGACGTCCCGGTCGCAGCGGCGGCGCCGCGCGAAGTGCCGCGGCCGGTGGATTCACGGCCTGCGGCGCCGGCGCTGGAGTCGCTGCAGCAGCAGCTGCCGCCGACGCTGGCCGAGCTCGGCGATGCGATGGCCACGATTCCCGAGGGGAAGTCGCGCCCGTCGTTCCAGGCGCGCGCATCCGGCATTCCTGATCCGACGGCCGAGACGCCGCACCGGACGCCGCGTCCCGGCTGCCGGTTCTGCGGGCAGGCGCTGCCCGAGGGTCGCGACGTCACGTTCTGCCCGCATTGCGGCCAGAACCTGAAGGTGCACCGGTGCCCGGGTTGCAGCGCCGAGGTGGAGAGCGGCTGGAAGTTCTGCGTGACGTGCGGGCGCGCGGCGTCGGCGTAGCCAGGGACTTTTCCGCCGGCGCAACCGCGCCACTGAATCACGCGTAGTGGGGTACAGGGGGCGTGACTGCGCCACCTGACTTCCCGAGTTCCCGAGATGAAGATCACCCGACCGTTTCTTGTGTTGTTCGCCGTGCTGCTGGCGGCTCCCGCCGGCGCGCAGGGCAAGGCGCGCCGCGACACCGTGCCCGTGCGCTCCGAGGCCTGGCCGCTGAAGACGCGCGAGCACGTGGACCTGTGGCTGCACGCCTTTGCGCTGCTCTCGGACGATTCATCGCAGGTGCCGCTGTTCCGGCGCAACTACCGCGATCCCGTGACGGTGGAGAAGAACCGGCGCGGCATCGTGACCGACTTCGACGCCAGCGCCGACATGCTGCGCAGCGGGCTCCTGAAGAGCCGCTCGCTGCCGGGCGCGCAGTTTGCGGCGCTCGCGTTCCAGAGCGACGCCGAGATGGAGCGAGCCTTCGACGCCTTTCTTGCCGCGCGGGGCGATCCGCGGCGCGCGTCGAACAAGCAGTCGGCGCCGGCCGTGGCGTACCTCGCGCAGTACTTCCAGTCGGAGGACGAGCAGGAGTGGGCGCGCCGCATGGTGACATCGCTCAAGAGCGAGCGCACCAGGTTCCATCACGAGTTCTGGGTGGAGGAGCAGCGCCGCCGGGCGGGCGCGCTGGCCGCCACCGATTCGCTGTGGCAGCAGGTGCTGCGGCCGTCGATTGACCGATTCCTGAGCGGCACCCGGCAGGGTTCCGGCGAGGTGCTGCTGACGCTGCCGCTCGAGGGCGAGGGGCGCACGATGTCGTTCGGGAGCCGGCAGAACATCATTGCGGTGGGCTTTCCCGACAGCGCGGCCGCCGCGACGGAAGCGATGTACGCACTGGCGCACGAACTCGTGGGCGCCGTGGTGCTCCCGACCATTGATGACAACCTGTCGCCGGCGCAGAAGCGCGCGGGCGAGGGCGACCGGCTGTCGGCCATCGGGCTCGTGCGCGGCGGCCTGATGCTGGTGCAGAAGGCGCAGCCGCAGTGGGCCACCGGCTACGCGCGGTTCTACCTGCGGGTGGCGCGCATGTCGTACGCTGGCGATCCGGTGGCGGCCCTGGAGCGCGCATTCCCGCTGAACGCCGACTTGGCGGCGACGATCCGCCGGCAGATTGACGCCGCCTTTGGAGGGATCTGAGCCACATGACGAATCCCGGTGGACTCGTTCCCGACGGCCGCGTGCTCGACCGCGCGGCCCTGGAGCGCGTGCTGGCGCGCGCCATGGAGCTGCACGTGCGCAGCGACACGGGCGGTGGCGCCGACGAGCTGAGCGAGTCGCGCGTGCTGGACATCGCGCGCGAGGTGGGCATTGCTCCCGAGGCGGTGCGACAGGCCATTGCCGAGGAGCGTGCGCGGTCGCCGCTGGCCGCGGCGCAGCGAGAGAGCGACCAGCTGCTCGGCGACCCGACGGTCTCGACCGCGCGCGTGCTGCGCGGGAGTCCGGCGGAGCTGCTGGGCCGGATGGAAGCGCTGCTGACGCGAGACGAGACGCTGGGCGTGATGCGGCGCTTTCCGGACCGGCTCGTGATGGAGCCGCGGCGCGGGCTCATGGACCAGATTGCGCGCGGCGTGGACTTTGGCGGCAAGGGCTACTACCTGTCGCGGGCCAGCGAGGTGGTGGTGAGCGTGGGCGCCGTGGACGGGACGCGCACGCACGTGGCGCTCGCCGCGGACCTGCGACCGGCGCGCAGCAAGCGGCTGGCCACGCCGATCGTGCTGGTGGCGCTCGGGCTGCTGGGCAGCGTGCCGCTGGTGGTGCTGACGGTCGCTCCGTGGCTCGCCATCATACCGCCGGTGGTGCTCGGCTGGATCGGCTGGAAGTTGGCGCGCAGTTCGTGGCGCGCCATGCGGCGGCAGGCGGCGGTGTCGCTGGAGCGCCTGCTCGACAAGCTGGAGTATCCCGACAAGCCGTCGCCCACGCAGCAGCTGATCGACGGCATCGCCCGGAGCATATTGCCGCCGAAGTAGTTGGCGCCCTTCGGGGATGAATCGGTGATTTTCGTGGACGGGGCGTGGTCAAGTTCGGAGCATGACTGACGGACTTCTACCGCGAAGGGCGAAGGGCGCGAAGGGGCGCGAAGGACTTCTGGAGGGGGACCCCTGGTCCGCGCGCGTGCTTGCGGCTGCCATTTCGGTCCATCGAGTTCTGGGACCGGGGTTGTTGGAGTCGGCCTATCAGGAAGCGCTGGCCGCCGAGTTTCAGAGCCGCGGCATTCCCTTTGAAAGGGAATGGGCCGTTCCTGTGCTCTACCGCGACCGACTCTTGGCGACTCACTACCGCATGGACTTCCTGGTCGGCGGCTTCCTCGTGCTTGAGATCAAGGCACTCGAGGCGCTCGCGGCGGTGCATTCGGCACAGCTGCTCACGTACCTGCGACTCGGCGGGTATCGCCTCGGCCTGCTGCTGAATTTCGGTCAGCCAACCCTGAAGGCCGGTATTCGCCGTTTCATCAATTCGGCGTGAACGATCCCCCGCCCTCCCTTCGCGCCCCTTCGCGCCCTTCGCCCTTCGCGGTAGAAGTAGATGGATGCCGGGAGAGCGCGACGGTACATTTCCCCCGATGTCCGCCACCGACTCGCCCGCACGCCTCCGCGACGCCGAACGATTTGCGCGCGGGGCGCTTCCCGAGGTTTCGCGCACGTTCGCGATCTCGGTGCGCATGCTGCCCGGCGAGCTCGGACGGTCGGTGCTGTGCGCGTACCTGCTGTGCCGCATTGCCGACACCATCGAGGATGACGGACTCGCGTCGCCCGAGCGGAAGGCCGAGCTGCTGGGCGAGTTCCTGCGCTGCCTCGACGACGCGTCGGTGGCCGACGCCTTTCCCGCGCGCGCCGCCGACATCCAGGGGCACGCCGCGCACGTGGAGCTGCTGCGCCACACCGACCTGGTCTGCGTCCACTTTCGTTCGCTGCCGCCGCGCTCGCGCGACCGCGTGGCGCACTGGGTGCGCGAGATGGGACGCGGCATGGCGGCGTTCGTGCTGCGCCATCCGCACGGGCTGCGCATCCAGACGGTGGAGGAATACCGCGAGTACTGCTACTACGTGGCCGGCACGGTGGGCTGCATGCTCACCGAGCTGTGGCGCGAGCACGGACCCGCGCTGTCGCCAGCGCGCTACGACATGCTGTGGGCGCGGTGCAAGACGTTTGGCGAGGCGCTGCAGACGGTGAACATCCTCAAGGACATCGCGGCGGACGCCGAGCGGGAAAACGCCATCTACGTGCCGGAGAGCACGCTCGTGGCGCACGGCAGCTCGCAGGCCGCGCTGCTCGATCCCGCGCGCGTTTCCGAAAACCGCGCGGCGGTGGGCGAGTTCATCGGGCTGGCGTGGACGGACCTCGACACGGCGTTCGAGTACCTGCTGCTGCTGCCGCGGCGCGCGCTGGCCATCCGCGCGTTTTGCGTTCTGCCGCTGCTCTACGCCTACGCGACGCTGCGCGAGCTCAGCCGCACCGATGCCATGCTGCGGCCGGGCGGCCAGGTGAAGATCTCGCGGCGCGAGGTGAAATCGCTGATGGTCGCCGGACTCGGGGCGCTGTGCAGCAACGCACTCCTCCGGCGGCTGGTGGCGTCGGTGCGCGAACACCCGTTCACGCCGCTCGCCGGCGAGGGAGCGTAGCAACATGAGCGCACCATTGGCGCCCAACGGAACGCTGCTCGCACCGCCGGAGTTCCGCGGCGTGTTTCGCACCGACGACGACGCACGCGGCGTGTACAGCGAGAGCGCCGGCGTTGCGCGCATCCTCCCGGACGCGGTGGCCGTTCCGGCGGACGCCGAGGATGTGGTGACGCTGGTGCAGTGGGCCGCCACGCATCACGTGCCCATCGTACCGCGCGGTTCCGCGAGTTCCATGGCGAACGGCGCGATTGGTCGGGGCGTGGCCCTGGACCTGTCGCGGCTGGACGCCATGGGCACCGTGGATCCCGCGACGGCGACCGTGTGGTGCGGGCCGGGCGCCCTGCGCGACACCGTGGATGCGGCCGCCCGGGCGCACGGCCTGCGCTTTCCGGTGGACCCGTCGTCGGGCGCGTTCTGCACCATGGGTGGCATGTGCGCGTCCAACGCGGCCGGCACAAGAACGGTGAAGCTGGGCGCGACCCGCGCCTGGGTGCGCGGGCTCGACTGCGTCTTTGCCGACGGCACGCGCGCGTGGATCCGGCGCGGCGAGCCGCGCCCGAAACTCGAGGTGCTGCGCACGTTCCAGGCCGAAGTGTCGCGCGACGCGCTCGAGCGCGGCCACACCATGGTGCACGCCGGTGTGCGCAAGGAATCGAGCGGCTATGGCCTGGCCGCGTACGCGCAGGGCGGCGACCTGGTGGACCTGCTGGTCGGGAGCGAGGGGACGCTGGCGATCTTCGTGGGGGTGGAGCTCGCGCTGGCGCCGGTGCCGGCCGCAGACGCCGCGCTGCTGGCGTCGTTCGCGACGCTGGAGGATGCGGTGCAGGCCGCCGGCCGGGCCACGGAATTCGGGGCGAGCGCGGTGGAGCTGCTCGACCGCACCTTCCTCGACGTGGTGCGCGCCGAGGCGGCCATGCTGTCGATTCCGCCGGGCGCCGAGGCCGTGCTGCTGATGGAGGCGGAGGGCGCGACGCCGGCCGATACCGACACGCTGGCGCTGCGGCTGGGCGATGCCTGCCGCGCGGCGGGCGCGACCCACGTGGTCACGGCGGGGACCAAGGCAGAAGCGGACCGCCTGTGGCATATCCGGCATGCGGCGAGCCCGATCCTCAACAAGCTCGATCCCAACTTGGCGTCCATGCAGCTTGTCGAGGACGGCGCGGTGCCGCCCGCGCGATTCCCCGACTATGTGCGCGGCGTGCGCGCGGCGCTCGACCGAAACCGCATTCGCGGCGTGATCTTCGGGCACGCCGGTGACGCGCACGCGCACGTGAACGCGCTCATTGACGTCCGTGACGCGGACTGGAAGGCGCGGGCGCGGGCCCTGCTGGAGGACGTCACGGGGCTGGTGGCGCTGCTGGGCGGGACGCTGGCCGCCGAGCACGGCGACGGGCGGCTGCGCACACCGCTGATGCACCGCGTGTGGGACGCGCGGGCCATGTCCATGTTTGCCCGGGTGAAGCTGGCGTTCGATCCCATGGGCATCCTGAACCCCGGGGTGAAGGTGGGCCGCGTGGGTGACGATCCGCTGGCGTCGGTGAAGTACGATCCGACGCTGCCGCCGCTCACCGCGTCGGCGCGAACGGCGCTCGACACGGTGGTGCGGGACCGGGCGTGGAGCGCGTATCGGCTCGACCTGCTGGCGAAGGGCTAGCGGGTCCGGCGGGCGGGTGCGCTACTGGCGCCCGGAGGCCGGCAGGTATGATGCTTCAATGGTGCCAGCGTCACGAATGGCGCGCGGCACATCCCCGGACAGGGGCAGGTCATGAAACCATCAACAGTGTTGGGGCTGGGCATGCTGCTGGGCGCCGCGCTCGGAGCGCAGGAGCCCGCCCAGCAGGCCGCGCATACGATTCACGGCGTCGTGTACGACTCGGTGGCCGGCGCGCCGCTCGCCCGGGCGACCGTGCAGGTGGCCTCGGCCGACGCGGCCAGCCGTGTGTTCACGACGACCACCGACGCGTCAGGGCGTTATCGCCTCACGGGACTCCCTGCCGGCCGGTTTGTGATCGGCATAGACCACGAGGCCATGCGGGCGCTGCGGCTCGACGCGCCGCTTCGCAGCTTCCATCTGCTGGCCGACACGCTGGTGACAATGGATCTCGCGGTGCCTTCGGGCGGCTCGCTGCACGCGCTGTTCTGCACGGACTCCACGGAGCTGCCGGGCGATGGCATGCTCGCGGGCTACGTGCGGGACGCCGGACACGACGAGGCGATTGCGGGGGCCTTTGTGGTCGTCGAGTGGACCGAGGTCGCCTTGGAGCCGGGCAACATGCGCACGGTCCCCAAGCACTCGATGGCCAGGACTGACGTGGACGGGACGTATCGCGCATGCGGCGTGCCGGGCGACGTGCCGGTGGGCATCCGGGTGTCGGCGCAGGGGTTTCGCGCGTTCAGGGGCAAGATCACGGTGCCCGCAAACGGCGTGGCGCGCCGGGACTTCCGACTGGCGGACTCGGCGGTGGTGCATGGCCCGGGGACGCTGAGCGGACGCGTGGTGCACGAGAACGGGAAAGTGCTCGCGTCGGGCCAGGCGGTGATGCCCGCACTGGATCGTGAAGTGCCTATCGAGCACGGCGAGTTCATGGTGACCGATCTCCCGCTCGGCACCTGGACGGTCGAGGTACGGAGCATGGGTCTCGAGCCGGCGTCAACGATCATTGACGTGACCGGGAGCGGCCGGGTGTCGCAGACGTTTGCCGTCGGAGACAAGGCGCAGCCGCTGGCGGCGGTGAACGTGATCGGGAAGCCGGGCCGTTCCATGCAGGCGCTGGATGAGCTGCTCGAGCGAAGGCGCGTCGGGTTCGGCACTGTGTTCCTGCCTGGCAACACTTGGCTCCGCAGCGCGAATCGCGTGACTGACGTGTTTCGGGCGGCGCGCGGGTTCTCCTATTACAAGGGGAATACCGACGAAGTCGTGGCGCGCCCCAACGGCAACGGCGGCGGGTGCACGAAGATCGGCGTGTACGTGGACGGCAGCCGGTGGCGGATGACCCTGCGTGACCTGAGCGACATGATCCCGCCGAGCGACGTGCTGGCCATCGAGACTTATCCCGACGTGCTGCGGGCGCCACCGCAATGGCGCACCGGCGACGTCTGCGCCGTCGTGTCGGTCCTGACGAGGCAGTACGAGTAGGATCAGCGCCGGCATTGCGTGGGATTCAGCTACGCGCAGCTCCCGGTTCGAGATCGTTCGGAACTTCTACCACGAAGGGCGAAGGGCGCGAAGGGGCGCGAAGAACGGATTGGGGGTAACTGCGATGCCGTGCAGTTCCCCCCACGTTTCCTTCGCGCCCCTTCGCGCCCCTTCGCGCCCCTTCGCGCCCTTCGCCCTTCGTGGTAGAAGTAGAAGTCACTCCCTCACGCGAACGCCGCACACGCAATAAATTCGGGAACCGTCACCCCTCACCACGCCCTCCATGCCGCACTTCTATACCGAGCCCAAGGTCACCGTCCTCGCCCGTCCGTCGTTCACGGAGCCGGCGCACCTTCCCGTGCAGTGGATGGGGGAGAGCACCGACGGCGAACGGCTGGCGGAGTTCGCGGGCCGGCTCTGTTACATGAGCCAGAAGAACCCGGCGCATCGCGCGACGCGCGAGTACCTGGAAAACATCAAGAAGCAGGGGCACGGCTCGGTGCTCGAGCACGCCACGTACTCGCTGCTGCTCGAGGGCGTGAGCCGGTCGCTGACGCACGAGCTGGTGCGGCACCGCGCGGGCTTTGCGTACTCGCAGCTCTCGCAGCGCTACGTGGACGAGAGCGACGCGGCGTTCGTGGTGCCGCCGGCGATCATCGGCGACGAGGCGCTCACCGCGCAGTGGAAGGCTCAGGTGGAGGGCGCGCAGGCCACGTACGTGGCGCTCGTCGAGAAGCTGATGGAGCGCTACAGCTGGGTGACCGACAAGGTGCACCGCCGCAAGATGGCGCGCGAAGCCGCCCGCGGCGTGCTGCCGAACTCCACCGAGACCAAGATCGTGGTCACCGCCAACGCCCGCGGCTGGCGCACCATGCTCGAGCTGCGTTCGAGCGAGGGGGCCGAGGCGGAGATCCGCCGCACGGCGCTGATGATCCTGCGCACGCTGCAGGCCGAGGCGCCGGGGTTCTTTGCGGACTTCGAGGTGTACGTGGCGCCGGACCGGCTGGAAGCGGCGCGGATTTCGTACCATAAGGTCTGAGTTTTCGGGCAACTTCTACCGCGAAGGGCGAAGGGCGCGAAGGTTCACGAAGAAGAACTTGGGGGGAACTGCAACGACATCGCATTCCCCCCAGTTCGTTCTTTGCGCCCCTTCGCGCCCTTCGTCCTTCGCGGTAGAAGTTCTCGAAACTACTCCTCGACTTCTTCCTTCCGCTCCTTCTCGGCCTCGGCAATCACCTTCTGCGCCGCTTCGGCCGGCATGAACTCGTACGTGTGGAACTTGTGCGTAAAGGTGCCGCGTCCGTGCGTCATGGATTGCAGCTTGGTGGCGTACAGGTACAGTTCCGCCAGCGGCACGATGGCCTTCACCTTGGTGCCCACCTCCTCGATGACGTCGGAGCCGAGGATCTGGCCGCGGCGTCCCGAGATGTCGCCCATGACGTCGCCCAGGTAGATGTCGGGCGTCGTGATCTCGACTTCGTCGAGCGGTTCGAGCAGGGCGGGCCGGCATTTTGTGGCGACCTGCTTGAAGGCCTGGATGCCCGCCATCTTGAACGAGGCTTCGTTGGAATCGACCGAGTGGCTCGAGCCGTCGAAGCACTCGCAGACAAAGTCCACCACCGGATAGCCGGCCAGGATGCCGCGCTCGGCGGCTTCCTGCACGCCCTTGTCCACGGCCGGGATGAACTGGCGCGGAATGACGCCGCCCTTGATGGCATCGACGTACTCGTAGCCCTTGCCGCGCGGCGCCGGGCGCAGCCTCACCCAGCAGTCGCCAAACTGCCCGCGCCCGCCCGACTGCTTCTTGTGCCGCCCCTGCCCTTCGGCGGCGGTGGTGAGCGTCTCGCGATAGGCAATGCGGGGCGTCTTCAGCTCGGCCTTCACGTTGAACTGCCGGGCCAGGCGTGCCATGGCCACTTCGATGTGCCGCTCGCCCATGCCGCTGAGGATCGTCTCGTGCGTCTCCGAGTTGTAGTGCGTCTCGAAGGTCGGGTCCTCGTCGTGGATGCGGTGCATGCCGACCTGCAGCTTTTCCTCGTCGGCGCGCGCGGTGGCGCGCACGGCGTAGGTGACCAGCGGCGACGGGAACTCGATTGGCGGCACGCGGACCGGATGTTCCTTGGTGGAAAGCGTGTCGTTGGTATGCGTGTTCTTGAGCTTGGCCACGCAGCCGATGTCGCCCGGGAACAGGCGCGGCACCTCGATGCGCTCGCGACCCTGCGGCACGGAGAGGTGGATCATCTTCTCGCCGATGTCGCGGGTGGCGTTGAAGACGTCGCCGCCGTTGTTGACCACGCCGCTGAACGTGCGGAAGTACGAGACCTCGCCGATATGCGGCTCGGCGGTGGTCTTGAAGACCAGGGCCGTAAAGGGGTCGCCTTCGTTGGGGTGGATCTCGACGGTGCGGTTCCCCTCGGAGCCCTTGAAGGCGTGCTGCTCCTCCATTTCGTAGGCGGAGGGCATGAGCTGCACGAGGAAATCGAGGACGGTGCGGACGCCCCACGTGAGCTGCGACGAGCAGCAGAGCAGCGGAAAGAGGTCCTGGCGCTTCATGGCCTCCTTCATGGCGGCCATTTCGACGTCACCGGGAATCTCCTCGCCGCCGAAGAACTTCTCGAGCAGCACGTCGTCGGTGGCGGCAATCGCCTCGACCATTTCCTGGTGGTATTTCTCGAAGCGCGCGCGCTCGGAGTCGGGAATGTCGGTCTCTTCGTACTCGCCGGTCTTGGTGCCCGGCTTGAAGACCTGCGCCTTCTTGCTGAAGAGGTTGATGATCCCCTTGAAGCCGGCGCCCGCGCCGATCGGAATCTCGACCGGGACGACCTTGGCGGTCAGCTTCTCCTTGATGGACAGGTAGGCCGCGTCGAAGTCCGCGTGCTCCTTGTCCATCATGGCGACCACGAACAGCACCGGATCCCGGCGGCGCATGGCCTCGCGGAACATGCGCTCGGTCCCCACCTCGACGCCGTACGCGGAGCCGATGGTGAGCAGCGCGCCGTCAGCGGCGGTGAGCCCGGCGACGGCGTCCCCCTGGAAATCCAGGAACCCCGGCGTGTCGATGAGGTTGATCTTGGTGTCCCGCCACTCGGCATGGGCGCAACCCATGGAGATAGAAAAACCGCGCTCGATTTCCTCCGCAGAGGTCACGGTCAACGCGGTCCCATCCTTCACCTGGCCATGTCGCTTGCTGCTCCCTGACACGAACGCGAGGGCATCAACCAGTGTGGTCTTGCCGCTCGCGCCGTGTCCCACTACAGCGACATTTCTGATCGCCTCGCTCCTGTACTCTTTCATGCTGCCCTCCGCCGTCCATGACGGCTTTCGCTTTGTATTGGGAGCTTCCTCCATGGACGCGCCGACGTCAAGGGTAGACCTCCCTTACCTGATGTAGGGAATTTCCCAATTAGGGGCAGAGGCAGGGGCAGGGTGAAGGCAGGGGCAGGGGCAGGGTGAAGGCAGGGGATGAGGCAGGGGTGGCCGTGTCTGTATCACTCTGTGGTTCTCTGTGGTTCTCTGTAGTTCTCTGTAGCTCTCTTAAAGACAGAAAGGCCCGCCTTGCGGCGGACCTTTCTTGGCGCCTTGGCGCCCCTTCTCAGACGGAACAGAGTTCGTCTAGTTCTCCTCGAGATCCAGATCGTACGTGAGTCCTTCGGCTTCACGGAGCACCGCCAGCGTGGCTTCCGAGCTCGCCATGTGCGCTGCGTAGGCGGGCGTCGGGGTGAACGAGAATCTCACCGCGCGGCGGGTTCCTTCGGGCCAATCGGCCATCAGCAGTCCGCCGACCAGCCGGCGGATTACCTGCCCACATTCCGCCAGCAGGGCCTGGGCCGTTTCGGCCAGTACCGCCAGCGGGATCTGCAAGTCACGGGTCACCAGCAGTCCGGTCGATTCATCCCGCCAGGCGGCATCCCCCACCGCCCCGCGTTCCGGCCAGACACCCACATGCCGCACCGTATCGGCGCGGTCATCCGACGAACGACGGGATTCGAGCGCCGCAGCCAAGGCCAGCGCCAGACCTTCGGGGCTGGGAATGCCATACAGCGTCACGACGTCGCGCGACGGGCGTTCCATCGTAAGGGGCGACGGTACGGAGCTGACATGCGCGAGCACACTCGAGTGCTCGGGCGGCTGCTCCTCTACCATCACGAGAACGTCCACTTCTTCCTCCTTCGGTGTGTACACCTACAAATACCCTGCAAAACCCGCGCCGTGTCACCAACTCATTGTCACGATTTTGTCTCCGGCGCGCCTGGCCCTATGCGTTGCCTCGGAGCCCCTTCCCCAGATTGACGGCGCGGCCTCCTAACCGTCACAACGCCCGGCGCGGCCCGACGGTTTCTGACGCCTGCGTTGTGCCTCGCTCGATGCACAACGCGGGAGGCCGGCCCAGCCGGGAGTCCCCGCTTGACGACGGGCTCGTTTGGCGCCGGATTAACAGCGGGATGCCAAGGGCGTCTGTCTCTACAGTCCCCCAGGGAGATTCCATGCGCCGACTGCCGCTCGCCATCGCCTTGACCGCCGCCTGTGGTGTTGCCTGCAGCGGCGGGACACGCGTGGCATCCGCCCCGGCGCCGGACGCGCACGCGGCGGCCCTTCGCACGCAGACGGCCGACCAGCAGGTCGCGCACGCATTGAGCCGGCTGACCTTCGGCGCCCGGCCCGGCGACGTGCAGGCGGTTCGCCAGATGGGGGTGGATGGCTGGATTGACGAACAGCTGCACCCGGAGCGGCTCGACGACGCCAAGGCGGATGCCTGGGCGAGCCAGTTTGACGTCATCACCAAGACATCGGCCCAGCTCGAAGCCGAGTACGTGAATCCGGGCCTGTTGCAGAACCAGCTCGGCGCACGGGTCAACAACGGGAAGCTGACCGCCGACGACTCGATGCAGCTGCGGCAGGCGCGGCAGAACCTGCGCCGGATGACCGACCAGACCCAGATTGCTCACGTCGGACGGGCGCTGCTGAGCGAACGGCAGCTGCAGGAGGTCATGACCGACTTCTGGCTGAACCACTTCACCGTCTTTGCCGGCAAGGGGATCCGCGAGCAGTACTACCTGGCCGAGTACGAGAACCAGGTGGTGCGGCCGCGGGCGCTGGGCAAGTTCCGCGACCTGCTGGGGGCGGTGGCCAAGAGCCCGGCGATGCTGTTCTACCTCGACAACTGGGAGAGCGCCGCCGACAGTGGACGGCCGCGCCAGGTGCAGGTGACCGAGGCCCAGGCCCAGCGCGGTCTGGCGCAGGCACAGCGCGCGGCGCGCGGCGGGACGGCCGCCCGCAACCAGGCGACAGTGCCGCCGGCACTGCAACAGCAGGCGCTGCAGCGCCGCCTGCGCGGCGGCCTGAACGAGAACTACGGCCGCGAGCTGCTCGAGCTGCACACGCTCGGTGTTGACGGCGGCTACACGCAGCAGGACGTGATCAACGCGGCTCGCGCGCTCACTGGATGGACCATTGCCGGCCCGCGCCAGGGTGGGGGGTTCCAGTTTGCCCCGTATATGCACGATGCCGGCGAGAAGGTCGTGCTGGGACGCACGCTGAAGGCCGGTCGCGGCATCGAGGACGGCGAGGAGCTGCTCGACATCGTGGCCCGGCATCCCAGCACGGCGCACTACATCGCCTTCAAGCTGGCACGCCGCTTTGTCAGCGACACGCCGAGCCAGGCGCTGGTGGAGCGCGCGGCCGCGACGTTTACGCGCACCGACGGGGACATTCGCGAAGTGGTGCGGACCATCATCACGAGTCCCGAGTTCTTCTCGCACGAGGCGTACCGCGCCAAGGTGAAGACGCCCTTTGAGGTGGTGCTGAGCGCGCTGCGCGCGATGAACGCCGCTCCCGACAACACCGTCCGCACGTCGCAGGTGATCGCCTCGCTCGGGCAGCCGTACTTCGGGCACCAGACGCCGAACGGGTGGCCAGAGACCGCCGACGGATGGCTCGGCACAGGCGCCATCCTGAACCGGATCAACTTTGGCCTGGTGGCGGCGAGCGGGCGCCTGCCCGGCGCCAATCCACTCGTGTTCCCGGGCGCCGAGTCTGTTCGCACCGGACCGCGCGAGGCGCAGGTCAACGCCGTGGTGAACGCGTACCTGGGCGGGGACGTGTCGCCCGTGATGCGGACGGTCCTCGTCACCGGCAAGAACCCGCTGCTCGAGTCGCCCTCGGCGCGCGACACCACGTCGCTGATGGCACAGCCGTTGACCGAGCCGATGATGCAACCCGCCATGCCGCCTGGAGCGCCGGCCGGTGCGCGACAGCCGCCGCGAGCGCAGCAGGCGTTTGGGCAACTGCCGCCGCTCAAGGGGCTCGCGCAGGTGGTGGGGCTCGCCCTGGGAAGTCCCGAGTTCCAGCGGCGATAGCGAGCAGGTCCCCGGTTTCGTCACGCGTCCTTCGTCCACGGTCCCCGTCATGCATCGTCGCGTCTTCGTGAAGAACTCAGCGCTCGCCCTGGTCACCCTGGGGCTGAGCCCGACCTTCCTGCGCCGCACCGCGTTCGGGATGAGCCTGCCACGGGCCGAGAAGGGGAAGGTCCTCATCTGCCTGTTCCAGCGCGGGGCGGCGGACGCGCTGAACGTCGTGGTGCCGCATGGCGACCCGTCGTACTACCAGCTGCGCTCGAGCATCGCGATTGCGCCGCCGGCGCGTTCAGCCGGTGCGGCCGGGGCCATTGACCTCGACGGGTTCTTTGGCCTGCACCCGGCGCTCGCGCCGCTGAAGCCGCTGTGGGACCGCGGGCTGCTGGCGCCCATTCATGCCGTGGGAAGCCCGAGCGCGACAAGGTCGCACTTTGACGCGCAGGACTACATGGAAAGCGCGACACCCGACAACAAGGGCACGGCCGACGGCTGGCTGAACCGCTACCTCGCTGCGTCGGGCACCTGCGAGCAGTGCCAGGTGACGCCGTTCCGCGCGGTGGCCATGACGCCGCAGACGCCGCGCGTGCTGCAGGGCAGCGCGCCGGTGGTGGCCATGAACTCCGTCGCCGAGTTCACCGTGCGGAGCGGCGGCACGCAGGCGGAGCAGCTCGAGGCGCTGTATCGCACGGGATCGGCCGACCTGATCCACGGCACGGGCACGGAAATGTTCGAGGCGGTGAAGATGCTGCGTGCGGCAAATCCGCAGCAGTACGAGCCGCGCAACGGCGCGCTGTATCCCGCGTCGCAGTTCGGCCAGCGCCTGAAGTCCATTGCCCAACTCGTCAAGGCAAAGGTCGGCCTGGAGGTGGCCTTTGCCGATGTGGGAGGCTGGGACACGCACGTGAACCAGGGTGGGGCCACGGGACAGCTCGCGCAGCGGCTGGACGATTTCGCCCAGTCCATCGCCGCCCTCGTCACGGATCTCGGGGACGCCATGGACGACGTGGTGATCCTGACGATGTCGGAGTTCGGGCGGATGGCGAAGCAGAATGGCAGCGGCGGCACGGATCACGGCCACGCCGGCGCGATGTTCGCGATTGGCGGCGGCGTGAAGGGTCGCAAGGTGCACGGGCGCTGGCCCGGGCTGGCCCCGGAGCAGCTGTACGAGGGGCGCGACCTGGCCCTGACGACGGACTTTCGCGCCGTTTTCGCCGAAGTGGCATCGAAGCACCTCGGCGCCACGAGACTCGACGCGATGTTTCCGGGGTTTGCGCCGGGGGTGATGCCGGGGGTGCTTGGGTAGACGGCGGAAGAAACGCAATACTTCGGGCACAGTACACCTCTGCCGATGCGCCGCGATAAATTCCTCGGCATATGCGCACCGCTCTTCTTGTCGCCCTTGCCGCGCTGACGCTCGCGCGGCCGGCGTCTGCCCAATCGCTGCCCGCCAACGAGCTCGGCCGGATTCCCGTGCTCGAGTATCACCTGATCGGCGAGAAGGACAGCCGGTGGGGACGCTCGCGCGAGGGATTCCGACGCGACCTCGAGCTGCTGTACGCGCGCGGCTACCGGCCGATTACCGTCGCGCAGCTGGTGGACCGGAAGATCGAGATTCCCGCGGGCACGTCGCCGGTGGTCTTCACCTTCGACGACGCGTCACCGGGCCAGTTCCGGTACATCGAACAGAACGGCAAGCTCGAGGTTGATCCCACGAGCGGCGTCGGCATCTGGCTGGCATTCAACAAGGCGCACCCCGACTGGGGGAACCGTGCGACCTTCTGCATGCTGCCGAGCGCAACGGCCGGCCATGCCTTCTTTGGTGACAAGGGCATTGAAGGACAGAAGACGGAGTGGCGATACCTGAAGGTCCGGTTCCTCGCCGAGCAGGGCTTCGAGCTGTGCGATCACACGCTCTGGCACGCCCAGCTCAACAAGTACTCCGACGCCGTCGTGCAGGAGCAGATCGCGCGCGGCTCGATGGCGATTGACTCGGCGGTGCCCGGCTACATCGTGCGCACGTTTGCCGTGCCGCAGGGGCTGTGGCCGAAGAACCGCGCGCTGACGCGCGCGGGCCAGTACACCGATCCACGCAGCAAGCGCGTGGTGAGCTACAAGTTCGACGCGGTGCTCGACGTCACGGGCCCGGCGTCGCACAGTCCGCGGGACCCCGCGTTCAACGCCGGCAACATCCCGCGCATCCAGGTGATCGGCGACAACCTCAAGGGCGTCCTCGACAAGCTGGAGGCGACCCGGTACGTCGCCGGCGGATCATCAGGCGCGACGCACCGATAGCGCGCGGAACGCTGCGCGCGGTGCAGACGGTCAGCCCGGGAGCTGCTCCAGTTCGTCCCACCGGGCGACCGCGCGCCGGAAATGCGGGATGACAATGGACCCGCCGACGACGAGTCCCACCGAGAGCGTCTCGAAGACCTCGGCCCGGGTGACGCCTTCTTCCTTGCAGCGCACCAGGTGGTACGTGATGCAGTCGTCGCAGCGGAGCACCGCCGAGGCGACGAGGCCCAGCAGCTCCTTGGTCTTCACGTCGAGGGCGCCCGCCTCGTAGGTCTTGCCGTCGAGGGCGAAGAACCGGTTGACCACGAGGTTGCCCTCGCCGAGGATGCGCTCGTTCATCTGCTCGCGGAACGCGCGGAACTCGGCGAGGGAATCGGGATTGGCGTGATCGTGGCTCATGAGCGTTTGCGCAGGGCGTTGATGGCCTGGTCGAGCGCCTCCACCTGTTGTGGATGGCGCGCGGTGCGGCGCAGGGCGGCGAAGGTGTCGAGCGCGAGCTTGAGGGCGACCGGATCGTCCTCGGTGGTGCCGACGCTCGCCGCATTGTCGGCGAGGTTCGCCTTGGCGAGTTCGTCGAGGGGAAAGCGTTCGGTGACCTGGAGCCAGCGCTGCATGCGGCCGCGCGGATCGGTCTCGGTGAGCGCCCACAGGTGCCAGGCGCCGCGATTGAGGGGGTCGGCCGTCAGCGCGCGCGAGGCGAGGTCGCCCACGACGTCGGGTCCGCGTCCAGTGAGCCAGTACGCATTGGCGAGGCGCACGAGCGCGGGCGCGTTGGCAGGCTCGCGATCCACCACGACTTCCATGAGCGGGCCGAGCACCTCGGGCATGGCGGCGTACGCGTCGGCGGCGGCGTACAGCTGGTCCGTTGGCGTGTCTGCGGCCAGGGCCGACAGCGCCTCGAGCAGTCTCGGCAGGTCGCCCTGCGCCTTGTATGCATCGACGATGGCCCCGAGCCGCGCCATGGCCTTGCTGGGCGGTGTATTCATGTCACGGAATCTATTTCGGTTCATCGCCGTACGGTGGCCTGCCGGGCGGCGAGGCCCCGCGAAGGGTTGCGCGAAGCGCACGCACCCACCATACTCAACGCCAGTTGATCGGCGCGTTGCGACCGATTGGCGAGAGTATCCCGCCGCCTATGCCGCGTTGAAGCGGCAAGCGACTTCGACGCTGAGCGTCGTGAGTGACGGCGTGTCCGTTTGATCCCGCCGGGCTTCGTGAGGTTCCGTAGCCTGGGGTGACAAGGCGCTCGACGTGCCCTGTCAGGTCCGTTTACAACGTGTTCCCGATTTCTTGACGCGCCCGTGGCGCGTTCGATCCGTGGAAGCCCGCGGATCCTTGTCCTCGCAGGAAGCAGTTGGAGTGTTCACTCCTTGCACAGCGGAACCACAACGCCGTGGTTCGCAACTCCCGCGTTTCGTTTCACCACATCATCAATACGCATGACCGAGAATCGCCGTCCTCGTCGTCGTGGGCGCCCCGCGCGCTCGCGCGGAGAGTCAGAGCCCGAGAACACATCGGCCGAGCCCGATCCGTACCTCGACAGCGCCCCCGCCGACGACACGGCGGTGGCCGCACCGCCGCCACCGCCGGCCAACGACAACACCGAGCCCGCGGCGGAGAGCGCCCGTGCCGAGCCTGCCGAGAACGGCTCGCCCGAATCGAACGGCAATGGACGCCAGGGTTCGGAGTCGCGCCGCGACGGCCGCGAGGGTGGTCGTGAGGGTGGACGTGAGGGTGGACGTGAGGGTGGACGTGAAGGCGGCCGCGAAGGACGGTTTGGCCGCCGTGGCCGCCGGCACCGCGGACGCAATCGCGGCGGCGACCAGCCGCAGGTGCAGGGGAACGGCGGGGGCGGTGGTGCGCCGCCGCAGCCGATCGTGGCAGATGGCGAGACGACGGGCTGGTATGATCCCGCCCGAGACGCCGGCTTCCTCCGCCGGCCGACCGCGAGCTACCTCGAAGAAGCGGGTGACGCCTACGTCCCCAGCCAGGTCGCGCGCCAGCATGGCCTGCGCAAATCCGACGAGGTGCGCGCCACCACCGGCCGCGATCATCGTGGCCGCGTGACGGTGGTGGACATTCTCTCCATCAATGGCCGCGACCCAGCCGATGCCGCGAAGCGCGCAGACTTTGCGTCGCTCACGGCCAGTTATCCCGAGCGCAAGCTCACGCTCGAGACCGGACGTCCGGCCAAGGGCGGGCCGGAGCTCACGCGCCGCGCCATCGACCTCATTGCGCCCATCGGCTACGGGCAGCGCGCCCTGATCGTCGCCCCGGCCCGCGCGGGCAAGACGATGCTGCTGCAGGCGATCACCGAGGGCGTGGCGCTCATGCATCCCGACGCCACGCTGCTGATCCTGCTCGTGGACGAACGCCCCGAGGAAGTGAGCGAGGCGATTTCGTGGGGCGTGGGTGAAGTGATTGCGTCGTCGTTCGACCAGCCGGCGCGTCGCCACGTGGAAGTCACCGAGATGGTGCTCGAACGCGCGCGTCGCCTGGTGGAACTGGGGCGCGACGTCGTCATTGTGCTCGACTCGCTGACCCGCATGGCGCGCGCGCACAACACGGCCGAGCGCGGCACCGGGCGCACCATGTCCGGCGGCCTCGACACCTCGGCGATGGCCAAGCCCAAGGCGTTCTTCGGCTCGGCCCGCGCCATCGCGCCGGAGCACGGCGGCGGGTCGCTGACCATCATCGCCACCGCGCTCATCGAGACCGGGTCGCGCATGGACGACGTGATCTTCGAGGAGTTCAAGGGCACCGGCAACTGCGAGATCAAGCTCGACCGCTCGCTGTCGGAGAAGCGCATCTTCCCGGCCTTCGATGTCGCCAGCTCCGGCACGCGCCGCGAGGAGAAGCTCTACAAGCCCGACCAGCTCGACGCCATCTACACGCTGCGCCGCGGGTTGCAGCAGATGCCGCCGCAGGCGGGCATGGAGTGGCTGATCAAGCGCATTGCCAGCACCACCAACAACGACGCGCTGCTCGCGGGGCTGTGACGCGTCGCAAGCGCGGCTCATTGCGTGCCGACGCACGTGGCTGAGCCGCGTCGTGCCGATACCGCGCGCCTGCCCGTTCTTGACGGCATGCGCGGCATCTCCATCCTGCTGGTGATCGGCGCCCACGCGCGCCTCACCGTGGCGTACGACGGGCCCCTGAACCCGCTGCTGCCGTTCCTCGGCAACTCGTTCGTGGGCGTCAACACGTTCTTCGTGATCAGCGGCTTCCTGATCACGCGCCTGCTGCGCCGCGAGTGGGACGCCACCGGCACCATCAGCCTGCCGAAGTTCTACCTGCGGCGGGTGACGCGCATCTTCCCGGCGTTCTACACCTACCTCGCCGCACTCGCCGTGCTCAGCGCGATGCTGGGGATTGCCATTCGCTCCCGGGACTTCGCCTACGCCGCGACGTTCCTCAAGAATTACCAGGGACTTTTCGACGCCGGCACGGACGCGGCGTACTGGTTCACGGGGCACTTCTGGACGCTGTCGCTCGAGGAGCAGTTCTACCTGCTCTGGCCGGCGACCCTTGTCATCGCCGGCATCGCGCGGGCGCCGCGCGTGGCACTCGGCATCGTGCTCGCGTCACCGTTCGTGCGCATCGCGTCGTACTACGCCTTTCCCTCCACGCGGCCGCTGCTGAACCTCATGCTGCACACCGCGTGCGACGCCATCATGATCGGCTGCTTTGCGGCGCTGGCCGCCGACCGGCCGCGTGTGGCTGCGTGGCGGCAGCGCCTGCAGCATCCGGTGTGGCCCGCGCTGTGCGCCACGTGGGCCTTGGCCGTCTCGCCGGTGATTCAGGTGCTGGCCGGCAACGCGTATCGCGCCACGCTCGGCCCCACGCTCGACGGCCTGGCCACGGTGTTCCTGATGCTCTGGCTGCTCGAGCGCCCGACCAGTGCGGGCGGGCGCCTGCTCGAATGGCCGCCGCTGCGGTACATCGGTACGCTGTCGTACAGCCTGTACCTGTGGCAGCAGTTCTTCCTGACCAGCCAGAACCCGAGCGTGCTGGCGCGCTTTCCACTCAACCTGCTCGCCACGCTGCTGGCGGCGATGGCGTCATACCACCTGGTGGAACAACCGGTGCTGCGATGGCGCGCGCGCAGCGCAGCGACAGCGGCCGCGGCGCGCGCGCCCTCCAGGATCCCCTAGCCTCCCAGCTGCACGAACAACGCCGCGATGGAGCGCATGCCCCGCCGGAAGTTGTCCAGGCTGATCCACTCGTCGGGAGCGTGCGCGTTTTCGCCCGGCAAGCCGAAGCCCATCAGCAGCACGGGCGCCCCCAGGATGCGCTCGAAGTCGCCGACGACAGGAATGGAGCCGCCCTCGCCCGTCACCACCGGCTCGCGATCGAACGCCTGCGCGAGCGCCTTCTTGGCCGCCTCGAACAACGGCCCCGCGAGGTCGGCGCGCCACGGCTTGCCGCCGTGCAGGTGCGTCACGGTGACCGTCACGCCCTTGGGCGCGACCTTGGCCACGTGCGCCTTCATGAGCCGCTCGATCTCCTTGGGATCCTGGTCGGGAACCAGGCGGCAGCTGACCTTCGCCATGCTCACGCCGGGCAGCACGGTCTTGGCGCCCTCGCCGGTCCAGCCGCTCAGCAGGCCGTTCACCTCGCAGGTGGGGCGCGTCCACAGGCGCTCGAGCACGGTGTATCCGGGCTCGCCGAAGAGCGACTTCACGCCGACTTCATCCATGAAGTGCTGGTCGTCGAACGGCAGCGTGCGCATCTGCGCGAGCACGTTGTCCGGGAACGGCCGCACGGCATCGTAGAAGCCGGGAATCAGGATGTGCCCGTCGGCATCGTGCATGGTCGCCAGGATGCGGGCGAGCGCCATGGCCGGGTTCACCACCGCGCCACCGTAGCTGCCGGAGTGCAGGTCGCTGGCGGGGCCGCGCACGTTGATCTCGAAGTACGCGAGGCCGCGCAGCGAGCTGAGGATACTGGGGATGCCCGGCGCGAACATGGACGAATCGGAGATCACCACGCCGTCGCACGCCAGCCGCTTCTTGTGCTCCTCGACGAACGGCGCCAGATGCTCGCTGCCGATCTCCTCCTCGCCCTCGGCGATCAGGATGACATTCACGGGCAGCGTGCCGCGCACCGCGAGCAGCGTCTCGAGCGCGGCCACGTGCGCAAAGAGCTGCCCCTTGTCGTCCACGCTACCGCGCGCGAACAGCTTGCCGTCGCGCACGGTCGGTTCAAACGCGGGCGACGTCCAGAGCTCGAGGGGCTCGGGCGGCTGCACGTCGTAGTGCCCATACACCAGGATGGTCGGCGCGCCCTTGGGCGCCTTGCGCCACTCGGCGAGCACCACGGGATGCCCCGCCGTGGGAATGGTCTCGGTGTCGAAGCCGATGCGCGCCAGGCGCTCGTGCAGCCACGCCGCGGCGCGCTGCGTCTCGGCGTTGTGCGCCGAGCTGGAACTGATGCTCGGGATGCGCAGGAAGGCGAACAGGTCGTCGAGCAGCTGCGCGTCGCGCTCGGCGAATCGCGCTTCGAGGTCCTTGGGAAAGGCAGTCATTTGGAGCCTGGGATTGAAGGAGTGGCATGGCCGGGCCAACCGCCCAGCCATTCGCGAAGCAACCACGCGCGCTGACGGCCCAGCATCAGGCCAAACGCCGTGCGCGCGACCGGCGGCCCTTCGTCAATACGGACAAAATATGGCGCCAGCTCGACGATCTGGCGCGGTTCGGCATCCGACTCGTCGAGGACCAGCACGAGGGCGTCCCCGTGGCGCGCACGCTGCCGAAAGACGGGCCAGAGGTCGTACTGGTTGGTGCGGCCCCCGATGTTCAGCGAAAAGACGCCGAGGGTGTCGAGCGGGGTCTTCGACAGCGCCCAGCCCAGCTGCGCGGCATCCTGGTAGCGGTCGGCTGCGATCCAGACGTGCGCCGGGCTGCCCTCGGCGCGCCCGACGACCTGGGCATCGCGCACGGCACGCTGGACATCAACGGCGGCGGCGTTCCACCCAAAGGCCTGGCTGACCGGATCGCGCCGCGGACGCAGTCCCAGTTGCGGCGCCACCAGGAAGGCCGCGTCGGCATACACGACGGCCACCAGCACGATGCCGAGCCAGAGCCCCCGGCGCAGCCAGATGGTCCGCTGCATGTGCGCGGCTTCGACCGCCACCAGGATGATGGCCGGCAGCCAGGCCGAGGCCGGCCAGTTGGCTTCGACGTTCTTGCGCGTCGCACTCCACATGAAGAAGACGAATACCACGACGCTCACCGTGGCGAGCAGACGCCGCACTGCGTCGTCCCTGTCACGCAGCGCCCGCCACACCGCGCCCACCATCAGCACGAAGAGAATGGGCGACGTGAGGCCGGCCTGCCCGCCAAGGAGATTGAGCTCGCGGTTCAACACCGCGCCGATGCCGGTGTGTTTAGGCGCGCCAAGGCCGTGGCCGAGCTGGAACACGAACGACATCCACTCGTGCGTGGCGTTCCACCAGAGGTTGGGGGCAAGCACGAGCGACGCGATGCCCACGGCCACCCATGGCCCGGGCTCGCGGAGGCGCGCGCGGAGCGGCGCATACAGCACACACGACAGCGCGATGGCCGCCGGCACGAGCACGGCCGTGTACTTGGAGAGCATCGCAATGCCGATGGCGACGCCGGCGAGGCTCCACCAACGCAACGCGGCGCGCGAGCGCGGCGGCGCGCCCAGCGCCTCGACCACCGCGTACAGCGTCCACGACAGCGCGCAGAACAGCGGCGCATCGGGCGTGGCGAGCACATACCCGGCGGCCGCGAGCGGAAGGCACGTGAAGATGAGCACGGCCCAGAGTGCGGCCTCGTCACCAGCCAGCCGCCGCGCCGTACGCGCCAGTGCGAGGCCCGCCAACGCGCCGGCGAGCACCGCGCCCAGCCGGACGCCCCACGCGGTACCGGGACCGAGTGCCACCAGCCAGGCGATGGCCGGCGGATGGTCGAAGTAGCCCGGCGCGAGCCGGCGACTCCATTCCCAGTAGTAGGCCTCGTCGTTGGTGAGCGGCACGAGGACCGCCATCGCAAAGCGCACCACCGTGCCGATGGCCAGGAGCTGCATGGCCCGGGTCCACGGAGGTACTCCGGATGGGCTGGTCGGGGCGTGCGTGTGGTGCATCAGGGCAGCGGGTGACGAGTGAAATTGGTTTAGTTTGGGAATCTACGCGCTTCCACGGTCCCCCGCCCCAAGACCAAGACCTCCGTGCCCAACCGCCTCGCGCTCGAAACCTCGCCATACCTGCTCCAGCACGCGGACAACCCGGTGGAATGGCTGCCGTGGGGCGATGACGCGTTTGCCCGGGCGCGCGCCGAGGACAAGCCGATCCTGCTGAGCATCGGCTACGCCGCGTGCCACTGGTGTCACGTCATGGCGCACGAATCGTTTGAGGATCCGGTGACGGCCGAGATCATGAACGCGCTGTTCGTGAACGTGAAGGTGGATCGCGAGGAACGCCCCGACGTGGACGCCATCTACATGCAGGCCGTGCAGGCGCTCACCGGGCACGGGGGCTGGCCGATGACGATGTTCCTGACGCCCGACGGCGCACCGTTCTACGGCGGCACGTATTTTCCGCCGGAGCCCCGGCACGGGATTCCGGCGTTCAAGCGCGTGCTGGCGAGCGTGGCCGAAGCGTGGCGCTCGAACCGCGCGGACGTGCTGCGCGGCGCCACGTCGATGCTGGAGATCTACGAGCCCGCGACACGCGTGGTGGCGGCGGGCGATCCGGTGGACGCGGAGCTGCTCGATGCCGCGGAGCGGGCGGTGTTGGCGCGCTACGATGAAGCCCACGGTGGATTTGGGGGCGCCCCAAAATTCCCGCCATCCATGACGCTCGATTTCCTGCTTCGCCGCGCCGGTCGCACCGACAACCCGGCGCTCCTGGGCATCGTGCGGCACACCTGGATGCGCATGGTGCAGGGCGGACTGTTCGACCAGGTCGGGGGCGGCATTCATCGCTACACCGTGGACGACGTGTGGCTGGTGCCGCACTTCGAGAAGATGCTCTACGACAACGCCCTGCTGGTGCGGCTGGGCGCGCACCTGTGGCAGGCCACGGGCGACGAGTCGGTGCGCGAGGCGACGGAGCTGACCCTGGCATGGATCGAGCGCGAGATGACCTCCCCCGAGGGGGGCTTCTACGCCTCGCTCGACGCGGATTCCGAAGGTCACGAAGGCAGGTTCTACGTCTGGACGCTCGAGGAGCTGCGCGAAGCGCTGGGCGGTGACGCCGACACGATGACGCGTTTCTGGAGCGCGAGCGCGGGCGGCAATTTCGAGGGCCAGAACATCCTGTGGGCGCCGCACGGCGTGGATGAGTTCGCCGAGCAGCGGGGCCTGGACCCCGACGTGCTGCGCCGGATGATTGACCGGGCGCGTGCCGCACTGCTCGCCCGGCGGGCGCAGCGCGTGCGGCCGACGCGCGACGACAAGATCGTCGCCGGATGGAACGGCCTGATGCTCCGCGGCGTGGCCGAATGCGCCCGGGTCTTCGGCGAGCCGCGCTGGACGTCACTTGCGCGGCGTGCGGGCGAGTTTCTCGAGTCGACGATGGTGCGCGACGGCCGCGCCTTCCGGGTGTATGCGCGTGGCGAGGCACGCATCGGCGGCTTTCTCGAGGACCACGCCGCGCTCGGCCTCGGGTTCCTGGCGCTCTACGAGCTGACGTTCGAGCCGCGCTGGCTTGTGCGGGCCCGCGAGCTGTCGGCTGCCTGCGACGCGCAGTTCTGGGACGACGCGGTTGGCGCGTACTTCGACACCGCCACCGACGCCCCGCCGCTGGTGACGCGTCCGCGCGACATCAACGACAACGCCATCCCCGCGGGGAACTCCCTCGCCGTGGAACTGCTGCAGCGGCTGGCCGCACTGGACGGCAACACGGCCCAGGCAGGGCGCGCGGCCTTTGTGCTCTCATCACTCGGCGAGCTCATGGCGAAGCATCCGCTGGCCTTCGGCCACCTGCTGGGCGCCGCGGAGTTCGAGGCACACGGCGCGGTCAGCGTGGCAATCGCGGGCGTGCCGGGATCGGAGGACTTCACCCGCCTCGCCCGCACCGTGGCGGAGCGTTTCGTGCCGTCGCTCGTGCTGGCGGGCGGCGAGGGAAAATCCCCCGCCCTGCTCGACGGCCGGCATCCGGCGCAAGGACGCGCGCAGGCGTTTGTCTGCCGGGGCTTCAGTTGTGACGTGCCGACCACCGAGCCGTCGGAGCTGGCCGTGCAACTGGCCGTCGCGGTTCGGTTTTCGTCGTAGGAACTACAGGTCGGCGCAGGACTTGTTGATCTGCCGGCACTGTTCGCAGATCAGCTTGCACTTGCGCCAGACCAGCCGCTCGGCGCCGCAGTAATCGCAGGGCAGCGCTTCGGCGCGCACTTGCTCGCCGGCGCCGGTGCGCCCAGGAGTCGGGGATTCGTCCACGCGGACTACTCGAAGTCGAGCGCGAGGTTGAGCGCCGGCGCCGAGTGGGTGAGCGCACCGACCGAGATGCGGTCGACGCCGGTCTCGGCGATGGCACGCACCGTCTCGAGACGCACGCCGCCCGACGCCTCGGTCAGCAGCCGGCCGGCCGCGAGGGTCACGGCCTCGCGCAGCGTGGACAGGCTCATGTTGTCGAGGAGCACCGCGTCGGCGCCGGCATCGAGCGACGCCCGCACCTGGTCCAGCCGGTCACACTCGACCTGCACGAACGTTCCCGACGGCGCGAGGTCGCGCGACCGCCGGACGGCGACGGCCACGTCGCCATCGACCGCGACCAGGTGATTGTCCTTGATGAGGACGGCGTCGGCCAGCGTCGGGCGATGGTTGGTGCCCCCGCCGCAGCGCACGGCGTACTTCTCCAGCTGGCGCCAGCCGGGTGTCGTCTTGCGCGTGTCGAGGATGCGCGCGTTGGTGCCGCGGACGGCATCCACGTACCGCGCCGTCATCGAGGCAATGCCTGATAAGTGCTGCAGGAAGTTGAGCGCAGTGCGTTCGGCGGCGAGCAGTCCGCGCGCCTTGCCGTTCAGGAACAGGACGGTCGCGCCCTGTTCCATGCGATGGCCGTCTTCGATATCCACGCGAATTTCCACCTTGTCGTCGCACAGGCGGAACGCGGCGAGCGCCAGCGGAACCCCACAGAGCACGCCGGCCTCGCGCGCCACCAGCGTGGCGCGCGCCTTCCGCGAGGGCAGCACGGTGGCGATGGTGGTGATGTCGTTGGACGCCTGGTCCTCGTCAAGCGCGGCCTGCGCAAGGCGCACCACGCGCACGTCGGAGAACGGGAAGTCGGGCTCCCCGTCGGCGAAGGCCGGCGTGACCAGCGGCGTGATGCGCCGCGGCGGCACGCGGTCAGGAGTCATTCGCCGGGATCAAAGCCGTCACCCGCCGGCACCAGCGCACCGCCGCCGATGGCGACCATGCGCTCGATGGAAAGTCGCGCGCGCGCGGCGATGTCGTCGGGCACCATGATGCGATGCTGGAGGTGCCGCAGCGCGTCGCGCACGTTCGTCAGCGTGGTCACCTTCATGTAGGCGCAGGAGGCGCGCTCGTTGGCCGCATAGAACTGCTTGCCCGGGTACGCCCGCGACAGGCGGTACAGGATACCCACCTCGGTGGCGACAATAAACGTCGTCGCGTCGCTCTCGCCCGGCCGCCGCATCATCCCCTCGGTGGACAGGATGTGCACGCCGTGCGGGTCCACGTCGCCGGCCGACACGGCCTCGACCACACTGGTCGCGCAGCCGCATTCGGGATGGATGAGGAACTCGGCGTCGGGGTGCAGCGAGCGCTGCAGCCGGATGTTCTCGGGATCAATGCCGGCGTGCACGTGGCACTCACCCATCCAGACGTGGATGTTGGGGCGCCCCGTCACGCGGCGCACGTGCGCACCGAGGAACATGTCGGGAAGAAAGAGGATCTCGCGATCCGCGGGAATGGCGTTGATGACCTCCACCGCATTCCCCGACGTGCAGCAATAGTCGGTCTCGGCCTTCACCTCGGCCGTGGTGTTCACGTACGACACGACCACGGCGCCCGGATGCTCCGCCTTCCACTCACGCAGCTGCGCGGCATTGATGGTCGAGGCCAGCGAGCAGCCGGCGGCGAGGTCGGGGAGCAGCACGGTCTTGGACGGCGACAGGATGACCGCCGTCTCCGCCATGAAGTGCACGCCGCAGAAGACAATGACGTCCGCGTCGGTGCGCGCCGCCTCGCGCGAGAGCCCGAGCGAGTCGCCGACATAGTCGGCGATGTCCTGGATTTCGGGTCGCTGGTAGTTGTGCGCGAGGATGACGGCGCGACGCTGCCTGGCCAGCGCACGGATTTCTTCAACCAGTGCGGCGTTGGCCGCCGTCTCGGACAGGACGTTCGACATGCCCGAAAGCTAGCCCGCGCCCGGCGACGCGGGGAGTCTGGGGAGCTGGCGCCAGCGACGCCACTCCGCGATCATCCAGCGTGTTCATACTGCTCGCACTCGGAGCCGAGTTCCTCGGCGTCCTGTACCTCTTGGCCATCACGATGCTCGTGGGCACCGCCGCCTTCGACTTCATCGTCTGGCGCCGCACCGCGTTGCCGATCGGCCCGGTGCGGAGTGCCGCCGAGCATACGATGGCCGACCTCATCCTCACGTGCGGGCGCTGGAGCTCGATTGCCGTCCTGGTGCTCGCCGTGCCGCGCGCCGTCGGGGTCGCGGCGCTGCTCGACCAGCGCTGGCCGCTGCGCAGCCGGATGGAGGCGCTGCTGGTGCGGTCGGAGTGGGGCATCGGGCTGGCCGCCATGCTCGTCGCCGGCGCCCTGTCGCTGCTCGGCTACAGCTGGGCCGCGAGGCACCGGCGCGGCGGATGGCCCGTGGTCTGGCTCGGTGTAGTGTTTGTCGCCATCGGCGCCGGCCTGCAGGGCCATCCGGCCGATGCGTTTTCGAAAATGACGGTCACGCCGCTGCTCGATGGCATTCATGCGGTGAGCGTTGGGGGGTGGCTGGGCTCGTTCTTCCTGCTGGTGTTCGCGGCGCACCGGCTGCCGGCACATACGGCGTCACCATGGACCGACCCGCTCGGTGGGATGCTCGAGCGTTACTTCGCGTCCACGGGAGCACTGGCGGCGGCCGTGCTCATCACCGGCCTCCTCAGCGCCTCGCTGCACCTTACGTCCTTTGACGATATCAAGGGCACGGAGTACGGCCGCCTTCTGGCCGGCAAGGTGGCCATCGTCGTCATGCTGCTGGTCTTCAACGAATACCACCGGCGCCATGCCGAACGAAAGGCGCGCACGGCGGAGCGTGGCCAGCTGGTGCACTCGCTGCGCTTCGAAGCGGGCCTCATCGGCCTGATCATGGCGCTCACGGCGCTGCTGCTAGACGCCAGTCCCCCCGGCTACAACGAGGTGCGCGCCGAGGTGTTCCGCGCGATGCCCAAGGGAGCGCTGGAGCTGAACGACGTGGACATCGAGCCCTAGAACTCGATGTGCCGCCCCCGCCACTTGTTCTTCGGGCGCGGGAAGTCGCGACGGTAGTGCCCGCCCCGTGATTCGCGACGGAGCAGCGCCGCCTCGGCGATGAGGCGGGCCGTCTCGAGCATGTTGGCCTCCTCGGTGGCGCCGACGGGCAGGCGCCCGGTGAGGTCGTCGAGCCGTTCGAGGCAGGTGCGCAGTCCCTTGGCGGTGCGGTCGATCCCGGCAAACTCCCACATGAGGGCGCGAATTGCATCGGCCGCCACCTGGGCGGCGCCGCGGTCCGTGAGCTCCGGCACGCGCCAGGTCTCCTTGCGCGGCAGGCGCGGCAGCCGCGAAGTCGGCGCGAGGTCGCGGGCGACGCGCTCGGCGAAGACGAGGCCCTCGAGCAGCGAGTTCGACGCCAGGCGGTTGGCGCCGTGCACGCCCGTGCACGACACCTCGCCGCAGGCGTAGAGCCGCTCCAGCGACGAACGTCCCGCCAGGTCCGTGACGATGCCGCCCATCATGTAGTGGGCCGCCGGCGTCACCGGAATGCGGTCCCTGCGCGGATCGATGCCGCGCGCCAGGCAGATGGCGAGGATGCCCGGGAAGCGCTTGGCGAAGGTGCGCTTGAGCGCGCGCGCGTCGAGGAAGACGCGCCGCCCCGCCTGCTGCTCGCGGAAGATCGCGCGCGCCACGATGTCACGCGGCGCCAGCTCGGCCAGGCGATGCACCTTCAGCATGAAGCGCACGCCCTTGTCGTTCACGAGCGTGGCGCCCTCGCCGCGCACCGCCTCGCTGATGAGCTGCAGCGGGTTCTCGGGCGTGTCGAGCGCGGTCGGGTGAAACTGCACGAACTCCATGTCCGACAGGCGCACGCCCGCCCGATGCGCGATCGCGTAGCCGTCGCCGGTGGCGACATCAGGATTGGTGGTGTGCCGGAACAGCTGGCCGCTGCCACCGGCCGCCAGCACCGTGGCGTCGGCGATGATCTCCACCGCCGCCCCCGCGACGCTCGCGCGCACGCCGCAGCAGCGCCCCTCGTAGACGATGAGGTCGAGCACGCGCGCACGTTCGAGCACGTGGATATTTGGCGTCTCGTGCACCCGCTGGATCAGCGTGCGCGCCACCTCGGCGCCGGTCTGGTCGCCGTGCGCGTGGACGATGCGATGCCGCGAGTGCGCGGCCTCCTTGCCGAGCGACAGGCGCCCGCGCACGTCGGTGTCGAACTGCACGCCAGCCGTGAAGAGCTCCTTCACGCGCGCCGGCCCCTCGCTGGTGAGCACTTCCACCGCAGTCGCGTCGCACAGCGCGGCCCCCGCGGCCAGCGTGTCCTTGCGGTGCAGTTCGGGCGAATCACCCGCGCCAAGCGCGGCCGCGATGCCCCCTTGGGCATATGCGGTGGCCGAATCGAACAGCGATCGCTTGGTGAGCACGTAGACCTCGCCATGCGCCGAGGCACGCCAGGCCGTGTGCAGGCCGGCGACACCGGAGCCGATGACGAGAAAGCGGGTGCGAATGCGCTGGGACATATGCTAATGCTGGCATCGCGACGGCCTGTGGAACAGGCCGCACCGGTGCAGTTGGCACGGGGCCGTGATCCTGATGATCTTTAGGGAATGGCCCCCCTCCGCTTTTCGCTCGTTGTCGCCCTCGGATGCGCACTGGCTTCGCCGGCAACGGCCACGGCCGCCAGGGCGACCCGGCCGGCCGACGCCCCGTGGCACGCCAAGCTCATCAGGAGCCAGCCGGCGACGCATGACACGCTCGCGTCGTCCCCAACTGCGATCAAGCTCTGGTTCTCCGAGCGCGTCGAGCTGGAGGTCAGCCGGATACGATTGGTCGGACCGGCGGGCACGCCGCTCGCGCTGGGCGCCGTGTCGCGCATCACCGGCGAGAATGCGCAGGCGATGATGGCCACCGTCAGCCAGCCGCTGAAGCCGGGCACGTACCGCGTTCGCTGGACGGCCGCGGCCGAGGATGGACATGTGATGAAGGGAGAGTTCTCCTTTGTGATTGCCCCGGGGAAATAGTCCGTGATTGCCGACGCCGGCGGGTTCCTGATGGTTGCGCTTCGGTTCGTCGTGCTGCTGGCGACGACCGGCGCCCTGGGCGCGTGGGTCTTTGCGCGCTTCGTCGTACCGGCGGCCGTGGGTGATGCGGTGCTGGCCCGCCGTGCGCGCCTCGCGGGCATGGGTGGCCGCGTCGCCATGGCGTGCACGGCGGTCATCGCACTGCTCGCGATTCCACGGCTCCTGACGCAGGCGCAGGCACTGAACGACCCCGGCGATCCCCTCGTCCCGGGCATGCTGGCGCTCCTGCGCACGCACTGGGGCTGGGCGCTCGTCGTCCAGGCGATGGCGGCGCTGGCGGCGCTGGTCGCGTTGCGAGCGGCCACGAGTGCCGGCGGCCGGTCGCGGCTGGCAGAGTATTCGGTGATCGTCCTGGCCATCGTTCCCGCCTTCATGGGCCATGCCATCGCCGATCCCGACCGTCGGCTGCTGTCGGTGCTTGTGGACATCCTGCACGTCGCCGCGGCCGGCGGCTGGGTGGGTACGCTGGCGTTGCTGACGCTTGCCGCCTGGCGGCATCGGAAGGAGGCGGACGCCCCCGTCCTGGTCGCGTCACTCATCGTCGCGTTTCATCCGATCGCGATGGCCACGGCCGGCACGGTCTTCGTGACCGGGCTCGGCACGGCGTGGCTGCGCATGGGCGCCCCCGTCGGCATTGCCGATCCGACCTACAGTGGGCTCTTCGTGGCCAAGCTGCTGTTGGTGGGTGTCACCGGCGCTCTCGGGGCAGGACATGCCAAGCAGGCCAAGAAGCGCGTGCAGCGCGTCGAGCCGGCCACGATTGGCCGCACGCTGCTCGGGGAAACGCTGCTCGCGGTTCTCGTGCTGGTGGTGACCGCCGTGCTGGCCGGAACCGCACCCATCGGCTGACGGTTCGTGGCAGGCGCAGCGCGCGCCTTGCTCGCGCTGGTCCCACGGGCGAATCTTCACTTCTTCTATGAGCACTGCCGTCCCCTCCGCCTCGACCCATCGCGACAAGGGCAAGCTCGTCGTCCTGATGGTCACCGCCTTTATGGACATGGTGGGGATCCTCATGGTGTCGCCGCTGATGCCCTTCTACGCCAAGGACATGCACGGCACCGGCGTGATGTCGCGGGTGCTCGGCACGTTCGGCATGAGCGGCGAGGGCGCCGTGGTGTCGCTGCTCGTGGTGACCTTCGCCGTGGTGCAGCTCATCAGCGCGCCGTTCTGGGGACGCGTGTCGGACCGCATGGGGCGCCGCCCGGCGATGATGATCGGGCTGGCCGGTTCGGCGGCCGCGTACCTCGTGTTCGCCTACGCGCCGACGCTCGACTGGCTCTTCATCAGCCGCATCGTGCAGGGCGCGGGGGGCGGCACCGTCGGCGTGATTCAGGCGTACGTCGCCGATTCCACCAAGCCGGAAGACCGCGCCAAGGCGCTGGGCTGGCTCTCGGCGGCGACCAACGCCGGTGTCGCGCTGGGCCCGGTCATCGGCTCGGGGGCCATGCATTTTCTCGGCAAGAGCGGTCCCGGCCTGGCGGCCGCGCTCATGTCGACCATCACCATGGCCTTTGCGTACCACTACCTCACCGAGTCGCACGATGCCGCCGCGGCAAAGGCCGCCGGCAAGGTCGTCCGCAAGTCGAGCGAGGCGGTCCGCCGGGTGGTGTCGCACAGTGGCGAACCCGCCTCGCGCCTCATCTGGATCTACGCCATCACCATGGGCTCGTTCCAGGCGATGACCACCACGCTGGCGCTGTTCCTGTCGTGGCGCTTCGGCGTCACCGCGCTGACCATCGGCTACTTCTTCACGTACGTCGGGGTCATTTCGGTGATCACGCGCGCGCTGATTTTGGGCAAGATGGTGGACCATTTCGGTGAGGCGCGGCTGTCGCGGCTTGGCATGGTGCTGCTTGCCTGCGGCCTGGGCGGCATGACCATCGCCGGCAGCATTCCGACGCTGGCCATCGCCGTCGCGCTGGTGCCGCTCGGCACCGCGTTCACCTTCCCGTGTGTCACCGGCCTGCTGAGTCGCGTGGTGCCCCAGCATGAGCGCGGACTCTACATGGGCGTGCAGCAGACGTTCGGCGGCATCGCGCGCGTGGCGGGCCCGCTCTACTTCGGGTTTGCCTACGACCACCTCGGGCCGCGCGTGCCGTTTGCCACGGCGGCGGTGGTCGTGCTGCTCACGATCCTGCTGGGCCTCGACATGGAGAGCTACACCAAGCCGGTCGTCGCGGCATCGAGCTGAACTTCTACCGCGAAGGGCGAAGGGCGCGAAGGGCCACTAAGAACGAACTGGGGGGAACTGCGATGTCAGGCAGTTACCCCCAAGGGTTTCCTTCGCGGCCCTTCGCGCCCTTCGTCCCTTCGCGGTAGAAGTTGCGGTAGCAGTTACGACGGCGGCGCTGCAGGCGACGGCATCAGCCCGGGCTCCGAGTCGAGCACGGCCTTGGCGATGTCCACCATGCGCTTCGACCGGTCCTGTGACGAACGCTGGAGAATGCGATACGCCTCGGGTTCCGAGCAGCCGGTGCGCCGCATCAGGATGCCCTTGGCGCGCTCGATGAGCTTGCGGTCCTCGAGCATCTGCTTGAGGTCGGCCGCTTCCTTGCGCGCCTGGCGCAGCGCGCCAGTTCGCGCCACGGCGAGCCGCAACGTGGAGTCGAGCACGCGCGGCGGCACCGGCTTGGCCAGGAAGGCCACCGCACCGCACGCGTCGGCCTCGGCGTCGGTGAGCTGCAGCGTGTCGTCACCGCTGATGAGCACGATCGCCACGCCCGGGAGCGCGCGCGAGATGGCCTGTGCCGCGTCGAGGCCGCTGGCCCCGGGCAGGTGGACGTCGAGCAGGATGGCGTCGGGTTTCAGCTGCTGGGCGCTCGCCTCGGCCTCGGCGGCGGTCGCGACGGCGTCGAGCACGGTGTGGCCCAGCGCCTTGAGCAGTTCGCCCAGGGTCTCCCGCGCGGCCAGCTCGTCATCAACGACGAGAATCGTGGCGCCAGCGGCGGCGCCGGCGGATGGTGTAGTGGTCACGGTCATTCTATCATGTACCTAATTGGCGATTGGCGACAGGGGCACGTGGAGCGAGGCCGTGGTACCGCCATCGCCCCCAGACAAAAGTACCAGTTCCCCGCCGTGCCGCTTGGCAATTCCCCAGGCGGCGGAAAGTCCCAGTCCCGCGTCGGGACCCTCCCGGGTGGACACGAACGGGTCAAACAGCGCGTCGGCGGCCTCGTTGGGAACTCCCGGTCCGTCGTCGTGCACCTCGAGCCGGGCCAGGTCGCCGTCGCGGCGGGTCAGCACGCGCACCGTGCCGCCGCGCGGACTGGCGTCCAGCGCGTTGAGGATCAGCTCCAGTGCCGCTGAGCGAAGATCGGCGCCGTCGCCCAGAACGGGCAGCCGCTCGAGCGCGTCGCACAAGAGCTGAACGGGCGCGGCGCCGGGGCGCGAGGCGGCGAGCGTGGTGCACAGCGCGGCGGTGTCGCGCGCGACCGCCGACAGGTCCACGACGGCGTCGTCCGGAAACCGGGCGGCGTCCTGTCGCAGGAAGTCACGCAACCGCTCGGCCACGCGCCCGCGCACCTGGGTCAGCCGACTCATTTGCCGGGCCAGTTCGCGCACGCGCTCGGGGTCGTCCGCCTGCTGCTCAATGAGAAACGCGATGTTGCCAATGGGGCCAAGCACGTTGCGAAACTCGTGCAGGAGCCCGGCGGCCACGCGGCCTGCGGCGGCCAGGCGCTGCTCGCGCGGCGTCGTTCCGGTGGCTGCCGGCCCGATTTCGCGCGTGCTCATCCGTCGGTTCCGATGGCCGCCGGCGTCGCCGACCGGCCGAACGCGGCGCCAACCGCGACGACCGTCACCGCGCCAATGACGTTGAACCAGAGGAAGGCCACCGACGGCGCCCAGTAGTTCACGGCGCCGACGCAGGCCATGCCGGCGATGAGCCCGAAGAACGCGCCGTTGGCCCGCGTGCGCGGAATCATGGCCAGGATGAACACGCCGAGGATCGAGCCGTAGAAGTACGAGCCGAACCGGTTCACCACCTCGATGAGCGAGCCGAGCGATACGGCGAACGTGGCAACGACGCAGGCAAAGACGCCCCAGGCGCCCGTGGCCGCGCGCGAGACGACCATGTAGTGCGCGTCATCGGCCTCGGGCTTCACCCAGCGCCGGTAGAAGTCGATCACCGTCGTGCTGGAGAGCGACGCCAACTCGCCCGCCACCGCCGACATCGCGGCGGCAATCACGGCGGCAATGAAGATGCCGGTGAGGCCGATGGGCAGCTCGGTGAGCACGAAGTGCGGAATGATGTAGTTCACGTCCTTCGCCGGCTTGCCCGCCGCCTTCGTGGCGGCGGCCATGGCGTCGGCGCGCACGGCCGACACCTCGGCGTCGCCGGCGCGGAGCGCGGCGCGGGCTGCGTCGTCCTGCCCACGCGGGGTGTGCGCCAGCGCCAGCGCGGCGGTGCTGCGGTGCACCAGGGCATCCGCGTAGCGGCGCGAGGTGGCGTCGTAGGCCGTGGTGTCGGCCGCGCGCACCCGCGCGCCCTCGGCCGGGTTGTAGTACAGCGGCGGTGGGGAGAAGACGTAGAAGACGAACACCAGCACGCCGACCAGCAGCACCATGGCCTGCAGCGGGATCTTCCAGTACGCGCTGATCAGGTGCGCGCTGCGGGCCTCGTCCACCGACGGCGCGGTGAGGTAGCGCTGCACCTGGCTCTGGTCGGTGCCGAAGTACGACAGCATCAGGAACGTGCCGCCGATCATGCCGCTCCAGAACGTGTACGAGTCGTGCAGGTTGAACGAGAAGTCGAAGATGCGCAGCCGGCCGGCGGCGCCGGCAATGCGCAGCGCGTCATCCACCCCCACCGGCATGCGCACGAGCAGCACGACGATCATCGCGGTGAGGGCGGTGACCACCAGCACCATCTGCTTGACGTCGGTCCACGCCACGGCCTGCACACCGCCGATCATCGTGTAGATCACCGTCGGGACGCCGATGAGCGCCACCGAGTACGCCAGCGGCCAGCCGAAGATCGAGGAGAACACCACTGCGGGCGCCGCGATGATCGTGCCGCACGACAGGCCGCGCGACAGCAGGAACAGGAAGCTCGTCAGCGAGCGCGTCTTGGCGTCGAACCGCTTCTCGAGGAACTCGTACGCCGTGTAGACCCGGGCCTTGTGCAGGAACGGCACGATGGTGACGCCGAGGATCACGAGCGCCACGGGCAGGCCAAAGTAGAACTGCACAAACCGCATGCCGTCGGTGGCGCCCTGCCCCGTGGTGCCGATCATCGTGATGGCCGACAGCTGCGTGGCCATGACCGACAGGCCCACGACCCACCACGGCAGGTTGCGGTTGCCCAGGAAGTAGCCGTCGAGCTTGGTGGTGCCGCGCGACCGGCGTATCCCGTCAATCGAGATGTACGCCAGGTAGCCGACCACGATGACCCAGTTGATCCAGTGCATGACGCGCTCAGCCGGCGTAGCGGTGCTGCAGCACGAACAGCAGCAGCCAGACGAACAGCTCGGCGGCGAGCACCCGCACGAGGATCCGCCGGAACGGCGTGCTCACGGCTGCACGCGCGGAACGGGCTTCGGCTCGGGGGCGCGGCCGGCGGAGAGCAGGTTCACGAACAACCTGGCGCTGCCGGGAACGCCGGCGGGGAACTGCCGGAAGAGCGCGAGCGTCGTGTACACGTACGTCCCCTTGCCGTACCTGGTCATAAGCATCGCACCCTTGTTGTCCGGTTCGCCGGGATCGTGCATCTCCAGCGGCGTGGCGTAATGTGTGTCGATGACGCTCGGCATGTACAGCGAGCGTTCCTGCACCCAGTCGGCCCAGTCCTTCTCGCCGATGCGGTTGGGGAATGCGAGCAGGCTCGACTTGGCGTCGAGCACGGTGACGGGCGCATCCTCGAGCGTCACGCGCTGCGCCGTGCGCGTCAGCGACACGGGATACGGCATCAGGCCCGGCTTGGCCATCTCCTGCTGTCCGTACTGCACCAGCATGGTGCCGCCGTCCTTCACCCATTCGAGCAGCCGCTTGTTCTGCGCCTGCAGTTCATTGGACGCCTGGTACGCGCGCGGCCCGATGATGACCGTCGTGAAGCGCGCCAGGTCAACCAGCGGCAACTCCTGCGGCGTGAGCACGGTCACGGGCACCCCGAGCTGCCGCAGCCCCGCCGCCGACAGGTCGCCGACGCCCTGGATGTACGCCACCTGCAGTCCGGCCGGCACCGTGATGTCCACGGCCTGCAGCCAGATGGCCGAGGAGCGGTAGAGCCGGATCGGATGAATGTGCGGGTACTCGATGGACCGGAAGCCCTCGTAGTACTTGCCCATGTCGTTCTCGGCGACGACGCCAAACTCGTAGCGACCGGCCGCGAGCGTGCCGCGCACGCGCAGGAAGACGTCGCGCGACTCCATGGCGTCGAGCGCGACGGTGCGAACGGCCGAGTCGACGGTGATGCCCTTGGGAGCGATGACGCGCAGCGTGTACGTGCGCGCCGACGTGGACAGCGACTGCATGGACACGCGCAGCATCCGGTCCATGGGCTTGCCCGCCGGCAGCCATTCGAGGCCGCGGTCGAACGCCAGCGACACCGCGGGCGCGCCGCCGATGGGGCGGTTCTGCTCGCCAAGGACCGGATCGGCAAAGCGGTACACGAAGGGCGTGCGCTCCGACCAGACGGCCGCGCCGGCAATTTCCGCCTCGATGGCGGCGTCCGATTCGCGTCGCCCGTTCTCGCGCAGCGCGTTGCCGAGTACGCTGGGCGAGCTGCCGTCCGTGGAGACGCGCGCGAGCCCGTCGGGGGGTGACATCTTCTGGGCGAACAGGTCACCGGTGCGCCCGCCAATCCACCACGGACGCGTATCAACGAGCCCCGCGAGGTTGCGCTGGTACCGCCAGGCGCTGTCGGGGGCGATGACCACCGGCGACGGGAGCGGCGCGCGGATGCCCTGCACCGAGAACGACCTCACCGTCACCGGTGTGCGGCCGCGATTGTAGACGGTGATGCTGACGGACATCGAATCGCCGAACGCGAGCAGCTCGCGCTCGGCTGTGGCCTCGACCGCCACGCCGGCGGCGGCGAGCAGCGCGTCGGCGCTGCGGCGCTGCATCTGGTCGAGCGCGGCGTCGGCATCCAGGCGGGCCGCGTCGCAGCGCAACGGGCGCGGCGCGTTCCGGTCCATGGAGCGGACGCACGGCGGCATGGACGCGCGCGCCGCGGCAATGGCCTGCGCGGCGGCCGCGAGGTGCGGTACGATGCGATCGGGGTGCTGCAGGTCGAGCATCGTGCGCGCACTGTCCGCCTGCGCCTGCGCGATGCGCAACTGCCTCCGGCCCTCGCCCAGCAGGCCGCCGTCGAGATGCGCGAGTGTCGTGTCGATGCCGTCGAACAGCGACCGCTCGCTCTCGGGCGGCGTGGCCTCGTTGACGCGGCTCGCCTGCCGCGCCACGGCATCAATGGACGCGCCGCGACGCTGCAGCACCCCGAAGCCCTGCGACCGGTGCTGGCTGCGGCTCTCGCCGGCAATTTCCGCGTAACTGCGCCCCTGCACCGCGCTGAACTCGCCGACGTTGATCGAGAGCGTGCCCTTCACGCCGGTGAAGCGGGCGCCGCGATAGAACTTCTGCGCCTCCCACGCCGGACCGTACGTCATGGTCGGAAAGCGCACCGTGTCGGCGGACACGTCGTACGCCTCGCGCGCCACGATCCCGGAGACCTGGTGGTGGCCGTGGCCATCCGCCGGCGTGCCGCTGAACACGGCGACGATGATCGTGGGCCGGAACGAGCGCACGACCGCGACGACGTCGCGCAGCACCTCTTCGTGATTCCAGTGCTTGAACGTCTCCTCGGCGGTCTTGGAGAAACCGAAGTCGTAGGCGCGCGTGAAGAACTGGCTGCCGCCATCCACGCGGCGCGCCGCGAGCAGCTCTTCCGTACGGATGGCGCCCAGGGCCTCGCCCAGCTCGTTGCCGATGAGGTTCTGGCCGCCGTCGCCGCGCGTGAGCGCCAGGTAGGCGGTCTCGACGTGCCGCCCGCGGGAGAGCCAGGCAATGAGCTGCGTGTCCTCGTCGTCGGGATGCGCGGCGATGACGAGCACGCGCGGCGTCACGAGCATGCCATTGATGAGATGGTCCAGCGCGGCCGCGCCGCGGTCCTGCCCGCGGGCGGCACGCGGCGCGGCGAACATGGCAAGCACGGCACACGCAGCGACGAGCATGCGCGAGGGGCGGATCGTCATGCGGTCTCCGGGAAGGATCGGACTTCTACTTCGAGAGCGCGGCCGATCGGCGGCCGCCCGAACTGCCGCGCGGCGGCGGCACCTCGAGCGCTTCGTCCGCGATGCGGCCCTGTTCCTCGGCATGCGATTTCGGATAGCCTTCCGCGGGGCTCGCCCGTTCCGGCCGTCCGATGTACTTGATGACCAGCGCGTTGCCCGCCGCGACGCGCAGGCGCGGCGCCACGAAGGTCCAGGCGCCCATGTTCTTTGGCTCTTCCTGCACCCACGCCACTTCGTCGATGTTCGGATACAGGTCCACAATGCGCGACACCGCGTCGAGCGGCCACGGGTACAGCTGCTCCACGCGCACGACCGCCACATGGCTGCCGGGCGTCTTCGCGGCGAGGTCGTAGTACACCTTGCCCGAGCAGAGGACCAGCCGCCGTACGCTCTCGCGCTTGGCCTCGCCGTTCGGGTCGTCAATCACCGGCCGGAACGTGCCGCTGGTGAGTTCGTGCAGGTGCGACGCCGCTTGCGGCAGGCGCAGCAGCGACTTGGGCTGCATGAGCACGAGCGGCCGGCGCGGCATGCGCCGGGCCTGCCAGCGCACGATGTGGAAGTACTGCGCCGGCGACGACGGGTACGCCACCGTCATATTGTTCTCGGCGCAGAGCTGCAGGAAGCGCTCCAGGCGGGCGCTCGAGTGTTCGGGGCCCTGCCCCTCGTAGCCGTGCGGCAGCAGCAGCACCAGCCCGCTGTCCTGCCCCCACTTGGCGCGGTCGGCGCTGATGAACTGGTCAATCACCGGCTGCGCGACGTTCACGAAGTCGCCGAACTGGCCTTCCCACAGCGTCAGCGTGTCCGGCGCGGCCACGCTGAACCCGTACTCAAAGCCCATTACCGCCATCTCGCTGAGCGCCGAGTTGTAGATCTCGAGCGTCGCGCTGGTGCCGGGCAGGTGCTGCAACGGCGTGTACTTGGCGCCGGTCTTCACGTCGTTCAGCACCGCGTGCCGGTGCGAGAACGTGCCGCGCTCGGCATCCTGTCCCGTGAGGCGCACCGACGTCCCGCTGGCAATGAGCGCGCCGAACGCGAGCGCCTCCGCATGTCCCCAGTCAATGCCACCCGCCTCACCCAGCGCGTCGCGCCGCCGCTCCAGCTGCTTGGCAAGGCGCGGATGCGGCGTGAAGTCCGACGGATACTGCAGCAGCTGCTCGTTGATGGCGGCGAGCGTCTCGGCGCGCACCGCGGTATCAATGCCCGTGGAGAGCGCCGGGGTGTGATCGTCGTCCTCGTGTCCGTGCACCGCGGCATGGACGGCGTCGTGCGCGGCCTCGGTGCTGCGCATCTGGTCGAACACCGCCTGCAGGTGCTCGGCCACGCGCCGCTCCTCGGCGTCCACGTCGGCGGCCGTCGCCACGCCCTCGGCGACGAGCCGCGCTCCCCAGACCTGACGCGGCGTCGGGTGCCCCTTGATGCGTTCGTAGAGTGTCGGCTGCGTGTAGGTCGGTTCGTCGCCCTCGTTGTGGCCGTGCCGCCGGTACCCCACGAGGTCAATGAGGAAGTCGCGCTTGAACGCCTGCCGGTACGCCACCGCAATGCGCATCGCCGCCACGCACGCCTCGGCGTCATCGGCATTCACGTGGATCACCGGCATCTCGAAGCCCTTGGCCATGTCGCTGGCGTAGCGCGTCGAGCGCGAATCCGTGGGGTCGGTGGTGAAGCCGACCTGGTTGTTGACGATGATGTGCAGCGTGCCGCCCACCGAGTAGCCGCGAAGGCGCGAGAGGTTGAACGTCTCGGCCACGATGCCCTCGCCCGGAAATGCCGCGTCGCCGTGGATGCAGATCGGCACCACGATGCGCTCGTCGCGCTCGAGCGGGTGGCCCGCCAGGCGCTGCTCGGCGCGCACCAGGCCCTGCAGCACCGGGTTCACGATTTCCAGGTGGCTCGGGTTCGGCACCAGCGACACCTCGATCTCCTGGCCGCCGGGCAGCGTGCGCCGGCCGTCGAAGCCCAGGTGGTACTTCACGTCGCCCGTGGACGCATCTTCGAGGTGATCGTGCCGTCCCTCGAACTCCGCGAAGACGTGCGCAAACGGCTTGCCGAGGATGTGCGTGAGCACGCTCAGCCGGCCGCGATGCGCCATCGAGATGGCCACGTGACGCGCGCCGGCCGCGGCCGCTTCGTCGAGCGCCGTGTCGAGCATTGGCACCAGCGCGTCGGTGCCCTCGATGGAGAAGCGCTTGTAGCCCACGAACGCCTTGCCGAGGAACCGCTCGAAGCCGTCCACCTCGGAGAGGCGGCGCAGCACCGTCGTCTTCTCTGCGGACGTCAGCGGACGCGTGAGCTGCTCGGCCGTGAAGAGGGCGCGGAACCACTGGCGCTCTTCCTCGGAACCGCAATGCACGAACTCCACGGCGAGGTTGCGCGTGTACCGCTGCTGGAGCCGCGCGGCGACGTCACGGGCCGTGGCGAGATGCGGAAAGTCGATTGCCGCGCCGCTCACCAGGTCGAGGTCCGACTCGGTGATGCCGTAGTGCTCGAGCGTCAGCTCACGGGCGCCGGGCGGCGGCGATCCGAGCGGGTCGAGCTGCACGGCCAGGTGACCGTAGCGCCGGATGGCGGCGGTGTAGCGCGCGACGCCGGCAACCTTGCGCGCGAATTCCTGGTCGTTCGTGGCGCCGCCGGCCGGGGCCGCACCGCCCAGCGATTCCGCCAGGCGAAAGTACTGGCGCCAGGACTCCTCAACCGAGTTCGGATCGCGGCGATACGCCTCGAACTGCTCGGCCACGTAGCCGTCGTTGAAGACGGAAGCGATCGGGGGGTTCATAATCCCTGAAATCTAATCGGAGACGGAAGCGGGTGACGTCTCCCCGTTCACCCGATCGCGGCGAGCAGGTCGTGCAAAGCCGCCGCCGTGGCCGGACGCTCGGTGCGGTCCTTGGCGAGCGCCTGCATCACCACCACATCCAGCGCCGGCGGCACCTCCGGATTCCAAGCGGACGGCGGCTTCGGAGTTTCTTCGAGGAGCCTGGCGATGAGGGTGATCGCGTTGTCGGCTTCGACCGGCTTGTGACCCGTCAGGCACTCGTACAGCACGCACCCGGCGGCGTAGATGTCCGCCCGGACGTCGACGTCCTGGCCCATCAGTTGCTCGGGCGCCATGTACTCCGGGGTCCCCACGATCATCCCGGCCTGCGTCATGCCGCTGTCGGACGCCGCCAGCCGCGCGATGCCGAAGTCCATGACCTTCAGCACGCCGTCCGCCTCGACCACCATGTTCTGCGGCTTGATGTCGCGGTGGATCACGCCCTGCTCATGGGCCACCTCGAGCGCCCGGCACAGCTGCTTGCCCACCGTGAGCGCCACCGCCACGGGCAGCGTGCCGCGCTCGCGGATGAGCTGCTTCAGCGACTTGCCCTCGACGTACTCCATCGTGATGAAGTAGACGCCGCTGTGCTCGCCCAGGTCGTGCGTGCGGACCACGTTGCGATGCGAGATGCGCCGGGCCAGCCGGATCTCGCTCTTGAAGCGCTCCAGCGCCGACGGATCGCGCGCGAGGAAGTCCTGCTTGAGCGTCTTGATGGCGATGACCTCGCCGAGTTCGGTATCCATTGCCCGGAACACCGTACCCATGCCTCCCACGCCCAGCACTTCCTTGACGTCGTACCGCACCGCAAAGCGCGACCCCGGCGTGATGCCTGCCTCCTGCACTGCCTGCTGCATCGAGGGGCGCATCTGCGCCATCTGCACCGTCGCCGCCTCCCCCGGGACGCTTCCCGAGAGAAAGTCCACCAGCGCCTGCTTCTCGCGAAGGTCGCCGAGCATCGCCCGAAACGCGGTGGCCAGCGTGCCGATCTCATCGGTGCCCCGCACCTGGATGTCGGCGGCATAGTCGCCCTCGGCGGCGCGGCGCGTCGCCTGCACCAGTTCCGCCACGGGCTTGGTGATCTGCCGCGCGATCATGAACGAGAGCAGCCCGGCAATGAGCAACCCGGCCAGTCCGCCAAACACGATGGTGTTCCGCAACTGGTTGAAGGCGGCGAACTCGGCGTCCCGGTCGCGCAGGATCACGACGCCGCCGTACACCGACCCCGATGCCGAACGCAGCGGCTGCGCCAGGGCCACGTAATGCACGTTGCCCAGGTGCGGGTTGGCGCGCACCACCTCGTTGCGCGTTGAATCGGGGGTTTCGGGGTCGACATCGGCCGCCTTCGGCAGCCCGTGAATGAACGCGTCGAGCGCGGCGCTTCGGCCGAGCGTCGAGGCAAAGACGCGCGGAGCACCGGCCTGAGGCTGCATGAAGAACACCACATCGGCACCGCCCTGCGCCGCGCGCTTGATCGCGGCCGCAACGGTCGTGTCGAGCGGCGTCACCGCCATCAGCACGCCAATCGGGGCCGCATTCTCCGCGGCGCCCTCGATGGGCACCGTCACGGCCTGCGCGAGCACGGAATCACCGATCACGATGAACGCCTGCGCGCCGGAACCCTCGAGCGCCCGGCTGATCAGGCGCGAGCCGGCCAGCGTGTCCGCCGCCGCCGAGGGATCGTCGCTCTTGGCCATACGGACGCCATCGGCGTCCGTGATCTGCACCCAGCGCGCCTCGAGCTGTGATGCCGCCACCTGCGACTGGTCGAGCATGCTGCTGAGGTCCCGCTTCTGGACGAGTGACCGGAAGTTCGGATTCTGCACGAAGACTTCGGCGCCGCCGCGCAGCGTCCGTGCCCGGGCCTGCAGGTACGACGTGGCCTGCTCGCGCGTGGCGCGCAGCGCGTTGTCCACGGATGCGTCGGCCGTGGTGGTGGCCTTGCGTGCCGTGAGCGCCAGGGTGGCCGCAAGTACCGCGGCCACCACGAACGCGGTGCCGATGAAGATCTTCCAGGTGAGCGAGAGGCGGTGCACGACTCGAAGGGCGAGTGGAGAGAAGGCTAGTAGCGGTCCTTGCCGGTGCTGGTGTATTCCTTGCCGAACTTGTTCAGGTGCGGCTTCGCCTCGTAACCCCGGGCGTCCAGCATGGTCGTCACGCCGTCCACCCCCGCCGCCGGCACCTCGAGCGGCTGCACCACCTCCGGCGCGCGTTCGTGCCAGACATGCAGGTCGTAGCTTCCGGCGGCCACGCCGGGCAGCGTCCACCGGCCGTCCGCGCCGGCCATCACGCGATACGGCGTCGCCACCACCACCACGTACGAGGTCATGCCCGAGTGAATGTTGCAGTAGATTGGAAAAGCGCCAGTCTTCCGGAACGTGACCGATCGCGTGGTCCCGCCCGGGTACGTGCCGAGATCGAACGCCGCGCCCGCAGCCGTGGAGAAGATGTTGTGGCTGAACGGATCCTGGTTGGGATACTCCACCGTGCTGCCGAGCGAGACCACCCGCACATGCGGCGTGAACTGGCGCGCGTTCATCGCGATCGGCACCTTCACCTCGGGAGCACGCAGTTTGCGCTCACCCCTCGGCTGCAGGTAAATCACGGTATTGCCGTAGTCCGACGAGACCTGGCCGGCGCGCTCCTGGATGGACACGCGACCGCTCACCGCCCCCTGGGCCCTCCCGGGGGTTGGCATGATGGCTGACGCGGCGCCAACGGCGAGCAGGCAGAGCTGTACTCGAATCATGTCCCTCATGCTCCATTGTCCAGATAAGCGATAGGCCACGTTATGACACTGCAATCGCCAAGGTCAAGCCGTCCGGCGTCAATCCTCGCCGGCGCCGTGTTGCTGCTCCTCGCCACCGCGCCCGCGGCACGCGCGCAGACGGCCGACAGCGCCAAGGCGCTGCAGGACTCGCTGGCCGCCCGGGTCGAGCGCGCCGAGGAGGCCATCGAGATGCTGAAGCAGCAGCTCGCGGCGCAGGCCGAATCGGGCGTCGCCACCCGCTCGGGACTGAAACTCGAGTTGTCGGGCCGCATCCTGATGAACGTCTTCAGCAACACGCACCGTACCAACAACTCCGACCTCCCGCTCTTCGTACTCCCCGACACCGCCAATGGCCTGCCGTCGGGCGGCGCCGGCATGGCCATCCGCCAGACCACGCTCAACCTGGCGGTGACGGCAAGCAAGGTGCTCGGCGCGGAGTTCCTGGGCGACCTCGACCTCGACTTCTATGGGGGGCAGCAGCCGAGCAACGGCGGGCGGACGTTCCCGCTGCTTCGCATCCGCACCGCGCGTGCCATCCTCACCTGGAAGCACGGCGAGCTGCTGGTGGGACAGGAAGTGCCGCTCTCCAGCGGCCCGAATCCGGTGAGCCTCGCCACGATTGGCAGCCCGGGGTTCTCGACCGCCGGCAACCTGTGGATCTGGTTGCCGCAGGTGCGCGGCACCATCGAGCGGGGAACCAAGCTGAAGGTGGCGCTGCAGGGCGCCGTGCTCGCGCCCATGACGGGCGACGCCACCGGCCTGTTCTCGACCGACTTTGATGTCGCGGAGCGCTCACGCCGGCCCTTTGTGGAAGGGCGCGTCCGCGTGCGCTGGGGCGAGGGTGAGACGCAGGCGGAAGTCGGGATCTCCGCCCACAAGGGGTGGTTCGCCAACAACCTCGACTCGCTGCTCACCAGCCAGGGCGTCATGGCCGATGCGGTCGTGCCACTCAACAAGACGTTCGAAGTGCGGGGCGAGTTCTTCAACGGCAGCGGCCTGCGCGGGCTCGGCGGGGGACAGATCGGCCAGCTCTTCGGGAAGAACGGCGTAGTCGTGCACGGGATTGGTGGCTGGGGCCAGTTCAATGCCAAGCCCACGCGGCGCATTACCATCGGCACCGGCTATGGGTTCGACGATCCCGACGACGCCGACCTGCTGTCCACGGGCCGGCTGAAGAACGCGACGTTCGAATCGCACGTCATCGTGCGTCCCGCGGGCACGCTGGTGCTGAGTCTCGAGTGGCGCCGGTTGACGACGACGTACACCGCGCGGGCCTGGACCAACGACCACCTGAATCTCGGCGTGGGCTTCGAGTTCTAGGGACCCGCGGTCGGCAACGGACGTCCGGCGCCGCGCGTCACGCGTCCAGCGTCACCGTGTCGCCCACCCGCACGTCGCCTTCACTCGTGACCCGCGCATAGACCCGGCTCCACCCCGGATGGAGCTTCTGCGAGATGTGGTTCGAGTTGTCGTCGGCAAATGACGGCCGGATGCTCGCGCACGGGCTCGCGAAACTCGTGATCTCCAGCACCACGTCGCCCGTCCGCAGGACGGCCCCGGGCACGACGCGATCCCAGTCCACGCCGCGAATGGTGAGGTTCTCGCCCGCCGTACCCGGCGCGATGGAATGACCGGCGGCCTGCAAGGCGTCGATGCGTTCCATCGCAAAGAGGCAGACCGCGCGGTCGGGACCGCCGTGAAAGCGAAGGTCGCGCTGGCGATCGCCCGCGACGCCCGTCGCGCTGACGCGCGCCGACGCCACCGGCAGCTTCGGCACGCCACCCGGTGACACGTTGATGGAGACGACCACACCCAGGTCAGCGGCCATTCGGTGTCACCTCCGCGGTCACCAGTCGCACGGGAATCCCGCCATTCGACGCCTTCCATCGCTCGGCGAGCGGCAGCTGCACCTGTCGCTCGAGATCACGATCGGCGCTCAGCATCGCCAGCGTCCACCCCGGCGCCTGCGCGCGCAGGACGTTGCCCAGCTGGGCAAAGAGGTTGCGCAGCGGCTTCTTGTCGCCGACGCGAATGCCGTACGGGGGGTTCACCACGACCGTGCCGGGCCCCGCCGGCGCCTTGAGGTCGCTCAGGGACTGCTGCGCAAGCGCGATGTCCGCCAGCACCCCGGCACGCTCGGCGTTGGCGCGCGCGGCCGCGATGGCGCCGGCGTCGCGGTCGCTCGCGACGATCACCACGGGCGATGATGGAAGCACGTCGGACTGCGCTTCCCACCGCAGCGCGCGCCAGAGCATTGCGTCGTACCCCGGCCAGTGCTCGAAGGCGAACTTGCGGTGCTGCCCAGGGGCCATGCGACGCGCGATCATGGCGCCTTCGATGGCGATCGTGCCCGAGCCGCACATGGGGTCCACCAGCGGCGTCTCGCCCTGCCAGCCCGCACCCAGCAGCATGGCGGCGGCCAGCGTCTCGCGCAGCGGCGCCTTGGCCGTCGCCTGCCGATAGCCGCGGCGGTGCAGCAGCTCGCCCGAGGAATCGACGCTCAGCAGCACGCGGTCGCGCACCACCCGGACCACGAACAGCTGTTCGCTGCTCCCCTCGGCTTCATCGTCCGCTGCGCCGCCGGCCTCCATCACGCCCGGCACCTTGAGGGCGAGAGCGTCCATCAAGCGCTCGGCGACCGCGTCGGAGTGATACAGCCGCGACTTGCGGCAGGTCACGCGAAAGCGCACGCGCTGGCCGGCGGTCACTACGGTGTCCCACGGGACGCGCCGCGCGTGCTTCTCGACGTCGGCGAACGTGAGCGCCTTGAACTCGGCCAGGCGCACCACCACCCGGCTCGCCGTGCGCAGGTGCAGGTTGGCGCGGTACAGGTCGCGCAGGGACAGCGCGGCGCTCACCGCTCCCGCCTCTTCCGTGGTCGCGCGAATGCCCAGCGCCGTCAATTCCGCCAGCGCCAGCGGCTCGAGGCCGGGCGCCGTGACGATCAGGGCATCAAGGGGAAGCGGAAGTTGCGGGCGGCGTGGCGGCATGCAGTGAAGTTTCGCGCCGTGCATGCCACAAGCGCCAGCCGAGAAGCCCGGCAAACGTCAGCGAATAGACGATCGGCTCCTCGATGTCGGCCTTCACCGACATCCACCAGTGGATCACGCCGAGAATCGGCACCAGGTACGTCCAGTTGTGCAGCAGGGTCCACTTCTTCTTGAGCCGCGCAATGGACGTGCGCGTGGACGTGAGCGCGAGCGGCACCATCACCAGCAGCGCCGCAAAGCCCACGATGATGTACGTGCGCTTGGTGAGGTCCACCACCAGGTCGGCGCCGTCGAGCTGGATGTCGAGCAGCACGTACCACAGGAAGTGCGTGAGCCCGTAGAAGAACGCCGTCAGCCCAAAGGTGCGACGGTCCTTCGCGAGCCAGTTCCAGCCCAGGAGCCGGCGCAGCGGCGTCACGGCCAGCGTGGCCACCAGGTACTTGATGGTCAGCTGGCCGAGAATCAGCTCTCCTTCCTTGACGGGATTCGACCCGAGCCAGCGCGAGTCGCGCAGGACATCGGAGAGAAACCCGGCAATCGTCAGCAGGCCGGGCGTGAGGATCGCAATCCACACCGCCCACTTCCACCACCACGGGCGCTTGACCTCGCGCACCGTGTTCCACCATGCCGGCATCTGCATCAATAGTTCTTGCGGAGGTCCATGCCCGTGTAGAGCGACGCCACCTGCTCGGCGTAGCCATTGAACATCAGCGTCGGCCGCCGCAGGAACTCGCCGATGCGGCGTTCCTTGGCCTGGCTCCAGCGCGGATGGTCCACGGTCGGGTTGACGTTGCAGTAGAAGCCGTACTCGTTGGGCGCCGAGTCGTTCCACGCCGTCTCGGGCTGCTTGTCGGTCAGCCGGATGCGGACGATCGACTTGATCCCCTTGAACCCGTACTTCCAGGGCGTCACCAGCCGCAGCGGCGCGCCGTTCTGGTTTGGCAGGTCACGGCCGTAGACGCCGGTGGCGAGCATCGTGAGCGGATGCATGGCCTCGTCGAGCCGAAGGCCCTCGCGATACGGCCATCGCAGGACGTTGTCGCGCTGGCCGGGCATGCGGCTGGGATCGTACAGGGTCGTGAACTCGACGTATTTCGCGCCCGGCGTGGGCTCCGCGCGCTTGAGCACGTCGGCGAGCATGATGCCGCGCCACGGGATCACCATGGACCACGCCTCGACGCAGCGATGGCGATAGATGCGATCCTCGACCTTGCCCGCCTTCAGGAAGTCCTCGAGCGCAAAGTCGCCGGGCCGCTTCACCAGCCCATCGACTTTCACCGTCCACGGCCGCGGCTTGAAGCCCTTGGCCATCTCGGCGGGTTCGTCCTTGCCCGTGCCGAACTCGTAGAAGTTGTTGTAGGTCGTCACGTCTTCCCACGGCGTCGGCTTGTCGTCCTTTTGCAGGCCGTAGGGCGTGCCCACCGGCTGCTGGGCGGGGAGCCCGCGAGGCAGCAGCGCGCCGGCGCCGGCAATGGCGCCCACGGCCAGGCCAGCCGCCGACAGCCATTCGCGGCGGTTCAGGTACAGCGATTCGGGGGTGATCTCCGACGACGGAAGATCAGCGGACGTGTGGGGGCGTATGAGCATGGGGGGTAAGTTAGCGGTACACGACGTACCAGTCAGCATGCGACGAGGTTCCACCACCGGGCTGACGCCCTCGCGCGAGGGGCGTAACTTCCAGTACGCCCGTTCCGGCGGCTGTCGCGCCCCGGAAGCAAACGCACAGCGCCCGCCCTTCGTTCGATCACCGTCCCACCGAACCGATGCCGCTCGTCGAAGTCGCCTCCGACACCTTCCTGGGCAACGCGCCCGAACGCTGGCTGCAGGCCCTCGCCGCCGCCGCCGCGAGCGTGGCCGTGCTGTGGGTGCTGCGCCGCGTCACCGAGCACCGCCTCGCCAAGCTGGCGGAGCAGACCGACACGATCGCCGACGATTTCGCCGTCGAGATCCTGCGCGGCATCAAGACCTCGTTCTTCGTGTTCGTTGCGCTCGTCGCGATCGACTCGTTCATCGTCTTTCCGTCGCCCGTTGACGTCGCCGTCCAGTACATCCAGGTCCTCGCGCTAGCGCTACAGGGCTTCAGCTGGGCCAACACGGTGGTCGCCTTCTGGCTGGGCCGGTGGGCGCGCAACAACCCGCGGCAGAGCGACCGCACCACGCTCGCAGCGCTCGGCTTCGGCGTCCGTTTCGTGCTGTGGTCGCTCATTGTCCTGCTCGCGCTGCAGAACCTCAACGTCCAGGTCACGGCGCTCATCACCGGGCTCGGTGTGGGCGGCATCGCCATCGCGCTCGCCGTGCAGAACATCCTCGGCGACCTCTTTGCCGCCCTCTCCATCGTGCTCGACAAGCCGTTCGTGCTGGGCGACACCATCGTCGTGGAGCAATTCGAGGGCGTGGTGGAGAAGATCGGCCTCAAGACCACGCGCCTGCGCAGCGTCAACGGCGAGCAGGTGATCTTTGCCAACGCCAGCCTCCTGCGCGCCCACATCCGCAACTTGGCGCGGCGCGAGGGGCGGCGGTACGTGCTGCACACCACCGTGGCGCTGGGCACCGACGCCGCGCTCCTGTCGCACATTCCCGAGATCTTCACCCAGGCCGTGCAGGCGCAGCCGTACGTCACGCTCCAGCGCACGCACCTCATTGGCACCACGCCGGCGGGCCACGAGTTCGAGACGGCCTTCTACGTGACGCACCCCGACTGGACCCTCGCCCTCGACGCCCGGCAGGCCATCCTGCTCCGCGTCTACTCGGCGTTCCAGCGCGAGAACATCGCGCTCGCCGCGGGCGTCGCCACGGTCACGGCGCCCCGGGGCACCGCGTGAGCGGCGCCCCCGTGGTGCGCATCGGCGCCGGCGCCTCGTCGGCGCTCCACCGGCTGCGCGAGCTGTGGAACTACCGCGACCTGTTCGGCGCGCTGGGCGCGCGCGACCTGCGCCTGCGCTACCGCCAGACGGCGCTGGGCATCGCCTGGGTGGTGCTCCAGCCGCTCGCGGCCGCCGGCATCTTTGCGTTCGTCTTCGGCCGCATCGCGAGGGTCCCGACCTACGGCCAGCCGTACCTGCTCTTCTCCCTCGCCGCGCTCACCGGCTGGAACTTCTTCTCGAGCATCCTGACGCGGGCGAGCGCGAGCCTCATCCAGAATCCGCAGCTCGTCACGCGCGTCTATTTTCCCCGGCTCATCCTCCCGCTGGCGGTCGTCCCCGCCGCACTGGTGGACCTGGCCGTCACCACCGTGGCGTTCCTCGGCATCGCCCTCGCGCAGGGGCGCCCGCCGGCCGCGACGATCGTGGCGCTGCCGCTCGTGCTCGTGCTGCTCGGCACGCTCGCGCTGGGCACGGGCTTCGCCGCCGCCGCGCTCACCGTGCGCTACCGCGACGTGCAGTACCTGCTGCCGGTCGCCATCCAGCTGGCGCTGTTCGCCAGCCCCGTCGGCTACTCCTCGTCGGCCGTGCCGCCGCAGTGGCAGTCGCTGTACTACGCCAACCCGCTCGCGGCGCCGCTCGAGCTGATGCGCTGGTCGCTGCTGGGCACGCCGGCGCCGACGTTCAACCGCATCGCGTACAGCATCGCGGTGGCGCTCGGCCTGTGGCTCGCCGGGACGTGGATCTTCCGCCGCATCGAGCAGAGCTTCGCCGATGAAATCTGACGCCATGGCCATTCGGGCCGAGGGACTCGGCAAGTCGTACCGCATCGGGCGCGGCGTGCGGGCGTCCACGCTCGCCGAGCGCCTCGCCACGCTCGTGCGGCATCCGTTCGGCGCCGGCGCGGGAGAGCCGTTCTGGGCGCTGCGCGACGCGAGCTTCGAGATACCGGGCGGCCAGGCCGTGGGCATCATCGGCCGGAACGGCGCCGGCAAGAGCACGCTGCTCAAGCTCCTGAGCCGCATCACCACGCCGACCACCGGGTGGGCCGAGCTGCGCGGGCGCGTGGGGTCACTCATCGAGGTCGGCACGGGCTTCCACCCCGAGCTCACCGGCCGCGAGAATATCTACCTGAACGGCGCCATCCTCGGCATGCGCAAGCACGAGGTGGCGCGGCGCTTCGACGAGATCGTCGAGTTCTCCGGCATTGCGCAGTTCATCGACACGCCGGTGAAGCGCTACAGCAGCGGCATGTACATGCGCCTGGCGTTCGCCGTCGCGGCCAACCTGGACGCCGAGATTCTCGTCATCGATGAGGTGCTGGCCGTCGGCGACCTGGAATTCCAGCGCAAGTGCCTGGGCAAGATGGGCGAGGTGGCCGGCGCCGGCCGCACCGTGCTGTTCGTCAGCCACTCGCTGCACGCCATTTCCACCCTGACGTCGCGCACGCTCGTCGTCGAGCAGGGGCGCATCGCGTTCGACGGCAGCACGTCCGACGGGCTCGCGTATTATCGCGCGCTGCAGTCCGCGGGCGCGGACTCGCCGCACGCCTACCGCGCGCCCGCTGGACGGACCGGCGTGCACATCCTCGACGGCCACGTGCTGACGTCCATCAGCGACGGGCTGCACCGCCACGGCGATCCACTCGCGTTCGAGTTCAACCTCGACGTGCCCGTGCCCGTGAGCCAGCTCTGCTTCTCGGTCCACATCATGGACGAGACCGACCGGGCGGTGAATCATTTCTGGATCTACGGCGACGGGCCCGTCTTCCGGCACGGCACGGGAATGTTCAAGGTGCGCATTGACGTCCCGAAGTCCCGACTGGTGCTCGGCCGCTACACGGTGACCGCCTGGGTCGTCGACCGCGCCACGCACACCATCTACGAGCACCTCACCAACCTGTGCCCGTTCGAGATCACCATGGACGGCCTGTCGCGTCCCGACTACGACTGGAGTCCGGACCACATGGTGTACGCCGAGGACTACACGTGGGACGTGCGGCGGGGCTAGCGCGCCCCGCTCATCCGTTGCGCGCCGCGATCACCAGGCTCTGCTTGCCGAGCAGCCACTGTAGCGGCGGCAGGCGCAGGTAGATGCGCGCCAGCAGGGCGCTGGTGGGCAGGCGGCCCTTGGTCGTGTACGGCAGGAACCGCGCCCGGACCTCGCGCACCGCAAAGCCGGTGGCCTCGAGCGCCTCGGCGAGCGACTTCTCCGTCAGCGGCAGGTGGTGATCCACGAAATCCCAGTACGCACCGCCCACCAGGCGGATGTTGGGCTGCAGGATGACGACCAGCGCGCCGGGACGCAGCACCCGCCGGACTTCCTGCAGCGTGCCGAACAGCGCCGCCGTGTCGGGCAGGTGCTCGAGGAAGTTGCTCATGAACACGACGTCCACGCTGGACGGGGCGATCTCCGCCATGTCGGTGCTGAGCGCCCGCACCAGCCGCACGCCCGGCGCCGCGAATCGCGCGGCGTCCGGATTCCAGTCCACCGCGATGCGCTCCGCGCACCGGATCTGGTTGATGAACTCGCAGCGGCCCGCCGCCAGGTCGAGCACCGTGTCGGTGGCGCGCACGTACTGCGCGAAGACCTCCTCGCACAGCACGCGCCAGAGCGCCTCGCGCCGCGCCGTCTCGGCGTCGGAGAACCGGTTCTGGTACAGCACCTGGACGTCGTCAGTACGGTCGGTCATGCGGGATTCCGGCGGCGGTAGTCGCCCTGCGAGAAGTACTTCTCGATGAGCGCGTACAGGATGACGAACAGGTAGCGGCTCCCCATTTCCTTGACCTTGAACTTCGACTCGCCCGTGTCGCGCCCGTACCAGTTGGTGGGCACGTACGTCCAGGAGTAGCCGCGCACGATGGCCTTGAGCGGCAGCTCGATGGTGAGGTTGAAGTGGTTCGACAGCAGCGGACGCAGCCCGTCGATCACCTCGCGCCGGAAGCACTTGAACGCATTGGTGCAGTCGTTGTAGCGCAGCCGGAACAGCGCGGAGACAACGCGATTCGCCAGCCGGTTGAGCCAGAGCTTCTGCCACGGATAGCCGCGCACGCTGGCCCCCGGCATGAAGCGCGAGCCGAACACGCAGTCGAAGCCCTCGCCAAGCTTGTGGTAGTACGTCACGATGTCGCGCGGGTCGTCCGACGCATCGGCCATCACGATCACGACCGCGTCGCCGTGGTAGGTGTCGAGCCCGTGACGCACCGCAAATCCATAGCCCCCGGGCAGCGCGTTCTCGGTCGTCACCAGCGTCGGCACCTCCGCCCGGGCCGCCTCGAGCAGCGCGGCCGTGTCGTCGGTGCAGTGATCGAGCACCACCAGGATCTCGTGCGGCACGCCCGCGCCGCGCAGCGTGCCGTAGATGGAGAGCACGGTCGCCACGATCGCGCCGCCCTCGTCGTGCGCGGGAATCAACACGGTCAGCGTGAGCGCGCCGGTCACTCGAACACCGGCTGCAGGCGCTCGCGGTCCTCCTCCATCCAGTCCCGCAGGTCGCGCAGGATGGCGCGGGCATCGCGACGCGGCGCCCAGCCGGTGGCCGCCGTCAGCGCCGCATGGTCGCTGACGTACACGCGCACGTCGCCGTGCCGCGTCGCCGGCTCGTGCTGCACGGCCAGCGCGACACCGGTGAGTTCGTGGCACAGCGCCACGGTCTCCTGCAGCGACAGGCTCACCGACGCGCCGCCCCCGGCATTGAAGGTCCGGCCGCGCACCGTCGCCCACTGCCGCAACTCCGCGACGAGCAGCTCCCACACGTCCTCGACGTGCACCAGGTCGCGCACCTGCTTGCCCGATCCGCCCCAGCCGATGAAGCGCAGCGTCCCGCCAAACACGTGGCGCGCCATGAACAGCGAGAAGATGCCCTGTTCCACCTTGCCCATCTGTCCCGGCCCGGAGATCACGCCCAGCCGGTTCACCACGAACTCCACGCCGTTGGCGTCGCCGTACTCGGTGAGCAGCAGTTCCGACGCGAGCTTCGACGCGCCGTACAGCGTGCGCGCGCCCTCGAGCGCGAAGTCCTCCGACACGCCGGCCGCCGAGGCCCCCGCCTGCGACTGCGCGCCGGCCAGCCGGAATCGCGTCTCGTCCTCCACGACGTCGAGCGCGTTCAGTCGCGCGGTGGGATACACGCGGCTCGTCGACAGGAAGCAGACCCGCGCGCCCGCGCGCCGCGCGAGTTCGAGGCAGTTGAGGGTGCCCACCAGGTTCGTCTCCACCACGTACCGGCTGCCGTCACCGTACCCCGCCGTCACCGACGGCTCCGCCGCGCAGTCGACAATCCAGTCAATGGAGCGGCCCGCGAACTCGAGATCCTGCGCGTAGCGCACGTCGCCGCGCACGAACTCGACACCGGCGGCGCGCAGGCGGTCGACGTTCAGTTCGCTGCCGCGGCGGCTCAGGTTGTCGAGCGCGATCACCTGCGCGCCCGACTCGGCCAGCCGGATGCAGAGGTGCGAGCCCACGAATCCCGCCCCGCCGGTGACCAGGACCGTGGCACCGCGAACGTCGGGAGAAAGCGCAGCGGGCGCTGCAGCGGGCGTCAACATGCCGCAAGATGCACGGTGCGAACGGCCGCCGAAAGCATCACGGCCATTCCGCGGGGCACACGACCCGTTCCACGGGATTGTATTCGTGCAACGCCACGCACAACGGCGCCGGTCCGCCGCGCGCGCGCCGCTCGGCGAAGCTCGTCCACGGACTCACCGGATCGGCCAGGCGGCCGGGCGACCCGCCGCCGCCGCGCACCGACAGCGCCTGCAGTTGTTCCGTCCAGCGGGCATCGATTGGGCGCGCCGGGTCGGGCGCCACCGATCGCGCATCGACATACAACGGGTTCACCAGGTGTTCGACCACCCGCACCTGCCGGGCAAGGGAGATCGCCGGTTCGACATCCACCGGGCTGGCCGCCAGCAGTACGATGGGGCGATCGGGCGTGGCGGCCACCTCGGCGGCAATGGCCCGTCGGGCGTCGCCCACGGCATGCGTCAGCGCCGCCTGTCCCCGCGCCATCCGCAGCAGCGGTGCCGGGTGTCGCAGGATGAGGAGGCACAACACAAGCGTGTACGCGACTTCGAAGGTGCGGCGCACCGCAGGCGTGGCCCGCCAGATGTCTGCGGCGCGCATGGCAAAGACCCAGGCCATCACGTACGCGACGATCTCGATGAGGCGCCCCGGAAAGTCGAACCGTGAGCCGCCCGTCGGCCAGGCGCCGTTGTAGAAGACAAATTGCGAGACGGCCACGAGCGTCGACGCGGCGGCAACTCCGAGCACGGTGCGCCACAGCGCGCGCCACGCGTCCAGCGGCTGCGGTGCAAGCTGCGCGGCGCCCACGCGCTCCGACACGCGCGCCGCGACCAGCAGCGCCGCCCACATCATCGCGAGTGCCACCGGCAGCGGCCGGGCGAAGAGCGCCAGCCGGCCGCCAATCGTCACGGTGTTGCCGTACAGGTCGGCGCCGCCTTCACGGCGAAGCCCGACGATCACCGCCACCACGATGAGCGCGGCCATGGCAGCCGAGAGGGCGGCCGCACCCCACGCGTGCCATGGCAGCCGTCGCCTGCGGGCGCTCCACCACAGTGCCGCCCACGCGAAGGGCAACAGGATCAGCAGGTTCTCCTTGGTCGACGCCGCCAGCGCACCGCTGACGGCCAGCCACGACAGCGCCGTCCCCACCTGCCCATCCACGCGATGCCGACGCCAGAACCGTTCAGCGGCAACGAGGAACACGGCAAACCACGTCGCCGACCAGCATTCGCTGACGAACAGGTGCACGAACGAATCGGACCAATAGGCCTGCGTCGACGTGTAGAGCGTCAGGAGCACGGCCAAAAGGGACGGGACGAACGCGCCCGCCACCCAGCAGATGGCCGCCATGACCAGCGCGAACTGGACCGTGCGCCACGCAAACCAGGCCCGCGGATTCGGGCCGATCAGCGCGGCCTCAATGACCTGCGCGCCGAACAGCCCGGGCCGGTAGCGTGAGAACACCCCGGGATGCGCCCCCTCGGTCTGCGCCAGCACCGAGGGCACCGCGCTCCACGGCAGCCGGCCCGTCGGACCGATGTACGTCAGCATCGAGTGATCATCCATCACCGCCCACTCCGCGCGCCACAGCGGGTGCAGCAGTCCGACGGCCAGCACCAGGCCGGTGAGCACGCACAGCACCAGCCGCCTTCCGGTCGCCGTCACGCGGTGACCTCGCGATGCCGACGCATGCTCGGTGTCGTCCACGGCGCACGCCGGGTGGAAATGGGACGCGGGAACATGGGTGGAGTGTAGGGGGCGCGTTTGCCGGGGGCCAGAGCAACGCGTAGCGTTATGCGAGGCTCCACCGTTCCCCCACACACGGACACCCCATCATGGCAGACAAGACCCAGAGCGCCAGCAGCCACACGCGCTGGTACCCGCTGTTCCACTTCGTGGCTTCCCCGATCGTGCTGCTGAATTTCATCATCGCCATTCGGCGCGCCTACTATGTGGGCGGTCGTTTTGCCTGGTGGAACGTCGTCTTCGCCTTTGGCGTGCTCGCCGCCGTCTTTGCCTCGCGCAGCATGGCTCTCGCCGTACAGGACCGGCTCATCCGGCTCGAGATGCGGCTGCGCCTGCGCGAGCTGCTCCCGGCGGCCCAGCACGCCGACATCCCGCGTCTCACGGTGCGGCAGATGGTGGCGCTGCGCTTCGCCGGCGACGCCGAGCTGCCGTCGCTCGTGCAGCGCGTGCTCAGCGGCGAGCTCAATGGCGACAAGGCCATCAAGGGCGCCATCAAGGACTGGCAGGCGGACTGGCAGCGCGCCTAGTCGCCGGACGCGCGCACCCGAACCGCTAGGGAATCAGGGCGGCGTGCCAGCTGTCACCGGCGCGCCGCTCGAACGTTGTCCGGTACGTCGCGGCATCGGTGATCGACAGGTCAAACACCGTGCTGTCGCGCGTCACGCCGCCGGTGCGGCCCAGGTGGGCCAGATCCTCGCGCGACAGGCCGTGCACGAACCCGGCGGCGTCGCGATAGAAGACGAGCGAGTGGTCGAGCAGCGTCGTGCCGATGCCGTCCTCGATCTTCTTGAGCGTCCGGAAGAGCCCGTCGATGGAGCAGCCCGACGCGCCCTCGCGGGTATCGTCGACGCCCACCGCGAGAAAGCGCTCCTCGCGCCATTCGCGGGCGCTCCAGAGTGGCTGGCCGTGTGCGGCCCACGTCAGCAGGAAGGCGTCCACCGCCGCCAGCACGCGCTTCTCGTCAACGTCGTCGAGGGGAGCGGCCGCGCCGAACAGCCAGACACGGCTGCTCTCGGGGAGCTCGGGGAATTTGATCACAGGCATGGGTAGAATCCGTCCGGAATGACGCCAGGCGCGATGTGCGCCCGATCCGCGAGGGGAATCTACTGCCGCACCCACGGCACGCGAGCGGGGGCAGCCACCACCCGCCGCGGCTCGAGCCGCGTGCGGCGATAGATCGCGTATCCCCACGCCGAGGCAGCCTGGCGCGCCAACACGCCGGTTGCGCCCGCCGCGGGGGCAAACCTCGACCGTACCAGCACCCAGGACGTCGAGTCGGCCGCACCCAGGGCACGATCGAACAGCCTGGGCGCGATGCGCAGGTGGCCCGGCGCCGGCGCGCCGCCGGCGAACCGTGCCTGCTGCACCACCAGCAGACCGGGCAGGACGCGGCATGATGTGCCGTCCTTGAAGCCATCGGGAAGCTCCATCACGCACCCCCACCGAACATCCGGAAGCAGCATCCAGGCCTGGGGAGTCGTCGCAACCATGCCCCGCGCGCCAAGCGCCTGGAGGTCACGACGCAACTGCGCCGACGCGCCGGCGTACGATGAAGCCCCGGTCAACGCCGGCAATGCCATCCCGAGGCGCCGCGCGTACCCCAGGGTGTTGGCCCCGATGACCGCGAAAGCCGCAATCACCAGCCACCGAGCAGCCGCGCCCCCCTCCGGTGGCCTCGACATCGAGCGAAGGATCGCTGCGTACAGGAAGGGCAGGAAGCAGGTCGCATCGTACCACCGCGGGGGCTGCATCATCGCGTAGCGCACAAAGAGCGCCGTGCCCGCAAGCACGGCAAGCGCCATAAGCACCGGCGACTGCGCCCGCTGGCTCGCCCTCCACCAACCCCACGCCGTGAGCCCGACCGCGAGCAGCAGCGTGGGCAGGAGTCCGGGAAAGCGCACGCCGAGTATCCAGTAGCCAACGAACCGCGCCTGGCTCTGCGATGCCGCGAACGACGCAAACTGCAGGAACGCCTCCACGTAGGCCCGCCCGCCGTACGGGTGCAGCCAGAGTCCCAGCGAGGCGACGGCCATGGCGGACGCCGCCCCGCGAGCGAGCGCGCCGAGCGCACGCTTGGTGGGCTGACCATAGGCAACGTGCGCCACCAACGCCGCCGCCGCGTACAGCGTCACCGTGATCTGCACGTGCAGGAGCACGCCGAGCAGGGCGCCGATCAGCACGTCACGGCCGAGGCGATCCGGCGCGCGCCGCAGCGCCAGCGCGCCCAGCAGCACGAGCACCGCCGACAGCGCCTCGGGGCGCTGGGCGCCGTTACTGAACGCGGTGGCAAACGCGACGGTCGCGAGGGCGGCCGCCCAGCGCGCCGGACCACTAGTCACGTCGGACGTCGCCGCGAACAAAAGGCTGCAGAGGAAGACGGCGGCCGCGGCCAGGAACGCGATGACCATCGTGTTTCCGCGAACGGTACCGCCGCCGAGCAGGCCGACGACGAGCGGGAACGCGGGCGGGTACGAGAGATACCGCGCCTGATCCTCCGGGTCCTGGCTCATCACCAGCGCGTCGTGGCGGTTGGTGAAGCCGTCCCCGCTCCCGAGTGACACGGACGTCCCGACGAAGTACGAGGCGTCGCGATCCGGGACCGGAAGCACCGCCCATCCCATGAGCAGCAGGCCGAGCCCGGCGGCGATGGCCGCGACGGCTGACAGCGACTTCAAGTGGCGCGTCTCAGGGCGAGACGGGGACACGCCGCCACCCGCGCAATCGAGATTGCGCGACCGCCGTCGAACGAGGGAACCCCGGCGCTCGCGCGCGGGTCGGGAACTGGCATGGCCGTCACGCCCTCAATGTTGCATCAGGTCCCGCCTCGCACCACTCTCTCCGTGATGACCGAAGCCGACCGCGCGCTGCCCCTGCCGGTACGGGGCGCCGCCATCGGGATACTCAGCGAGAAAGCGCCGCCGTCGTTGGCCTCGACCGGTGAGTAGTCTCCCTATTATTAGCTACACTATCACGCCATTAATAAAGCAGTATCGGCTCATAGTTGGATCCATTCGTATGGTTCCGAGCCTGTAACCACACCTGAAGTCGAGTGAGTCCCCGTGCGCTCCGCTGGTGTCTCGGGCAAACGCCTTCGTAATCACCGGCTTCCGCCAGCTCGCGGGAAACGCCGACCATTTTGCACCCTCGCCAGAGGCGTGGCGAATGCTCTCGCGCTACCTTCATCACGTCCGCGAAGTCGCGGTCCGTCAACCCTGGAGCCTTCTCGCATGCACGGTTCGTCCGCTCTCGTTGCTCGCGCTGCCGCGCTGGTCATGGCCGCCCTCGCCATCATTGCCCCACTGGGCGCGCAGGGCGCGCGCGGTGAAGGCGTGGGCCCCGGCGGCACCTTCCCGTACGGAAACATCTTCTTCACCACGGGCGGCAACATCACCAACACGGACGGCATCAACGGGTACGTCCGCCAGGGCGGATACTACACCGTATCCAATGACGCCATTTCCTACGGCGGCGGTGTGCGCGGCAACTGGGGCCGACTCATACTCGGCGGCGAGTTCGCCTACGCGGACTACGGCGAGGAGGGGAATCCGGACAATGGCCGCACCATCGCGCTGAAGAGCCGGTACTACCTGGCGCAGGCGGGCTACTCCTGGTACGCGGGGCGCCACCTCAACGTCTATCCCATGCTCGGCGTCGGCGTGGGGAGCATGATCCTCACCCTGTCGGACCGCAACGGGGGCGGCGCACCGCCGGCCGGCCGGGACCCGACATTCGACGAGGTGGTGCTGCACCCGAACTACTCGTCGGATCTCATTGCCAACTACCTGCTGTTCGAGCCGGCCATCGGCGCCGACTGGCTGGTGCTGCGTTCGGTCGCTGACCGGTTCGGCGTCTCCGTGGGCGCGCGGCTCGGCAAGCGCATCGCACCGAACCGGGCCACCTGGAAGCTCGAGGGCACAAAGGTCGTGGGCGGGCCCGATGCCGGCCCCGACGGCGCGTTCCTTCGCCTGTCCATCGGCATCGGCTGGCGATAGCGGTCAGTCCTGCCCGGCCACCGTGCGCTCGACGATGCGCCGGAAGGCTGTTTCGAAACGAAGGGATGAGAACGTCTCCGCGTGCGCCCGGATTGCCAACGGTTGCCACGCAATCGAGTCCGCGCGCCGCACCGCATCGGCAAGCGACGCCGCGGACTGCGTGTCGAACAGCACCCCCGTCTCCCCGGGACGCACCGTCTCGAGCGCCCCGCCAGCGCCATAGGCAATGACGGGCCGCCCGCAGGCATTGGCCTCGAGCGGCGTGATGCCAAAATCCTCCTCGCCGGGAAACACCAGGCCGCGGCTGTCGCGCATCGCCGACGCCACGCCCGCATCGTCCACGCGCCCGCGAAACTCTATCGTCGGGCCGGCCATCGCCTGCAGCGACGCGCGCGCCGGTCCATCGCCGATGACGACCAGGGGAAGTCCGAGCGCGGTGAATGCCTCCACGGCGACGTCTATGCGCTTGTAGTGCGCGAGCCGCGACACCACCAGGTAGGAGCCGCCCGGCGCACTCGCCACCGAGAAGCGAGACACGTCCACCGGTGGTGCCAGCAGCTCGCTGCTGCGTCCCCAGAATCGCTGCACGCGATCCTGCACCACGCGCGAGTTCACGACGATGTGCGTGGGGCGCTGCGCCGTGCGCACGTCCCACGTCCGCAGGGCCGCGATGACCGGCGGCAGGCCAAGGCGCGCCATCATCCCGAATTGCTCGCGCTCCACGTAATGCGCGTAGTCCCAGACCCAGCGCATCGGCGTATGGCAGTAGCAGACGTGCACCGCGCCGGGACGCGTGCGCACCGCCTTGGCCCAGGCGCTGCTGCTGCTCACCACGACGTCGTAGTCGCGCAGGTCCATGGACGCGATGCCCAGCGGATAAAGCGGAAGGTACGCGCGGAAATGCCGCTTCCACGCCGGCAGCCGCTGCATCCACGTCACGCGCAGGTCGGCGTCACGCAGCGACGACGGCATTGCGTCGCGGTCCGCGATGGTCGTGAAGATGGGCGCGTCGGGCCAGAGGCGGTGGAAGTTCTCCACCACGCGCTCGGCCCCGCCGGCCTGGTTCAGGTAGTCATGCACGATGGCCAGGCGCATCAGCCCATCACCTCGTCGAGCACGGCGCGCACGCCCTGCACCATCGCCGGCACGCTGAACGCCGCGCGGGCGTGCGCATTGCCCGCCGACGCGATGGCCGCAGCCCGCGCCGGATCGGCACGCAACGCCGCCACCGCTCCGGCGAGCGCATCGGGACTGCCCGGCGGCACCAGCACGCCCGTTGCGCCGTCCGTCACGATTTCGCCCACACCGCCGGCTGCCGTCGCGACCACCGGTCGCCCGGCGAGCATTCCCTCCACCACCACGCGGCCGAACGGCTCGGGAAGCGTGGACGCGTGCACCACCACGTCGGCCGCCTTCATCAGCGGCGCCACATCGTCGCGAAATCCCAGGAAGTGCACGCGCGCCGAAACGCCCAGCGTCGTGGCCAGCCGTCGCAGTTCCACCTCGTACTGGTCCTCGCCGAACAACGGCGCACCCACGATGCAGAGATGACAGTCAGCCGGCAGGAGCGTCAGCGCGCTGATGGCCGCGTGCTGTCCCTTCCAGGGACTCAGGCGCCCGAAGACCGCGAGCACATACCCGGCCCCGGGTGCCACGCGCTCGCGCAACGCCTGCGCTTGTACCGCCGTCACGGCGTCGAACGGTGCGGCGTTGATGCCGTTGTGCACCACGCGCACCTTGCCGCGTGCACCGCCATGCGCCACGAAGGCCGCGGCGGTGGCCGCTGAATTGGTGATCACCCGCGCCGCGCCGCGGTTGGCGAGCGCCACGACGGCCCGCGTGTTGAGCGCGCTGAAGTGCGGCGCCCCGAGCAGGTCGCGCAGGTGCCACACCACCGGACGGCCGCAGCGAAAGCCGGCGATGGCCGCGACAACGAAAGCCTTCTGCGAGTTGGCGTAGAGCACGCGCGCCTGCCGCGCCTCGTCGCCGATGCGCCCGGCCACGCGCCAGAGCGCGGCCAGCGCTGCAGGCGAGGGTACCCCGCCCTGCTTCCGCACCGCACCGAGGGCGCCCATCGGCACCACCTGCACGTCCACGCCACGCTCGGCGAGCCGCTGGCGAAACGGGCCGTCGGCCAGCAGGCGCACGCGCACGTCGGCGCCGAGGCCGGCCACGACGTCGAGCATCGACAGCTCCGCCCCGCCAAGAACGCCGGCGTGATCGAGCGCCAGGATGCGAGGCTGCACGGGCGCGGTCATGGGTGACGCGCTCCCTCGTACACGCGACGCACCTGCGCCGCGACCACCGGCCAGTCATTGCGTGCGCGTGCGTACGCCACGCATTCGGCCGAGGATGGCATCGGTACGGTACCGGTGAGTGCATCGCCGAGTCCACGCGCGATCGCCGAGGCAGACGACGACTCGAAGACCAGGTGATCGGCGAGTCCATGCACCGTCTCGGGCAGTCCGCCGACAGGCGTGACCAGCGCGGGCGTACCGGCAGCCAGGGACTCGGGCACGATGAGGCCATACCCCTCGAGTGCCACCGACGGCACCACGGTGAGATCCGCCGCGCGATACGCCGCCGGCAGGTCATCCTCGGCGATGAAGCCCACCAGCCGGCAATGATCCTCGAGGCTTGCGCGCTGGATCAGGGTGCGCAGTTCGGCCTCAATGGGACCGCGTCCGGCAATCAGCACGAGCACCTCGGGGACTCGTGCCTTCAGCGCCGTCACGGCCGAGACCAGGTGATCGAGGCCCATGCGATGCGTGAGTCGCCGGACCGCCAGGACAATGCGGCGGTCCTGCGGCCAGCCAAGGCGCGTCCGACAGTCCGTGCGAGACTCGGTGATGTTGAACCGCGCGCAGTCAACGCCTCCCGGAATGACGTGGATCTTCTCCCACGGCACGCCGAACGACTGGTTGAGGATGCGCCCGAACGCGCCCGACAGCACAATGCATGCGTCCGCGCGCTGATAGACCCGGCGCTCCACCTGGGCTTTGAGACGCGGCATCACGCCGCTGATCTTCTCGGCGTACGTCTCCTGGGCCCAGGGACCCTGGAAGTGAATCACGAAAGGACGCGTCTTCCCGAGCAGGTCGAGCAGCGGCGCCGCGTAGAGCGCGAAGTGGGACACCGCCACCGCGCCGGGATCGGCGCGCAGGAGCCCGGCCGCGGCCGCGCGCATGGCCCGCAGCCTGGTGACCAGCGGCGCCGACTGCGGCGCCACGCCGGTGATGCGCCCATCGGTGTCGCGTGCCACGGATGGCGAGCCGATCACGAGGCCCCGCACGTCCACGCCAACGGATGGCAGGTGCCGCGCCAGCTCGAAGTAGACGCGGTTGAGTCCCCCGGGCTCTTCGGGGAACCACTCCATTCCCACCTGCACGGTGCGCAGTGCCGCGGCAGCCGGCACGCCACGCGCGCCGCCACCGCGCTGCAGCGCGTCGAGCGTGTCGCTGCGCTGCAGCGACCCGTCCAGCGCCAGGCGCGCCCAGATCTCGAGCACGAGCATGGTGAACAGCTGGTCACCCCAGTCGCGCGTACCGCCCAGGTGCTCGTCGAGCAGGCGGCGCGTGAACTCGGGACGCACCCAGCCGCGATCGTGAAAGGCCTCGCCGTCCAGCGCCGTGCGCAGGTGCAGCGCCAGCGGGCCGCGCAGCCAGCGCGATGCCGGCATCACGAACCCTCGCTTGCGACGGTACAGCACGTCACGCGGCACGAACTTGGACGCCAGCCGCTTGAGCAGGTGCTTGGTCTCCCAGCCGCGCAGCCGGATGTCGGTCGGGATCGTCGCCGCAAACTCGATCATCTCGGTGTCGAGCAGCGGCGAGCGCGCTTCGAGCGAGTGCGCCATGGTCGACACGTCGGCCTTGGCCAGCAGCTGGTCGGGGAAGTAGGTGGAGAAGTCGCCGTACAACGCGCGGTCCACGTCGTCGGCGCCGTCGGCACGCTCCCACACCTCGCGATACATCAGGTCCGGGTCGAATGTCGCGAGCTCCGCGAGGAACGACGGCGCGTATGCCGCCGCGCGGAATTCGCGAAAGCCACGGTCGTAGGTGAAGGTGTCCACCGCATCGGCGCGTCCCGCGCGCGCAAGCAGCGTCGCCTTCTTCAGCGGCCCCGACATCTTCCAGTGCAGCAGCCCGTCCGCCGCGCGCCGCACGCCACCCGGAAGGAACTGCCGGTACCGGGCCGCCGCGCGCGCCACCATGGGGCGCGTGTACCCGCCAAACA
>Ga0315271_10000012_pt1 | contig 77490 bp, 58 predicted proteins | sample C3_top_MG_FD_204664 | JGI IMG/M metagenome (GOLD analysis project Ga0315271, IMG submission 204664) | Sediment microbial communities from Yellowstone Lake, YNP, Wyoming, USA - C3_top | ecosystem: Environmental > Aquatic > Freshwater > Lake > Sediment | place: USA: Wyoming | collected 2017-08-01
CAACGGGATCACGACCGTCAAGCTCGACGGGACCGCGGTCCCGGCCGGCGGCAGCATGACGCTCGCGGTCGGGCAGACCTATGACATCGAGCTCGACGGCTACACGGCAACCCAGGGCTACAACCAACTCGAGTCGTTCATCACGCTCCCCAACACGGTCTTCCGCGTGATCTCGGTCAACACGACGTACACCGCGGACACGTCCGCGTTCGTGGCGAACCCGGCGAGCCGGCTCTACGCCGATGCGTGCCGCTGGGACCCCGACCCGAACAGCCCCACCTACCGCTCGTGCGTGGGCGGGGACGCCAAGGCGGGCGGTACCGTCAACGCGACGTACCGCGTCAAGATCATCGGCGGCGCGGGCACGAGCGAGACGCTCACGAGCCTGCTCTACGACTTCTCGGGCAGCAGCTTCCACTACAACGCCGACGCCGGCGTGAACGCACGCCAGGTCAGCATCGTGGGGCCTGACTCCGTCACCATCGCGAAGTCGTTCAGCCCCACGACGATCACGCCCGGGGGCACCTCCACCCTGTCCTTCACGCTCACGAACCCCGCCGGGACGACCTTCCCGGGCATCCGCGTCACCGACGGCCTGCCCGCCGGCGTCACGGTCGCGAGCCCGCCCAACGCGTCGAGCACAGGCTGCACCCCGACGTTCAGCCCCGCCCTCGCCGCAGGAGCGTCGTCGATCGGCGTGACCGACGTCACCCTCGCCCCGCACGCGTCCTGCGTCATCACCGTCGACGTGACCGCCACGGCCGGCACCAAGGTCAACACCACGAACCACCTGTTCGTGGAGGACACCGTGGACACCGGCAAGACCGCCACGGCGACCCTCACCGCCTCGGCGCCGGCGGCCTGCACCCCGGGCCAGACGCTCGCAAGATGGACGGTCCCCAACGGGACGGTCGCCAACCCACCCGACCTCACGGGCGGCGTGCCGACCACCAAGGCCGCCGACGTGGCGACGGCCACGGCCGCCGCGAACGTGCCGGGCTCGACCGCGATCTCCGCCACCAACGGCCAGGGCGACAGCACGTCCTGGAGCACGTACGGCTACTCGGGCGCAGGCCAGTTCGTGAAGTTCACGGTGGACACCACCAAATACACCAACGTGGGCGTCAGCTTCTATGCGGCCAACCCGAGCCTCGCCAATGGGCCCACGAGTCTGGTCCTCGCGGCGGACGCCGGGTCCGGCTTCGTTCAGATCGGAAGCTGGACGAACCCGGTGCTGCCGTTCACGCAGTACACCGCGTCGACGACCGCAGGCCAGACCAGCACGAGTGGAATCACCGTGTTCCGGCTGACCGCGACCGGCGCCAAGAACAACAACAGCGGCGCCGGACTCCTGTTCGACGACATCACGTTCACCGGCTGTCGCGAGGCGGTCCCACAGCCCACGATTGCCAAGGCGTTCTCGCCCGCGACCGTCGCGATCGGCGTGGCCTCGACCCTGACCTTCACGCTCGCCAACACGGCGTCGGGCGCCACGGCGCTCGCGGGTCTCGCGTTCACCGACACGCTCCCCGCGGGCCTCACCGCGACCGCCACCAGCACCACGACCTGCGGCGGCTCCCTCACCGCGAGCGGCACCGCAATTGCGTTCTCCGGCGGCGCCCTCGCGGGCGGCGCCACGTGCACCTTCAGCGTGCCCGTCACCGCGAGCGCCGCCGGCACCTACGACAACGTGACCGGGTTCCTGAGCTCGACCACCGGCGGCGTCACGAGCAGCTATGCCACGGCCCCGCTGCACGTCCTCGCGCCGCCCACCCTCGCGAAGGCGTTCGTCCCCGCGGTCGTCAAGAAGGGCGACCCCACCGATCTCCAGTTCACGCTCAGCAACCCGAACGCCCTGACGGCGCTGACGGGCGTGTCGTTCTCGGACGTCATCAGCGCCTCGCTCGCGCCGCTCATCGCCGACGGCGTGCACGCGGCGTGCGGCGGCTCGTTCACCCTGGCCGCCGGGACCCTCAGCTTCTCGACCGCGTCGCTCGGTGCCGGCGCCACGTGCTCGTTCAGCGTCCCGCTCTCCACCGCAGCAACGCCTGCGGGCTCGGTCCCGAACACCACCTCGACCGTCGCCTCCGGGAACGGCGGCACTGGCACCGCCGCGACGGCGACCCTGCTGGTGGCCAACCCCGTCGCGGCGATCGGCCTCACGAAGCAGGCCTCGACGACCCCGGGTGACGCGACCAGTTGGCGGACGTCGATCGGCGTTGCCGTGGGCGACCCCGTCTCCTACCGGTTCTCCGTGTACAACGCCGGTGACGTCGCGCTCGACAACCTCGCGATCAACGATCCGGCACTGGGCGACGCCGGGACCGGGCTCGTGGCCTGCTCCTGGTCCGGCGACGCCATCCCGCTCGCGCCCGGCGGCACGGCGTACTGCACCAGCGGCCCGGTGAGCGCCGTCTCGGGCACGCACGCCAACACCGCAACGGCTTCGGCCAGCTCCTCGCTGGGCAACCGGACGTCGTCACCGTCGACCGCGACCTACGCCACCACGGACCTCACGCTCGTCAAGAGCGCCACGGAGGCGTCGTTCACGACGGCCGGGGACATCCTCCACTACTCGTACGTGGTCACAAACGTCGGCAACTTCCCGCTGCTCGGCCCGGTGACGGTCACCGACGACAAGTCCGCCGACGAGACGTGTCCCGCGGTGAGCACCCAGGGCGACCTCGATAACTACCTCGACCCGGGCGAGCACCTGACGTGCACGGCAACGTATTCCGTGACCGCGGGCGACGTCACGGCGGGCTCCGTCACCAACACGGCGAGCGCGTCCGCGGACGGAACCACCTCGAACAGCGATAGCGCCACCGTCAGCTACACGGCGCCGGCCAGCCCGTCGCTGTCGATCACCAAGGTGGCGAGCGCGGTCTCAGTCGCGGCGCCCGGTCCTGTCAACTACACGATCACCGTCAGCAACACCGGCAACGTGATCCTGACGGGCGTCGTGGTCGCCGACTCCCTGACCGGCGGGGCGACGTACGCCTCGGGCGACATCGCGAACACGGGCACGCTCGACCAGGGCGAGGCCTGGGTCTACCACGCGACCTATGCCGTCACCCAAGCCGACATTGATGCCGGAGTCACGATCACCAACACGGCGACCGTCGTCACCGACCAGACCGTCTCCCAGGCCGCGACCGCGACGACGTCAATCGCCCAGAGCCCGTCCCTGTCCGTGGTGAAGTCGTCCACGACGACATCGATCACGCACGCGGGGCAGGTGGTCCCCTACACGATCACCGTGACCAACACGGGCAACGTTGACCTCACGACCATCGTGGTCACCGACCCTTCGTGCACCGCCGCCCCCGTCTACGAGTCCGGAGACACGGCCGACACAAGCGTGCTCGACGTGGGCGAGGCGTGGGTCTACAGCTGCAGCCTCACGGTGGGCCAGGGTCAGGTGGACCTGGGCAACCAGCCGAACACGGCGGCCGCGGACTCGGACCAGACCCCGCTCGTGAATGACACGCTCGACATCCCGGTGGCGCAGACCCCGGCCATCACGGTCGCGAAGGCCTCGACGACCGCGTCCATCACGCACGCCGGCCAGGTGGTCCCGTACACGATCACCGTGACGAACTCCGGCAACGTGTCGCTCACCGGCGTCACGGTGACCGATGCCGCCTGCTCTGCCGCACCGGCGTACCAGTCCGGCAACAGCGTCAACCCGAGCATCCTCGACGTGGGCGAGGCGTGGGTCTACGCCTGCAGCCACAGGGTCACCCAAGCTGAGATGAACGCCGGCGGCACGCTCGACAACACCGCCACAGCCGACACTGCCCAGACCTCCCCGGTCGATGGAAGCAAGTCCATCCCCGTGGCGCAGTCCCCGGCGCTCTCCATCGCCAAGACGAGCACGACCAACTCGATCACCCATGCCGGCCAAGTCGTGCCGTACACGCTGACCGTGAGCAACGACGGGAACGTGGCGCTGACCAGCATCGCCGTGGCCGATGCCGCCTGCGACGAGGCGCCGACGCTGCAGTCGGGCGACACGGGCCAGGACGGCATCCTGAGCGTGGGCGAGACGTGGACCTACACGTGCGAGCTCACCGTCACCCAGGCGCAGGTCGACGCCGGCAACACGCTCTCCAACACGGCGACCGCCGATTCGGCCGAGACCGGCCAGGCGTCCGACACGCTCGACCTGCCCGTCGCGCAGCACCCGGCGCTCGCGATCGTGAAGACGATCACCTCCGGCTCCAAGTTCACCGGAGCTGGCGACGTGATCGCCTACGAGTACAAGGTCACCAACACCGGCAACGTGACGGTCGGCGGGCCGATCACCGTGGACGATGACAAGACCGCCGTGGCCTGCCCGGTCGTGGCGTCGCTGGCGCCCGGCGCGTTCATCACCTGCAAGTCTACGTACACGGTCACGACCGCCGACGTCTCCGCCGGCAAGGTCACGAACACCGCCAAGGCGATCGGGTCGTTCGGCCAGTCCGTGGTGGCGTCAACCGTGATGGCCGCCACCGCTGCGCTCGTCGTCTCGCCGACCGAGCCGCCGTCCTCGACGGTCGACCCGGGGGCAATCGCCAGTGGGCCCGGCGGGATCCTCGTGTTGTTCCTCCTTGGCATGGGCCTGATCGCGTTCGCCGTCACCGGACGGCCGAGGCGACGGGCGCGGCGCCGCTAGGTAGTCGACGCCGGGCGCCCGGCCTCCCGGCGGGCACATCGGCCAGGTGGTGGGTGCCGGGTAGTTCCGGCCGAGCAGAACCGTCACACGGCGGCCGCGCCGAGTCGGACCTCGGTGGCGACGAACGGAGGTCCGAGGTCCAGTAGGTGCGCCCGTCGATACCACGCTCGCGGCAACGTCCACTGGCGTCGAGCGGGACGCGCCGCCCGGCAGAACGCGAGCCCGGGCCGGGCGCCGACGGATCGCGTGCCTCGTGCGCCAATGCGCGGCGAGCTCGATCGTTCCACGAGTCTGGAACCACCCGGCACGGGCACGCTGGCGAGAGTGTCACGGGGAAGGTGCCGCTGGCGCCGAGCGGGGCGCGGGGCGGCGGGGCCGGGGCGGCGGGGCCGGGGCGGCGGGGCCGGGCGGCAGGATCCGACCCGCGGTGCTAGCCTCGGCGCAACGTGGCTCCCTCTCCTGTGCCCTCAGACGGAGTCGAAACACCGGCCAACCGGCCGGCTCCGACATCGACAGGCCGCACCCGAGCGAAATGACCACACCTGATTCCGCGTCTTCCTCCCTGTTCGGCCGCCTGACCGGGCGCGCCCGGGTCAACCGCGCCTCGCGGGACGTGGTCGTCCTCCACGACGTCACCAAGCGCTACCCGAACGGGCGCCTCGCGCTGCGCGACGTGGACCTCGTCGTTCCCGAGGGCGACTTCGTGTTCCTGGTCGGCCCGTCGGGCGCCGGCAAGTCCACGCTGATGAAGCTGCTGATCCGCGACGAGCTCGCGACGCAGGGCCACGTCGTCCTCGACGGCGACGACCTCGCCCAGCTCCGCCGCCGCGCCGTGCCCAAGGTGCGCCGCAAGATCGGCATCGTCTTCCAGGACTTCAAGCTGCTGCCCAAGAAGACGGTCTGGGAGAACGTCGCGTTCGCGCTCGAGGTCACGGGCACCCCGCGGGCGCGGATCAAGCCCGCCGTCGATCGCGTGATCGCGCTCGTGGGCCTCACCGCGCAGGCCGAGCAGATCCCGACCCAGCTCTCGGGCGGCGAGCAGCAGCGGACGGCGATCGCCCGGGCGCTCGTCCACGACCCGCGGATCATCATCGCCGACGAGCCGACCGGCAACCTCGACCCGGTCATCAGCTGGGAGATCATCCAGCTCCTGCTGCGCATCAACGAGCTGGGCGTCACGATCCTGATGGCGACCCACCAGGCCGAGGTCGTCACCGCGCTGCGCAAGCGCGTCGTCGCGCTCGAGGAGGGCCGCGTCATCCGCGACGAGCTCGGCGCGGCCTACCACCGAGAGGACTGACCGACCATGCTGTCGTTCATCCTCTTCTCGATCCGGCGGGCCTGGCAGGGGTTCTGGCGCAACGCCGTCATGAGCATTGCGGCGACGCTCACGATGGTCCTCATGCTCACGCTGCTGTCGGGCTTCTTCGTGCTCCAGAACGTGCTCCTCGCGAGCCTCTCGTTCGTGGAGCAGAAGGTCGAGGTCGTCGCGTACGTGCAGAACACCGCGACGCAGGAGCAGGTCGACGCCCTCGTGGTCAAGGTCCAGGCCATGCCCGAGGTTGCATCGGTCGAGTTCATCTCGCGCGACCAGGCGCTCGCCAACTTCCGCGAGCAGCTTGCGGCGCAGGGCCGGACCGACCTGACCGCGGCGCTGGACCAGAACCCGCTCTACGCGAGCATCAACGTCAAGCTCCACGATCCGAGCCAGCTCAGCGCGGTGGTGTCATCGATCCGCGACGAGCCAATCGTGCGCTCGGTGATCAACATCCAGGCGCTGGTCGACCGCGTCCTGACGTTCACCGGGATCGTGCGGACAGCGGGGATCGCGATCCTCGGAATCGTCGGGCTCATCGTGCTGTTCATCATCGTCAACACGATCCGGCTCGCCGTCGTCGCGCGCGCCGAGGAGATCGAGATCATGCGCCTCGTGGGCGCGTCGGACGCGTTCATCCGCTGGCCGTTCGTGTTCGAGGGGGCGCTCGTCGGGCTGTTCGGCGCGCTGATCACGCTCGGGATGCTGCTGCTCGCCTCGGACCCGCTGAGCAAGGGGATGGTCAGCTTCTTCAACGTGCTGCCGATCGAGCTCGGATCCGTCGCGCGCGACACCGCAATCCTCGTGCTCGGGACCGGCGTAGGGGTGGGTGTGGTCGGCGCCTGGGTCTCGGTGCGCACGTACCTCATCAGGTAGGACGCCATGACGCTCGACGACCAACGCCCGGACGACAGACAGGACGCGACGGAGCCGACGACGCCGAGCGAGGCCCCGACCGACCAGCCCAGGCCCGTCCCGGCGGACCCGTCGCGGCGGCGGAGCGGCGCCCTCATCGTCGCCGGTGGCGCGATCGCGGTCATCGTCGGCAGCGCACTGTTCCTCTCGGGCTGGACACTCGGCCGCCAGGCGGCCCTCCAGCCCGGCACGCCGGTGTCGGAGCAGGAGGCCTGGCAGCCGTTCTGGGACACGTACACCGCGGTCACCGAGCGCTACGCGGGCGGGCCGGTGGACCGCTCGAAGGTCATCCAGGGCGCGATCAAGGGGATGATCGCCTCGCTCGACGATCCGTTCTCGTTCTACATGACCTCCGACGAGTTCAAGGCGTCGCTGCAGGGCATCTCAGGCCAGTTCAGCGGGATCGGCACGACCGTGGGCACCGTTGACGCGACCGGCGTCAACACCTCGTGCACACCGCTCTCGGCCACCTGCCGGCTCGCGATCGAGTCAGTCATCCCGGGCTCGCCGGCGGAGAAGGCGGGGCTCCTCGCGGGTGACGTGATCGGCGCCATCGACGGGGCCGCGGTTGAGGGCCTGACCACCGACCAGGTCACGGCCAAAGTCCGAGGGGCCAAAGACACGACGGTGACGCTGTCGATCGTCCGGGGTTCGGCCGCGCCGCTGAGCGTGCCCATCGTCCGCGCGAACATCCTCCAGCCCGAGGTGTCAGCCAAGTCCCTCGAGAACGGCGCCGTCGGGTACATCAAGCTCGCCGGGTTCAGCGACCAGGCGTCGATCGACTTCGCGGCGGCCGTTGCCGCCGACGTGAAAGCCGGCCAGAAGGCGCTCCTCATCGACCTGCGCGGGAATCCCGGTGGGTTCGTCACGGCCGCGCGCGACATTGCCAGCCAGTTCCTCGCGAACGGTGCCGTGTTCTGGGAGCAGGACGCCACGGGCAACCAGACCGAGGTCGCCGCCGAGCCGGGGGGGGCCGCGACCGACCCCGCGATCAAGGTGGTCGTGCTGGTGGACGGCGGGACCGCGTCGGCATCGGAGATCGTGTCCGCCGCGCTCCACGACCGTGGTCGGGCGCAGCTCGTGGGCTCGAAGACCTACGGCAAGGGCACCGTCCAGCAGTGGACGCAGCTCGAGGGCGACAGCGGCGGGTTCCGCCTCACGATCGCGCGCTGGCTCACGCCGAACAAGGCCTCGATCCACCGGGTTGGGATCACGCCCGACGTGGTGGTGCCGAGCCAGGCGACCAAGCCCGGGCAGGACCCGGTGCTCGACGCGGGACTCGTTGCATTGGGGTTCAGCTCGGGCTCATAAGCCGAGCCCCGGGCACCGTCGCGCAAACACGCCGACAACCGAACCTGCACCGCGTGTTGACCCGCAGGCGCTAGCGGTGACCCTCCCGCGACCGCGACGGTTGGGGCGGGCTGGAACCGGCCAGCTCCTGCACCAGAGGTTTCACCGTCATGTACAACCAGTCCATCGCCGACGTCGTCGACGACGCCATCGATCGCAACCGCACCTGCGGCGCCTGTGGCACCGCGAACACCATCCGCACGGAGCAGGATCGTGTGTTCGTCGTCTGCCCGAAGATCGCCGAGCCGCCGCGGACCGTCCTCGGTCGACTCACAGCCGCACTCTTCCCGCACGACCGTGTGCTGATCCTCCCCTGAATCGGACCCGAGACGCGGGCTTGCACATCTATCCGGGATGGGTTACGGTCCCCCCGAACGAAAGGAGGTGATGTGCAGTGACAGATAGCGGTAGTTGCTGCACCACCTCGCCGGAGACCGTCCTCTAGAGTCGGTCCCGACGGGTGGTCGGTAGCAAATCGAGCGCCGGTCCGTTCGCGGGCCGGCGTTCGTGCGTCCGGGACCTGCGTCGCAGACCGGTCCGGACCACCCCATCCGCGGCCGCGTCGCCCGACCGTGCGACACTGGCCCCCAACGCTCCCAGGAGGATCAGCCCATGGGCGAGACCATCGCCCAGAACCGCAAAGCACGCCACGAGTACACGATCGAAGACACCTTCGAGGCGGGTATCGCGCTGCGCGGCACGGAGATCAAGAGCGTCCGCAGCCATCACGTCAGCCTCGCCGAGGCGTACGCGCGCGTCGAGCGGAACGAGGCGTGGATCGTCGGGCTGCACATCGCGCCCTGGGGCGCCACGGACCTGCGGTTCAACCACGAGCCCAAGCGCGTGCGCAAGCTGCTGCTCCACCGAGACGAGATCGACGAGCTGCTGATCAAGACCAAGGCCAAGGGCCTCACGATCGTCCCGCTCGAGATCTACATCAACGATCGCGGCCTCGCCAAGGTCCGGATCGGCCTCGCCAAGGGCAAGCAGACCTGGGACCGGCGGCGAGAGATCGCCGACCGCGACGCCAAGCGCGACATGGACCGCCAAGTGGCGGAGGCCCGCCGCCGCTGACGCCGGCGACGCGGAAGGCGACGCCGAACCGAACGAGGAGACGACCCACGATGCGCCTCGCACGGATGATCCAGGCGGTTGACGTCCATGCCGCGGGCGAGCCCGGCCGCGTCATCGTCGGCGGCGTGCTCGACGTCCCGGGCGCAACAATGTTCGAGAAGGCGCAGCACCTCGAGCACCACGCGGACACGTTGCGCCGGCTGATGCTCCGCGAGCCGCGCGGCTACCCCGCCCTGTGCGCCAACGTGATCCTCCCGCCGACCCATCCTGACGCACAGGCCGGGTACGTGATCATGGAGCACGTCGAGTACCCGGGCATGTCGGGCAGCAACACCATCTGCGTCGCCACCGCCCTGATCGAGACCGGCATGCTCCCGATGACCGAGCCCGTGACGGATCTCGTGCTCGAGGCGCCCGCCGGCCTCATCCGGGTGCGTGCCACCTGCGAGAACGGCAAGGTCACCGGCGTCACGTTCCGCAACGTCCCCGCGTTCGCGACCCACCTCGACGCGGTCGTGGAGGTTCCCAACCTCGGCACGGTCACGGTCGATGTGGCGTACGGAGGCATGTTCCACGTCATTGCGGACGCGGAGGCGCTCGGCTTCCGCATCACGCCCGACGAGGGGCGCGACATCACCCGCGTCACCGAGATGATCAAGGCTGCGGCTGCCGAGCAGCTGCCGGTCGTCCACCCCGAGCAGCCCGGGTTCGCGGGCATCACGATCGGCCAGGTGAGCGGCCCTGCCCACGACCCGGCCAACTCGTGGCGCAACGCCACCACCGTCTCAACTCGGTCGTTCGACTGGGACAACCCGGCGACCTGGACCGGCGTGCTCGATCGATCGCCCTGCGGCACCGGGACGTGCGCCAAGATGGCCGTGCTCCACGCGAAGGGACGCCTCGCGCTGAACGAGCCGTTCCGCCACGAGAGCATCGTGGACACGGTGTTCACCGGTCGCCTCGTCGGGGAGGCGCGCGTGGGCGAGCGCGACGCCGTGGTCCCTGAGATCACCGGCACGGGCTACATCTATGCCTTCGCCTCGTACGTGGTGGATCCCACCGACCCGTTTCCCGAGGGCTTCACGGTCGGCGACATCTGGTAGGCCCACGGGCGAAGGGCGACCGGCCGCGGAGCGGAAATTTCGCGGGCCCGATCACACCGGCGACCGCGGGCGCCCTTCGCCGATCGCCCTAGCGGAGCAGGTAGCGGCGGCTCAGCGGGACCTCAGCCACGGGCGCCACAGCGAGCGGCCGGCCGTCGAGCGACACGGCGCCGGTCCGCACGTCGATCTCCACCGGCGCCGTCGCGCGATTGGCGTGGAGCGAGTCCCGGGTGAGGCCGCGGACCCCGCTCACCGGTATGAGCGTCCGGCGCGTCGCCAGCCGCCGGGCGAGGGCCGAGCGGTCGGCGACCGAGGAGACGAACGTGAGCGACAGGGTTGGCGCGGCGTTGGGCGTGCCACCCCAGTCAGCGCGGTACCGTGTGGGCTCGGCGCGCTCGAGCGAGGCGTTGCCCTCGCCCAGCGGCCCCCACGCGGGGAACCCGCCCTTGAACACCCACTCGGGCTTCACGCCGAAGAACCCGGGCTTCCACAGGACGATGTCTGCCAGACGGCCCACCTGCAGCGAGCCCACGTGGTCGGCGATGCCGTGGGTAATCGCGGGCTCGAGCGTCACCTTCGCGAGGTAGCGCAACACGCGGGCGGTGTCGTCGCGGTCGTCGGCGGGGTCCGTCGCGCTGACGCCGGGGTCGTCGGGAAGGCCCGGGATCCCCTCGGCGGCCCCGGACCGGCGCCACGCCTTCATCACGTGCGCCAGCTGGAACGTGCGCCGGAAGGTCTCCCCGATGCGGCCCATCCCCTGCGAGTCGGAGTTGACGATGCCGATGGCACCGAGCTCGTGGAGGGGCCCCTCGGCCGCCATGCGCGCCACGAGCACGCGCTCGCGGACGAGCTCAAGATCCCCCGGGACGGACCAGGACAGCCCGTGGTTGAGCACGGTCATCGGGATGTGCTCGACCGCGGTGTGGATCCCGTACGGCAGGGTGGGCGTGGTCGACGAGCAGATGATCGAGGGCTCGCGGACCAGGCCGAGCAGGTCGGGCACGTGGCCGCCGCCCGTCCCCTCCACGTGGTACGCGTGGACCGTGCGCCCCGCGATTGCCGCCACCGTGTCCTCGAGCTCGGCCGACTCGTGCAGACCGTCCGTGTGGAGGCTCACCGTGACGTCGCGCTCGTCCGCATAGCGGAGGACGTGGTCGATCAGGTCGGGGTACGCGCCGTTGTCCTCGTGGATCTTGAAGCCGGTCGCGCCCGCCTCGAGCAGCGTGTCGAGATGGCCGTCCTCCATGGCGCGCGCGCCCGCCTGCAGCCCCACGTTGATCGGCCAGGCCTCGAGGCCCGCGAGAACGCGCTCCATCGCGTACGGCGGCTCCTCGAACCCCGCGGTGATGAACGTGGTCACGCCGCCCGAGAGCGCGGGCGCGAGCAGCTCCGGGTCGATCGTGTGGACGTGGCTGTCCACCCCGCCCGGCGTCGCGATCAGCCCGTACGCCATGTACGGCTTGGTGTGCGGCCCGACGACGAGGTCGATGCCGTCGCTGATGTCCGGGCTGCCGGCTCGGCCGATGCCCGCGATGCGGCCGTCCTTGATGCCGATGTCAGCCTTGATGACGCCGAGCACGGGGTCGATGACGAGCGCGCCGGTGAGCAGGATGTCGAGCTCGGACGGGCCGGCGGCGGTGTCGTCCTGGGAGATCTGGCTGCGAAGGTTCTTGGCGTAGCCCCAGATGGGCTCGTCGCCGCGCGAGCTCAGATCCCGCGCCACGCGCACCCAGAGGTCGGTGTCGCCGAGGCGGACGCGGTCGCCGGTCGTCGCGCCGTAGCGGGTGCGGTACTCCTCGGCCGAGAGGCGGGTCATCGCGTGGCCTCGTCGGCGGCGGCCGCCTGCGCGCCCTGGCGCCCGGCCATGCGCACGAGACGGACCGTCTTGGTCTCGCCAGGCTCCCAGCCCACATACGCGCCAGCAGCCACGTCGAGCCGGTAGCCGCGGGCCGCCTCGCGGTCGAACTCCAGGCGCGGGTTGAGCCGGTGGAACGGGAAGTGCGATGACACGCGTATCCGCCGCCGGGACGTGCTCGTCACCTCGAGCTCGACCGCCTCGCGGCCGGCGTTCACCTCAACATCCGACGTGTCGCCCATGACGAGCGCGCCCGGACCGAACGGGTCGAGGGGCTGGCCGCGATCGAGCGGGTCCACCAGGGCGATGACACGCGCTCCATCGCCGAGCAGCACCTCGAGGCGGACCTCGTCGAGCAGCTCGCGGACGCCGGGCAGCACCTGATCGGGCTCGACGGCACCCCGCCCGAACGCCTCGACCTCCGCGTAGGTCCGGCCGGCCCGTGCCGCCTCGAGCATCGCGTCGCACATGATCGCCACGGTCTCGGGGTGGTTGAGCAGCAGACCCGAAGCACGTCGCCGGCGCGCGAGCTCGGCGGCAGCGAACAGCTGGATTCGCTCTTCTTCCCAGGGGATCAGACGCATCGGGCGATGGTAGCGGGCCGATACGGTGTCGCGGACCCGGGAACCGCGAGGCGTGCGGTGTCGTCTGGGCGGCACTTGCTCGAGCCTCCGAGGTTTGCCATGCGCCGCCTTCCCGTTCTGCTGCTCACCGCCGTGCTCGCCGCCGCGTGCGGATCGGCCGGCCCAACCTCGACGCCCGGCGGACCGTCCGCGTCGCCCGCCGCCTCGGCACAGGCCGCCGCTGACATCGAGCTCGCCGTCGCGAATGGCGTGGCGCGCCTGAAGGCCGACCCGGCCGCGGCCAAGCAAGCCGCAACAGCGCTCAACGCCTTTGGCGTGGACCTCTACGCCCAGATCCGGACCGCCGACGGGAACCTCGTGGTCTCGCCTGCCAGCATCGCGCTCGCGCTGTCGATGGCGCGCGCGGGCGCCAAGGGCGCCACCGCGACCGAGATGGACAAAGTGCTCCACAGCCTCGCTGCCGACGCGAATGCCAACTGGATCGCCAGCCTCGACGCCTCGCTGGCCGATCGGACGGGCAGCTTCAAGGACCAGACGGGCCAGGCGCAGCAGGTCACCCTCCGCATCGCGAACGCCAACTTCGCCCAGCGGGGCTTCCCGCTCAACCCGGACTACCTCAAGGCCCTCGCCGAGCGCTTTGGCGCCGGCGTCCAGTTGGTGGACTACACCACCGCGCCCGAGACCGCGCGCAAGGCGATCAACGGGTGGGTCGCCGGCAAGACCGAGCAGCGCATCAAGGAGCTCCTGGCGCAGGGCACGGTGGACCAGATGACGCGCCTGGTCCTCGTCAACGCCATCTACCTCAAGGCCGCATGGCTCACGCCGTTCGAGAAGTCCGCGACCTCGCCGGCCCAGTTCCACCTCGCCGACGGCTCGACCGTCGCGGTGCCGATGATGCACACCGGCGGCGAGCTGGCGTATGCCAAGGGCTCGGGCTGGCAGGCCGTCGCGCTCCCGTACGTCGGGCAGCAGCTCTCGATGCTCGTCATCGTCCCGGACGACCTCGCCACATTCGAGGCGGGCTTCAATGCCGCGAAGCTCACGACCATCACCGACGGCCTCGTCACCCGCGAGGTCATCCTCGGCCTGCCCAAGTTCGGCACGGAGACGAAGACCGGCCTCACCGACGTCCTGACGAAGCTCGGGATGCCGTCCGCGTTCGCAGCGAAGACCGCGGACTTCTCGGGGATCACCGCAGCGGACCGGCTGTTCATCAGCGCGGTCATCCACCAGGCGAACATCGATGTGGACGAGGCCGGGACCACGGCCGCAGCCGCGACCGCGGCGGTGATGGCCGGCTCAGCGGCACCGACCGACACCGTGACGCTCACCGTGGACCGGCCGTTCCTCTTCGCCGTCCGCGACAACGTCACCGGTGCCGTGCTCTTCCTCGGGCGAATCACGAACCCGGCGGCGAAGCCGGCTGGCTGACGGCTCAGGCCGTCGCGTCCCGTCGTGCTCGTGGTCGCGGCAGGCGGCTCGCATGGGCGGTCATGCGGCGCTCGGCGTCGGTAGAGCGGGCCTGGAGACGCGCGAGGAGGTCGTCGAGGTCGTCGAGGTCGCCCGGCGCGGCGACCGTCATCGGCGACGGATGCCAGCGACGAGCATCACGCACACGCCGCTCACGAGCAGGAGCCGCGGGAGCGCGACGGCGGCGGACAGGATGGCCGGGTGGAGCATCGGCGCGATCTATGACGTGGCGCGGCCATCTGCGAGCCCCTCGCGTCAGTGTCCGTCGAGAGGTGCGGTGTCGTCGGGGCCGCTGGCGACGCCCGTCCGCTCCCACGGGCCGTACTGCGCCACGACGCCGTCCTCGTCCGCCACGAGCTCGGCCGCGAACGTGCCGCTCGCGTACCGGTAGGTGAACTCGTCCGGGCGCGAGTAGGTCTGGGCGGTCTTCTCGACCGTGAGGTCCGGGAAGCGCACCCAGACCGCCTGGATGGTCTTCGATCCACCGATGCCGAGGCGCAACCGGCGGAGCGGCAGGGTGTTGGTGGACGGGCTGCAGCCGAGGTCCACGTCGACGCAGCCCTTGAGCGTGGGCGCGGCGACCCCGTTCACCGTCCAGTTGCCCTTCGCGTCGCGCATGAGCGCGAGCTGGCGCTGGCCGAAGCCGCGGTAGTCGCGGACGTGGGCCGCCGTCGTGGCGCCGGCGCCATCGGCGAGAACGCGGTATTCGATGCGGACCGGGAGGCCGCCGTCGGCGCCGAGCACGGTGCCCACGAGCGAGATGCCCGCGTCCCGGATCGAGATCGTGCAGTGCTCGTCCGTGCGGACCTCGTCGGATCGGCGCCAGGAGACGCGTCGGGTGGGCATGGCGCGAGGGTGGGGTGCCGAGGCGGGTCTGTCAACCGCCGGTCGGACCCGATCGGTCGGGGCTGCCCAGGCCCGCGGCCCGGGCCTGGCGATGTGACGACCTCGAACGATGCGAACGTGGCCCCAGCGCTCGCCACCTCGGACGACCGGGTGTAGGATTCGCGCCCCGAGCAACCGGTTCGGCCCGTGGGGATGCGTGGTCTCGACAGGGTCTGGTTGCCTGAAGACGCGAGCCGAGGTGCCGTCAGGCCTCGTTAAACCGGCGGCAAACGAAGTAACTGCCAACAAGCAGCCTGCTCTCGCCCTCGCGGCCTAGGCCGTAAGGTGAGCGTGGAAGCGGTCTCCCCTCCGTGGGCCGTGGAAGCGTCACTTAGCGGAGGTGCAGCCCCGGTGAGGTCACGTAGCCGGGAGTCAAGCCCGATCTAGGGACACGGGAATGGACCGGACGGGAGCCTGCCGATGGGCGCTCGCCGGTTGACGAAAACCATCGGACACGCTCGTAGTGGATTCAGGCGAAGGGTTCTGGACGGGGAGTTCGACTCTCCCCCATCTCCACCACTTTCCTTGTGCTCGCGCCTCGGTCGAGGCTGGCCCGACGGTGCGACATTCGGCCTGCGTCCCGGACGCTGACGAACCTGCCCTCGTCCCGGTTCACTCCCGGACTCGCGACCTGCACGCCGGGCGCTTCGCCCATGCGGCGAGCCCATCCCTGGAGAGCGCCTAGACATCGCCACCGATAACGCCCGCGACCAGCGACGCCGCGAGCCACGCCTCATAGGCGTCGGCCGTCCAGCCCTGGACGGCGACGAGCTCCTCGTACACCGCGTAGAGCGTGAGCGCGTTCACGACGCCGATCGAGCGCTCGACGTCGATCCCGGCGCCAAGGTCCGCCTCGATGCCGCGCACGAAGGCCGCGATGCCGCCGTGCCGGCGGGCGTTGGCAGCGGCAATCCCCGCCCGCAGTGACGGGTCCACCCGGACGGCGTCCTGGTCGGCCCTGACGATGTCGCCGGCGAGCTCCCACCGGTTGCGGATCGAGTGCGCGAAGCGCGCGAGGCGGCGCTCGGGCGTTGGCTCGGACATTGCCGCGCGCCCCTCGTCATCGGCCTCGGGCAAGTTGACAACGAGCGCCCGGAGCTCGGCCAGGATCGCGGCCTTGGACCCGAAGACGGCATAGACGGTCTGCACGGCGACGCCGGCCTCCTCAGAGACCGCCCGCAGGGTCGTCGCGGCGTAGCCGTCCTCGAAGAACCTGTGGCGCGCGGCGTCGAGGATGCGGCGTCGGGTGACGGCCGCACGCTCCTCGCGCAGCGTCGGGCGCCGGGCCGGGGGTTCGTGATTGACAGGAGGCACGTAGATAGAGTATCTCTCTATCACAATAGAGTTGCACTCTAATGAAGGAGCGCCCCATGGCAGCCATCGACATCGCCGACCGCTTCCGCCGCATCGTGGAGGACGGGATGGGCCGGGGGGACGAGAGCGTCCTCGAGGCCTACATCGCGACAGATTGCATCGAGCACCAGCGCGGCAACCAGCCGGGCATTGACGGGGCGAAGGGGGTCGCCCGGGCGCTCCACCGCTGGATGTCCGACTTCTCGCTAACCGTCGAGGACATCGCGGTCGCCGGCGACGTGGTCTGGACCCGGAACCGCGCGAGGGGCGTCAACACCGGGAGCGTCATGGGTTTCGGGCCCACGGGCGGCCCGGTGGAGGTGGACGTCATCGATATTGGGCGTTTCGAGGACGGGAAGCTCGTGGAGCACTGGGGCATCGCCGACCAGATGGGACTCCTGCTCCAGCTCGGCTTCGACCCGCGCGCCGCGGCGGCCCGGGCCGGGACGCACTGAGATCGACGGGACCTCAACTGGTTTGGCCACGCGGGGCCGCGACTCGAGGAGAAGGTCACGGCCCCTCGGACCTCGCGTCCTTCGTGTCGACGCCGCACGAACATGGCCACAAGTTTCGGCGGAAGACTGAACGCGGATAACAGGAACGCTAGCCCTCGTCGAGCGCGAGCGCGCCATCGCGCACATGGTCCGCAACGTTGTCCGCCGAGATGATCCGCACGACGACCCCATCCTGCCCTGCCCGGGCGACCGGCCGGCGCCAACCGCAAGGCCGATCGTATCGGGCGCGGGGCTCGCGGGCGGGGTTTCCGGCGCCGGGCTGCGCTACCCGGCGGGCAGGCACCGACGCTGGCGCCTCGGGCCTACCGCTTGCGGCGCGCCTCGAGGATGACCACTGCAACGGCCACCACGAGGAACACCGTGCCGACCGTGGCCCAGAACTGGCTGCCGGTCATGAAGCTGCCCGGGATGTAGCCGAGGCCCTGGCCGAGCCACACCAGGCCCACAAGGCCGAGAACAGCGGCAATGACGAGTCGGGACGCGCGCATGGAGCACCTCGAAGCGGGCGGCCGGACCCAACCGCCGATCAATGAGCCAGTACGGCCGATCCGCGGCCGCGGATGGGGTTTCCGGTCGCCCGACTCGGCCCGACGCTACGCCGGGCGACGCGCCGCGTACATCACGGTGAGGTCGTGCTCGATCCGTGCGCTCATCACCAGCTGCTCGATGATCCCAGCCGCGGCGAGCACGCCCCAGATGAGGATCCACAGCCAGCCCTGCGTGTAGATGGCCGCGATCGGCCCGTTCGAGAGTTGATCGGGCTTGATGATCCCCGGCACCAGCGCGATGCCCGCGGTCATCCACCCGGCGCCGGCAAGCGCGGTGAAGGTGATCGCGACGATCCGCGGCGCGTTGATCGCAATCGCGCCGAACGCGACGACCGCGCCCACGACAAGCGAGATGAGGAACGTGATCGGTCCGCCCGCGTTGAGCCCGATGACCACAAGCAGCCAGTGCGCCGCCTCGTAGCCGAGCACGCCGGCGATCACGACGACCGCGCCCCACCAGTAGAACCACGACAGCAGGGCGAAGACGAGCCCGAGCACGATGCCCGCACCAATGCCGAGCACGCTCGCAAGGAATCCCTCGCCCGCCAGCACGGACACGGCATCCGCACCCGCGGCGAACCCGACGAACAGGGCCCAGATGGGCAGCAGCAGCATGAACCACCGATACCCGCCGAAGGTGAACGCGGCCCCGAGCACGAGCCCGATCAAGCCGATCAGGAATCCTTCAAACGACATCGAACGCGCCTCTCCCTCATGTGGTCGGCATACTGGCCGACCGATGGCTAGGAGAATACTGGCGAGCCGGGCCGACGAACAGTCGCAAAGGGGCTTGGGCCCCGCCGTCAGCCGCGCTCGGCGGCCCCGAGTGCCTCGCGGTACGCCGCGGCACCCCGCTGGGGCTCGCCCGCCTCCATGAGCAGGTCGCCGAAGTCCGTGAGCGACTCCCGGATCACCTGTGAGTTGTCAGCGCCGCGGGCCCGGCCGACAGCCTGCTCCATGAGCACGAGCGCCGGGCTGAAGTCCCGCGCGCGCGGGTCGGGCTCAGCCGCGACGATGAGCGCCCGCTCGATCTTCGCGAGCGTCCGCATCGTGCTCACCGCCGCCTTCGTGTTGTCGGTCGCGTCGGCCTCGGCCAGGGCGGCGTCCGCGAACCGGCGCGCTTCCTCGAGGTCGCCCCTCGCGAGCGCGACCTGGGCCTGCGTCTCGCGGACGTGCGCGAGCCAGCGGTGATCGCCGAGCGCCTCGAAGTGCCCGGCCGAGCTCGTCGCAAGGTCGCGCGCGCGATCCGTGTTGGACAGCGCGAGGAAGGAGAGCGCGAGGTCGTTCTCGAGCGCGCCGATCCCGTATTCGTACCCCGACGAGCGGAACAGCGCGAGGCTCGAGGTGCCGGCGCGCACCGCAGCCTCGATGTCGCCCGTCTCGCGGTAGGCGTTGGCGAGGTCGTAGAGGTAGGTGCCTCGACGGCGCGCGTCCATGGTGGTCGAGACGCCGCGCACCTCCTCGAGGTAGGCCAGCGAGACCGCCCAGTTGCCTTGCTTCGACGCGGCGCCCGCGAGCCCGATCAGGATCCGGGCCTCGAAGTCGGGTTCGACCAGGAGGCCATGGCGGACCTCCTCGAGCAGCGCACGCTGGATCGACCCCGACTCCTCCACGTTGCCGCACATGTAGTGGCCGACGGCCAGCCAGTAGCGCGCGATCGCGGCCTCCGGCCGGCGCCCGGCAGCGTCGAGCAGGCGCACGGCGTCCGCCCCCGCCGAGATGGCGTCCGACCCGCGGCCAACCCCGGCGTACGCCTCGGCCAGCCCGCAGAGCAGCTCGCCACGGGTGCGATCGGGCGGGTCGAGCTCGAGCAGGGTCTGGTACGCGACGATCGCCTCGTCAAAGCGGAACGAGGCCAGCGCGAGGTCCGCGGCCAGGCGCGGCCACAGCCCCTGGTCATCGTCGAGGAAGTGGGTCGCGGCCATGCCCAGTCGTCCAGAGAAGTAGGTCAGCGCCGCCATCGACGGCTTCGCGATGCCCTTCTCGAGCGCGCTCACGTACGCCTTCGTGTACCTGTCGCCCGCCAGCTGGGCCTGCGTCAGGTGTGCGGCGAGGCGTGCCGCGCGGAGACGCCCGCCAATCCGCTCGGCAAGCTCGTGCTGGTCAACGACGACCCGTCGCCGGGTGCGGGTCATGGTTCCCTCAGTCGAGTCCATGGCTCGAATTGTACGCGCGAGTCAAGGGTGGTTTGACGACGCCGACCCGCCCGGTCGGCTGGGCGCCCCAGCCGATCGCCAAGTCGACCGAACATGCGCCGATTCTCGTTGGGCGATCGATAAATACTTGACTTGGCACGCCCGACCACCTAGGATCGGCTCACCGCTGCGCAAGAGCGGAGGACAGGGGGGGTGCCTCACGGGTCCGGAAGGGAAACCGTCCGGTGCTTCAGCTCCTCTTCTCACGGCGCGCGGTTGTCGTTTCATGGCTCTTCGGTGCGGCGCTCGCGATCACGTCCGCAGCGCTTGCCTTCGCTGACGGAGGCGGCGCGATCGCGCCGCACTGACCGAGCCCTACCATCAACTCCAGCTGGCACAGGGAAGCGCCTGGCCCACGCTGCGGGTGCTTCTCGACGCGCGCATCACGGATGCTGTGGACGCCCGAGGGGCTCGGGACGGCTCAGCGTCAACCGCTCCAGAACGACAACGAGGGCCCGGTCGCCCGGGCCCTCGCGTTCCTCCGCAGGATCAGAGCTGCTTGTAGTGCGGTCCCTCGCCGCCTTCGGGCGGCACCCAGTCGATGTTCAGGGTGGGGCACTTGACCGTGCAGGTCATGCAGTGCAGGCAGTTCGAGGGCGACAGCACGATCTTGGCGCCGTCCCAGCGGTACACCTGACCCGGGCAGAAGTGCGTGCAGGCGTTCGCATAGTCCGCCTCGCACGACGCGCACTGCGCCGGGTCCTTGATGGTGATGTGCGAGGGCTCGTCCTCGCGGTGGATCGTGCCCGTGAGGGCAACGAACGTGGCCCCGTCCATGCGGCCCGGATCCGGCCGATTCAGGCGCGCGCCCTTCTTGGTGGCGGCCCCGTCGCGGTGGTTGCCCAGCTGCTTGGGAATGGCCGCGGACACCAGCGAGAGCGGCATGCCCACGAGGAGCCCGCCCTTGTTGAACACCTGGCGGTAGTTGCGGGCGTGGCGCAGGTCGCCCAGGACGCCGGCCGCCTCGAGTTTCTCGCGGTAGGCGTCGAGCGGGCCGACCGCGCCGTTCTCGCCCAGCGCAGCCACGGCCGTCTCGGCCGCGGCCATGCCGGACCGGATGGCGTAGTGGATGCCCTTGATCTTCTCCATGTTCACGAAGCCCGCGCCGTCGCCGACGATCATCCCGCCGGGCGCCGACAGCGTCCCGATTGACGAGAAGCCAGCCTCGGGGATGGTCTTGGCGCCCGTTGCCACCGTGAGGCCGCCCTTGAGCAGCCGGGTGATGTACGGATGGGCGCGGAAGGTCTCGAACTCGCGCTGGGGGTTCAGGTCGCCGTACTTCCAGTCGAGCCCGAGGATCAGGCCGACGGCCACGGTCTTCTCGCCCAGCGAGTAGAGGAAGCCCCCGCCGAAGACGCTCAGCGGGTTCGGGTAGCCGATCGTGTGCATCACGCGGTTGTTCCCGAAGGGGCTCGCCTCGGGGAACTGGACGATCGCCTTCATGCCCAGGGCGAGGGCCGGCGGGTTGGCGCCGGTGCCGAACTGCCCCGTGAACTGGCGCGCGAGCACGCCGTTCACGCCGTCGCCCAGGATCGTGACCGCAGCGCGGATCTCCTCGGCGGCGATGTGGTTGCCCTTGGGCGTGCCGTCGGCGCGGAGGCCGACCTCGGCCAGCCGCACGCCCTTGACCACACCGTCCTCGATGATCAGGGTGCGGGCGGTGTAGCCGTGGTAGAGCTCGACGCCTAGCTTGTCCGCCTGCTCGGCGAGGAACTGGGTCATGCGAGAGGCGGAGATGATGAGGTCGCCGGTGTGGTGCATCCGCCCCGGGACGACCATCTCGGGGATCTTGTTCGCGCCAGTGCGGCGCAAGAACATCAGGTCCTCGCGCTCGACAGGCACCATGGTGTCCGTGAACGAGTGGCGCACCTCGCGCCAGCCGGGGAGGAGGTCGTCCAGGACGGCGGGCTCGAACGCGGCGCCGGAGAGGATGTGGTTGCCGGGCGCGGGCGCCTTGTCGATGACCGCGACCGTGATCTCGCGGCCGGCGTCCTTGGCGACCTGCTTGGCGCGGATGGCGGCCCCGAGGCCGGCCGGGCCGGCGCCGACGATCAGGATGTCGATGCCGTCCATCTACTTGGCCTCCTGCGCCGCGCGGGTGAGCTGCGGGACGACCGACTCGAGATCGCCGACGATGCCGAAGTCCGCGTAGTTGAAGATCCGCGCCCGCGGGTCCTTGTTGATCGCGATGACCGTGTCCGACATCTGCATCCCGGACACATGCTGCACGGCGCCGGAGATGCCGATCGCCACGTACAGCTTGGGCGCCACGGTCTGGCCGGTCTGCCCGACCTGATAGTCATGGGAGCGGAAGCCGTCCTCGACCGCGTGGCGGCTCGCGGCCACCTTGGCGCCGTCGCCGAGCAGGTCGCCGAGGCTCTCGGCGAGGGGCTGGAGCAGGCGGTCGAAGTCAGTCCGGGTCCGGATGCCGTGGCCGCCCGAGACGATGATCTTCGCGTCGCGGATGTTCACCTTGGACACGAACGACTCGACGGGCGTCACCTCGGCGCCGACGAGATCGGCCGGCAGGTCGGGTTTGATCCGGACGACCTGCCCCGGGTGCGACTCGTCGCGCGGCGGGATCTTGAACACGCCCGGGCGGACCGTCGCCATCTGGGTGGGCGAGTCCTTGGTCATGATCGTGGCCATGATGTTGCCGCCGAGCGCCGGCCGGGTCTGCTTGAGGATGCCGACCAGGGCGTTGCCGCCCTTGGTGTGGTCGCCGATCTCCAGCTTCGTGCAGTCAGCGGTCAGGCCCGAGTCGCACGCATAGGCGATGCGCGGGGCCAGCTCGCGGCCCATCGGCGTGGCGCCGAAGAGCATGACCTGCGGGTGGTGCTCGCGGACGAGCGCCGCGACCGCGGTCTTGAACGGGATCGGGGAGAACGTCCCGAGCATCGGGTGCTCGATGGCGTACACGACGTCCGCGCCGTGGGCGATGAGCTCGGCCGGCAGGTCGCCCGCGTCGTCGGTCGCGAGGACCACGCCGACCTTCTCGCCGAGGAACTGGGCGAGCTCGCGGGTCTTGCCCAGGAGCTCGAGGCTCACGGACTTGATCGAGTCGCCCTCGCGCTCGGCGAGGATCCAGAACTCACCCTTGTAGGTGGGCGTCTTGCCGTCGAGGCTGTATGCGCCCTCCTCGTGGGCGGCCGGGCCGCCGGTCGCGAGGCGGTACTTCGCCTGGACCTTCTTCATCAGTTCGGACGCGTCGGTGACCATCACGCATTCCTTCGCCCGGTCCTCGGACGGGGAGAAGATCCGGTAGACGGTCGTGCGCGAGCCTTTGAGCCCAACGCGATCGGGCTTCGCCTCAACGTCGGCCGCGCTCCACGTGTGGATCGTGGCGCTGCGAGCGGCCCGGGCGGCGTGGAAGCCGGAGTACAGCGTGTCCGTGCAGGCGGTGACCGTCACGACCACCGGGAAGCGCGTCGGCTCGACGTCCTCGGTGCCGGCCGCGCCGATCCGGCGAATGACCAGCCTCGGATCCGTGTGCACGTCCTGGGCATACGCGATCTGGTCGATGTCGAGGTCTTCCGCGAGCTGCGGGGGCACCTGGGCCGTGTCGCCGTCCACCGACTGCATGCCGGTCACGATCATGTAGTCCCGGCTGCCGGCGAAGAGCTCCCGCTCGATGCGCCGGATCCCCTGGGCGAGCGTGTACGCGGTCGAGACGGTGTCGGCGCCGCCGAGCGAGCGGTCCGTGAGCAGCACGGCCTCCCCCGGCGCCCGGGAGATGCACTCGATCAGCATGTCGCGCGCCTGAGGCGGGCCCATCGTGAGGTAGACGGTGCGCGCGTCGGGATCGCCCGCGGTGATCCGCTTGGCGAACGTGAGGGCGTGGAGGTCGAGCGGGTTCAGGACGCTGTCGAGGAGGCCGCGGCGCAGGGTGCCCTTCTCGCGATCCCAGGCGTCCTCCGGGATGTTGCTGACGTCCGGGACCTGCTTGACAAGGACGATGCAGTGCATGGCACCTACCGGAGCGGGCCGCGCGCAGGCGGCGATGACGAACTTGGCTGCGCCGAGGGGGACGCGTGGCCCGGCCGCTTTCACGACCCGGACTGCGTGACCGTACCAACCGGGGCCGCTCGGGGTCCCACGCCCTCCGTCCCATGCTTGGGGGCGATCAGGCCCCCGCACGACCGGCCATGTGGTCCGCGCAGCCCGGCCAGAACGACCGACGTCGTCCAGGAACGCGAGAACCTGAGCGTAAACGATTGCAACCCGGCGGACGAGTGCGCTTCGGCTTGTCTCGACCGCCAACATCGCCCGAAGGCCTGCTGAATCGCCCTGGCAACAAGGCGCGTACGCTACGAGGGCGTTCGGACACTTGGGAGGAACCCAGCCATGGCGGAAGCCATCCAGTCCAATCCGCTCTCGTCGGAGGAGCTTCGGCTGATCGACGCCTGGTGGCGCGCGGCCAACTACCTCTCGGTCGGCCAGATCTACCTGCTCGACAACCCGCTGCTGCACGGGCCCCTGCTGCCCGAGCAGGTCAAGCCGCGGCTGCTCGGCCACTGGGGCACGACGCCCGGCCTCAACATGATCTACGCCCACATGAACCGGGTGATCCGGGCGTGGGACCTCAATGCGATCTACGTCATCGGCCCCGGGCACGGCGGCCCCGGCATCGTCGCCAACGCCTACCTCGAGGGGACGTACTCCGAGGTCTACCCGTCCATCACACGCGATGAGGAGGGGCTGCGCAAGCTGTTCCGTCAGTTCTCGTTCCCGGGCGGGATCCCGAGCCACGTGGCGCCCGAGACGCCGGGCTCCATCCACGAGGGTGGCGAGCTCGGCTACGCACTCTCGCACGCCTATGGCGCCGCGTTCGACAACCCCGACCTGCTCGTCTGCGCGGTGGTCGGCGATGGCGAGGCCGAGACCGGGCCGCTGGCCACGAGCTGGCACTCCAACAAGTTCCTCGACCCCGCCCGTGACGGGGCGGTCCTGCCGATCCTGCACCTCAACGGGTACAAGATCGCCAACCCCACCGTCCTCGCCCGCATCCCCAAGGAAGAGCTGACCGCCCTGATGGAGGGCTACGGCCACACGCCGTACTTCGTGGAGGGCGACGACCCGGCGGAGGTTCACCAGCTGCTCGCCGCCACGATGGACGCGGTGATCGCGGAGATCAACCGCATCCAGAAGGCCGCGCGCGAGGACGGGATCACCGAGCGCCCGCGCTGGCCGATGATCGTGCTCCGGACGCCCAAGGGCTGGACTGGGCCCAAGGAGATCGACGGCAAGCCCGTCGAGGGCAACTGGCGCTCCCACCAGGTGCCCTTCGGCGAGGTGCGGACCAACGAGCAGCATCGCGGCTGGCTCGAGGCGTGGATGCGCTCGTACAAGCCCGAGGAGCTGTTTGACGACCACGGGAGCCTCCTGCCCGAGATCGCGGCGCTCGCCCCCAAGTCCTACCGGCGCATGAGCGCGAACCCGATCGCCAACGGCGGCGAGCTGTTGCGCGACCTCGTGCTGCCCGACTTCCGCGCCTACGCCGTGGACGTCCCGGCACCGGGCGCCAGCACCGCTGAGGCGACACGCGTGCTCGGCACGTTCCTGCGCGACGTGATGGCCGCGAACATGGAGACCTTCCGGGTGTTCGGCCCGGACGAGACGGCGTCCAACCGCCTCGGCGCCGTGCTCGAGGTCACCGACCGGGCCTGGATGGCCGAGACGCTCCCCACCGACGACCACCTCGCGCCCGACGGCCGCGTCATGGAGGTCCTCTCCGAGCACCAGTGCCAGGGCTGGCTCGAGGGCTACCTGCTCACGGGCCGCCACGGCGTGTTCAACTGCTACGAAGCGTTCATCCACATCATCGACTCGATGTTCAACCAGCACGCCAAGTGGCTCAAGGTGACGCGCGACATCCCGTGGCGCCGGCCGATCGCCTCGCTCAACTACGTGCTGAGCTCGCTCGTCTGGCGGCAGGACCACAACGGGTTCTCGCACCAGGACCCGGGCTTCATCGACCACGTGGTCAACAAGAAGTCAGACGTCATTCGCGTCTACCTTCCGCCCGACGCCAACACGCTCCTCTCGGTCGGCGACCACTGCCTGCGCAGCCGGAACTACGTCAACGTGATCGTCGCCGGCAAGCAAGTGGCGCCCAACTGGCTGACGATGGACCAGGCCATCCTCCACTGCACCCGGGGCATCGGCATCTGGGACTGGGCGTCCAACGACCAGGGCGGCGAGCCCGACGTGGTGCTCGCGTCTGCGGGCGACGTCCCCACGCTCGAGGCGCTGGCCGCGGTGGACCTGCTCCGCCAGCACCTGCCCGCGCTGAAGGTGCGCTTCGTCAACGTCGTGGACCTCATGCGGCTCCAGGACGAGAAGGAGCACCCGCATGGCCTGTCCACGGCCGAGTTCGACGCGCTGTTCACCACGAGCAAGCCCGTCGTGTTCGCCTACCACGGCTACCCGTGGCTGATCCACCGCCTGACGTACCGCCGCACGAACCACGCGAACATCCACGTGCGCGGTTACAAGGAGGAGGGGACCACCACCACGCCGTTCGACATGGTCATGCTCAACGACCTCGACCGGTTCCACCTCGTGATCGACGTGATCGACCGCGTGCCGGGCCTCGGCCCCAAGGCGGCGCACGTCCGGCAGCTGATGCAGGACGCGCGCCTGCGGGCGCGGGCGTACACCCGGCTCGAGGGCGAGGACGCGCCCGAGATCTCGGGCTGGACGTGGCCGGCCACGTGGGGATGACCCCCGAGCGGATCCTGGTCGTCAACGCGGGCTCCTCGAGCCTCAAGCTCCGGGTGCTCGACGCGACGGACACGGTGGTGGCAGGCGCCGACCTGCCACCGCCCCGCGGGCCGGAGGACCGACCTGCGGTCGCTGCGGCCGTGACCGGGCTCGGCAGTCTGGATGCGGTGGGCCACCGCATCGTGCACGGCGGCACCGCGTTCCTCGGCCCGGTCCGGCTCGACGAGCGGGTCATCGCACGGATCGCGTCGCTGACAAGCCTCGCCCCGCTCCACCAGCCCAAGGCGCTCGACGCGCTCGAGGCCGTGACCGCCGCCGTCCCCGACCTGCCCGCGGTCGCGAGCTTCGACACGGCGTTCCACGCGGGGATGCCCGAGGCTGCGGCGACCTATGCCCTGCCCGCGCCCTGGCGCCAGCGCTGGGACCTGCGCCGCTATGGGTTCCACGGGCTCTCCCACGCCTACGCGACGAGGCGCGCCGGCGACCTGCTCGGCGTGCCGGTGACCGACCTGCGCCTCGTCACCTGCCATCTCGGGGCGGGCGCGTCGCTCGCCGCCGTGGCGGCCGGGCGCTCGGTGGACACCACAATGGGCTTCACGCCGCTCGAGGGCCTGGTCATGGCCACCCGCTCGGGCTCGGTGGACCCCGGCCTCGTGCTCTGGCTCGCGGACCACGTCGGCATGCCGCCCGCCGAGCTCGCTGCCACGCTCGAGCACCGCTCGGGGCTCCTGGGCCTCGCCGGCACCGCGGACATGCGCGAGATCCTCGCCCGGGCGGATGCCGGGGACGCACGGGCGCGGCTCGCGCTCGAGGTCTACCTGCACCGGCTGCGCCGCGAGATCGCCGCCATGACCGCGTCCCTCGGCGGGCTCGACGCCATCGTCTTCACGGGCGGCGTGGGCGAGCGGTCCGCGCCGGTCCGGGCGATGGCCGCCGACGGTCTCGGCTACCTCGGCATCCGCATCGACCCGTCGCGCAACGCCGACGCCGCGGCGGGGGACCGCGAGATCGGCGAGGCTGGCGCGCCGGTACGGGCGCTCGTGGTGGAGTCGCGCGAGGACGTGCAGATCGCCGCTGACGTGCGGAGCGTGCTCGAGAGCGCCACGGCTTGATCGTCGGCCCGCGCGCGGCCGGTCAACCCGTGGCGGTCAGCAGCGGGGAGCTACGCCGCTGTCGGCCTCGCCTCGACCCCGTGATCGTGGTCCGCGTCAGGATGCTCGTCGCCGAGCGAGAGGTACAGCTCCTCCTCCTGGGCCATGTGCAACCGCAAGATGGCGTCGAGGCCATAGAGCAGCCGGCGCAGGTCGGTCAGGTCCTCGGGACCCGGGCCGGTCTCGGGCAGCTCTCGCACCAGCCGGTCGACGAACCTGATGAGGTGGAAGATCTCGGTGTGCGTGCGGTGGAGCCCAGCCGTCACGTCGTCGTTGCCCAAGGCGTTGGCGACCATCGGGAAGATCTCGCGGTCCTCCGCACGCTCGTGCGGGACGAGGTCGTCCACCAGGAACGCGCGCATCGCCTCGAGCTCGACCATGGCCTGGGCCGGGGGCATCTCGCCGAGGCCGTCGGCCAGCGGGCGGATCCCGCCGATCGTGGGGCCGAGGTCGCGGTGCTCGTGGCGGAGGCGTCCGCCGAGCTCGGTCCAGCCGGGGATCTTGACCGACTTCTCCATCCCGCCGGTCAGTGCCCTGAGCGCGTTGAGGATGACGATCACGTCGATCGCCTCCTGGAGCATCGCGCCGAACACTGGGGGCAGCACGCCCGTCGTCGCCACGAGCATCGCGGCGATGGACAGGCTCATGCCCACGACCACGCTCTGCAGCGCGATCGACCGGGCGCGCCGCGAGATCATCAGCGCCTCGGGCACCCGGTCAAGCCGGTCCACGGTGATCACCACGTCGGCCGCCTCGGAGCTCGCGGTCGCGCCGCGGGCGCCCATCGCCACGCCCACATCAGCGGCGGCGAGCGCGGGCGCGTCGTTGAGCCCGTCGCCGACCATCACGAGGATCCCGCCCGCCTCGACCTTCTCATCGGTGACCGCGTCGACCTTGTCGGCCGGGGTGCGCTCGGCGAGCACAGCGTCCACGCCGATCGCGGCGCCCACCATGTCGGCCACCCCGTAGTGGTCGCCGGTCACCATGACCGTGCGGCGCACGCCGGCCCGGCGGAGCGAGCGGATGACGCGCGGCGTCTCGGGACGGATGGGGTCGTCGAGGAGGAGCGTGCCCAGGATCGCGCCGTTGGCCGCGACGTAGACGCCAGTTGCGCCCTCGAGGTTGACGCGGCGCCGGGCCTCGCGCGCCCAGAGCGGCAGCTCGCCACCGCCGGACGCGAACTCGGCGGTGCCCACCCTGACCTCGCGACCGTCCACGAAGCCGCGGACGCCCGCCCCGGCGATCTCCTCGACCGCGGCCGGCAGCACGACCTCGACACCCCGGGCTCGGGCGCCGACAACGATCGATGACGCGAGGACATGCGGTGAGACCTGCTCGAGCGATGCGGCCAGCCGCAGGACCTCGTCGGCCGATCCGCCGGGCGCGGTGATCACGTCGGCGAGGCGAGGCCGGCCTGCGGTGAGCGTGCCCGTCTTGTCGAACAGCATGACGCGCGCCCTCGCGAGCGCCTCGAGCGCGCCGCCGCCCTTGACGATGATCCCGCGCTTCGCCGCGCGGCTGATGCCGGCGACGATCGCGATCGGCGCGGCGAGGAGCAGCGGGCACGGCGTGGCGACGACGAGCACCGCGAGCGCACGCTCGGGCTGCCCCGAGACGATCCAGGCGAACCCGGCGATCGCGAGCGTCAGCGGCACGAAGAGCAGGGCGAAACGGTCCGCGATCCGGACGAACGGCGCCTTCGACGACTGCGCCTCCTCGACCAGGCGGACGATGCCTGCGTAGGTGCTGTGCTCGGAGGTCGCGGTGGCGACCAGCGTGAACGGGGCGCCCGCGTTCACGGTGCCCGACGACACCGCGTCGCCGGGACCGCGGGTGGCGAGGGGCGCCTCGCCGGTCAGCGCCGACTCGTCGAGGACCGCGGGCTCGCCAACGACCGTGCCGTCGACCGGGATCACCTCGCCGGGCTTGACGAGGAGCCGGTCGCCCACCACCACGTCGGCCACTGGGCGATCAACGATGGCGCCCGCCTCCTGGCGGTGGACGAGGCGCGGGGCCCGCGAGACGAGCGAGGTGAGCTCGCGATGCGCGCGGCCCTCGGCGTAGCGTTCGAGCGCGTCGCCGGTGGCGAGCATGACCGCGATCACTACGGCGGTCAGGGGCTCGTTGAACAGCAGCGCGCCCACGATCGCGAGGATGGCGATGACGTCCACACCCGCCTCGCCTCTGATCAGGTCGGCAAGGATCGAGCCTGCGAGCCAGATCGCGACGATCACGCTCGGGATCGTCCAGAGGACCGCGCCGAGGTCATCGTGCCCGGCGACCCACAGCCCGATGCCCAGCACTAGGCCTCCCACGCTCAGCGGGAGGAGGACGATCTCGGCCAGCCTGCCGAGCGTGGAGAAGATCCGGCTCATCACCCGAATCTAGCCCCGATGCACGGGCGCGCGCGGCCCCCGAATGGCCCCCGCGCGGGGCCACCTGGTCCTATTCGGCGGCCAGCAGATCGTCGGCCCACTCACCCACGCCCGTCCAGACCCGGTCAACGCCCGCCACGCGGAAGGTCGCCTCGGTCGTGGTGGCGCCCACGGCCGCGAATGCGGCGCCAGCACCCCGCGCCATCTCGAGGTCCACGGTGGTGTCGCCGACGTAGACGGTGTCCCCGGCGGCCAGGCCGAGCTCGTCGAGCGCACGAAGGAGGGCCTCGGGGTGCGGCTTGCCGTAGGTGACGTCGTCCGCGTACCAGGCCGTCTCGAACAGGTCCTCCAAGTTGAGCCGCGCGAGGTTGGGCTCCACGACGCCGCGCGTGGACGCGGTCACGAGCCCGAGCCGGACCCCATTGCGCTGGAGCCGCCGAAGCCCGCTGCGCGCCCAGGGCAGTGCCCTCGGCCGCATGCGGCCCATCTCCTCGGCCCAGCGGCTCGACGTCCGGTCCCAGAGGCGCTCGGGGATGCCCAGCTCGCGGTAGCTGCGGCGCCAGTCCGGCGTGTAGCGCTCACGGAACCAGGCGCGGCTCATCGTGATGCCGAGCTCGCCGAGCACGATCACGTTGGCGCGGTAGATCAGCGGCAGCGTGTCCACGATCGTGCCGTCCCAGTCGAAGATCGCGGCCGCGGGGAGACCGGCCCGAACGCCTCCCGGCTCCGCCGGCACGCTCACGCGCCCGCCGCCAGGCCCAGCACCACCGCGCCCACCCCGAACGTGCCGATCATGAGCGACGCCACGATGTTGAGCCCCCGCACGACGACCGGTGTCATTCGCGCCCGCAGCCACGCCACCGCGGAGGTGAGCAGCAGCCACCACACCATGGAGCCGGTCAGGACGCCAAGCGTGATCAGCGCCGCGCCGGCCGCGCCGCTCGAACCGGCGCCGAGGCTCGCGAACAGCGCGGTGAACGAGAGGATCGTTGCCGGGTTGGTCAGGGTCAGCCCGACCATCGTGCCGTAGGCGGTCAGCGCCGTGACCGGGCGCTTCGCCTCGGGGTCATCGGCGGCCTGGGCCGGACCGGCGATGAGGGCTGCCCGGAGCCCGCGGACTGCCATCACGATCAGGACGGCACCGCCCGCGATGCCGAGGATGCGGTCGAGGCCCACGAGCACACCCGTGACCGCCGAGAGGCCGAATGCGGCGATCGCGGCATAGCTCGCGTCAGCCGAGGCGACGCCGAGACCCGAGATGAACCCATGCGCCCAGCCGTGCTCGATCGTGCGGCGGATGACCAGCAGGCCGACCGGCCCGAGCGCGAACGCGACCGCGAAGCCGATGACGAGGCCGCGCAGGTACAGCGAGGGATCCATGCTGCAACGCGGGGCGGCCTACAAGGCTGCCTTGGTTCCCACCACGAGGACGCCGTTGACCGCCGGGTAGTTCGAGTAGTACCGCTTCGTCCAGTGGAGCTTGCCGTGGTCGAAGATGTTCACGGTGACCCACACCTTGGCGCCGTTCACCGCGGCGTTGTTGCGGTACGAATACCCCACGGGCTTGGTCGGATCCTTCACGATCGTGTCGACCGCCCGCGCGCCTGGCTGGATGACAGTGTTCGTGATGGTGGTCTTGCGGCCGTTCGGCACGCTCCAGATCTTGAAGGTCAGCCAGCGCCTGGACCCGGCGTACGTGATGATCCGCTGGATCAGGATGGGGTACGCGGTGTCGTTCTTGAAGCTCATGGTCTGCTTGGTGTTGCCCACGATCCACACGGTGGCGTCCAGACCCGCGGGGTAGCGGTCGATGAACTCGTTGTGGTTCTGACGGGCGAGCGGGATCATGCCGGCGTGGATCGCCGCGTTGAACAGCGTGGTGGACGTGGTGCAGATCCCGCCGCCAAACGCCCCAGTGACGGTGATCTTGCCGCCCTCGATGGCGTTGCCCGGGCCGACACCCGGCACATTGTGGAGGTCCCCGACCACCTTCCAGAAGTCGAACGTGCCGCCCGCCGGGATGACCGTGCCGTTGATCACGTTCGCCGGCCCCTCGATGTTCCCGCCGTAGTGGTTGTTGATGATCACCCAGTAGTAGATGCTGTACTTGCTGATGGGGACCATCTTCGCGGCGACAGCCGCGAGGTCAGTGCCGAGCTTGGGGGGGATGACCTTGACGACCGCAGTCACCGGCTGAACAGCGGTGCCGGACTGGCGTGCCGTCAGCTGGGTCGCGATCAGGGCCGAGGTCGCGGCTACGTCGAGCGATCGGCCCTCGCGGTACTTCCCGCTTGCCACGACATGCTTGCCGACGAGCTTGAGGCTCCCCTCGACCGCGGCCTGGTTGACCTGCTTCGCGAGGCCCTGGACCAGCGGTGTGATCCCTGCCTGATTGACCGCGAGCGTAAAGCTGCCGTCCGGGGCCTGCGCGAAGGAGATCAGCGGTCGGATCTGCGTGCTGGCAATGGTCCAGTGGTCCTTGCCGTGTGTGATGACGAGGTCGGCAGCAATCCGGTCTGCGGCGGCCTTGGCCGCGTCGGCGGCGGCGGTCTGCACGGCTGGCGACACGGCGGCGACGGGGATGTCGAGCCCGAACTCGGCAGGCGAGTCGAGCGCGGCGAGCTTCTGGTCGAGCTCGGCCAGAAGCGCTGGCTTGTTCACCGAGCGCCCGTCCTTGGCCGCCGCGACGGTGTAGCCGCTGGCCGGGTCGGCGGTGACGGCCGCGTCCGTGGCAGGCTGGTCGACGGTCGCGGCGAGCGCGTCCACGGCAGCGGTGAGCTTGGCGCGGTCGTACGTCACAGCCGAGGCGACGGTGACGCCGTGGATGGCTGCCTGCGGCGCTCCGATCAGGTTGGCGAGCGGTTCCCCACCACGGCCCGCGGCGAGCGCGGCATCGAGGATCGCGGCGGTGTCCGGACCGCGCGAGACGTCGGCGTAGGCAATCGTGACGGGGCCGTCGGGACCGGTGAGCGTGATCTTGCCGGCACCGAGCGAGGCGTACGCCTTGGCGATCACGGCCTGCGCCTGGTCGCGGGTGAGCCCGGACAGGTCGGTCGTGCCCACGTGGACGCCCGGCAGGACTCGGCCGTCGTACTGCTGACCCCAGGCGTAGAGCGCCCCAGCTCCCACGCCCACGACGAGCGCGACGCCGAAGAGGAACGCGAAAGAGAACCGGAGGGCGAGCGAGCGGCCTCGTCGCGGCGCATCGGGCTCGGCGGCGGACTCGACGACCGCGGCGGGCAGAGTGGCCTCAGGCTCGGGCTCGGGCTCGGCTGCAGCTTCGGATGCTGTCGTCTCGGGCTCCGACTCGGCCGGGGCCGCCCCGCCATCGGCTGCGGGGGCTTGGGGCTCCGACTCGGCAGCGGTCGCGATCGAGACTTCGGTGACCGCGAGCGCCGGCTCGGTTGCGGCATCGCCGGCTGTCGGGTCGGCTCTCTCCGCTGCCGGCACAGGCTCCGAACCGACCACGGACACCACCGGCAGAGGCTCGACCCGGGCCACCGGCACGGCATCCCTCACCGGGCGCCGCCCGAGCATGACCAGCGCGGCAAGCTCGGGGTCGCCGTCGACGCGTGCCTTCGAGCCGCCCCGAACCAGCGAGGCGAGGTCCGGGTCTCCGGCGTCGGCGGCGGCCCCCTCGGCCGCGGAGTTGGGCAGGTCGGTCATTTGGAGCTCATGCGAGGGTCACCGAAGCCGGGCGCAGTCCCGGCAGCCGCGACATCTTCGCGCGTACGCGTGAATCTGTCATGCGACAGCCGTCTTGCCCGGCCCCGGCTCTGACGCGCGAGATGCCTCAGACGTTGCGCGGGAGGATGACGACCCGCCGATTCGGCTCCTCGCCGATCGACTGGGTAGCGACGCCCGCGTTGTCGCGGAGCGCGATGTGGATCCACCGGCGCTCAAGCGCCGGCATCGGCTCCAACTGGAGCATCTTGCCCGTCTCGGCGACGCGGTCCCCGGCGCGGGTGGCGAGGTCGACCAGCTGGCGCTCGCGGCGCCCGCGGTAATCCTCGACGTCCACGAGCACGCGGGTCCACTGGCCCGTGTGGCGGGAGAGCATCAGGTTGACGAGGTGCTGGAGCGCGGAGAGGCGCTCGCCCTTGCGCCCGATCAGCGAGCCCAGGGCCTCGCGGTCGTCGCCGGTGCCGACCACGTTGAGCCGACTCGTCTCGCCCTCGCGGATCTCGACGCTGACGGCCTCGAACCCGAGGTGGCCCATCAGGGTCTCGAGGATCTCCTTGCCCGCGGCGAGCGCCTCGGGCGACGCCTCGGCTGCCTCGAGCTCGGCGCGCTCCATGGCGAGCGAGCCGCGTGCGCTCGTCACCGCCGCGACCTCGGCCGCGGAGAGCTCGGAGCTGCCTCGGCCGGTCGGGGCGGGGCGATCGTGGCCACGGCGGTCGTCGCGGCGCGGGCCGCGGTCATCCCGGCGGGGGGCCCGGTCGCGGTCGGAAGAGCTCGGGCGCGGGCCTCGGTCGCCTGCGGGGGCGGCGGGGGCGGCGGGCTGATCGCTGACCGGCCGGTCGTCTGCGGGGGCGGCGGGCCGGTCGCTAACGGGCCGGTCGTCGCGGCGGGGAGCGTCGTCATGGCGCGGGGCGTCGTCACGGCGGGGGCCGCGGTCGTCGCGGCGGGGGCCGCGGTCACGATCCCGGTCGCCGTAGCTCGGGCGGTCCTCGCGGGGACGGGGCGCGGGCAGCGGGGCAGACTCGGCCGCCTCGCGCTTGGGCGCGGAACCGCCGAGGGCGCTGCGAGGCGCGGCCACGATGCGGGCGGGCTCAGCGCCCATGCCCAGCACGCCGCGGCTCCCGGGGGTCAGGATCTCGAAGTCGAGGTCGCCGAGGCCCACCCCGAACTGGTCGCAGGCGGACTTGATCGCCTCCTCGACCGACTTGCCGGTGAACTCCTGATACTCGCTCATGTCAGCGTCGTCTCCCTCGTCGACCGCTCTTGGCGCGGTTGTTCGGGTTGGGCCGGATCGTCGTGCGGGCGGACAGTTCCCGATCGACGGCCTTGGAGCGCTCCGCCGCGCTCATGGGATCACCTGGTTTGGTGGGCTTGGGCTGGGGCAGGGTCACGTGGTAGCGCGGTCGGTAGTCCGCTGCCCACTTCGGGTTCCAGCCGAAGAGCGGGAACACGCCGCCGAAGCCGAGCACGAGGAACTGCTGCCCGATCGCCATCACGGAGCTCGCGATCCAGTACAGCATCAGGCCAGCCGGCACGATGCCGCCGTACAGGATCGAGATGAACGGCAGGAAGTAGGCCATCTGGCGCTGCGTCTTGACGCCGGCGTCGTCCGCGGTGCGCGGGTCGAGCGGGGGCAGCATCTGGCGCGACGAGACGAGCTGCACCAGCGACGAGACGACCGCCAGAATGCTCAGGCCGAAGCCGGCGATGTACAGGCCCGTGGTGTACGGCTCCGGGATGCCCCAGTTGATACCGAACACGGTGGACGATGCCGCGAGGCAAGCATTCTGCACGTAGCCATGGACGGGGTCGAAGATCGGTCCAGTCGTGGCACCAGGCTGGCAGGTGATGCCGAAGATCTGACCGAAGTCGATGGGCCCGACCCGCAGCATCGCGGTGATGTCGTAGTTGGTGAGGCCCTGGCTGAACACCGAGTACATCGGGATGAGCAGGCCCATGGTTACCAGCATGGGGAGGCAGCCGCCGGCGGGGTTGATCCCGCGCTGGCGGTAGAACTCCTGGACCGCGCTCTGCTGCTTGACGCGGTCGCCCTTGTACTTGCGCTGGAGCTCCTTGACCTCGGGCGCCAGCAGCTGCGTTTGCCGCGAGCTCACGAGCTGCTTGCGGGTGATCGGGGTCGTGAGGAGCTTGATGATCACCGTGAGCGCGAGGATCGCGAGGAGCATGTTGTTGAACAGCAGCTTGTCCAGCGCGACCAGCGAGATGAACAGGGTCTGGAAGATCGGCGTGAACGCCCAGGCGAGCAGGTCGAAGGGGCTGGCGCCGAGCTTCGCGGGCTCGAGGGGGGCCTGCGAGTGCGTGGGCGACGGGGCGGCGCCCGAGCCGGAAGCAGTCGCGCCGGAGCCCGGCACGCAAGCGGCAACGATGAGGGCGAGCGCGACGAGCAGCAGCAGCGGCGCCAGCCGGACGAGGAGGTTCTGGAAACGGGTCACGCGGTTGATCTCGTATCCGTTAGGGGACCGGGTCATAGCCGCCCGGATTCCAGGGATGGCAACGTCCGATGCGCTTGGCGCCCATCCAGCTGCCGTGCAGCAGGCCGTACTTGACGATCGCCTGCTCCGTATACCGCGAGCATGTGGGTTCGAAGCGGCAGCCCGAGGGCAGCCACGCGAAGACGACCCGGTAGAGGCGGATAAGCCTCGTCCCGACCCAGATCCCTGCTCGACTCACTGATCAGACCGACCTCCGAGCACGCCTCCGGAACGGAGGACCCGCCGCAACGCCCCGACGAGCGCGTCCTGGTCGGCCCCGATGATTGCCGGCCTGGCGATGATGAGGACGTCCCAGCCCGGCTGGAACGAGGGCGCCAACGCCCTGAGCTCCTCTCGGAGTCTTCGGCGGGCTCGGTTCCGGACCACGGCTCCCCCGAGCCGCTTGCCAGTCGCGAACCCGAACCGGGTCTGGTCAAGGTCCGTCCGCACGAACCGCCCGACGAGCAGGGGGTGCGTCTTGGCGACGCTCCGCTCCGCCAGCCTGGTGAAATCGCCCGGGCGGGAGAGCATGACGAGCCGCAGCGAGTTGTGACTGCGCCCGTCGGCGGTCAGGCGCTGAGCACCTTCCGGCCCTTCGCCCGCCGCAGCGCGAGCACGCGACGGCCGCCCGCGGTCTTCATGCGGGCGCGGAACCCATGTTCCTTCGCGCGGTGGCGCTTCTTGGGGTGAAACGTCGGCTTGCCCATCGGGACTGTCCGTGATCCTCTCCATTCGCCTTGGGACCCGGATACTCCGACCCCTAGAGGCACGCAAACGCGCCGAGCGCCCGAAAGCGCGACGGCGCGTGTTCGTCCGTGGGATGATAGGTCGGCTCGTCGAGGGGTGTCAAACGCGCGCGAGGACACCGTAGGAGCGTGTCCGAACCGCAACACGGGACGTCTGGCATTCGGTCGGTGGAGCCCCGCACGATACCCCCTAGGGGTATGCCGGAATCGCCTTGCAGGGCCTCTGGGGGCGGTGTATTGTTCCCCAGCCTCAGGCCGCCGGGAGGCCGTTAGCAAGGCCCGCGAGGGCACCGCGACGACCTCGGCCTCGATCATCGGACGGTTGTCTGGGAGCACTGACGTCGTGGTGTTCCACGGCGTTGATCCCCTGGTTCGGGCTCCGCATCAGGCGCTACCTATCGACTTTCGGCTACTAGGACAACAATCGCAGGATGGACGCGAAGCAGGTCTGGCGCGCGGCCCTCGGGGAGCTGCAGGTGTCGTTGTCACCTGCCAACTTCGAGACCTGGCTTCGTGACACCCAGCTCGTCGAGGTTGACGAGCAGCGGTTCCGGATCGCCGTCCCGAACGCCTTCGCCAAGGATTGGCTCGATGGGCGCTACCGCTCGCTGATCTCCCAGACGCTGGCCCGTGTCGTGGGCTACAGCGTCCAGGTCGAGTTCGTGGTCGCCGGCGGCGAGGTCATCGCCGACCAGGCCGCCTCCATCGCGACGCAGCCCGTGCGGGTCGAGCCAACGCGCGTGGGGGCGCCCGAGGGCGCGGCCGCGGGGGCAACCTACCTCAACGCGCGCTATACGTTCGGCAACTTCATCGTCGGGTCGGCCAACCGCCTTGCCCACGCCGCGGCCCTCTCGGTCGCCGAGCGCCCGGGCCACGCGTACAACCCGCTGTTCCTGTACGGCGGCGTCGGCCTGGGCAAGACCCACCTGATGCACGCCATCGGCAACGCGGTCGCGACCAAGTTCCCGCGCAAGCGCGTGCTGTACGCCACGAGCGAGAAGTTCACGAACGAGTTCATCACCTCGATCCAGCAGGGCAAGATCGACGACTTCCGTGCCCGCTATCGCCGGATCGACCTCCTCCTCATCGATGACATCCAGTTCATCGCCGACAAGGAGCGGACGCAGGAGGAGTTCTTCCACACGTTCAATGCGATCCACGAGGACGGCAAGCAGATCGTGCTGTCCTCGGACCGGCCGCCCAAGGCCATCCTCACGCTCGAGGACCGGCTCCGCAGCCGCTTCGAGTGGGGGCTGATCGCGGACCTGACGGTGCCGGACCTCGAGACCCGCATCGCCATCCTGCGGGCCAAGGCCGAGGAGCAGGGCACCCCGATCGGGTCGGACGTGGTCGAGTTCGTCGCCCGCAAGGTCGTGTCCAACGTCCGCGAGCTCGAGGGCGCGCTCAACCGGATCGTGGCGTACGCGTCGATGGGCGCGCAGCCCATCTCGATCGAGCTCGCCCAGGCCGTGCTCAGCAACGTGCTCTACAACCCCAAGAAGCGTCAGGTGACGCCCGAGAGGATCGCCAAGGCGGTCTCGGACTACTACGGCGTGGGCATGGACGTGCTCAAGGGCCAGAAGCGCGAGAAGAGCATCGTCGTGCCGCGCCAGATCGCGATGTTCCTGATGCGCGAGGAGACGGACGTCTCGCTCCTGCGCATCGGCGCGGAGTTCGGCGGCCGCGACCACAGCACCGTGCTCCACGCCTGCGACAAGATCAACCGCGAGATCGCGGCCAACGACGAGATGCGCCGCGAAGTGGCCGCAGTCCGGGAGCTGATCTACTCCGAGTAGGCGCCGCGCCCTTGCGTGCCGGCCTCAGGCCTCGCTTCCGGCTGCGCCGTCCTTCCTGCCGCCTCGGGCGACCGCGCCAGCTGCGGAAGAGGCCCCTGGCTGCGTTCGTCAGGGGACGATCCCGCCGGAGCTGGACGCCGCAGAGCCGGCTTCGGGCCGGTGGCCTGGAACCGTGGTGGCCCGGGTCGTTAGCGAGCCCGGATTCGGTTGACAGCCCGTGGACAACCGCCAAGCGGTGGGGACGGGCGAGCCACAAGCCGGGGACGGGATCGCGGACAAGTGGGCGCGCTGGAGGGGGTTGTGGAGCGGCTCTCCCCGACCGGCCGACCTGTCCACGTTTCCGTCCCCGGCGAATCCCCGGTTTGGCCCCAGATGTCCACGGTCAGGGCGCTGCCGCCAACACCCTGATCGTGCGGGGCCACTCGGCACGATCCCCAGTGTCCACGGCATGATGATGGTGATGGTGATCAAGAAGATAGGGCACACTTCCACCTAGAGATTCCACGCGGCTCGCGACGCGATTCGGCCCTCCCGGGAGCTGGGCGGAACCCCTCGACGACGCAGCCGCCGGCACCCGACGCAGCGGAGACAACCCGAAGTGAAACTCTCGGTCATGCAGGAGAACCTGGCGCGCGGCCTGTCGGTCGTGTCGCGGGCGGTCTCGTCGCGGAGCACGCTCCCGGTGCTTGCCAACGTCCTGCTCCGAACCGAGGACGCCGGACTCAAGCTCACCGCGACCAACCTCGAGATCGGCATCACCTGCTGGATCCCCGGGCGCATCGACAACGAGGGCGCGACCACGATCCCGGCCCGCCTGCTGACTGACCTCGTCAGCGCGCTGCCGTCAAGCGAGAAGGTGGACCTCGAGCTCATCGGGTCGGACACGCTCCACATCCGGGCCGGCCGTTTCGCGACCCACGTGAAGGGCATCGACGCGGACGAGTTCCCGACGATCCAGACCGCCGGCGAGCGCCCCACGACGCGCATCAGCCAGAAGGTCCTGCGCCGGGCGCTGTCGGAGACCGTGTTCGCCGCCGCGAGTGACGAGGCCCGGCCGATCCTGACCGGCGTCCTGGCCAAGTTCGAGGGCGACCGCCTCACCCTCGCCGCCGCGGACAACTACCGGATCGCCGTGCGCACCATCGACATCCTCGACCCGGTCGAGGCCGTGTCGGTGGTCATCCCAGCCCGCTCGCTCCACGAGCTCGAGCGCGTGCTCTCGGACACGGACGACCCGGTGGAGCTCGTGCTCGCCCAGGCTCGCAACCAGGTCCTGTTCCATCTCGAGGGGATCGACATCGTGTCGCGCCTCATCGACGGCCAGTTCCCGAACTACCAGCAGGTCCTGCCGGCGTCGCACTCGACGACCGCCGAGATGGATCGCGAGGAGTTGCTCCGCGCCGTCCGCCCGGCCGCGCTCATCGCGAGCTCGTCGGCGAACATCGTCAAACTCCAGGTCGGCGGCGACGGCTCGGGCATCACGGTCACCGCGGCCGCCGAGGTGGGCGACTACACGGGCGACGTCGAGGCGACGATCGAGGGCGACCCGACCACGATCGCCTTCAACGCCCGCTACCTCAACGACGTGCTGAGCAACGTGACGGCCGACCGGTTTTCGCTCGAGCTCAACGGGCCCCTCTCGCCGGGCGTGTTCCGGCCGGTGGGCGATGGGTCCTACGTCCACGTCGTGATGCCCGTCCGGACGACCTCCTGACGGACACCGTCCCGGGCGTCGACCGGGCGCACCTCGACGCGCCGATCCTGCGCGGCATCTCGATCCGCGACCTGCGCGGCTACGCCGTTCTCGACGCGCGCTTCGATCCCGGCCCACAACTCGTCCACGGTCCGAACGCCGCGGGCAAGACGAGCCTGCTCGAGGCGATCGTGCTGCTGGCCTGGGGACGATCGCACCGAACCGGCGCCGAGGGCGAGCTCGTCCGCTGGGGGCAGGGGCTCGCGCGCATCGAGGCGCGGGTGGGTCGGCCGGACGCCGGACCCGAGGGCCGCGACACGATCGAGGTGGCGCTGGTGCGGACCGCGTCGGGCGGGGCTCGCAAGCGGATCCGCGTGAACGGCGTCGCCCGGCGGGCCGCCGCGCTCTCGGGAACGCTGCGCACGGTGATGTTCGCGCCCGAGGACATGCTGCTCGTCTCGGGCTCGCCGTCCCTGCGTCGCGATGCGCTCGACACGCTGGCCGGACAGCGCTCGCCAGCCTACGTCCGCGACCTCACGACGTACGGCCGGGCCCTCCAGCAGCGCAACGGCCTGCTGCGGCTCATCCGCGAGGAGCAGGCGACGCGCGCCGAACTGCGGTTCTGGGACTCCCAGTTGCTCGATGCTGGCACCGCGGTCCGCGAGGAGCGGCAACGGCTCCTGGCGGCCCTTGCCGGGCCTCTGGCGGCCGCCCACGCGGAGATTGCGCCCGACGAGGCTGCGGCCGACCGCCTTGAGGTGACCTACAGCACGAACGCGCCGCAGGCCGATGGCGAGACCGTCCGCGAGGCGCTGGCCCGGCGCCTGGCCGAGACCGCCGACAAGGAGGTCTGGAACGGCACGACGCTGATCGGTCCGCACCGCGACGACCTCGTGTTCGAGATGGGCGGGCGCGTGCTCGCGTCGTTCGCCTCTCGCGGTCAGCAGCGCACCGCGATCCTCGCGTTCAAGCTCGCGGAGCTCGACCTGCTCACGGCGCTCGACGGGTGCCCGCCGCTCCTGCTGCTCGACGATGTTTTCTCCGAGCTCGACCCCGCGCGGCGGGCGCACCTCGTCCGGCGGATCGCCGCCCTGCCGCAGGCGTTCGTCACCACGACCACCCTCGAGGACATCGACCCGGCGCTCCGCTCGATCGGCACCGCGTGGGCCGTGAGCACCGCAGCCGACGGGACGGCGGTCCTGGAGCGCGGCGCATGACCTCGCCGTGCAGGGGCCCTCGGTGAGCTATCACGACCCCGACTCCCCCGGCCGGCGCCGGCGCCCGGACCGCATCGGCGACCTGCTGCCCGAGGCGGCCCGCCGGCTCGGCCTCGAGGACGAGCTCAGGCTCGCCCGAGCCATCACGACATGGGACGCGCTCATCGCCGAGCGGGTCCCGCCCGCGGTCGGCGCGTGCCGCCTGGTGGGCCTGGAGCGCGACACGCTCGTCATCGAGGCGGACGAGCCGATCGTCGCCGCGGAGCTCCGGATGCGGGCGCTCGAGCTGCTCTCGGCGTTCGCGACAGCCCCCGGCGGGACGTCCGCGCACTTCATCCGACTGGCCTCCGGGAGCGCCCCGGGAAGGGACGCAGGCCGCCCGCGCGTATAATCCGGGACCACTTCGCGGATTGGGGGCTTCGCCGCGTCACCCGGCAGCCCCGGCACGCGTCGGTACCCAGTCGTCGTCCAACCAACGAGGCTTGCCACTTGGCCGTCCGTCTCCAGCTGAAGCTCGGCGCCGTCACGGACGCGGACCGGCTGCCGGATTCGCCGGACACCGTTGTCGTCGTCGAGCCGTCGGTCGGCTCGGTGGCCCGGACCAAGGGGAGCCTGTACCTGCTGGTCACCTCGCGCGTCCCCGGGGTCAAGGCCCGCGAGGCCACGCGCCTCGTCGCCGAGACCCTGCGCGACGAGTACTACTACGACGAGTCCGCCGGCATCCGGCAGTGCCTGATCAAGGTGCTCGGCTCGGCCAACAAGAAGCTCGCCCACCAGCGCGACAAGCTCGGCCTCGGCGTGAGCGCGGACGGCAACGGGCCGATCGGCGTGGCGGTGGCCGTCGTGCGCGGCCGCGAGATGTACGTCGCCACCGTGGGCCCGGCCGAGGCGTACCTCGTCCGCCAGGCGCGTCTGTCCACCCTGCCCGACCCCAACGCCGAGCGCGGCCTGCCCGCCAACGAGCTCGTGCCCGAGGTGTGGCGCGGCGAGCTGAGCGTGGGCGACGCCCTGTGCCTGGTCTCGGCCAACCTCATGGCGCGCGTCGGCATGGACACGCTCAAGGACGCGCTCGTCACGCTGCACCCGCAGTCGGCCATCGAGCACGTGCACGCACGGTTCGCCGCGTCCGACGGGCACGGCAGCGACGGTGCGATCGCGTTCGAGGCGACCGAGGTCGGCGCAACGTACAAGCAGAAGTCGCTCGTCCCGGTGCGCCCCGCCGAGCCGCTCGCCGGCACGCCGGACAAGGGGCCCATCCCGATCGCCGACTCCATGGCCGCCGGTGCCGCTGCGGTGGGCGGTGGCGCCGCCCGCGCCCGCGACGCCGCCGGCAACGGCTTCCAGCGTGCCGTGTGGAAGATCCAGGACGCGCTGCCCAAGCGCAACCCGGCGACGCGCAAGGTCAGCAGCACCTCGGCGCGCGTGGAGACGCAGCGGCGCGCGGCGGTCGCGGCCCTCGCGTTCGTGGCCGTGGTCGCGGTCCTCGGCGGCGGGATCTACTTCTTCGGGGGCAAGACGATCAAGCCCGGGCCGGTCATCGCCTCGGCGAACGCGGCCCAGCAGGCGTTCAACGAGGCCCAGCAGGCGCTCACAACGCTGAGCAACGCCGGCCAGGACGTCATCGCGAACGACCCGCAGCAGGCACTCGCGCTCCTGCGGACAGCTAACGAGCAGCTCACCATCGCCGAGAAGGCGGGCTACCCGACCAGCGCAACGGCCCCGCTCCGGGCGCAGATCACCGCCGGCCTCGACCGGCTCTACGGCGTTGTCCACGTCGCGTCCACGGCCGCGTTCACGTTCCCGGCGTCGGCAGGTGCCGTCCACCTGACCACGGTCGTCCGCGGCAGCGACGGGGTGCCCTACGTGCTCGACACGGGCACCAAGACGGTCTGGCGGATCGACCTCGCCAAGAAGACGGCGGCCCCCGTCTACAAGTCGGGCCAGAAGACGGACGCAGGCGCCAGGGTCGGCGATCCGAAGCTGATCGTCGTCGGCGGGCCGGACGTGCTGATCCTCGACGTCAAGAACCTGCTCTGGCGCTGGCGGCCCATCGGCACGGCCGGCAAGGGGACCCTCGTCAAGGTCAACATCCCGGGCTCGAGCACCTGGGGCACCGACGTCCAGGTCGTCGGCACCTTCGTCTCGAACTTCAGCCAGGCGTTCAACAAGCTCTACGTCGTGGACCCGTCCCAGCAGAACATCATGGTGTACTCGCCCAACAACGACGGTTCCGGGTACACCACCGCCGCCCAGCCGAAGCTCCCGGTGTCGCGCGACGTGACCAAGATCACCGCGCTCATGATCGACGGCGACATCTTCGCGACGGAGGCCGGTGCCGTGGAGCGCCTGATCCCGACCGGCGGCTGGAAGCCAGCGACCCTGCCGGACACGGACATCCGGCCGACCTCGAGCTTCACGGCGTTGGTCTCGCCCAACAACGCCGACGGCAGCTACACCAAGGGCACGGGCACCCTCTACGCGTGGGACCCCCAGAACGACCGCGTCGTCACGTTCTCCAAGAGCAACGGCAAGTACGTCGCCCAGTACGTGCCGGTGTCCGGCGGGGTGACGTGGGCTGACCTGCAGGACATCGAGTTGCCGCCCTCGCTCGGCACGGACGTCCCGGCGACCATGTGGTGGGTCTCGAGCAACGCGTTCTACACGAGCACGCTCGTGGACGTCCAGCCGACGCCGAGCCCGTCGCCGACCGCCTCGCCGTCGAGCTCGCCCACGCCGTCGAGCTCCGCCAAGCCGGGCAAGAGCCCCAAGCCCACGACGAAGCCGGGCAAGAGCCCCAAGCCGTCGGCGACCCCAAAGCCTTCCTGACGCCCCGCCGCGGGCCGTGATCCCCCTCCGCGACGCCAACCCGACCCGCCGTCAGCCGGTCGTCACGCCAGCGCTGATCGTCGCCTGCTTCGCAATCTTCGCCTACGAGCTGTTCCTGGTCACCACCGGGGGCGACACGGCCCTCGAGGACTTCGCGAACGTGTGGGGCCTCGTGCCCGCATCCATCGTGGACGCGATCAAGGCTGGCAACTGGCTCTCCCAGCCCGTCCTCGCCGCGCTCACCAGCATGTTCCTCCACGGCGGATGGGCCCACATCCTGGGCAACATGCTGTTCCTCTGGATCTTCGGTGGGCGCGTCGAGGACCGCCTGGGGCGCGTGCGCTTCCTGCTGTTCTACCTCGTCGGCGGGCTCGCCGCGGGCGCCGGCCAGACGCTCGAGAACCCGGCCTCCACCGACCCGATGATCGGCGCGTCCGGGGCCATCTCGGCTGTGCTCGGGGCGTACCTCGTGCTCTACCCGCGCTCGCGGATCCAGTCGCTCGTGTTCCTGGGCTTCTTCTACCAGCTCCTCGCCGTGCCGGCCGCCGCGCTGCTGATCTACTGGTTCGGGCTCCAGGTGATCGACGGGATCGCCGCTCTGGGCAACACGGACCTCACCGGCGGGGTCGCCGTGTACGCGCACATCGCCGGTTTCGTCGCGGGCGCGCTCATGGCCCTGCCGTTCCGCCTGCGACCTCCACGACAAGTGGGATAATCGGGGCATGGCAGAGAACCGCGAGGAAACGCTCGAGATGGTCGTCGAGAGCGTGCGCGTCCAGATGTCCACGGGCCGCCACGTGCTGCTCCTCAAGGAGGTCGTCGCGGGACGGATCCTGCCGATCTGGATCGGGCCGTGGGAGGCGAGCGCCATCGCGATGCGCCTCCAGGGCGTCACGCCGGAGCGGCCGCTGACCCATGACCTGCTGGGATCCGTGATCGCCACGCTCGGCGCCCGGGTCGAGCGGATCGTCATCGTGTCGCTCGCGGACGAGACGTTCCACGCGCGCCTGATGCTCGACACGCCCGATGCGAAATACGAGGTGGACGCCCGGCCGTCGGACGCGGTCGCACTCGCCGTCCGCCTGGACGTGCCGATCTACGCTGCCGCGGACGTGCTCGACCGGGCCGCGAAGCTGATCGACCTCGAGGAGGCCGACGACGACGACGATTCAACCGGGGCCGACGAGCGGGCCGGCGGGCTGCCGCGGGCCTCGGGGCGGCCGGCGGTGCCGCGCGAGACGCCGGGCGGGCCGGTGGACGCGGCGTCCCTGGCGATCTTCCGCGACTTCGTGAACGGCCTCGACTTCGAGGACAAGGGCGGCGGCGCCAAGCCCAACTCGTAGGACGGCGGGAGCGCAATCGCGATGGCCGAGGCTCCGCCCGACGATCCGATGTGGGACCCGGCGCTGGTCGGCGCGACCGTGGACGTGCTGGCGGCCCTCTCGGACGGTGGGCCGGCGCTCGAGTTCGCGATCGGCACGGGGCGGATCGCCATTCCGCTCGCGGCGCGCGGCGTGGCCGTGACGGGGATCGAGCTCGACGCGGACCAGGTTGCACGGCTTCGGGCGCGCCCCGGCGGTGGTGCTGAGGCCATCCCGGTGGTCGTCGGCGACATGGCGGCTGTCCGGGCTCCGGGCGCGGGCTCGTTCCGACTCGTGTACCTCGTCTTCAACACGATCATGAACCTGACATCGCAGGATGAGCAGGTCGAGTGCTTCCGCAACGCCGCGGCGCACCTGGCGCCAGGCGGCCGATTCCTCGTGGAGACGATGGTCCCGGCCCTGCGGCGCCTGCCTCCTGGCGAGCGGTACGTTGTGTTCGGGCTATCGGAGGGCTACGTTGGCGTCGACGAGTACGACGTGGCGCGCCAGTGGCTCTGGTCCCACCACACGACCGTCGAGCCCGGTGGGCGCGGGCATCGCCGTCGCGAGCCGTTCCGCTACGTCTGGCCGGCCGAGCTCGATCTCATGGCGAGGATCGCGGGCCTTCGTCTCGTGGACCGCTGGGCAGACTGGGCGGGCGCGCCGTTCACCGGGGACAGCCCGAGCCACGTCTGCGTGTGGGAGAAGCCGGGGGCGTAGGCGGGGCGTCTCACGGGGGACGCTTCGGCTGCCCTCCGCCCTGGGCCCGTCGCGCTCCGCTCAGCGGGCGCTAGGACGCTTGGATCAGCGATGCCGCCGCCCAGCGGGTCGTTCGACTCCCGGAGGGCCCCTGGGAGCGTCAGATCAGCCGTCGGGCCGGCGGTCGCAGCACCCGCTGGGCGGCGGGGCGCCCGAGGCCGGGCGAGTGGGCGCGGCGCCACGGTGCTCCGGCCAGCGTCTCGTCGCGAGGCCGGGCCGGCGGGCGGCCCTGCGGACGGGGCAAACGCCAGATGGGCCGGCTGCATGGTCCACCTGTCGGCTGAAGGCGGTTCGGGCGGTCAGTCGGGCCGGGGTGGCGGCCCGATCAGCGGTGCAACCGCCCGTTGGGCCGCGCGGCGGCCGATCAGCGGGGAGTGTGCCGGCGCGGGAGCGTGCCGATCAGCGGGGAGTGTGCCGGCGCGAGGGCCATGGGGACGTGCACCGTGGACGAAACCGCAGCTACTTCCCCAGGATCGGCCGGCCGCGCTTCATCGCCCGGTCGTGGTTGGCCCACAGCCGCAGGCGGAGCAGCCAGAAGTCCTTCATTGCGCGCCAGATTACGCTCGGCTTGGCGCCCGTCGGCGAGCCCGCGGTCCGCGCGTAGTGCGGCACGCCCACCTCGGCGATGGAGCGCTTGGCCTGGCGGATCTTGGTGAGCAGCTCAGCCGAGAAGAACGCCCCGCCGGACTCGACCCGCACACCCTCGAGCGCCTCGCGCTTGAACAGCTTGCTGGCGCAGTCCACATCGGTGACCTTGAGGCCGAAGAAGATCCGGTTGGCGAGCTTGTACGAGCGTGCGTACACGATCCGCACGAACGGGTCCGCGCGCTTGATGCGGTAGCCCACCACGACGTCGGGATGGTCGGCCTCGGCCATGCGCGCGGTCAGCCGGCCGATGTCCGCGATCTTGAACTGGCGGTCGCCGTCGGTGAAGGCGAGCAGCTCGTAGCGCGACGTCTCGAAGCCCGAGCGCAGCGCCCCGCCATAGCCGCGGTTCGGGTCGTGGTGCACCACCCGCACGATGTCGGGGTGCTCGGCCGCCAGGCGGTCGGCAATCTCGCCCGTCCGGTCCTTCGAGCCGTCGTTGACGGCGATGATCTCGAACACGTCCGCGAGGGTCGGCAGCACCTCGAGCGCCTCGGCTACGAGCGCCTCGATGTTCGCCTCTTCGTTGTGCGCCGGGAAGAAGTACGACAGGCGGGGCACCCGGGCAGCTGTGGCCCCAGTCGCGGCGTCTGCGGTGGTCATGGATTGGTCCCCAAGCGGCCCGTCACGAGGTAGAGGTTACCGGGGCGACCCACGGGCTGGATCGCGTACTGCTTGCCGAGATTCTGGATGTCCGAATCTGACTGTCGGATGACGTAGACCGGCCTCGTGCCCAGGTACGAGTCGATGATCGCGTCCAGCGAGCCGAGCTGGTCCCAGACCGCGTTGCTGTCATCGACGATCAGCAGGTCCGGGCGGCGGCCCTGGACGAACTCGCCGTACCACATCGGCGTGGAGTAGCTCCACCACGAGATGACGACGGCGCCCTGGTCCATGGAGCCGAAGGCCTGGTCGAGCCACGCGACGGCGTCTGTGTTGCCCGACTGGTCGGCCGACATCCAGCGGCTGTTGATCGCGAGCGCGCTCGGGACCAGCATGGCCACGGCGAAGATCGCGGCGAGCGCGGCCGAGAGCGTCACCTGGCGCCGCCCGGGGACCGCCACCGTCGCTGGGGCTGCGTCCGGATCATCGGCCGGCTCGGCACGGTAGAGGATCGCGTCCACGAACGCGCCCGCGCAGATCGCGATCCACGTCCAGACGAAGAACACAGGCCCGAGGTAGTAGCGCGAGATGTCGGCGTTGGAGTACGAGCCCGCGAACATGACCGTGACGAGCACCGCGGTCCCCGAGAAGAGCGCGTACTTGGGCCGCTTCACCGCCGCCACGAAGAGGCCGGCAGGGACGAGCGCGAGGAGCGGGCCGAACTGCGCGGTTCCGAGCTTGAGCAGCGCGTCGAGTTTGGTCCCGAGGTTCGAGAACAGGCCTTGGACGTCGCCATGGAACTGGCGGGCGAGGACGATGTCCCAGAACCCCTGCCACGTGTTCGGGTGGGCGTACACGAGCGGCGCGCGGAAGATCCCGGCGCGCAGCGGCAGCTCAAGGTACAGCAGCGCGGCGACGAGCACCGCCGTCCCTGCGGCCACGACAATCAGCTTGGGCCGGAGCAGCACCCGCGGCTCGACGGCGAGCACGAACAGGATGATCGAGGGAGCCAAGATCAGCGCGAGCCCGTGGTTCGCGGCCGCCACGCCGTAGATCGCCGCCGCGAGGACGATCGCCTTGTCGCCCTTGCGCCGGTACGCGGCGTCGTCCGGCCGCTCCTTGCGCCCGTCCACGAGCGACTGCCAGCGCAGGAGCGCGAGCGTGAGTGACACAACGAGCAGGATGTGGAGCGCATGCGCGTCGATGGCGTTGGAGATGTGCCAGACGATGGGCGTCAGCGCGAAGCCGATCGCGGCCGCCACGCCGATCAGCAGCGGGATGCCGAGCCGCCGCGAGACCATCACGACCCCGCCCGCGGCCAGCGCCGTGCAGAGGGCCGCGAACAGGTTCATCAGGAATGCAGGCTCGCCGAGGGGCTGCGCGACGACCGAGAACAGCCAGCCGAGCACCGTGAGGGCCGGGAAGCCGGTCGGGTGCATCGTGCCCATGACGGGCAGGACGGTCTGCGCCTCGGCGGTGTCCCAGAAGCCGAGGCCGGGCATGAGGGTCGCGCGGTAGACCGCAAGGACTCCGAGCGCCACGAGCCCGGCCGCAAGGGCGGTGTCGTCGCGCGGGCGGGCGGGCTCGGGCGGCGCGGCGGCCGTCTCGGGCATCGCGGGCGCCTCGGCAGCCTCGTCCACCACGGGTGCCTCGGCGTCCGCCGGCGGAACCGTCTCCTCGTCACCAGCCAAGGGTCTGCCCCCAGGCGACACCCCAGAAGTTGACAGCCGCGCCCAGCACCACGAGCGCGAACGTGATGAGCCGTGGCCTCCCGTCGGCCTTCGCGGCGCCGATCGCCACCAGCGGCAGCAGGAAGGGCATGAAGTCGAGCGAGAACCGGTACCCCCACTGCACCCAGCCCTGACTGAAGTGCGAGAGGTTGAACAGCGCGATGATCACGACCGCCGCCGTGGCGCCCACCTTGAGGCGCGCGAATCGCGGTCGCCGGAACGCAAGGAACGCCAGCAGCAGGCCGGGCGCTGAGAGCAGCACGCTCGTGCCCACGTCCACCGGCATCGCCAACGGACAGTTGATGTCGAACAGGCTGCGGCCGACGCTCGGGTCCGCGCACAGGTAGATCGTGTCGCCGAAGCCCAGGGTGTTGGGCTTGATGTCCGGCGCGATCACGGGCACCGAGCCCAGCATGATCCCGATGTTGTGCGGGATGTAGCGGATGTCCTCGACCGACCAGTCGGTGTGGTAGCCCAGCGTCGGGTAGCCCCATGCCTCGAGCTGGTACTGGTAGTCGTAGCCCGGGTGCATGAACGAGCCGGTCGTGGCGAACGTGTAGAGCAGCAGCGCAGCAACTGGCAGGAACGCGCCGGCACCGGTCGAGAGCGTGCGGCGCAGCCGCGACTCTCCGCCGCCCACGAAGATGAACCACGGGGCGGCGAACACCAGCGGCAGGCGCGCCGTCGCGCTCAGGCCCAGCAGCAGGCCTGCGAGCACCTGCGAGCGGTCGAGCGGCCACGCCGCCGCCCAGAGCCGGTGCAGGTACGAATCGGGCACGCCCGCGGCGTCCTGCGCCTCGTCGCTGCGGTCTTCCTCCTCGCGCGACGTCTCGCCGGCGGCCCGGAGGTCGTGGCGCAGCGTGACGCCCACCGCGAGCATCGCGAGGTTGAGCGCGACGAGGTGCGCGAGGTACCAGGTCGTGCCCGCGGCCGACGCCCACCACCAGGTCGTCCCGGTCGCGAAGATCAGCGTGACGAGGATCCGCACCGAGAGCCGCGGGCGGAGGCCGCCGAGCATCCACCAGGTCGTGAGGACCCCAAGCGCCCCGAGCCCGATGGCGATGGTCTCCTGGTCCACGAACAGCCCGAACACCGCCACGAACGGCATGAGCACGATCGCGGGCAGCGGCGGGAACGGCAGGAGCACGCGGCCGAGGTCGTTGCCGGCGGCGTCCTTGAGCGGGTAGACGTCCTGGAAGTAGTAGTTGTCCGGGATGCCCGGGAACTGGGCGCTGGTGACCGTGTTGACCCCGTCCTGGATGGGATACGAGAACCATGGCCGGCCGTGGAGGAAGGCGTCGGCCTGCCACACGAAGTGCGTGTACTGGTTGTAGTGCTGGGTGTTCGAGAACCAGTAGAGCGCGAAGGCGGCGCACGCGAGCACGATGCCGACCACCACGGCGACCCGCCGTGCGGCCGACCCGCTCGCGTCAGGGGCCGACAGATGGCCCTCGGCTATACTCCGATGCACCTTCAACGCTCGTAGGAGGGTCCTTGTGACCGCGTCCGGCCCGGGCGTGCCCGGCCGGGGAAACAGCAGGGACGATACCCCCCGGCGAGGCATCGGCCGTGAGATCGTCCTGATCCTGGGGATCGGGCTCGTTGCTCGGCTGATTCTGGCATATGGCCTCCCCCCGTTCTTCGGCTCGCCCATCCCGGGCTCGGGCTTCAAGTCGGACCTGGACCTCTTCCGGTACTGGGCGGACAGCCTCGCCCAGCACGGGCCCTACGGCTTCTACGACCGGGGCTTCTTCGCGGATTACACGCCGGGCTACCTCTATGCCCTGTGGCTCGTGGGCGTCGTGGGGTCGTTCATCGGCGGTGTCGGCGACCTGATCAAGCTTCCCGCGATCATCACCGACGTCGCGCTCGCCTACGTCGTCTACACGATGGTCCGCGAGATCGGCGTCACGGAGAAGCGGGCCCGGTTCGCAGCGCTGGTCGTCATCGTCAACCCGATCACCTGGTTCGACTCGGTGGTGTGGGGCCAGGTCGACAGCTTCGGCACCGTGTTCCTGCTGCTCGCCGTGCGCGAGCTGTGGCGGGGTCGGAGCGAGCGCTCGGCGATCCTCGCGGTGGTCGCGGCGCTCATCAAGCCGCAACTCGCGATCTTGGTGCCCATCGTGGCCGCCGTCACGATCCGGCGGATGCTCTGGCCAGCCGGCGGCTACGGCGACGATGACGAGCCTGCCATCAAGGGCTTCGGGTGGGAGCGCCGGGTGACCGGATGGATCCGAATCGTCACCACCGGCGTCGCGGGCCTCGTGACCGCGCTCCTCATGTCCATTCCGTTCGGCCTCGTGCCCTTCTCGCTGAGCGGCGAGGGCACGTCCCTCGTCAAGCTGATGCTGAGCACGGCCTCCACGTACCCGTACGTCTCGGTCAACGCCTACAACCTGTGGGCGATGTTCCCGGTCGCCGACGACTCGGGTGTCGTGAACAGCCTGGCCAGCAACTCCGCCTGGATCTTCGACGCGCCAGCGAAGGATGCGACGTTCTGGGCGCAGGTCGGCCCGTTCCCGGCGGTCGTCGTGGGCGGGTTCTTGCTCGCGGCGCTGCTGTTCCTCGTGGTCCCGCTGCTCGTCGCGCGGCGGCCCGACCGGCTGACGATCCTGGTGGGCACTTGCGCGCTCGCCCTCGCGTTCTTCGCGGTCCCCACGCGCGTGCACGAGCGGTACCTGTTCCCGCTGTTCGGCCTCGCGGCCATCCTGATCGCGTTCTCGTGGCGGTGGCGCATCGCGTACCTGCTGGCCTCGATAGCGACGTTCCTCAACATGTACGTCGTCCTCACGACGCTGTACCCAGAGAACCCGTCGGTCTCGGACTGGCTCGGGATCGGCAACGCGATCCGCTCGTGGCCGGGCGTGGCGATGATCGCCACGATCCACACCCTCGCGCTGCTCTGGGGCTTCGCCCAGCTGCGCCGCGGCGCGTCACGGACGCTCGCCAAGGAGCTCGCGGCGGGCCAGGTCGAGGAGATCTCGGACGACTTGATCGACGACGAGACCGACGCCGAGGCTGGGCCTGGCGCGTTGACGCCGCGCCGCGCCGGCCGGGCCGCCGGGGCGGCTGCCATCTTGACCGCCCAGGCGCCGAAGGACGGCCCGGGCTCGCTCGTCCCCGCCTGGTTCGACCGTCCGTCGCTGTCGGTCATGACGCCGTTCGTCTGGCTCAAGGCGAAGATCGCCGAGACGCCGTTCCGCCCTGACCGCAGCGCCAAGCTCAAGGGCGAGAAGGGCGGCCGCGTCGACAGGCTCGACATCTGGATCGTCATCGTGCTCGTCATCTCGGCGATGTGCCTGCGCACGTTCCGCCTGGCCGAGCCCGCCCGGATGCACTTCGACGAGGTCTACCACGCGCGGACCGCGACGGAGTTCCTCCAGCACTGGCGCTACGGCATCTCGCACGACATCTACGAGTGGACGCACCCGCACCTCGCCAAGTACATGATGGCCGCGGGGATCGTGGTGTTCGCCGGGCACGACGTGGCGGCGTCGTCCAACCTCGGCAACGGCGTCAAGGACGCGGCCATCGAGCCGCGCTTCGACGACAGCACGCAGCCCAACGCCCGGCTCGGCGACCGCGTCTTCGTGGTCACGGGCAGCGACCTCGTCGCGTACGACCTCCAGACCAGAGCCGAGGAGGCGCGCTGGGCGATCCCCGGCGCTTCGACGGTCACGGTCGACGAGGGCACGCACATCGTCACGGTGGGCACGGACACGGGCGCGCTCGTGACGGTCGATGCGACCGCGCTCGACGGGGTGCGGGCCGGGCAGGCAGGCGCGGCGGCTCCGGGCGTCACCGACCTCGGCAAGCTGGCCTCGGCCCCCGTGCAACTCATGGCCTGGGACGGCGGGGAGCGCCTGGCCGCGCGCATGTCCGACGGCTCCGTCCAGATCGTTGCCGTCAATGACGACCAGACCGCCGGCATCGTCGCGGGCACGGTGCTCGGGACGGCCACGCTGACCGGCTCCGCCGACATGGCCGAGCTGTCGAGCGGCGATGCCGTCGTGGCGACCCTCGCGGACGTGACCGACAAGGCAGCGACAGCATCGGCCCTCGCCGAGGCGACCGGCGGTGACGCGAAGACCTACCAGGCCGCGCTTGACGCGGCGACCGGCGACACGGTCGTCCTGCCGATCACGCTGGGCAACACGGCGGACACCACCGCCGAAGGCAAGGCGAGGGTCGCGCTCGAGGCGGCGATCAAGGCCGGTACCGTCCCCGGGATCGCGATCAGCAAGGTCGCGCTCGTCGCGGTCGCGGACAAGGCGGGCGTGGAGTACGTGGCGGACAACGGCGTCGTGGCCGATCGAACCGCGCTGCCTGGTGGAGCCTTCGGCATCGCCCTGATCACCGATCTGGGCACCGACCAGCTCTACGTCTCGACGCAGGACACCAAGACCGGCAATCCGCAGATCGCGTGGATCTCGACCAGCGGTGACCAGGCCAAGGGCGGCCCCTTCTGGGATCCGGGCAGCGACGTCCAGCAGATGCCGGGGCCCATCACCAAGGTGCTCTACGACGCGGCGTCGCAGATGGTCGAGGCGCTCGGTCGCACCGCGTCCACCGGCGAGGCGACGATCTACGTGCTCGAGCCGCACGGGGCGCAATCGAGCGGACAGCCCGCGGTCTTCGCGGATCACCAGCTGGGCTTCACGCCGACCGCCATGGTCATGGACCACAACGAGAAGTACCCGACGAGCGCGCGCGGGCAGATCCTCGCGTTCTCGGCGGCGGGCGAGGCGGCCGCGGTCGACATCGGCCACTACGACTTCGCCTGGCGCCTGCCCGGGGTGATCTTCGGCGCGCTGACCGTGGCCGCGCTGTACTTCCTGACACGGTTCCTGTTCCGCCGGCGGTTCATCGCCGTGCTCGCGGGGCTGTTCGTCCTGCTCGACGGGATGATGTTCGTCCAGAGCCGGATCGGCATGAACGACGTCTACGTCGGGTTCTTCATCGTCTCCGCGTACGCGCTGTTCGCCTGGCTCTGGCTCGAGCCACGGCGCAAACGCTGGTTCTGGATCCTCTGGCCGATCATCGGGGTGCTGCTGGGCTTGGGCCTCGGGTCCAAGTGGGTCGCGGCGTACGCCATCGGCGCGCTCGGGATCCTGATCCTCGCCCGCTCGGCGCTCGGGCGGATCCTGCTCATCCTGGGGATGATCGGCATGACCGCCGTGCTGGGCTGGATGGCGCTCGCGGTGCCATCGGGCAGCTCCGAGTTCGGCAACGTGATCTTCCCGCTGATCATGATCGTCCTGACCCTCGCGACGGTCGCGATCGCCGTCTACCGGCCGATCGAGTGGTCCGACGACGAGGTCCGGTTCGCCGTCGGAGCGCCGGTCGTGGCAGGCGCGCTCGTCGCGCTCGCGGGCTTCGCGCTGACTGCGGCCGGCAAGCCGAACGCGTCGATCGCCCTCGGGCCGCTCAAGCTGACGCCGCTGCCCGTGGCGTTCGCCCTCGTGCTGCTGGGCGGCGCGATGTACCTCGCCTTCAACATCGGCGGGAGGTTCGGGTTCGGCCCGATGGCGGTCGCCAACCCGGACCGTCGGCGAATCCCGCTCGACCCCGCGCCCGAGGGCTGGTTGCGGATCGGCAGCGGCCTCGGCCTGCCGACGCTCTACTGGGCGTTCTGCCTCGTCGGGATCCCGCTCGTCGTCTACATCCTACTCTACATCCCGTGGGCGATGATCGAGGGTCACGTGATCTTCGCCGCGGGCACGCCGGGCTTCGCCAACGGGTTCCCGGCGGGCCACACCGGCCAGACGCTGCTCGAGCTGACAGCCCAGATGTACAACTACCACAACGACCTGACCTCGGCGCACCCCGCGTCCTCGCCGTGGTGGGCCTGGCCGCTCAACCTCAAGCCCGTCTGGTTCTACCAAGGCAGCTTCGCGAACGACTTCGGCGGGGCCATCTACGACGCGGGCACCATGGCGATCTGGTGGCTCTCGATCCCGGCGATGGCGTTCGTGGCGTACCAGGGGTATCGGCGCCGGAGCCTCGCGCTCGCCCTGATCGTGATCGGCTTCCTCGCCCAGTGGATCTCCTGGGCGCGCATCGACCGCGCGGCGTTCCAGTACCACTACTACACGAGCCTGCCGTTCCTCATCATGGCGCTCGCCTACTTCGTGGCTGAGGTCTGGCACGGGGCGTCGAAGCGGACCTGGCTGCTCGCGCGAGTGGCCGCGGGGATCGCGGTCATGGGGCCGGCGATCCTGTGGCTGTTCCGGCTGCCGCTGTGCCGGATCGCGAGCGTCGAGGAGGTCGCCAAGGGCTCGTCCGCCTGCAACGGGAACCCGGGCAACCTGGTGATCACGCCCGCAGTGGCCGCGCTGGTTGTCATCCTCCTCGTCGGTGGCGGGATCCTGATCTGGCAACTGATCAACCTCAGCCGGCCGCGCGCCGACGGGCGGGCCGCTGGGCTCCGCGACGCGCAGGGCGTGCTGATCACCGGCGTCATCGTGGTTGCGCTCGCGATCCTGACCCGCCTGCTCTCCTCGACTGATCCGCTGTTCTCGGTCAACGGCCTCGCGCCCGAGCCGCTCGCGCTCCTCGCGATGGTGCCGCTGGGCCTGCTCGCGGTGCAGATCGTGACGGCGCGCGACGCCCGGCGGTTCGTTGGCGGGCTGCTCGCGGCAATTGGGCTGAACTTCATCGTGCTCTACCCGAACATCTCGGGCCTGCCGCTGCCGGGGAGCATCGTGCCGTGGTACCAGGGCGTGCTGCCCACGTACCTCTACATGTTCCAGTTCGGCGTGAACACGGTGCCGCGCGGAGCGACCTCGTTCAGCGACCCGAAGTTCCCGGTGCTCGTCGTGGCGCTGCTGCTTGTCGTGGGGGGCGTGGCGTACTCCGCGTGGTCGTGGCGCCTGGCGCTCGCCGATGATGCCGCCGATACCAAGCTCGATGGGACGGGCGGCGGCGACGACGGCCCCGGCTCGGGCGGCGACGGGTTCCCGGGCGATGGCGGCGGCCCCGGCGACGGCCCAGGTTCTGGCGGCGGCCCCGGCGGCCCCGGCGGGCACGACGGCCCCCGCGGCACAGACCGGGGCGACGGTGGCACGGGCTCGGGCGCTGGCGGCGACCGCGGCGATGGCCCAGGTTCTGGCGACGGCCCCGGCGGGCACACGCCTGCCGACGGCACCCCGGCTTCGGGACGCGCCGGCACTGGCGATGACCATGCACCTGCCACCGACAGGCCCTCCGACGGCGGTCCTGTGCCCTGGGTCTCGCGCGGGGAGTAGGGCGTCGCGGGTCGGCGTGATCGCAGGTCCGAGCACGCGCCATCGACTCGGCAGCGAGGTCGCCGAGCGGTTCGACCGGCGCCCTTCCGAGCGGTCCGACAACACGCACGCTCGGCGGCTCGTGGCGTTGCTCTCTTCGGATCGTCCGAATCAATCGTCGCACCAACCGACGAACCGGAGGCCTCGAGCCCCGTCGACGGGCCTCGGGAGCCCGATTTCCGGCTCCGACACGGGGTTTCGGTCGGTTGGCTGGGGCAAAGTGGGCTGAACCCGGGCCCCGACTCGGCGTGTCGGGCGCTGCGCCTTCGCCCAGTTCGAAAGACGGGGGACGGCCAGCTGACGACGACCCGGGCGCGACCGTCCCGACGCCCTCTTCGCCCCGACGCCCTCTTCGCCGGGACTGCCCTCTTCGCCCGGACTGCCCTCGGATATGAGGCTCTACAGGCGCACGCTGGTTCGCTTTCTCGGGTTTGAGGACCGTTTGGCGCGTCGGACGGCTCGCCGCGCGCGATCCCGTTCTCAAACCCGAGGATTTGGCGCACGCTGCGCTCGTAGGACCTCGGATCCGAGGATGGCAGCCAGGACGGGGCCGCGGGCGACCCAGCCGGGACGGGGTCGCGGGATCAGACCTGCGCGGAGCCACCCGGGCGCGGCGACGGCGGCACGTCGGCGTGGAAGTGCGGCGGGAGCTGACCCGTGGCGGCCAGGCGCCGGATGACGAACCCGTAGTAATCGTCGACCTTGGCGGTCACACGCGGCCACGAGAACTCGGCGGCGCGGGCCGGGCCGTTGGCGCGGAACGAATCGGCGAGCGCCTGGTCCGTGATCAGCCGCTCGATGGCCGCCGCCAGGTCCTTGGGCTCGTGCGGCGGCACCAGCAGCGCCTCGCGCCCGCGTCGGACCACGCCCTTGTAGCCGTGGATGTCCGAGGCCACGATCGGGGCTCCTGCCGCCATCGCCTCGAGCAGCACAATCCCGAACGACTCGCGCCCGGTCGCAGGCGAGCAGTAGACGTCAGCGGTGCGGAAGAGCTGCAGCTTCTCGTCGTCGGACACGCGGCCCAGGAACTCCACGCCGCCCATCCGCCGCGTGGCCACGTAGCGGCGCGCCTCGCGCTCCTGCGGCCCGCCGCCGACGAGGAGCAACCGCGCCTCGACGCCGTCCTTGCGGACCTGGCGGTACGCCTTGAGCAGGTCGAGCAGGCCCTTGCGCGGCTCGAACCTCCCGACGAACAGGATGTTCGGCGTCCCATCCTGCCAGCGCGCGACCGGCACGGCGCGACCGTAGCGCTCGGCGTCGACGCCGTTGGGGATCACCTTGTAGTCGCCCGGGAAGTAGCGGTCGATGAAGTGGCGCGCTGCCGCCGACACCGCGATGCGCCCGTGGAGGCGGCTCGCGTAGTGGCCGAGCGCCCGGCTGCCGAACTCGTACGCCGGCGACCAGCCGCCGTACGCGTGGAACGTGCCGACGTTGACCGACTTGGACTCGCGCAGGACCACGAGCGAGAGGAACGGCACGAACGGCTCGTGGAAGTGGAGCAGGTCGAAGCGCTCGTGCTCGAGCACCGCGCGGACCTGGCTGATGAAGCGCGGGGAGAGCGTGACCGTGCCCATGGAGCCGTTCGACGGCATCGAGAAGCCCTTGCCCAGGCGGATCACGTCGCCCTCGGACGAGCGCTGCAGACCGTGCGAGGAGGTGATGATGCGCACGTCGTGGCCGCGCTGGCGCAGGTTCTCGTAGAGGAACCGGACGTGCTGGGTGACGCCGCCCGGCAGCGGGTACACGTACGGCGAGACGAGCCCGATCTTCACAGCTCGCAGCCTACCTCGCGTCGTACCGGGGCGGACGCTGCGTCCCGCCGGGGTACCCATGGTCGCGGCCGGTGCCGTCGCGGCGGATCCGCCCGCCGGTGTCATCGCGGAGGTCGCGCGCGTACTTGCGCAGTTGGCGGGTATAGACGCCGACCTGCCCCACGCTGCCATGGAACGAGCCGTGGTCCGCCGTGGTCCGCGCCGCGATCGCCGCCCGCACGTCATCGATTGTGCGGCCCGGGAACGTCGTCCAGGCCGAGGCCACCGCCTCCTTGGTGTGCGCGTCGCTGTTGCCCATGCGCGCGAGGCCGAACTCCCGCGCGAACTCGACGCTGCGGCTGTGGCCCCACTTCCCAAGGGCCGTCGGGTTGAACGTCTCGAGCGCGTCGGGGTGGACGGCCGGGTCGTCCGAGGCGAGGAGCTTGCGGAGCGCGAAGCCCTGGGCGCAGAGGTGCAGCGGGACGAACGGGTGCGCCGGGAAGGCGATGCCGCCCTGGTCGTGGACCGCCTCGATCGAGTACGCAAGGCTCTTCCACGGCGGGACGGCCCCCTCGAGGAACAGCCCCACGAGGTGCCCGCCGCGCGTCGTGATCTCCTCGCCGACGACGACGGCCACGCGCATGCCGCGGTCGAGCGCGATCTGGCGACCGGCGAGCGCAGCGTCGATCCGCTCGTGGTCGGTAATGGCGACGATGTCGAGGAACCCCTCGGCCTCGACATGCTCGAGCACGTCCACCAAGGAGTCCGTCCCGTCCGACGCCCAGGTGTGGACGTGGAGGTCAGCGCGGCCGAGGCGGTCGACAGCGTTGGGGGTCACGCCGGGCTCCGATCCGCCGAGGGACTCGCGGGCTCGGCCGCGGGCTCGGCTTCGGCCGCTGGCTTCGCGGCGCGGGCGGGCTTGCGCTCGCGCTTGACGTCGGTCGCGGCATCGCCATCGGTCGGCTTCGCGCCTACCGCGAGGTCCGGCCAGATCGGGTGGAAGGCGCCGAACCACTGCTCGGGGCCATCGGCGAGCAGCGTCTCGAAGGATGCCGCCAGGTTCGTCGTGATCGCGGTCACGCGCTCGCGCAGCCGACCCTCGGTCGGCACCTCGAGGCGGATCAGCTTGCCCGTGTACCGCAGGTGCGCCGTCCGTCGCGCCGAGCCCACGTAGATCGGCAGGCCGGTCTCCACCGCGAGCAGCGCGGGACCGGCGGGGAGCGGCGCCGGGTGCCCGAAGAACGGGACCAGGATGCCGTTGTGGAGCAGGTCCCGGTCGGAGACCATCCCGACCGACTCGCCGCGCTTGATCGCGGCCATCAGCCCCCGGCGGGCGTCGTGCATGTCCACGACGTTCACGCCCACGCGCCGGCGCGACTCCTCGAACCAGCGCGCCATCACCGGGTCCTTGACCATCTCCATGGGCGCCGTCACCGGGTGGCCCACCATGTCGCTCACGACGACCACGGGAACCTCGATCGAGCCGTAGTGCATGCCCGTGATGATGACCGGGTGGCCCGAGCGCAGCGCGTCGGTGACCTCGCCCGGCGTCTCGATGTCGATCCGCGCCAGGACCTTCTCGGCCGACTCGGACCCGGCCCGCGCGACCTCGAGGTAGTACCGCGCCGCGTGGCGGAACGCGCGCCGCACGATCTTCTCGAGCGCCTCGGGATCGGTGGCGGCGCGCCGGACGAGCGACGACCCGCGGCCCTGCGTCGCGAGCCCTTCGCAGACGCGGCCGAGGTTCGCGCGCGCTTGGGTGGCCTTCGCCGGGTCCGCGCGGTACCAGAGCTCGCCGAGCGACTCCGCGGCGGCGACGAGCGGCGCCTCGGGCAGCTTGCCGAGGAGCTTGGTCCCGGCCACGATCGCGCTGCCGCGCCACGAGCGACCGGCGGCCTTCGCCTCGGGCGCCGCCCCGTCAGACGCCGATCGGCTTCCGCCGACGGTCACGCGGGCTCGCCCGCCGTGGAGGCCGGGGTCGCGAGACCGCCCTCGCCGAGCGTCGAACCGTCCTCGCCGGAGGGGTTGCCCGGGGCCGCGCGGGACGCACGCGACGCACTCGGCTTGCTCGCGAGCATCTCGTTCGCGCGCTGCTCGAGCTCGGCTGCCTCCTCGTCGGTGGCGGGCCACATCGGCTTGAAGCTGTACCACTGGGCCGGCGCCCGGCCGACGGTGCGCTCGAGCGCGTCCGCGATCCTCTGGGTGGCGCGCTGGATATCCGCAGGGCTCGAGGACGGGACCGTGAACGCCTCGTCGGACTCGACCTCGAAGTGCCCGTCCTTCGTGCGCCGGACCTCCATGAACACGATGATCGCGCCCGTCTTGGCGGCCAGGACCGCGGGACCGGCCGGCAGCGTGGTCCACGCGCCGAACAGCTTCACGGGGATCCCGTCGGGGCGGTACCCCCAGTCCACGAGGAGCGCGAGCATCTGCTTCTTGCGCAGGATCGAGAACAGCTCGCGCAGGTTCCGCCACGGGACGACGTGGACGCCCCAGTCCTCGCGGTTCTTGCGCAGGATCTCGAAGATCTCGGGGAAGGCAGAGTCGTCGGCGACCACGTTGGCCGGGAAGCCGCGCCAGGCGACGCCCGCCGCGACCGCCTCATTGTTCCCGACGTGGCCCGCGCAGACGATCATCGACTTGCTCTGCGAGCTGAACGCATCGGCGATCCGGTCCACGCCGTCGCCGAGGATCAGCTTGGAGACCTCCTCAGCCGGCAGCTCGGGCAGCCGCATGATCTCGACCATGTAGTGGGCGTACTCGCGGTACGCCCGCAGGGCCATGCGCCGGACGCGCGGGTGCTCGGGCGGCAGCCCCATGACCCGGCCGAAGTTGGCGTCCGAGAAGCGCCGCTTGGTCGGCCAGAACAGGTAGGAGAGCTGGTTGATGCTGCCGATGATCGGCACGGTCAGCCGGGGCGGCAGGTGGATCAAGGCGGCGGCCATCGTCTTGTAGCCGATGACAGCCGCCTTCTCCACGAAGCGCGGGGGTGTGGCTTCGAGGCGCCGGTGGGGCGCCTCGAGGACCTTCTTGTCCTTGGGTTCGGTCACTTCCCTGCGGGAGCCCTCATCCTCGTGCTCGCCGCCAGCGCCTTCGAGTGCTCCTTCGACTCCTCGGTGCCAACGAGCGTCTCGTTGTCATCGCCTCGGATGAAGGCCTCGACGCGCTCGCGGGCGACGTCGTCATGAATCTGCAGCGGCGGGCTCTTCATGAAGTAGCTCGACGGCGCCACAAGGGTACCCCGGAGACCGCGGTCGAGCCCGATCTTGGCGCAGCGAACCGCGTCGATGATCACGCCCGCGGAGTTGGGGCTGTCCCAGACCTCGAGCTTGAGCTCCGCCTTGAGCGGCACGTCGCCGAACGTCGTGCCCTCCATGACGATGTAGCAGTACTTGCGGTCCTTGAGCCACGGCACGTAGTCGCTCGGGCCCACGTGGATGTTCTCGGGCTCGATGTCGTAGTCGAGCATGGACGTGACCGCGTTGGTCTTGCTGATCTTCTTGGACTCGAGGCGCTCGCGCTCGAGCATGTTCATGAAGTCGGTGTTGCCGCCGAAGTTGAGCTGGTAGGTGCGGTCGAGGCGGACGCCGCGGTCCATGAACAGCCGGGTCATGACGCGATGGCTGATCGTGGCGCCGACCTGGCTCTTGATGTCGTCGCCGATGACCGGGAGCCCGGCCGCAGCGAACCGGCGCTGCCAGTACGGCTCACGGCCGATGAACACCGGGATCGCGTTGACGAACGCCACGCCCGCCTGGAGCGCCTGCTCGGCGTACCACTTTGTGGCCTCCTCGCTCCCGACCGGGAGGTAGGAGACCATGACGTCGACCTCGCGCTCCTTCAGGATCCCGACGACGTCGGCCGTGGGGCCGGGCGCCTTCTCGATCACCTGGCTCAGGTACTTGCCAAGGCCGTCGTGGGTCATGCCGCGTTGGACCGTCACGCCGGTGTGCGGCACGTCCATGAACTTGAACGTGTTGTTCTGGCCGGCGTAGATGGCCTCGGAGAGGTCCTTGCCGACCTTGGTCACGTCGATGTCGAACGCCGCGACGAACTCGATGTCGCTGATGTGGTACTCGCCCAGCTGCACGTGCATCAGGCCCGGCACGAAGTCCTCGGCCTTGGCGTGCTCGTAGTAGTAGCGGCCCTGGATGAGCGAGCTGGCGCAGTTGCCGACGCCGACGACGGCGAGGCGGATCTTGCGCCGGGGCGCGGTGGGCATGCTCTCGCTAGGGGTCATGTTCGACCTCCGATTTCGGGGTACGCGCGCACCCCCGCCCGCTATCCCTCCGAGGCGGCTGCCTGGCGGAGCGTGGCGACGATGCGCTGGATGGTCGTGATGGTGGCGAGGAGCGTGATCAGGCCGAGGGAGACCTCGAGGACGAGGCCGCCCGTGCCCGTCGAGCTCACGCCCGCGATGCTGGCCCAGATCAGGCCGACGGTGAGGATCACGAGACGGACCTCGCGGGGTGCGAGGCCCACGTTCGCCATGCCCTTCCCGGGCGCGAAGCCCAGGCTCTCGGCCTTGGCGCGGGTGTAGCTGACCATGAACGCGGACGACATCGCTGCCGCCGCGAGGATCGCGACTGCGTCGAGGCTCGCCGCCAGACCGCCGGCGGTGATGCCGATGTAGACCACGCCCTCGCCCCAGCGGTCGAAGGTGGAGTCCATGAAGGCGCCGGCCTTGCTCACCTGGTTCGTGGCACGCGCGAGCGCCCCGTCGAACAGGTCGAACACGCCGCCGAAGATCACGAGGAAGCCGGCCACCAGCCAGGCGCCGATCCCCGCCGCGATCGCGGCAACGCAGGCGATGAGAAAGCCGATGATGGTGAGCGCGTTCGGGGAGAGGCCCAGCCGGCCCAACCCGATCGCGATGGGGGTCATCAGCCCCCGGATCTTCGCCCGCAGCTCGGGCGAGACCAGTGAGCCGCTCATTCGTCGTGCCTCCCTTGTGTACCGTCAGTGGCGAGGCCCAGTGCCCGCGCCTCGCGGACGCGGAGGGCATCGAACGCCTCCGGGACGATGGTATGCACCGTGACGCGGCCCTGTCGGCGCGCTTTGACGAGGCCGACCTCGCGAAGCTTGCTGACATGCCACGAGACGAGCGGCTGGGAGAGGCCGACCGCGTCGACCAGTTGCGTCACGGTTGCCGGCCCGTCGGCCAGCGTCCGCAGAATGCGCAAGCGGTTCACGTCCGCCAGGACCTTGTAGATGCGGCGCAGGTCGCGCAGGTCGTCCGGCTGGTCGACGACATTGGCGATCGTGCTCCGGATCCGGGCCGGGGAGGGTGACACGGGCTTGCGCGAACCTCGGGTGGTGGTGCCAACCGCCGTTCCATCAACGACGATTGATATCAACGGTCGTTGATGCTAGGGCCCTGGGGATGACCTGTCAACCTCGGGGGCGGCCCTGCCAGCGCGATCCCACGACCGCGCGTCGCTTTCCCTGCCGTGACCCGGGGCGTTGATCCCCCCGCTCACGCCCATGTGTCCTGTCGCACCAGCGCGACAGCATGACCGCTGGCGGTACATCGCCACCGTGTTACCGCCTACGGGCGCGGTGACGGCTCCCGCGGGTCGGCAGGCTCGCCCGGGGCGGGCGCCTCGAGCAGCCGCTTCCCCAGCCGGTACGATGCGGCGCAGTCCTCTCACCCATGCGCGAATGGGTTGCGCCGCGGCACGGGCGGACGTTGTCAGACCTCGAGTGTCGCCGGGTTCGTGGTGGGGGCGGCTTGTCCTTCAGCTTCGGCCGCTACAGGCGCAGTCTGTAGCCCACGTCTGCGCGGCGATCCTTCAGTTCAGGGGACCGAGAGCGGGATGACGGCGGCCTGCAGCGCGTCCGGCTTGGTGGCCCAGAGGAACACCTGGACGACCTTGCCGTCCTCGACGGGAACCTTCACCTCGAACACGGACTTGTCTTTGCAGGTTGGGATCTCGCCGCCGGACACGTACGTGTGGAGCGACATCGTGTACGTGCCGGGCTTGAGCTCGTAGACGGAGCCGGTCGTCCCCGGGCTGACGAGCTGGCTCGCGTACTGGGTGTCATCAGGCCCGAGGGTGCACCCGTCGCCGAAGCTCACGCTCCACGTCACGTCCTTGGTGATCGTCTGATCGAGGCCGCTGGCGCTGATGAGCACGCGGCCCTTGCCGGCCGGCGGCGGGGTGCGCGAGGAGCCGCCCGCCGTGGGGTCGTAGATGGTTTCGCTCTGGGCGCCTGCGCGCCCGTTGCCCATCTGGCCGGTCCCGCGTGAGACGAGGTAGAGGATGACCTCGGTTCCCTTGAGCGTATTGTCGGCGCTCATGACCTCGTTGCCGTTGCCGAACTCGCCCGAGACGTAGCCGGTGAGGAACGAGTTGCCCGCGTCGTCGCTCTTGAGCGGGTCGAAGACGGGGCTGAGCGTCCCGTACGGGACGGAGAGCAGCGGCTTCCTGGCCTCGGTGGTGAACGGGAGCGGATAGAGGTCGAGGCCGAGCCCGGTTCCGACAGGGTCCATGTACGCGTTGAAGACGCGGACCTTGGTGCCGCTGGGCTGGCCGTCGAAGCCCGAGTTGCCGCCCGGCGCGGCGGTGCCCGGATCGACGGTCGCGTCCGGCACGGCAGCCGTGGCGGCCGAGGCGGGGCCGCTCGTGGCGGTCGATCCCCCGCCGCACGCGGCCAGCGTCATGGCGATCACGAGCAGCACCATTCGGCGCATGGTTACCTCCCCGCCCGGCCGGCTGAGACGGACGGATCGGTTGCTTCCGAATGGCGGGACGCCAGTCGTTGAGGCGTGAGTATGGCGGTGGCGCGCGAATCGGGTGTGCCGATCCGGTTGCGAAGCCGCGCCCCGGCGGTGTCAGCCGTCGCGAGAAGGGTCACGTCGTGCGTGTTGCCACCGTTCCGGACCGCGCCGCAGACCGGATTGCCGCCGACCTCGTCATCACACACGGCAAGGACCACTGGGCCATCGCCAGCACGCAGATCCGACCGCTGATCTCCTTCGCGCAGGCCCCGGACGGCAGCCTCGTCCGTTCACCACTGCGGCCCGGTGGGTCGTCCCGAGTCAGCCTCGCCCGGAGCCGAGCTGCTCGCGCCAGAGGATCTCGAGCGTGGCGAGGTCGGCCCGCAGGTCCGCGTCCGCCGTGCCAGGCTCCACGACCACCGTCTCGAGCACCTCGAACGCGAGGCCCTCGGTCCCGTGCGCCGCGATGTCCCCGCCCAGCTGGCCGTCGAGCGCCGAGAGCGTCCCCGTGGCGACCGCGAAATCGAAGCGGTTGCGCGCGCCCGCGAGGTTCACCGCCGACGCGACGATCACCCGGCCAGTGGTTCGGTGGCGGATGGCGTAGACGCCCGCGTCGGGCGGGTGCTGGGCCAGCTGCTCCCGGAGTTCGCGGCGGCGCGTCTTGTCAGTCACGGTGTCCATTGTCCGGCACAGACGTGCCGAGGGGGGCGCGGCCCACCACATACACTCGCCGGGTGGAGCGACGCTCATCGGCCGAGTCCCTGGTCCTGCTCGCCGTGCTGGGGGCCGGCGTCTTCCTCGCTGGCCTGGAGCTGATGATCACCGCGGTCGCGCTGCCCGCGATCGTCGGCAGCCTCGCCGGCTGGCAGCGTCTCCGCGAGGCCTCGTGGATCATCAACGGCTACCTGCTGGTCTACGTGGTCACCATGCCGCTGGCGGGGCGTCTGGGCGACCTGTGGGGCAACCGCAGGCCATTCCTCGCGGCGATCGCGGTCTTCACCGTGGGCTCGGCGCTGGCGGGCGCGTCGCAGAGCCTCGAGCAGCTGATCGCCGCGAGGCTCGTCCAGGCCGTGGGCGGTGGGGCGCTCGTGCCCCTCGCCACGTCGGCGGCATCGCACCTGTTCACTGGGCACGCCCGGCCGCGGGCGCTGGGCGTGGTGGGCGCCCTGACGTTCCTGGGGATGGCCGCGGGGCCGTTCCTCGGCGCGGCGATCCTCGACCTCGTCCACCCGGACGCTGCGCTGGCACGGCTCGGGATCGCCGCCGGGGCGCCGATCGAGGCGTTCGTCGTACCCGCCTGGCGGTGGATCTTCTACGTCAACGTGCCCATCGGGATCGCGGCGCTCGTCGTGTCGTGGGCGGCATCCGCGGGCTGGGACACGCCGCGACGGGCCGGGCGCGTTGATCTCGTGGGCGCCGCGCTGGTCGCGGCGGGGCTGGTCGGCACACTGGGCGCGCTCACGCTGCTCGGCAGCCGTTCTGGTGGCGCGGCCGACGGCGGGCCCGACCCGACGCTCGTCGCCCTCGGCCTCGCGGTCCTGGCGGTCATCGCGCTCCCGCTCGCGGTCGTCCGCGGGCTGCGGGTCCACGACCCGTTCCTCGACCCGCGGCTCTTCCGCCGGCCGACTTTCGCCTCTGCCGCGCTCGTCTCGCTGCTCACCGGGTATGGCCTGGCGACCGCGATCGTGGGCGCGGCGGTGTTCGTGGACCGGGTGCTGTACGGGGGGCCTGACGAGCAGCGCATCACGCTCGGCGCGCTGGCGGCGGCGACCGCGGTCGGCGCGATCGTCTCGGGCTGGGCGTTGCGGGCGCTCGGCCTGCGGCTCGTGTCGGTCGTCGGGCTCGCGGCGTCCGTCGTCGGCCTGGTGATCATGGCCGGCTGGACGCCCGACACGACGGTCCCCGCAGCGGCGGCCGCACTCGCGCTCTTCGGCGTGGGCTTCGGGCTCACCGTGACGCCGCGATCGACGGCCGCCACCGAGGCCGTGGAGCCCTCGGCGTATGGTGCGGCGGCCTCGGTCGTCACGGTCGCGCGGATGGCCGGGATGGCGATCGGGCTCGCGATCCTGACCGCGTACGGCTCGACGACGATCGACCGGCTGTACGAGAAGGTGTACGCCACCGCTGACGCGTACAGGCAGTTCATCCCCGAGGCCCTGCGTGACCGGCCGCTCAAGGACGGCCAGGTGGTCGCGGCCCTCGAGGCGTGGGCGGCCCGCGAGGCGGCGCAGATCATGGTGGGCGTCTTCCTGCTCGCGGCGGTTGTCACGGCGGTCGCGGTCGTGCCCGCGCTCCTGCTCGGCAGCCGTCGGCGTATGCTCGCGACCGCTGGGGCGCCCGCCCCGGGCCTGGAGCCGTAGCCCGCCGATGCCGCCCACCGTCACGAGCCCCGTGCCGTCACCGTCCCCTGCGCCTTCCGGTGCGCCGCCCGCGGGGCCCGTGCTGCGCGGCGTCGCCAGGACCGGCGGCCGGACCGTGCAGATCACCAGCCGCGATGACCTGGCCGAGGTCCTGCGCGAACCCGAGGCGAGGGTCTGGGTGGACGTGACCGGGGACGACGGCCTCGCGGACACCGGCATCGCCCCGCTGCTCAACCTTCACCCGCTCATCGTCGAGGACATCGCCGAGCGCAATCAGCGCGCGAAGTTCGAGGAGATCGAGGGGACGATCCACATCGTCATGTTCGCCGTCCACTACGTCGATCGCGAGGTCTCGACCGTCGAGGTGGATCTCGTGCTCGGCCAGCGGTCCCTGCTGACCGTCCATGGCGAAGGCTGGGATCCGCTGTCGCTCGACCAGTTGCGGAGTGACCCGGGCAGCGTGCTCGAGCGCGGACCCGACTTCCTGCTCTACGCCATCACCGACGGCCTCGTGGACGCCCTGTTCCCGGTCATGGACGCCATCGAGGACGAGATCGACGAGCTCCAGGACGATGTCATCCGCAAGGCAACGCCTGCGACGCTCGAGCGGCTGTTCGCGCTCAAGCGCGAGCTCATCGGCCTGCGGCGGGCGACATCCCCTGCGCGTGAGATCTTCAACCAGCTCACGAACCGCGACCTCGCGCTTGTCGCGCCCCCGAATCTCCTGTACTTCCGCGACGTCTATGACCACCTGATCCGCGTCACCGACGAGCTCGACAACGACCGCGACCTTGTGGCCGGCACGCTCGACGTCTACCTCTCCACGATCAACAACAACCTCTCGATCATCATGAAGCGCCTCACCGGCGTCACCGTGATCCTCGCGGGCATCGGCGCGTTCGCGGGTATCTTCGGCATGAGCGAGGCCGGCACCGCGCTCGCCGGCGGCGAGGCTGCCGGCTTCTGGCTGGTCACCGGCATCGTGTTCGCGATGGCGATCGGGCTCGCCTGGGTCCTGCACCGGATCGACTGGATCTAAGCGCCCCTCGCCCCGCCTGCGGCAGCCCCGCTCGGCCCACGCGCTTGGCCCAGTCTCGTCCGACGCCTCGGGCCGCGCCATGGCCCTACGGACGCTCGCTCCGCCGATCGGGCCATCCGGCCGGCCCGCGCGGGCCCTGCACGCCGTCTTGGGCGACGAACGGACCGCCGTCTCGGCCCAAGTGGCGCTTCGTCCGTCCGCTGGGCCGCAGGCGTGCCCATCCCGGTCACGGCCCCTCCCGCTCCCGTTCACGGCCTGCCCAGCCGCGCCCGCTCCCCGTCCTGCCAGGCCGCCTACGCTCGCGCCCGACTCGGCTCGACTGCCAGTCCAAGGTTCGGACTCCTGCAGGTCGCCACGTTGACTCCCGGTCCAGTTGACGACCAGATTGGGCGCCGGATTTGACCTTCCCCGGTTGAGACTGGACTCCGACTCCAGCCTTGAGCAGCTCCCTGTCGATTGCTTGGACTGACAGTCCAGCCGCATAGGGACGGGCTGGACCGACGCCGTCATCGGCCTTCGCCTCACGCTTGGCCCAGGGACATGTCGGCCAGACCCACCCTGCAAGGCAGTTTCAAGCTGGCGGAACCATCGCGGCGGGCTGGCATCGTGGTCGTGCACGCGCGGGTTGGGCGGGTTGGCCGGGTCGGACCTGCAGTCGGCTGCTGGAGTTGGAGCCGCGTGGGCTTTCTTGCGTTCGCCGACAGCCGCCGCTCCAAGTTCCGCAAGAGCGGAACTACCCTGCAAGTACACCTTGGCGGCGGTCTGCCGCCGGCGCGGCGCCTGCGGCGAAGCGGGAGCCGCCAGTGAGGGCGAGACCTACCCGCAGACCACCGGGTGCGGCGTCGGGTGCGCGTCCTTCGGGTCGGCGGCGCCCACGAACAGCGGCGTCGCGAGGATCTGCGTCTTGCCAACCGTCCCGTGCGGGCCCTCGGACGTCTGTAGCCACAGCTGTTCCGTGGTCGCCGATGCCGCGCGGTCCATGTTCGTCTGGTGCGGGTAGACCTCGGTGATCTCGTATTCGTAGAGCTTGTTGTCACTCGTGTAGACGTACACGATGTCCGTGAGCATCTTGTTGGGGGTGCGCTGGGTCATCACCAGGTTGAAGATGGGCCCGAACATCCCGTCCCGTGCGTGGGCGAAGATGTAGGTCGCCCGCCCCTGGCCCGGCTGGCCGAACTCGGCCGCCGTCTGGTACATCGCCACGTTGCAGTACGGGTAGCCGCTCGGGCCCGCGACGACGGGCAGGTCGATCCGCAGCGCCGGGATCACGATGCGCGTGGCCACCGCGGGTCCGCCCGACGGTGACGGCGCAGCCGAGGCGCCGGGGCTCCCGGACGGCGCGTCGGTGGGGATGTCGATCGAGACGGACGGCGCGGGACCGAGGCTGTTGCTCGACGGGGACGGCGAGGGCATGACGCCCGCGGTCGCGGGATCGGCGTACGAGAGCAGCCCGGCGGTGATGATCACCACGCCGAACGCCGTCAGCAGCGCCGGGATGAGCCGCGTGAAGAACGAGCGGATGTAGCCCGTGACTGTGGACACGGCCACTACCCGCACCGCACGATGCGCACCTTGGGATGCGACTCGGCGTAGTCGGCCGCGGACACGGAGACGGGCTCGGCGACGACCTGGGTCTTGCCTGGCGTCCCGTGCGGACCCTCAGAGGTCTGGAGCCAGAGCTGGTCGTGGCGCGACGCGACCGCGGCGTTGAGCGTCAGCTGGTGCGGCAGCACCTTCGTGATCTTGTACACGTGCAGCTTCGAGTCGCTCGTGTAGACGTCCACCAGCATTCCAACCATCTTCTTCGGCGTTCGCTGGACCATCACCAGCTCGTAGATCGGGCCGAACATGCCGGCCCGGGCGTGTGCGAACAGATACGTCGCGCGGTTCTGACCGGGTTGCCCGAGCGGGGAGCCGAAGGCCATCGCCACGTTGCAGTACGGGTAGACGCCCGCCGGGGGCGACTTGGTGATGGCGAGGTCGATGCCCAGACCCGGCACCACGACGCGCGTGGCGACCAGTGGGCCGTGGTAGGGCTTCGGGCTTGCGGTCGGCGATGGCGAGGCCGAAGCCGCCGGGCTGTCGCTCGGCACCGGCGAGTCGCTCGGGACGTCAGACGCGCTCGGCAACGGTGCCAGCGAGCCCGAGTCGAGCGCTGACGGGGCGATGGAGACCACGACCGCCACCGACGAGGCGCTCGGCGAGGGGCTGGGCTCGGCCCCGGCGAGGTTCGCCCCGACAGTCGCCACGATGGCGACCGCGACGAGCGCGATGCCGAGCGCGGCGATGGACCGGGTGCGTGCGTGGGAAGCCATGGAGCCCGAATGGTAACCCCGCATGCGCAACCCGACTCCTACCCGATGGTGCTGGTACGCTCGTGCCGCATGGGGAGCAAGATCGCGATCGGTACGGGCTTGCTGGCGGGGATCCTCGTCGGAGGTCTCGCTGTGGCTGGCGCCGTGGCGCTGCTGCCGCCTCCGCCCGTTCCTGTGGTCCCCACGGCGACGCCTATGGTGATCGCCACGCCCTCGCCTTTCCCCTCGCCCTCGCCGTCCGTCGCGCCGTCGGCTTCGGTGGCGCCCTCGGCCCCGCCGGCGTCGATCCGGCCGTCTCCGACCCCCCGCCCATCGCCCCGGCCGTCCGCGACCCCCCGCCCGACAGCCCGACCGACAGCCCGACCGACGGCCCGCCCGACGGCGACCCCCCGGCCATCCGCGACCCCCCGCCCGTCCGCGTCGGCAAGCCAGTCGGCATCGGCGAGCGCGTCAGCGCCCAGCTCCGGCGGCTAGGGCGCGGATCCTCCCGTCACGAGCAGGATCCCCTCCCGCAGGAGCCCCAGCGCGAACAGCGCGAGGAGCACCGCGAGCACGCGCATGACGATCCGGTACCCGCGCCCCGACACGAACCCGCGCGCCCGCGACGTTGCCACGGCCACGATCACCTTTGACCCGACGAGCCCGCCGTAGAATCCGACGAGGAACCCGCCCCCGCCCGCAGCGCCATCCCGCGCGACGGCTGCGAGCAAGGTCGGCGCCCCCACCGCGAGCCAGAACAGGTATGGGTGCGGGCTCAGGAAGTTGACGATCACGCCCTGGGTCCACGAGCGCGGCGCCGTCGCCACCAGCCCGTCCTCGGCGAGCTCGGTGCGCCAGGTGTCCCACGCGAGGTACGCCACGAACGCCGCACCGGCGACGGCGATGATCGCGGGCAGGGGACCGGCCGTCGGCGCTGCGCCCACGAGCAGCACCGCGCCGACCACGATCGGCAGGTCGGTGATCAGCGGCGCCAGCGCCACGCGCACGCCAGCTCCCGCGCCGAAGCGCAGGGTCTGCGACAGCACGAGTGCGAGCAGGGGCCCTGGCGACATCCCTGCGGACACGCCGAGCAGCAGCCCGAGACCCAGTGCCTCGATCATCTAGCGCGGGCCGTGCGGCACCGGAACGTGCGCCTAGTGGATGACGGCCTTCGCGGCGGTCGAGACGAGGTCGAGCAGCAGGCCCGGGAAGAGGCCGAGCACGATCGTGAGGACCGTCGTCACGGCTAGCCCGCCCCACACCAGGCGGCCGTGCGAATTGGCCGCGATCTCGCCGTCGGGCTCGCGCATGAACATGTAGACCACGACCCGCAGGTAGTAGAACGCCGCCGCGGCCGCGTTCATGACCGCGAGGATGGCGAGCACGTTCAACCACGGGTTCGCTGTCCCGGCCTGGACGGCTGCCGTGATGATGTACAGCTTCCCGAAGAAGCCGGCCGTCGGCGGGATGCCCGTCAGGCTCAGCAGGAACAGGAACATCAGCCAGGCCAGCGCAGGCTCCCGGCGGACGAGCCCGGCAAAGGTCGAGAGGTTGCTCGTGATGCCCGTCTTGCGCTGGAGGGCCGCGATCACCGCGAACGCGCCCAGGTTCATGAACGCGTAGGCGGCCCCGTAGAAGAGCAGCCCCTCGAGACCGCGCATCTGGCCGGCGGCGAACGCCGCGAAGCCCACCAGCATGTAGCCGGTGTGCGCGATGGACGAGTACGCCAGCATGCGCTTGACGTTGTCCTGGGTCAGGGCGACCAGGTTGCCGAGCGTCATGGTGAGCGCGGCGAGCACGATGATCACGATGTTCCACTGCGGGGCCATCGGCAGCAGCGCGCCGGCGAAGAGCCGGATGATCAGGGCGAAGGCGCCGACCTTGGGGCCGACCGAGAGGTACCCGGTGACCGGCGTCGGCGAGCCCTGGTACGCGTCCGGCGTCCAGTAGTGGAACGGGACGGCGGCGATCTTGAACGCGACGCCCGTCGTCAGGAACGCGAGGCCGAGGCCGAGGGCAGGGCTGAACGGCGCGGTTCCGTCGACGACCTGTTTGAGGTTGCCGTAGATGGCGTCGATCCGCGTGGACCCGGTCATGCCGAACAGGAACGCGATGCCGAACAGGAAGATCGCGGAGCTGAACGAGCCGAGGAGGAAGTACTTGATCGCGCCCTCGGTCGAGAAGCCGTCGGTCTTGTGGTACCCGGCGAGCAGGTAGCCCGGGAGGACCATCAGCTCGAGGCCGAGGAACAGGACGATGAGGTCGGCGGAGCCCGCGATGAGCATCGCGCCCGACATCGCGAACAGCAGCACCGAGGCGAACTCGGCGACCGGCAGCCCGCGCTCGCCCAGGTAGTCCGGTGCGAACGCCATGGTCAGCGCAGAGATGGCGATGAACAGCAGGTCGAGGAACGTGGTGAGCGCGTCAACCTTGTAGGACCCGTTGAACGCGGTCGAGCCCGCCTGGCCCACGAGGACGGTGAGCAGGGCCACGACGGCGAGCCCGGCGAACGTGGTCGCGAGCGCGGCGGTCTTGCGGCCCGGCCACGCGAAGTCCACGAGGATCACCGCCCCCGCCACGAGGATCGCGGCGATGAACGGCGCCATGGCGGTGACGTCAGAGAAGTTCACGGTCGCCCTCCTACCGCAGCAGCCCGAGGGCGATGGGGGCGGCCTGTTGGACCGCCGCGAGCGTAGCGTTGACCGAGCCCGAGATCACCTCGAGGATCAGGCCCGGGAAGAGGCCGAACACCACCACGAGCACGCCGAGCGGCACGAGCGTCATCGCTTCGATGGGCTTCATGTCCACCAGGTGGTCGCCGAGCCCTTTGAGGAACTCGGACAGCTCGCCGAAGGCCACCCGCTGGAACATCCAGAGCAGGTAGCCCGCGGCGAGGATCATCACGAAGGTGGCCACGACAGCCGCCGCGGGGATGGCCGCGAACGTGCCCAGCAGCGTCAGGAACTCGCCCACGAACCCGGACAGGCCCGGCAGGCCGACCGAGGCGAAGACGAAGAACCCGAAGGCCGCCGCGTACACGGGCGTCGCGCTGCCCAGGCCGCCCATCTTGGCGATCGTGCGGTCGTGGGTGCGCTCGTAGATGACGCCCACGAGGAGGAACAGGGCGCCGGTGATGAGCCCGTGGTTGACCATCTGGAGGATCGCGCCCTGCAGCGCCTGCTGGTTGAACGCGAAGATGCCCAGGGTCACGAAGCCCATGTGGCTGACCGAGGAGTACGCGACCAGCTTCTTGAGGTCCGGCTGGACGAGCGCCACGATCGCGCCGTAGATGATGCCGATGAGCGAGAGGACGATGATCAGCGGGGCCCACCAGTGGGCGGCCTCGGGGAAGAGCGGTAGGGCGAAGCGGATGAAGCCGTAGCCGCCGAGCTTGAGCAGCACGCCGGCGAGGATCACCGAGCCCGCCGTGGGCGCCTCGACGTGGGCGTCGGGCAGCCACGTGTGGAACGGGAACATCGGCACCTTGATCGCGAAGGCGAGCGCGAAGGCGCCGAACGCGAGGATCCCGAACGTGCCGTTGAGATGGCCCGCACCGGCGAAGGCGATCAGGGTCTGGAGGTCGAACGCGTTCGTCCACGAGCCGCCCTGCGACGAGGCGAACGTGTACGCGGTCGCCAGGATCGCGACCAGCATCAGCAGCGAGCCGACGAGGGTGTACAGGACGAACTTGATCGTCGCGTAGATCCGGTTCTTGCCGCCCCAGATGCCGATGATCAGGTACATCGGGACGAGGACGACTTCCCAGAAGATGTAGAAGAGGAACAGGTCCTGGGCCACGAAGACGCCGGTCATGCCGACCTCGAGGATCAGGAACGAGATCATGTACTCCTTCACCCGGTTCTGGATCGGGAGGAAGGAGGCCAGGATGCTGATCGCGGACAGCGTGGTCGTGAGCACGACCAGCACGAGCGAGAGCCCGTCGGCGCCGACCTTGTAGTTGATGCCGAACGCCGGGATCCAGCTCGCCGATTCGCCGAACTGGGTGCCGGGGGTCGTGGTCACGAACTGGGTCAGCATCACCAGCGACACGACCCACGTCGCGACCGCGAACCCGAAGGCGACGTAGCGCGCCTGGTTGGGCTGCGAGCTCTTGGTGAGCGCGACGACGAGCGCGCCGACGAGCGGCAGGAACGTGACGATGGAGAGGAGCGGCAGCCCGCTGGTGGTCATCGGGGCTGCCCCACGATCAGGAGGAAGGAGCCCGCCATCACGATCAGGCCGATCGCGATGCCGAGGGCGTAGTTCTGGACGCGGCCCGTCTGGATCCCGCGGAGCCCGCCGCCGGCGTCCTTGACCACCGTGCCGACGCCGTTGACCGTCCCGTCGACGATGGTCCGGTCGAACCACCAGAGGAACGCGGCAACGCGGCCGCCGATGCGGATGAACAGCAGGTCGTTGAGCTCGTCGAACCACCACTTGTTGAGCGAGGCGCGGTAGAGGAACCGCGTGGCCCCGTTGGTGGACGAGATGGCGTCGACCTTGTCCTGCTTGACCTTGCGCGAGCCGACCCCGAAGAGGTACAGCGCGCTCAGGAGGCCGGCGAGGGCCGCGGCCACGCTGATCACGATCAGCACCGCGTCCACCGGCAGGCCGAACAGGGACTCGGTCGGCGTGCGGGCGAGGATCTCCTCCGACTCCGCGAAGATCGGCTTGAGCCAGCCCACGAGGAGCCCATTGCCGAGCGGCAGGCCAACGAGCAGGCCCAGGAGGATCGAGGGGATCGAGAGCAGGATCAGCGGGAGCGTCATCTGCCAGGCGGACTCGTGGACATGGGGTGCCACGGCCGGGTCCACGCGGGACTCGCCGTAGAACGTCTTGCCCATCAGGCGCCACATGTAGAACGCGGTCATCACGGCCACGACGACGCCGATGATCCAGACCCAGTAGAAGCCGCTCTTGAACGCCTCGCCGAGGATCTCGTCCTTGGAGAAGAAGCCGGCGAGCGGCGGGATGCCCGCGATCGCGATCGTGCCGATGAGCATCGTCGCGTGCGTGATCGGGATCTTGCGCCACAGGCCGCCCATGCGGTTCATGTCCTGCTCGCCGTCCACCGAGTGGATGACGGAGCCCGAGCCGAGGAACAGCAGGCCCTTGAAGAAGCCGTGGCTCATCAGGTGGAAGATCGCCGCGCCGTACGCGCCAACGCCGAGGGCCGCGAACATGTAGCCCAGCTGCGAGAGCGTCGAGAATGCGAGCACGCGCTTGATGTCCGTTTGCGTGAAGGCGATCGACGCCGCGAGGATCGCGGTGAAGATGCCGATGCCGGCGACGACGACCATCGCGTCCTGCGCGGACGAGAACAGCGGGTTGGCGCGGGCGACGAGGTACACGCCCGCGTTGACCATCGTGGCCGCGTGGATGAGGGCGGACACCGGCGTCGGGCCCTCCATCGCGTCCGGCAGCCAGACGTGGAGCGGGAACTGGGCGCTCTTGCCCATGGCGCCGCAGAAGACCAGCAGCGCGACGACCGTGAGCGGGATCGTGTTGTGCACGCCATGCTCGACGAGCAGCCGGAGCGACTCGGCGATGTTCAGCGTCCCGGTGTTCACGAAGATCGCCATGATCCCGAGCGCGAACCCGACGTCGCCGACGCGGTTGACGATGAACGCCTTCTTGGCGGCGAGGGCCGCGGAGCGCTTGTGGTACCAGAAGCCGATGAGCGAGTAGCTCGACAGGCCCACGAGCTCCCAGCCGCCGAACACGAGCAGCCAGTTGTTCGCCAGGACTAGGATGAGCATCGAGAACATGAACAGGTTCAGGTACGCGAAGAAGCGCCAGGTCGCCTTGTCGTGCGCCATGTACCCGATCGAGTAGATGTGCACGAGCATGCCGATCGTGGTCACCACGATCAGGAGGCAGGCCGTCAGCGCGTCGACGTGGAAGCCCATCTCGACCGTGAGCTTGCCGGCGGGGATCCAGGTCCAGAGGTGGACGTCGAGGCCCTTCTCGCCGAACGGCTCGGCATGGCCGAGGGCGGGCACCACGACGATCATCGCGATCACCCAGACGGCCACGATGAGCCCCACCGGGACGATCTCCGCCGCGGTGCGCCCGAACTTGAGCTGGAGTCGGCGCCCGAACAGGGCGGTGAACGCGAAGCCGAGGATCGGCAGCAGCGGGATGAGCGGGATCAGCATGTCGTACGGCATCGTCGGGCCCTACCGCTTCATCGCGTCGTACTCGTCGACGAGCGGCGTCTTCTTGTTCCGGTAGATCGCGATGACGATCGCGAGGCCCACCGTCGCCTCAGCCGCTGCCGCCGCCATCACGATGAGCGCGATGGTGCTCGCCTGGGCCGCGTGATGCGCGTCCGCGCTGTACACGAAGGCGCCGAAGGCGATGAACGCGAGGTTGACGGCGTTGAGCATCAGCTCGATCGACATCAGCATGGCGATCGC
>Ga0315271_10000013_pt1 | contig 74701 bp, 69 predicted proteins | sample C3_top_MG_FD_204664 | JGI IMG/M metagenome (GOLD analysis project Ga0315271, IMG submission 204664) | Sediment microbial communities from Yellowstone Lake, YNP, Wyoming, USA - C3_top | ecosystem: Environmental > Aquatic > Freshwater > Lake > Sediment | place: USA: Wyoming | collected 2017-08-01
AGCGTCTTGGCATCGTTCAGGTCCTGCTCGATGCGCCGGGCGATTTCCGGTGAATTCATGTCCGCCTTCAGCTGCTCCATGTTCAATCCCAGACCCTCCAGCGGCGTCCAGATGGAGTCCGGCTGCACGGTGTGATTCGGCGCCCAATAGGACTGGCTGGCCAGCAGTGCCTCGAGCGCCGGCAAGAACTTGCCCTGCTTGCGCGCGGCCTCGAGCGCCTTGATCGCGTAGTCCGAGCCGCGGTGAAACGGCACGAGGCGAAGCGTCAGGCGAACGCGGTCCGGATTGGCCGCCATGAGCTTCTTGACCTCGGGATAGAAGCTGGCACACGTCTCGCACGCGGGGTCCAGGAATTCGACGATGTGCACCTTGGCCTCGGGATTGCCCTGCGTGGGCGAATAGATCTGCGTGAGGCCGGCGCGGTTGGGATCGGCGACTTGCGCAGGTTTCGGTGCGGATCCGTTCAAATACACCATCGTGCCCACCAGGATTGCCGCGCCCAGCACAACGGCGGAACCGGCAAGCAGCGTCCTTCGATTCATATCGAGCTCCTGAATTGCGCCGGCGCGGGAAAGGGCGGCCGGCAGGAAAAGCGGCAATTATTGACGATATTTGCCCGCGTGGCCTTGATGCAGGGCAACCGGCCGCGGGGATCCGCGATTGCGGGTCCCGGGGTACTGGGCGACAATCGGCGCGGCCCGCGCCCCGCGAATGGGCAACCGACGCAGTCCGGGCAACCACCTCGATCGCCGATTCGACCTCGCATGAGCAGTCCCGCCCAAGCCATTTTCCTCAGCTACGCGTCGCAGGACGCCGAAGCCGCACGGCGCATCTGCGACGCCATGCGAGCAATCGGCCTCGACGTGTGGTTCGACCAGAGCGCGCTGCGCGGTGGCGACGCCTGGGATGCGTCGATCCGAAGGCAGATCAAGGAATGCGCGCTGTTCGTGCCGGTCATCTCGGCCAACACGCAGGCGCGCATCGAGGGCTATTTCCGCCGCGAATGGAATCTCGCCTCGATCCGCACGCTGGACATGGCGGACGACCGGGCGTTCCTTCTGCCGGTTGTCATCGACGCCACAGTGGACATCACCGCCCGCGTGCCGGAGAAATTTCGCGAGGTGCAGTGGACGCTCTTGCCCGCGGGCCACGCAGCGGAGGCCTTCGCCGAGCGCGTGCGGCGGTTGCTCGCGGGCGAAGTGCAGGCACCCGTGCGGGACACGCCGGCGCGCGCGCCAGTCGTCACGGCGGCCGCGTCGCCCGGGGCCGCCACGAGCGCGCCGGCCGGCGGCGATTCGCCATCGATTGCCGTGCTGCCCTTCGTCAACATGAGCCGCGACGAGGAGAACGAATACTTCGCCGACGGCTTGTCGGAGGAACTGTTGAACGTGCTGGCCAAGATCCGCGGCCTGCGCGTGGCGGCGCGATCGTCGGCGTTCTCGTTCAAGGGCAAGGGCGCGACGGTTGCCGAAGTGGGCCGGGCGCTGAACGTCGCGACTGTGTTGGAGGGCAGCGTGCGCAAGGCCGGCAACCGGATGCGAATTTCGGTGCAACTGGTGAAGGTGGTGGACGGCTACCAGCTGTGGTCGGAGACCTACGACCGGACGCTCGACGACATCTTCGCGGTGCAGGACGACATCGCGCAGTCGGTATTGAAGGAACTGCGGACCACGCTGCTGGGGGCCGCAGATCCGACGGCGGAGAAACAGGCGGCGGACGCCGTCGCGGCGGCAGTGAAGGGCCGCAGCACCGATCCCGAGGCGCACCGCCTCTTCCTGCAGGCGCGGCACTTCATCGATCGCAATTCGCGCGCGGACACGCAAAGGGGAATCGGCTACCTGCAGCAGGCGCTGGCGCTGGAGCCCGATTTTGCGTTGGCGTGGGCGGAACTGAGCCGCGCGAACGCGAGCGCGGCAAACTGGGGCTGGGCTGCCGCGGCGGATGGGTTCGGACGCGCGCGGGAGGCCGCGACCCACGCCCTCGCGCTCCAGCCGGACCTGGCCGAGGGCCACGCCGCGATGGGGTGGGTGCTGATGGCCCACGACCGGGATTGGCGCGGTGCTGAGGCGTCCTATCGCCGCGCGCTCGAGCTGGCACCGGGGAACGCGCTCGTGCTCCAGGGACTGGGCATGCTCTCCGGAAACCTGGGGCGCTTCGATGAAGGAATCATGCTTTGCCGCCGCTCGGTGGAGCAGGATCCGCTGAGCCCTTCGTGCTATTTCTTCCTGGGGCTGGTGTACTGGACCGCCGGGCGTCCCGCAGAAGGGGAGGCCGCGCTGCGCAAGTCGCTGGAGCTCGCGCCGCAGGGCGCCGCCACGCACGCCTGGCTGGCGATCCTGCTGCTCACGCAGGGCCGCAACGATGAGGCGCTGGCCGTGGCGCTGCGCGAGCCGGAGGAATGGGGGCGGCTCTTCGCGTGCGCGGTGATCCAGCATGCGGCCGGCCGTTCGGCTGAAGCAGATGCGGCGCTGCGCGATCTCGAGGACAGGCATGGCAGCGAGGCTGCCTACCAGGTTGCGCAGGCCCGCGCCGTGCGGGGCGACGTCGACCTCGCGTTCGCGTGGCTCGAGCGCGCGTACGACCAGCGCGACGCCGGGATCTTCTGGACCAAGGTCGACCCGATGCTCCAGTCGCTGCACGTCGATCCGCGATGGCAGCCATTCCTTGCTAAGCTCGGGCTCGACCCATGAGCAGCCCCACCCAAGCCGTATTCCTGAGTTACGCGTCGCAGGATGCCGAACCTGCGCGGCGCATCTGCGACGCGCTCCGCGCCGTGGGCCTCGACGTGTGGTTCGACCAGAGCGCGTTGCGCGGCGGCGATTCGTGGGACGCGTCGATCCGGCAGCAGATCAAGGCCTGCGCGCTGTTCGTGCCCGTCATCTCGGCCAACACGCAGGCGCGCGAGGAGGGCTACTTCCGCCGCGAATGGAATCTCGCGGCCAGCCGCACGCTGGACATGGCCGAGGACAAGGCGTTCCTGCTGCCCGTCGTCATCGACGCCACGCTCGACGCCAAGGCGCGCGTGCCGGAGAAGTTCCGCGAAGTGCAATGGACCCACCTTCCCGGAGGCGACGCGCCGCAGGCCTTTGCCGAGCGCGTTCTCCGCGTGCTGACGCGCAGCGCCGCTCCGTCACCGCCTGCGCCGCGTGCTTCGGCCCCCGCGTCACTCGCTGCCGCGCCGGCTGTCGCGTCGCCCGCGACGCCCGCCACGCGCGAACCGCCGTCGATCGCCGTGCTGCCGTTCGTCAACATGAGCCGCGACGAGGAGAACGAATACTTCGCCGACGGGCTGTCGGAGGAGCTGCTGAACGTGCTGGCGAAGATCCGCGGCCTGCGCGTCGCGTCGCGCACGTCGGCGTTCTCGTTCAAGGGCAAGGACGTCGACATCCCGACGATCGCGAAGACGCTCAACGTGGCCTCGGTGCTCGAAGGCAGCGTCCGCCGGTCCGGCAAGCGCGTGCGCATTACCGCGCAGCTGATCCAGGTCGCCACGGACTCGCACCTCTGGTCGGAAACGTACGATCGCGAGCTCGACGACATCTTCGCCGTGCAGGACGACATCGCGCAGTCGGTGGTCAAGGAGCTGCGCATGGCGCTGATGGGCGCGTCGTCAGAAGCGTCCGCGAGCACGGCCGCCGCGGCCGACGTGCACAAGGCGGCGCTCGGGCGCAGCGACAACGCGGAAGCCTTCCAGCTCTACCTGCAAGGGAAGTTCTACGGCCAGCGCGTGACGCAGACCGACACCGACCGGGCGATTGTGCTGTTAAAGCAGGCACTCTCGCTCGACCCTGACTACGCATTGGCATGGACCGGACTTGCGCAGGTACACATGACACAGGCCGGGTTCGGCTTCGCGCCGATCGACGAAGGCTTCGAGCACGCGCGCAAGGCGGCGCAACGCGCGCTGCAATTGGCGCCGGATCTGGCCGATGCCCATGTCGCGCTCGGCACCTTGCAACAGAACCACGACTGGGACTGGGCCGCGGCAGGCGCGTCGCTCAAGCGCGCGCTGGAATTGGCGCCAGGCGACGCCTACGTGCTGAACGGTGCCTCCAGGCTGGCGAGAATTCTGGGCCAGCACGACCGGGCGCTCGACCTGATCGGCAAGGCCCTGGCACTTGATCCCCTTTCCGTGGACATACATCGCGAGGCCGCGCTGGTTTACTTCATGTCGGATCGGCTCGAGGACGCGGCAGCATCGCTGCAGATGGCGATCGACCTCAATCCCAAAGGAGGCCTGGCGCACGCCTTCCTGGCGATGACCCGGATGCGACAGGGCCGCAACGAGGAGGCAATGGCGATCGCCGCGGAGGAATCGCACGACGTCTTCCGCAACCTGGCCTACGCGATGATCCACCACGCGCTGGGACACCCCGAGGAATCTGACAAGGCGCTGCAGGTGGTGATCGCCGAGTGGGGCTGGACCGCCGCGCAGCAGGTCGCCGAAGCCTACGCATTCCGGGGCGAGGTGGACAAGGCCTTCGAATGGCTCGAAACCGCGTATGCGCAGCGCGACCCCGGTATCGTACACACGGCGGTGGACGAATTCATGCGGCCGCTGCACGCCGATCCGCGTTGGCTTCCCTTCCTGCGCCGGCTGGGCCTTGCGGATGTCGCACTCGCAGAGTAGCGTTGCCTGCCCGGCAAACGGGCACAACGTTTCGGAAGGCGTTCCATGCTGACAGAAGAACTTCGGGCCCTCCAGGCGCCTCTCAAAGACCGCTACAAGTCGCAACCCGGCGCCGCGCTGATCACGCTGAAGGCGGAAGGGCGGCTCGGCGAGGGCGTCACGTGCAGCGTCCAGACGGGCAAGGCGCTCGCCACCGCAGGTTTGCATCCGGCCACCGGAGGCACTGGCCTTTCCGCCTGTTCCGGCGACATGCTGCTCGAGGCGCTTGTGGCCTGCGCCGGCGTGACGATGGGCGCCGTCGCGACGGCGATCGGCATTGTTCTGCGCAACGGCTCGGTGCGCGCCGAGGGCGACCTCGACTTTCGCGGCACACTGGGCGTGGCCAAGGATGCGCCGGTCGGTTTCCAGCGCATCCGCCTTCACTTCGACCTCGACACCGACGCCACCGAAGAACAGCTGGACACGCTCATCCGCCTGACCGAGCGTTACTGCGTGGTATACCAGACACTGCGCCAGTCCCCGGAAGTGACGGTGACCCGTCACGCAGCCGCAGCCTAGGGCGCGGACAGTTCGCACGGAACGGAGAACGTCATGCCGATGTACATGGACATCCACGAGTTGAAGGGCGTCACCGCGGCCGATCTCGCGAAGGCGCACGCCGCCGATGTCCACGTGCAGGGGAAGCACGGCGTCGAATATCACAAGTACTGGTTCAACGAGGCGCAAGGCAAGATCTTCTGCCTGTGCAGCGCGCCGAATCCGGAAGCCGCAGCCCGGGTGCATCGCGAGTCGCATGGGCTGGAGGCGTCCAAGATCATCGAAGTCGCGCCGGAAATCGCGGACGGTTTCATGGGTGGGTGCGAAGTGAATTCTGCCGGCGCCGCGCTCGTTCCAGGCAGCAGCAGCGCCAGCGAGCGCGATCCGGGAATCCGGACCATCCTGTTCACCGATATCGTCGGTTCGACCGAACTCACGCAGCGCGTCGGCGACGATGCGGCGATGGCCTTCCTGCACATCCACGACGGAATCGTCCGCGACGCGCTGCGGACACTGGGGGGCCGCGAGATCAAGCACACCGGCGACGGCATCATGGCGTGCTTCGTGTCGGCCGCGGCGGCAGCGCGCTGCGCCAACCGTATCCAGCGCGCGCTGGCGGAGAGCGAGCAGGCGAACCGGGAGTTTCCAGTCAAGGTCCGGATCGGCGCTGCGGCGGGCGAGCCCGTCGAGGACCACAACGATCTCTTCGGCGTCACCGTCCAGCTGGCCGCACGCCTGTGCTCCCATGCGCGGCCGGAACAGTGCCTGGTGTCCAACGTCGTCGCCGAGCTGTGCATCGGCAAGGGCCTGACGTTCCAGGACCTGGGGGAAGTTTCGCTCAAGGGCTTCGAGCGCCCGGTCAGGGTGCACGCGGTCCAGCAGTCCGGCGAAGCGCCGGCCAAGGCCTGAGGCCCCGCTAGTCGAGCGTGCTGCGGAACGCGCGCAGTCCCAGCGCCATGATGACCAGCATGAACACGAGGAGCGGCCAGGCCTCCGGCAGCACCTCGCTCAACCCGTTGCCCTTCAGCAGGATGCCGCGGACGATGCGCAGGAAGTGCGTCAGCGGCAGGACTTCGCCGATCGCCTGCGCCCACCCGGGCATGCCGCGGAACGGGAACATGAACCCCGACAGCAGCATCGACGGCAGGAAGAAGAAGAACGTCATCTGCATCGCCTGCAGCTGATTGCGCGCGACCGACGAAAACGTGAGGCCGAGCGTCAGGTTGGTGGCGATGAACAGCAGCACCGCGCAATAGAGCAGCACGACGCTGCCCACCATCGGCACGCCGAACAGCACGCGCGCCAGGAACAGGATGATCGACACCTGGACCAGCCCGATCGCGACATAGGGGACGATCTTGCCGGTCATCACCTCCAGCGCCGTCGCCGGCGTGGCGAGCAGGTTCTCCATCGTGCCGCGCTCGCGCTCGCGGGTGATGGCCAGCGCGGTCATCATCACCATCGTCATCGTCAGGATCACGCCCATCAGGCCCGGGACGATGTTGTACTGCGTGACGGCCTCGGGATTGTAGAGCGCGTGCGTGCGCACCTCGAAGGCCGGGGGCTGCGCGGCGAGCGGCGCGAGTGGCCCCGTCAGGTCGTGCACGAGCGCCGATTGTCCGAGCTGCGACAGCGCCGCGATTGCATTGCCGGTCGCCTGCGGATCGGTGGCGTCGGCCTCCACCAGCAGCGCGGGATGCTCGCCGCGCACGAGCCTGCGCGAGAAGTCGGCGGGAATCGTCACGACGAATTGCGCGCGGCCGGTGGCCAGCATGTGCCGCGCATCGGCTTCGTCCGCAGCCTCGCCGACGAACTCGAAGTAGTCGCTGTTTCGCAGGCTGGCAAGGATGCTGCGCGAGAACTCGCTCTGCTCGGCGATCAGCAGCGCCGTGGGCAGGTGCTTGGGGTCGGAGTTGATCGCGTAGCCGAACAGCGTCAACTGGATCACCGGGATGCCGACGATCATGCCGAACGTCAGCCGGTCGCGCTTCAGCTGGATGAATTCCTTGGCGACGATGCCGAGCCAGCGCGACCAGGAGAACCAGGCATTCACGGCCGGCGCCTTGCGGCAGGCGCTTCGACGGCGTCGCGCATCAGGTGGATGAACACGTCCTCGAGGCCGGGCTCCACTTCCTGCCACGTCCAATCCGGCGTCGTCATCAGCGGCGCCAGCTCGGTGCGCAGCTGCTCGCGATTCGAACCGGTGACATGCAGTGCCGTGCCGAACGCGGCGACCTGCTCCACTGCCGGCAGCGCGCGCAGGCGCCCCGCCAGCGCCGGGAGTTCGGTGCCGGTGACCGACCACGTCGTCAGCGACTGGCTCGCGATCACTTCGCGGGCCGTTCCTTGGACGAGCAGCTTGCCGTTCAGGATGTAGCCCAGCTTGTGACAGCGCTCGGCTTCGTCCATGTAATGCGTGCTGACGAGCACCGTGATGCCACGCGCTGCGAGCGCATGCAGCTCCTCCCAGAAATCCCGCCGCGCCTTCGGGTCCACGCCGGCGGTCGGCTCGTCCAGCAGCAGCAGCTTCGGGTCGTGCAGCAGGCACGCGGCGAGCGCCAGCCGCTGCTTCCAGCCGCCGGACAACGCGCCGGCGAGCTGGCTCGCGCGCGCGGTCAGCCCGAGATGGTCGAGCGCCTCGTCGACCTTGGGGCGCGCATCCTTCATCCCATACATGCGCGCGATGAAGTTGAGGTTCTCGCGGATCGTCAGGTCTTCCCAGAACGAGAACCGCTGCGTCATGTAGCCGACTTCGCGCTTGATCGACTTGGCTTCGCTGACGATGTCGAAGCCCAGACATCGGCCCTCGCCGCTGTCGGGCGTCAGGAGTCCGCACAGCATCCGTATCGACGTGGTCTTGCCGCTGCCGTTCGGACCCAGGAAGCCGAAGATCTCGCCACGCCGCACCGACAACGACAAGTCCTGGACGACGTGGTTCTTGCCGAAATACTTGTTGAGGCCGCGCACATCGATCACGACGTTGCCGTCAGCGTCGGCGTCGCTATTCATTGTGGCAAGGTGACGTCGACCGGCTGGCCGGGATTGAGCCGCGCCGCGACGTCGGGCGACGGCTTCGCTTCGACGAGGAACACGAGCTTGGCCCGATTCTCGCGCGAATAGAGGACGGGCGGCGTGAACTCCGCGCGGTCGGAGATGAAGGCGATGGTTGCAGTCATCGGCGCGCCGCAGCCGTCGCAGGAGAAATTGACCTGCTGTCCCGGCCTGATCCGCCCCACCACCGGTTCGGGAACGTAGAACCTGATCTTCACGTTGCCGGGCGGCAGCAGGCTCGCCACGGGAATTCCCGCGGGAACCCAGTCGCCGATCACATAGTAGGTGTCGTTGACGCGTCCGGACACGGGTGACGCGACCGCGCGCTGGCCCAAGCGCCAGTCGGCCTGCGCCAGCGCCTCGCGCGCGGCGCGCGCGTCGGCTTCACCGGCGCGAATCTCGTCGTCACGCGCCGGCAATTTCGCGGTGGCGACAGAGGCCTGCAATTGGGCGACCACCGCTTCGTCGCGCTTCACCTGCATGCGCGCATCGTCGATCACCGCGCCGCTCACGAAGCCGCTCGCGTAGAGCTTTTGCTGGCGGGCGAGATTGGCCACGGCCAGGTCACGCGTAGCCATCGCCTGGCGCAGCTGCTCGGCAACGGTTTCGACTTCCGGCGGGCGCTTGCCTGTCTTCAGGTTCTCGAGCCGCGCCAGCGCCGCCTGCAGCTGCTGCTCCGACTGGCGGCGCAGCGCCACTTCGTTCTCGCGTTCCAGCGCGAACAGCGGCGCGCCCGCGCTCACCTGTTCGCCGCGCTTGACCGACAGCTGCGTCAGCGCGCCGGCGAACGGTGCGGCCACGCGCACGTATTCGCCTTCGATGTAGCCCTGGATCGGGCGCTCGCCCGCGGGACCGCAACCCCCGGCCACGCACGCCAGAAGCAGCGCCGCGCACGCCGCGCGACCGCGAAGGCCGTTGCCCGGGTGAGCGGCGAGCCTCATGCGTGCCGCCGTTGCCGCGGGGCGGCCGCGTGCCGTGCCGCCGGGGCGCCCAATGCCATCGCCGCTTTCATCCCGCCCAGCGAGAACGCAAGGATGTGCCGCGTCAGCACGTCCACGGCGGCTACGTCGAGCGGCAGGTCCGGAAAGACGCGCTTCAGCACATGGCGCTGGAAATGCAGGTTCATGCATTGGCTCGCAATGGAAATCGCGCAGCGCTTGACCGCGTCGGACGCAGGCGGCGCATCGGTGATCTCGGCGACGATCGCGCACAGCGCCTCGACCTGCGGCCGCGCGAACGCGTGCGCCAGCTTGTCGAGCGCGGGGGTGGGGTCCAGCATCTCGCGCGCGATCAGTCGCGTGAACATCGCCGCCGGATCGTCGTCGAGGACGCGCATCAGCAGGCCGTGGATGAAGACCTCGAGGCGCTGCTCGGCCGTCGGGCGCGCGGCGCCCGGAGGGACCTGCGTCGGATGCGTCGTCAGCGCACGCCGCGCGTGGTGTTCGAGAACGGCCGCGTACAGAGCTTCCTTGCCGCCGAAGTGGTAGTTGATGGCGGCGAGGTTGGTGCCCGCGCGGGCGACGATCTCGCGGATGCGCGCGCCGCCGTAGCCGCGTTCGGCGAATTCCGCGGTGGCAGCGTCGAGCAGGCGGCCGCGCGTGGCGGCAGCCGGCGGAGCGGAAGGGAGCGGGGTTGCGGCAGCCGGCGGAGCGGAAGGGAGCGGGGTTGCGGCGGGCATCGGCACAGTCATCTCGACCGGGTTAAAACAGAATTTTGAAACAAAATTATCAGGACCCTCCCCGGCTGTCAAGCGCAGGCGGCAAACTTGCCAACGCGCAAGGCGCGGAAGTACTGTAGTGTCCCGGAAGTCGACTTCCGGCCGACGCCCGCACATCCCTCCCCATGGAGATTCCAATGAAAAAGATCGCGCTTTGGCAAGTCGCCTTCCTCACTGCAGTTTCGCTTGCTGCCTGCCAGTCGGCGCCGCCCACGATGACCCAGCTCCCCGCCAAGATCGCGAATGGAGCCGTCTACGATCCCAGCGGCAAGACGCTCTACACGTTTGCCAAGGATGTGGCATTCAGCGGCAAGAGCGAATGCAACGGACCGTGCGCCAACGTGTGGCCGCCGTTCTCGGCTGAGGAAAAGGCGTCGCCGTCGGCCTCGTCCCCGGGCGGAGCGTCGCCTGCTGGCAATTGGACGATCATCACGCGCGAGGGCGGCACGCGCCAGTGGGCCTACAAGGGCAAGCCGCTGTACACGTACGCGAAGGATGCGAAGCCAGGCGACAGGTCGGGGGACAACATCAACGGCCTGTGGTCCTGGGCGAAGGAATAGTATCCGCAGCGCGCCTCGCCACGCAGGCGAGGCGCGCGTCGAATCAGCGTGCGCGGCCGCGCATCGCCGCCGGATGCCCCGGCAGCGCCATCCGCTTGCCGGTGTCGACCAGCTGGTCGCCGACCACCTGCAGGATCGTGACGTCGCTGTCGACGAAGTTGCCGACGTAAAGGTACTTCCCGTCGTCGCTGAACACGAGGCCCTCCGGGAGGCCCTCGACGACGACTTCGTTGGTCCGCGTCACCTTCTTGCCGTCGATCTTCAGCGCCACGACCGAACCGTTGCGGTTGTAGAAAAACGCCTTCTTGTCCGCGTTGGAGCCGCGCAGGATCACGGCCACCGCCATCCTGCCGTCGGGACTGATCGCAAAGCCCTCGGGACCGTCGCCGACGACGACCTTGTCGATCACGCGCGGCGGAGTTGCCTCGAGATCGACCACGGTGACGGTATCGATGTTGCCGTCGGAGGAACCTGACAGGCCGTTGTCCGCGGTGAGCAGCAGCTTGCCGTCCGGCGTGATGTCGAGGTTGTACGGCCACCAGCCGACCTGGATGTCCTGCTTGTCGTAGGTGACCTTGTCGCCGTTGATGGCGAGCAGCGCGGCCCTGTGGCCAGGAAATTTTGCCGCGACGGCGCGCTTGCCGTCGGGGGTGATGGCCACGTGCGACACCTGTTCGCCCATCGGCACCGTATCGATCAGCTTCACCGATTTACCGGTGATCTTGACGACACTGATCGAGTTGTCGTTGCGGTTGGCGATTAACGCAAGATCGCCTGCGCGGTTGATCGCCATGCCGGAGGGCTGCTTGCCGACCGTCACCGTGTCGATCAGTTTCGGCGGATCGAGCGTCAGGTCGATCACATACAGCTTGTTGTCGGGAACGGCCTTCCAGGTGGCGCCGTCGGCGACCCAGTCCATCGAATTGGCCACCAGCCCGAGCTTGCCGTCGGGCGTGATCTGCAGGTTGGTCGGCGGGCCGAAGATGGTGTTCATCAACGGAAGATTGGCGATGATCTTCGGTTCCAGCGGATTCGTGCCGATGTCGACGACCAGGACGTTGTCCTTGCCCGGCGCCATCATGACCGGCTTGCCGGCGTCATCCCACAAAATCTTCTGATCGTTGGCGACCAGCATCAACTCGCGCTTGCCCGTCATGGGCGTGCTGGCGCAACCGGCCAGCACCATGGCAGCGAACACCGCGCAGAACCCCACCTGCGTCGAAGTCTTCATTGGTTCCCCTCCCCGTGTTGTTGTCCGGCTACTTTACCGCTCCTGACGAAAAAAAGGCCAGCCGTTGCGGGCTGGCCTGTCTGCCTGATTGGAATCGCTACTTGAGCGTGACTTACTTGAGCGTGACTGTCTGCGCGGTGTCCAGCGTAGCGAGGGCGTCGAACACGATCTGCTTTTTCAGGATCTCGGGCAGCACCAGCGGCGTCTTGCCGGGACGATACAGCACATAGACGGGGACGCCCTGCCGGCCGAGGGCTGCCAGCGCCTGGGTGATAACCGGATCGCGGCGGGTCCAGTCGGCGCGGACCAGTTCCACGCCGCGCTTGGCGAACGCGTCGCGGATTTCCGCGTTGTTGAGCACGAGGCGCTTGTTGACCTGGCAGGTCACGCACCACGCGGCGGTGAAGTCGATGAACACCGGACGGCCGCCGCTGCCCAGGTCCGCCACGGTCGTCGGCGTGAACGCATGCCACGGACCCGTCGTCGCCGACGTGACCGCCGATGGCGCGTCCAGGTCGCCGCCACGCAGCAGCGGCCACATGACCACGACGGACCCGACCAGCGCGGCCGCGGCAACGCCGGCCCACGCACGGCCCTGGCCGACCTTGAAGATGCGCCATGCCCACAGCGCCATCGCGATCACGACCAGCGCGACCAGCAGCCGCACGACCGCATCGTTGTCCATCTGCGCGCCCAGCACCCACACCAGCCACGCAACGGTGGCGTAGAGCGGAAACGCGAGTGCCTGCTTCATCCGCTCCATCCATGCGCCCGGGCGCGGCAGCCAGCGGCGCCACGCCGGGAACCACGCGAGCAGCGTGTATGGCAGCGCCATGCCCATGCCCAGCGCGACGAAAATGCCGAGCGTCAGGATGGCGGGTTGCGCAAACGCGAAGCCGAGCGCGGCGCCCATGAACGGCGCGGTGCAGGGCGACGCGATCACCACCGCGAGAACACCGGACAGCACCGAATCGACGTAGGGATTCCTGGCGGTCCATTCTCCTGCCGACGACGGCACGAGGGACGCGAACTCGAACACGCCAGACAGGTTCAAGCCAAGTACAAAGAACAGCACGGCAAGTCCGATGACCACCGGCGGCGACTGCAGCTGGAAGCCCCACCCGAGCTGCTCGCCCGCGGCGCGCAGGATCAGCAGCAGGCCGGCAAGCGCCACGAAGGTCGCGATGACGCCGGACGCGAAGGCGATTCCCTGCAGTCGCTGCACGCGGGGTTTCGCATGACCCTGCGCCAGGTGCAGCGCCTTCAGCGACAGCACCGGGAACACGCAGGGCATCAGGTTCAGGATGAGGCCGCCGACGAAGGCGAGCAGCACGGCCGCCGCCAGCGAAAGCTCGGCGCCCGCGCCATTCGGCAGCGCGATGTCGGCCGTCGAAGCCGACGCCGACGAAGGCTTGGCGCCCGCCGTGACCGCGCCGACCAGCGGCACGTCGACGGTCACCGCCGCGACGCGTTCGCCGTCCTCGACGAAACCCTTGGCCGCGGTGACGACACCGGCGACGCGCTTGAAATCGGGTGCCAGCTGGATGGCCGCCGGCAACGTCAATGTGTAGGCGCCGTTCGCATCGCGCGCCAGGACCTGCTTGCCCGAAGGCTCGATCCGGCCTTCGTCATGCGGAAAGAACTGCAGCTGACCCGGATCGGCCGCGCCTGCAGGCGGTGTCAGCGTCAACGCCACTTTCGCGCCGTCGCCGCGGGCGCTGACCTGCCAGCCCTGCAGCGGCGTGGGCAACGCGGCGCGGGCGGCCGCGATGGCGCTGCCCCACTGCGGGTAGGAGTCCGACCTGTTGGAAACGGGCAGCGAAATGTCGAGGTCGGCGCCTTCGGGAATGCAGACGTCCTTGCAGACGAGCCAATCCGCATGCGCCGCCAGTTTGTAGGTGGACCCGACGGGCGCGTCGCGCGGCACCGTAAGCCCTGTCAGCAGCAGGACCTGGCCTTCATAGCCGTAGTTGACGAGCGGGCCGGTGGGCAGTGTCCGCGGCGCGGGCCATTGGATCGCCCCCACGCCGACGCCGTCAGGAAGCTTCCATGTGATCGTCGTCGGCAGTCCGGAGTCGCCGGGATTGCTCCAATACGTGTGCCACCCTTCCGCCATCTTGAGGTGCAGCGCCAGCGTGATCGGCTTGCCGGGAACGAGCGCCGTGCGTTCGGAAACCAGCTCCGCCTCGACGTGCTCGGTCTTGACCGGGGCCGCATGGGCCGCAGCCGCGATGCCGAACGCCAGCAGCCCGGTCAGCATGGGTGCGCAGCAGCGGCGAACAATGGTATTCAAGGTGTCCACTTATCGATCCAACCGGTCAAGGGCACCCGTGTTGGGTGCATCACACGCGGGGAGGTTCCCCTGGCGACGCTATAATTATCGCCCCGCATCGCCGTTCGGCACAGCTTCCCCGTCGTACGGTCCATGACAATAGCATAAAATCGCACAATTCGGGCGGTTTTTTGGCCCTACCACCCCCGCATGCTGGAAGCCCTGCTCGTTTCCGCCCTGGTCGTCGCCGTCGGTGAACTGGGCGACAAGACGCAACTGCTGACGCTCGTACTCGCGGCGCGCTACCGCAAGCCCTGGCCGATCATCGCCGGCATCCTCGTCGCCACGCTCGCCAATCACACGGTGGCGGCGGCATTGGGCCAATGGGTGCGCGACGCCGTTTCCCCCGACATCCTGCGCTGGGGACTGGCGCTGTCGTTCTTCGCCGTCGCTGCCTGGGCGCTGAAACCCGACCAGTTCGACGAGTCCGACGCCCCGCCCGTGTCGGACCGCAACGTGTTCGGCGTCACCGTGGTCGCGTTCTTCTTAGCGGAGATCGGCGACAAGACGCAGATCGCCACCGCGATGCTCGCCGCCAAGTTCGACTATCTGTTCGCCGTGGTGGCCGGCACGACGCTGGGGATGCTGCTGGTCGACGCGCCCACGGCCTTCCTGGGCGACGCGGCGGCGAAGCGGATTCCGTTTCGCGCGGTGCGCATCATTGCCGCCGCACTATTTGCGGGACTGGGCATCTGGGTGCTCGTCGCGCCGCGTTTCGGCGCATAGCCGCCCGGTATAATCGATCTCCCCCAAAATCAACGCCGGCGCGCGCCGCGCCCCGCCGCTTCCCCATGACGCCGTTCAATCCGAAGGACATCGAAGCCTCCGCGCAAGCCGCATGGACCGCGGCCGACGCCTATCGCGCCGTCGAGCGTCCCGACCGGAAGAAGTTCTACTGCGTGTCGATGCTGCCCTACCCCTCCGGCCGGCTGCACATGGGGCACGTGCGCAACTACACGATCAACGACGTCATGTACCGGCACCTGCGGATGAAGGGCTACAACTGCCTGATGCCGATGGGCTGGGACGCGTTCGGCCTGCCGGCGGAAAACGCGGCGATGAAGGCCGGCGTCGCTCCCGCGAAATGGACGCACGCCAACATCGCGTCGATGAAGCAGCAGTGCAAGACGATGGGGTGGGCGATCGACTGGTCGCGCGAATTCGCTGCCTGCGATCCTGCCTACTATCGGTGGAACCAATGGTTCTTCCTCAAGATGCTGGAAAAGGGCATCGCGTACCGGAAGACGCAGGTCGTCAACTGGGATCCGGTCGACCAGACGGTGCTCGCCAACGAGCAGGTCATCGACGGCCGCGGCTGGCGCACCGGCGCGCCGGTCGAGAAGCGCGAAATACCCGGTTACTACCTGAAGATCACTGACTACGCCGAAGAACTTCTCGCGTTTCTGGACAAGATGCCCGGCTGGCCGGAGCGCGTGAAGACGATGCAGGCCAACTGGATCGGCAAGAGCGTCGGTGTCCGTTTCGCGTTCCCGCACGACATCCGCGATGGAGATGGTGAAAATCGCGGCGCGCTGATCGGTGATGGACGGATGTACGTGTTCACGACGCGCCCCGACACGATCATGGGCGTCACGTTCTGCGCGGTCGCCGCCGAGCATCCGCTCGCTTTGCACGCCGCAAAGACCAACCCCGCGCTCGCCGATTTTCTCAGCGAATGCCGGACCGGCAGCGTCATCGAGGCAGACCTGGCCACGATGGAAAAGAAAGGCATGCGCACCGGACTCTTCGTGACGCATCCGCTGACCGGCGAGCCGGTCGAGCTCTGGGTCGGCAATTACGTGCTGATGATCTACGGCGACGGCGCCGTGATGGGCGTGCCCGGACATGACGAGCGCGACTTCGAATTCGCGAAGAAGTACGGACTCCCGATCAAGCAGGTCATCGCGGTGCCCGGCGAAGAATTCCTGGTCGACATGTGGCAGCCGTGGTACGCGGACAAGGAGCGCGGCCGCTGCGTGTTCTCGGGCAAGTTCGACGACCTGCCGTACGCGGACGCGGTCGCCGCGGTCGCCGCGGAACTCTCCGCCAGAGGCCTGGGCGAAAAGAAGATCACGTATCGCCTGCGCGACTGGAGCGTGTCGCGGCAGCGGTACTGGGGAACGCCGATCCCGATCATCCACTGCGAAGGCTGCGGGCCGGTGCCGGTGCCCGAGGCGGATCTTCCCGTTGTGCTGCCGGAAGACTGCGTTCCGGACGGCGGCGGCAATCCGCTCAACAAGCGCGCCGATTTCCTGAATGTCCCGTGCCCGAAGTGCGGCAAGCCGGGCCGGCGCGAGACGGACACGCTGGACACGTTCGTCGATTCTTCGTGGTACTACATGCGCTACACGTCGCCGGATGCGGGGGCCATGGTCGACGCGCGCAACGACTACTGGATGCCGATGGACCAGTACATCGGCGGCATCGAACACGCGATCCTGCACCTTCTCTACGCGCGATTCTGGACCAAGGCGATGCGCGACCTGGGCCTCGTGAAGATCGACGAGCCCTTCACGCGGCTCTTCACGCAGGGGATGCTGCTCAACCACATCTACTACCGGCGCAATGCGAAGGGCGGCAAGGAATATTTTTCTCCGGACATCGTCGTGCCGACCACCGATGCGCAGGGGCACATCGACGGCGGGCGCCTGGCCGACGGTTCAAGCGTCGAGTACGGCGGCGTCGGCAAGATGGGCAAGACGGAACAGAACGGCGTCGAGCCGCAGGACCTGGTCGACAAGTACGGCGCGGACACCGCGCGGCTGTACGTGATGTTCGCCGGATCGCCGGACGATTCGGCGATCTGGTCCGACACCGGCGTTGACGGCGCGCACCGCTTCCTGAAGCGGCTGTGGACGTTCGCGCAGACGCAGGGCGACACCGTGCGCGGCGCGGCGGGCAAACCGGAAGAGCGGGATGTGGATGACGCCGTGAAGGCTGCGCGCCGCGACCTGCACGTCACGCTGAAGCAGGCCAACTACGATTACGAGCGCATCCAGTACAACACCGTCGTGTCGGCGGGGATGAAGATGCTGAACACGCTGGAAGCGGTGCCGGCGGGCGCGCACGGCGCCGCGGGACTGCTGCGCGAAGGGCTGTCGATCCTGCTGCGCACGCTCTATCCGGTGATCCCGCATGCGACGTGGAGCATCTGGCAGGACCTGAAGCTGGCCGGCGAGTTCGGCGACCTGCTCGACGCGCCGTGGCCCGAGGTCGACGCGGCGGCGCTGGCGCAGGACGAGATCGAGCTCATGCTGCAGGTGAACGGCAAGCTGCGCGGCAAGATCAGCGTGCCGGCCGCGGCCGACAAGACGGCCATCGAAGCTGCCGCGCGCGCGAGCGCCGAGGTGGTCCGCTATGCCGACGGCGCGCCGGTGAAGAAGGTCATCATCGTGCCGGGCCGGCTGGTGAACGTGGTCGTGTGATGCGCCGCGCCTTTCTCATGTCGCTCGCCGCCATTGCCGCGCTCGCGCTGGCAGGATGCGGCTTTCAGCTGCGGGGCGCCGCGAAGTTCACCTTCGAGTCGGTCTACCTCAACTCTTCCGCGCCGCCGGGCTTCAACAACGAGATGCGCCGTGCGCTAGCCGGCGCGAGCACCGCGACGCTGAGCGAGTCTGCGGCCGCCGCCCAGGTGGTGCTCGACATTCCCGTGGTCCAGGACGACAAGGAAGTGCTGTCGCTGTCGTCGGCAGGCGCAGTGCGCGAATTCCAGCTCATCAAGCGCGTGTCGTTCCGCCTGCACGACAAGGAGGGCGCGGACTGGATGCCGGCGGGCGAGATCACGATCCGGCGCGCCTACACGTTCAACGAGTCTCAGGCGCTGGCGCGCGACCTGGAAGAGCAGCGGCTGCAGAGGGACATGCAGACCGATGCCATCCAGCAGATCGTGCGGCGCCTGCAGGCGGCGAAGAAGCCGGCGTAGCGAATCGAGCCGGGACGGCCCATGCAAATTCGCGCGGACGATCTCGGAAGCCATCTGCAGCGTGGCGTCGCGCCGCTGTATGTCGTCCATGGCGACGAGCCGCTGCTGGCGCTCGAAGCCGGCGATGCGATCCGCGCCGCGGCGCGCGCGGCCGGCGCCGCCGAGCGCGAAGTGTTCGTCGTCGAAGCCGGCTTCAGGTGGGACGCATTCCTCTCCGCCAACGTCAACCGCGGGCTCTTCGGCGAGCGCAAGCTGGTCGACTTGCGCATCCCGTCGGGCAAACCCGGCGTCGAAGGCGGCAAGGCGCTCGAGGCGTACGCCGCCAATCCCAGCCCGGACAACGTGACGCTGATCACGCTGCCCCGGCTCGACCGCGCGACGCAGTCGTCCGCGTGGTTCGAGGCGCTGGCGCGCGCGGGCGCCACCGTCGCCGTCTATCCGGTCGAACGCGACGCGCTGCCCGCGTGGATCGCGGCGCGCATGAAGCGCCACCGCCAGCATGCGTCGCGTGAAACGCTCGCGTTCCTGGCCGACCATTGCGAAGGCAACCTCCTCGCCGCGCGACAGGAAATCGAAAAACTGGCGCTGCTGCTGCCCGAGGGCGAGCTGGCGCAGGACGCCGTCGAGAGCGCGATCGCGAACGTCGCGCGCTACGACGTCTTCCAGCTGTCGGAGTCCTGGCTCGCGGGCGACGCAACACGCGTGCTGCGGATCTTGAGCTCGCTGAAGGCCGAAGGCGACGCACCGGTTCCCGCGATCTGGCAGTTGGTCGAGGACGTGCACGCCATCGCCGCCGTCCACGCGATGGTGCGCGAGGGTTCGCCTATGGCGTCGGCCATTCGCAATGCGCGGGTCTGGGGCAAGCGGCAGGGCGCACTGGAACGCGCGATGAACCGCGTCGCACCGGCGTCCGTGCCGCCGCTGTTGCTGGCGCTTGCGAAACTCGATGCGCTGTCCAAGGGAATCGGCCGCGGCGACGCGTGGGACGCGCTCACCGACGCGGCGCTGATGCTCTGCAGCAAGCCGCTGTTCGCGACGGCCTAGCGTCGACCCGTCGTTGCATGTACTGGCCGGGGAATACGTTCCGGAAATCGCGCTGGGCGACGACGAGGCGAGGGTCGCCGCGGTCCGGACGCTAGTGGTCGTGGCGACCCTTGTGGTCCTTGCCGTGCTTGTGACTATCGTCGTCGAGGACCAGGTCCCTGGCGCCATCGCCCTTGCCGCGCTTTTCCAGATCGGCCAGCAATCCCGCGTCCGAGAGATCCAGCTTCGCCGAATGGTCCCAGTCGTGTTGCGCGATTTTCGCCAGGCGCTTGACGACGGATTCGTCGTCGGCCTCGATCGCCAGCTCCCGCCGCCCGTCGAAGCTTCCCGGCGCCAGATTGACCGAGCCGACGATGGCGCGCGCGGCGTCGGCCAGCATCATCTTGCCGTGCAGGCGCAGGCCCTTCAACCGGTGCACCTTGGCGCCCACGTCCTGCATGATGCGCAGGCCGCCGACGCCTTCGATCAGCTTGTCCTGCTTCAGCGTATGCGGAGGGCGCGCGAGGATGTGCACCTTGACGCCGCGCGTAACCGCGCGCACGACGCGCTCGATGATCACCGCGTCCTGGTAGCGTTCGTTCTGCAGCCACAGCGAGTGCTTCGCGCGGTCGACAAAATGAGCGAAGCGCTCGCGACCGTTGCTGTTGCACCAGATGAGATGCGCGGACGCGCCCCCGTCGAACGGCTGCCGGTGCCAGTCCGCCTCGAAGCAGGCGATCACTTCCTCGACTTCGCGCTTGTGCGTCGTGACGATTGCGTAGTCGCGCGTCTCCGTGACGTTGCGCGTCTCCCAGTTGAGCGACATGACGTAGGCGACCTCGTCGTCGACCACCATCGACTTCTCGTGCGTCAGGTCGAACGCGGGATTGCTGTCCTGCACGTCGACGCCCGCGGCCTCGAGCGTCTTGCGCGTCTCCTCGTTCTCCGCCTCGCCGCTGCGGCGGGCGGCATTGAGCATCACGCGGACGGCCACGCCCCTCTTGCGCGCGGCGGTCACGGCGCCGATGAGGCCCGGATCGGAAAACGTGAACATCTTCACGCGCACCGACGCCTTCGCGCCGTCGATGGCCGCAAGCAGCGGCTGCGCCGTGTCGTCGGGCATCACCAGCAAATGTCGGGACATGGGACTTGCTCCAGTGCGAGGGCGGGGGAAGGGACGCATCATCTCCGCGATGCCGCGGCAGCGTCAAGACCGGCGCGTCGCAGCCCCGCCGTCGATCAGCGGAAGTCGCCCCACAGCGCGTTGATCGCCGCCAGCGACGCCAGCGCCGCCGTTTCGGCCCGCAGCACACGCGGCCCGAGACGCACGGCCGCCATTCCGCTGCGCTGCGCGAGCGCGATTTCGTCGGCCGTGAATCCGCCCTCGGGTCCGACCAGCATGTCGAGCGCGTGCTGCGGCCGCGGTGTGGCCGCGATCGCCACGTCGGCGGTCGGCGACAGCACCAGCCCCGTCGCCTCAGCGTTGCGTGTCGCCAGCCAGTGTTCGAGCGGCACGACGCCGCGCACCTCCGGCACAAGATTGCGGCCGCATTGCTCGCATGCGGCGACGACGATCTGGCGCCAGTGCGCGAGGCGCTTCTCGCCGCGCTCGCCGTCGGGAACGCGCGCGCTGCGCGTGGTCAGCACCGGCTGGATCGCGGCCGCGCCCAGTTCGACAGCCCTGCGGACTGCGTGGTCCATGGCGTCGTTGGCGGCGATGCCCTGGACCAGCGTCACCGCGAAATCACTTTCGCGCTCCACCGGATCGAAGGCGTCGATGCGCGCGACGGCAACGCGCTTGTCGGCGCGTGCGAGCGTGGCGGCGAATTCGCCGCCGGCGCCGGTGAACAGCACGATGCGGTCGCCGACGGCGAGCCGCAGAACGCGCAGCGCATGGTGCACGACGGCTTCAGGCAGCACGTACTCGCTGCCGACGTCACCGGGGACCAGTTCGCCGGGACAATGAAATCGTGGATTGGTCAGATTGCCTCCACGCTCGCGTCTACGAAGTCAAAATGGAAGATGTCAGACTGCGGCCGGTAGCCGATCTTGGCGTAGATCGAATTCGACACGGGATTGGCGAGATCGGTGATCAGGAACAGTTTCGCGCGGCCCTGGTCCAGCAGCGCCTGCGACAATTCGGCCACCAGCGCCGTCGCGTAGCCGTGCCCGCGGACCTGCGGCGGCGTGTACACCGGGGCAATGCGCGCAGCGTCGGGGGGCGCATCGGTCCATCCGGCGAACGCGACGGCACCGGCATCGTCCCATATCCAGATCTGCCCCTGCTCTATCCTTCGGGGTATCAGCGACCGCAGGCGCGCGGCGTCGTCCGGCAACTGGACTTCCATGATGAAGTCGTGCTGCGCGGCGCCCACCCAATCGATGTCGTCGGCCGTTGCCCTCCGCGCGGCGCCCGACGGCCGTGGCACGGTTTCGACGCGCATGAGCTTGTGATTGCGCAACTTGACGCGCAACTGGTGCGCACGACCCGTCAACGCGCGCCAGCGCTGCGCAAACGCGTCGCAGGCGGACTGGATGCCGACGACACCCTGCAGCGTTGCCACGGGCCCGGCGCGAAACGCATGCACGTCGTCGGCAAACGCCAGCGCGGCGGCGGTGTCGCTGGCACCGACCCAGAGGCTGCCGGTGCCGCGCATCACCGCCGCACCGCCGCCGGCGTACGTCGCGAGGTAGACAGTTTCGGTCTCGGCGGGAGGATTGCGCAGCAGCCCGTTCGCGAACGCCACATAGCTGCTAGCCAGCGCTTCGTCGCGCGCCAGGACCGGCGCGGCGGCCGCCAGGAACGCGATCGGATCGGCGTGCCTCGCGACGCTGGGCGTCGACACGTGTTCTTTCATCCGGCGATTCTGCCATACACCGCACAAAGGTCGCTTCAGGCCACCAGGTCGCGATAGGCGTGCCATGTCGCGTGGCCGATGACCGGCACGACGACGACGAGGCCCGCGAACCAGGTCGCGAATCCGACCGCGACGAGCAGAACGATCAAGAGTCCCCACGCGATCATCGCCGGCACGTTCGCCGCGAACGCGCGCAGGCTCGTCAGCGACGCGACGATGCCGTCGGTGTTCCGGTCCAGCATCATCGGCACCGACACGACGCTGATGGCGAACACCAGCACTGCGAAGAATCCGCCGACGCAAAGGTAGGCGAGCAGGAATTCGACATGCTTGAAGGACACCACCTGCGCGAGGAAGCCGTGCAGGTCCGGCATGTCGTAGGTGAAGAACAGCGCGAAGACGACCAGTGACGCGCGCGCCCAGACCAGCAGGATGACGCACAGCACCAGCGCGAAGATGCCGACGGAGCCCACGTTGGGCCGCCACGCGTCCAGCGTAGGCGCCAGCCACGCCGGCAGGCCCAGCTCCCGCCGCCGCGACAGGTCGTACAGGCCGATCGCGAGGAACGGGCCGACAAGGAAGAACCCGGTGACCAGCGCCGACACGTATTGATAAGCGCGGCCGAACACAAAATAAAGGAGGAAGCCCATCAACGCAAAGCACGCGCCGTAGAACGCGCTCGGCACCGGATTGGCGAGGAAATCGCGCCAGCCCGCAGCGAGCCAGCGCAGCGGCGCGCCGACCGTGACGGCTCGGATGGCGGGCGCAGCGGCGTCTTCGCCAGTCACCATGCCCGCCTAGAGAAATCCGCGCAGCGCATCGAGCACCGCGTCGGGTTGCTCGGCCATCATTGCGTGTCCGGTTCGCGCGAGCGTCACCGTGCGCTTGTCGGCAAGCGCGCCGAGCAGCGCCTGCGCGCCCTTGACCGGCGCCATCAGGTCCCGCACGCCCATGATCAAGAGCGCCGGGCAGCGCACGGCCGCCGCGTCAGCAAGGCCATCGGCATAGGACTGACAGGCAACCAGGTCCGTGTGGAGAACGCCCGGGCGCGTGCGTTCCATCAGGCGCAACGCGTTGCCCGTCATCCACATGCCCGGCACGGCGTTGCCGCCGAGCTGCCTGCCTGCGGAAAACGACCAGCCGTTGATCATGTCGAACGCAACGTGGTCGTCGGCCTTCGCGGCGGCGAGCAGCTCTTCGCTGACCAGCATCGGCACCGCGGGACCGAGCAGGGCGAGCTTCGTCACGCGTCCCGGATGCCGCGCCGCGCAAGCCAGCACGGCCAGCGAGCCGAGCGAATGACCGACGAGCGCGGCCCGCGCGACACCGGCCGCATCGAGCAGGCGCGGAATCCAGTCGGCGATCGCCTCGACGGTCGCAAGCGCTGCGCCGCCGGATCGGCCATGGCCCGGAAGATCCACTGCCAGCACGTTGCAGCCGTGATGCGCGAAGTAGCGGGACTGCAGCGCCCAGACGCTGTGGTCGTTCGCGGCGCCGTGGACGAACACGATCGAGGGCCGGTCCGCCTCCATGGCGCGGGACCCCGTGTAGGCGTAGCAGCTGGTGCCGTCGACGTCGATGCGCATGTCGTATGGCGATCAGGCCTTGCCGGCGGCGTGCAGCGCGCGGCTCAGGTCCTCGGTCAGGTCGTCCGGATCCTCGAGCCCGATCGACAGCCGGATGGTGCCCTCGGTGATGCCGGACTTGGTGAGGTCCTCCGCGGACATCCGGAAATGCGTCGTCGATGCGGGATGGATGACCAGCGACTTCGCGTCGCCGACGTTGGCCAGGTGGGAGAAGAGGTTCAGCGACTCGATGAACTTTCGCCCCTGCGCGCGCGAACCGCGCAGGTTGAACGAGAATACGGCGCCGCAGCCGCGCGGCAGCAGCGACTTTGCAAGCACATGGTCGGGGTGGCCGGGCAGCTCCGGGTAGCCCACGCTCGCGACCAGCGGATGCGCGTCGAGAAAGGCGACGACCCTGCGCGTGTTTTCCACGTGTCTTTGCATGCGCAGCGGCAGCGTCTCGATGCCCTGCAGTATCTGGAAGGCCGTGAACGGCGCCATGCACGCGCCGAAATCGCGGATGCCCTCGCGCCGCGCCCGCAGCAGGAACGCGGCGGTCGTCGACTCCTCGCTGAACACCATGTCGTGGAAGCCGCCGTAGGGCTCGGTCAGCGTCGGGAACTTGCCGCGCGCGGCGCCGGCGTCCCAGTCGAAGCGGCCGGAGTCGACCAGCACGCCGCCGATGACGACGCCGTGTCCGGACAGGAACTTGGTCGCGGAATGGAACACGAGATCGGCGCCATGCTCGAACGGGCGGATGAGCCACGGCGTCGTGAACGTCGAATCGACGAGCAGCGGCAGCCCGTGCTCGTGCGCTGCTTGCGCCACCCGCGGAATGTCGAGGACGTCGAGGCCGGGATTGCCCAGTGTCTCGCCGAAGAAGAGCCGCGTGTTGGGCCGGACGGCCGCGCGCCAGGCGTCGATGTCGCGCGGATCGACGAACGTTGTCTCGATGCCGAAGCGCGGCAGCGTGTAGTCGAGCAGGTTGTGCGAGCCGCCATAGAGCGACCGGGAGGCGACGATGTGCGAACCGGCCCCTTGCAGCGTCGCGATCGCCAGGTGCAGCGCCGCCTGCCCGCTCGCGGTGCCGATGGCGCCCACGCCCCCCTCCAGCGCCGCGACACGTTCCTCGAGCACCGCGACCGTCGGGTTGGAGATGCGCGAATAGACGTGGCCCGCGCGCTCCATGTTGAAGAGGGCCGCCGCATGATCGGTGTCGGGAAAGACGAACGACGCCGTCTCGTAGATCGGCGTCGCGCGCGCGCCGGTGGCGGGGTCGGGCACGGCCCCCGCATGCAGCGAAAGCGTGTCGAAGCGGTGCGATTTCGGTTTGCTCATCGGCGGTCCTCGCGGTCGCCGATTCTAGGCGCAATCGGCGCCTGCCGCCATGCACACCGCGCGTAAACTGATGGCCATGAAACGCAGCCAGCCTCCGGCGGAAGATTCGCTTCCCGCGGTGCCCGATCCGCTGTGCCGTGCCCCCGGCGCGCCGCCCACGCGCGGCCGCGGCGCGACGTTCAACCCGGCGAACCGCTTCCGGCGCGACGGCCGGGAGGCGTACGACGACGGCTGGGCGTCGCCCGCCGAGGACTCCAAGGCGGACGAGGAGCCCGTTCCACTCAAGACGACGGTCACGATCCAGCCGGCGCGGACCATCATCGCGCACAACGCGTCTCCCGACATCCCGTTCAACCAGTCGATCAATCCGTACCAGGGCTGCGAACACGGCTGCGTCTACTGCTATGCGCGCCCGACGCACGCGTTCCACGACCTGTCGCCGGGACTCGACTTCGAGACCAAGCTCTTCGCCAAGCCCAATGCGCCGGCGCTGCTGCGCGCGGAGCTCGGCAAGCGGGGTTATGTGTGCGACCCGATCGCGCTCGGCACCAACACCGATCCGTACCAGCCGATCGAGCGGGAGTGGAAGGTCACGCGCGGCATCCTCGAAGTGCTGTGCGAACACGAGCACCCGTTCACGATCGTGACCAAGTCGGCGCTGGTCGAGCGCGACCTCGACCTGATCGCGCCGATGGCCGCGAAGAACATGGCGCGCGTCTACGTCTCCATCACCACGCTCGACAAGGCGCTGGCACGCTCGCTCGAACCGCGCGCGGCGACCCCGCCCAGGCGGCTGCAGGCGATCAGGACGTTGAGCGATGCCGGTGTACCGGTGGGCGTGCTCGTCGCACCTGTGATTCCGCAACTCAACGATAGAGACCTCGAGGCCATCCTCGAGGCCGCCGCGGCGCACGGCGCCCGCCACGCAGGCTGGATCATGCTCAGGCTTCCGCTCGAAGTCGCGCCGCTGTTTCGCGACTGGCTCGACGCGCACTATCCGCTGCGCGCGGAGCACGTGATGAGCGTGCTGCGGCAGTTGCGCGGCGGCCGCGACTACGACGCGCGCTTCGGCGAGAGAATGCGCGGCACCGGCCCGTTTGCGGAGCTGATCGAGAAACGCTTTGCGCTGGCCTGCAGGCGGCTCGGTCTCGACCGCGACCGCACGCCGCTCGATGCGTCCCGCTTTCGCCCGCCCGTGCCGCCCGGGCCACGGCAACTCGACCTGCTGTAGCGCGCCCGTAAACGCGGCGGGAGCCAGAAGGCCGCCGCCGCGAGTTCCCGCGTTGCGTGCTACTTGAACGAATAGGTCAGGCTGCCGTAGACGAATCGCGCGCGGGCATCGTAGTAGGACGGGTCGAAGCCGACCTGGAACGTGTTGTTCTGGTTGGTCAGCGGCGGATTGGTATCGAACAGGTTCTTGGCGCCGAGTGTCAGCGTCAGGTTCTTGAACCCCGTGTAGCTGCCCTGGATGTCCCACAGGCTCAGCGTGCCGACGCGACGCAGGTTGCCGTCATTATCCGTCTGCACGTCGATGTAGGAGCTCTGGTACGAGTTGCCCAGCGTCGCGGTCCACGGTCCCCGCGTCCAGTTGAGCGCCGCATAGCTCTTCCACCGCGGCGTGATGCCGGAGGCCGGCGCCTGGAACGCATTCGACACGAAGCCGGCGAAGCTGCCGTCGCTCTGCTGGATCTGGTACTGGATGTAGTACGTGCCCGTCACGGTCGCGGTGAACTGGCCGATGTCCGTGGCCGGGAACCTGAAGCGCGCGTCCACATCGACGCCCTGGATCTTGGTCTCGCCCAGGTTGAGCCAGTGCTGGTAGATGGACGCGATCGGCCCCGGCAGCGTCGGAAACGCCGGCTGCACCGGACCGCGCGTCACCAGGTAGCCGAACTGGTTGAGATCGCCCAGGATCGTCGCGGTGGGCACGCCGCTCGTCAACTGGTCCTTGAGGTCCAGGTAGAACCAGTCGAGCCCCAGCGACGTGCCGCTGACCGGTTCCCAGACGCCGCCGATGGTCGTCTGTTTGGACTTGGTCGGCTTCAGGTCCGGGCTGCCGCCGTTCGACGTCGTGAACTGGGTGCTGCAATCGTTGGAGTCGCCCGTCGTCGGGCAGCGCAGCGGATCGGAGACTCCCGGCTGGGTTACGCCCTGCACGGTGCTGTTCCAAAGTTCATAGAGCGTCGGTGCAAGGAAGCCCGTGCCCCACGACGCCCGCATCAGGAAACTCGGCAGCGGCTGCCAGCGGACGCTGACCTTCGGGTTGGTCGTGCTGCCGACGTCGCTATAGTGGTCATAGCGCAGCGCGATGTTGCCCTCCACCGTCTTGACGATCGGGATGTTCAGTTCGCCGAAGACCGCCCATACCGTGCGCGAGTGCGAGAACGGCGCCAGGTTGCCGCCGTAGCCCGAGACGTCGCCGGTAGCCAGGATCTCCGCCGGGTTCTGCGTCAGCGTTTCCTTCCCCGCCTGCACGCCGAGCGCGAGCGCCATCGGTCCGGCGGGCAGCGTGTAGACGTCGCCGGATCCCTTGACGTCGATGCCGTAGCCTGTCAGCTTGCCGTTGAACGTCGGCCCGTTGTAGTTGGTCGCGAGAATCTGCTGCGAAATGGCAGGCGTGTTGGGACCGAACAGGTTGACGATGCCGCTGTTGAGCAGCGGCAGGATCCGCGACAGCACCGGGAAGCCGCCGTTCAGTACCTGCTTGGTCGTGTTCTCACCATAGTTGAACGAGCCGTCCCAGTCCCAGTTCCACGCGGTACCTTTCGCGCCCGTGACGATGTTCCACTGCTGGTTGGTGTCCGTCGTGTCGCGGTTGCCGTTCTCGACGGCGCGGTACCGGATGTTGAGCGGCTGGCCGTCGACGCCCGCGGCAATGGCCTGCGCGTGCGGATAAAACGGACTCGTCGGCGGCAGCAGGATGGTATTGAACGGGTATTGCGCGTAGACCGGATTGTTGGCGGGTGTGGTGAACTGGTCCGATAGCGGCACCGGCTGGATCACGTAGTTCGTCTCCTGCTTCGCAAAGCTCCCGAACATGTACGCCTGCCAGTCGTTGTTGATCTGATAGCGTCCCGACCCGAAGAAGTTGAACTGCTTGGTGTCGGGAATCTGCTCCACGCCCGGGTACTGCGACGGATCGAAGCGGCAGCGGGTGCCGTTGTTGAAGTTCGGGTTGGGGCAGGAAGGGAACTGGACGAAGCTGCCGATGCCTCCGGTGGAGACGAATCCGGGGAACGTGTTGCCCGAGGACGTGTCGAGGTTGATAGAGTCGATGTAGCTGTGCGCCGAGAAATTGCGGTCGCTCTGCAGCAGGTTCTTCTGCTGGTCGTACGAGGCCGTCAGGAACACGTTGTACTTGTCCTTCACCAGGTCGCCGTACCCCGCCGTTGCCTTGAAGTTGTACTGGTCGCCGCCGCCCTGCCGCGTGGGCGTCCCGCCCCACACGGTCGCCTCGACGCCGGTGTAGTCCTGGCGCATGATGAAGTTGATGACGCCGGCGATGGCATCGCTGCCGTACACCGCCGACGCGCCGTCCTTCAGCACCTCGACGCGCTCGATTGCGCTGAAGGGGATCGTGGCCAGGTTCACGCCTTCCGCGCCGTTGATCGCGCCGCCGAACGTTCCTACCCGCTTGCCGTTGACCAGCACCAGCGTTGCCTGCCCGCCCAGCCCCCGCAGCGACGCCGTCTGGTTGCTGAATGTCAGCGAACCGATGACGTTGCCGAGCGAGACGTTGCCGGCGCTGTTGTTGGCGGAGATCAGGTTCATGATCTCCATCGCGTTCTGCGCGCCGCTGCGGTCGATCTCCTCGCGGGTAATCGTCTGCACCGGCAGCGCGCCTTCGCCTTCGATCCGCTTGATGTTGGAGCCTGTGATTTCCACCTTGATGTCGGCAGCCGCAAGGGCCTGGCCCGCGACGCACGCTACCATTCCCGCAATGGCGGCGGCCACCAGCACGCGCCGATACTCGATTCGCTTCGTGATCATGCCGTCACTCCCCCGATGAGTTGAATTCCGCGACTCCGGATGAACTCCGCCGGCACGCCGGCTGCATCTGTCTTTAGCGTACCGAGCGCGAATCGGGCCCCGCAATCGCTGGTTGGCTAACGGAGGAACGCCGTGGGTGAATGGCGGACCGGCGGTGGCGAAGCGTCACGCTATCCCCTCGCCGGCACCTCCCGAGCGCACATCGCGAAGAATTGCGGGCGAAAAAAATGTCGAAGGGCGCGTTCCAAGGCGACTGGGGGTCCCCGCTGGAAGTGTGGATGCGCCGCTTCGACAGGGATGAACGATAGCGCGATCGATCCGGCGCGTTGCGCTGATTGGCGAGCGGGACGCGTGCGGTGGCGAAGCGTTCGAAGCCAGGGGCGAAACCATTCCGGCCTTCGCCCGCCGCCACCGCCCGCACACGCCGGACCGAGGCCTTGCCGCCAGCGGCAATCGGCGCTATCGTAGCGGACATATTCAGATGCATATACATTGGTTGCGGCGGCCACAAGCTGCCGGCCAGGGAGACCACGATGGCAAAGCTCGCTTTCAGCGCGCCGCAACAACGCGCAGACCCCATACTCGACCGCTACGCGATACGCGGCAACGAATGCGCCTACGCCAACCTGAAGCTGCTCACCCGCGTCGTCACCTCGCTGTACGACGAGGCGCTCCGCCCGGTCGACCTGTGTGCCGGCCAGCTGGCGCTGATGTGGGCCATCCTCGCGACTGAACCGGTGGAGATCGGCCGCCTGGGCGCGACCACGCTCACCGACCAGACCACGCTCAGCCGCACTGTCGCCAAGCTGAAGAAAGCGCGGCTGGTCAGCGTGAAGGCGGGGCGCGACCGGCGGGTCAAGGTCGTGTCCCTGACGCCGAGCGGACGGCAGCGCTTCCGCGACGCCATGCCGCTGTGGGAGGAAGCGCAGAAGAGCGCCGGCGCCCTGCTCCCGCTGGCCGAGGTGCGCGCGCTCGCGCGCCAGGTCCGTAAGGCAGCGCGCGCCGCAGCCTGACCCACCGGCCGCCAACGCCGCCGTCCCCTGCCTTCCGGCGCCGGCGGCGCGATCGATCCGCGTTTTGTCGCATGCCGCTTGTGCACACACCCGAATCGCGCTATTTTACATGCATATGCATTGTTTTGCCGCCAGGAGGCCAGACCGGGCCGTGACGGCAAGGCAATGCACCCGGGCGAGGTGACATGCGCACACCAGCAGACGGCTTCAGCGGGGATGTCCGGCAGGAAGCCAAGGACGCGCGCTATCCCGTGGACGTGTCCTGGGAAAGCCTGGGCGGCGCCCAGCCTCTCGTCATGCGCATCGCCGTCAAGTCGGTCAACCGCATCGTCATCGTCAGCGTCGCCGACATCGTCCGGATCGAGGCCGAGGACAACTATGTGCGGCTGTGGGCCGACCGGCCCTATCTGCACAAGGAGACGCTGACCGGGCTGGTCGCGCGGCTTTCGCCGCTTTCCTTCCTGCGTGTCCATCGCTCGCATGCGGTCAATGTCCAGTTCGTGCGCGAGCTGCGTCCGCAGCTTCACGGCGAATACCTGATCGCGCTGTCCGATGGCACCGAACTCACATCCGGTCGCGGATACCGCGCGTCCATCCAGTCGATGTTCGGCCTGGCCTGAGGGTATTCGCCGGGACACCCCAGGTCTTGCGCGTGCCCGATGCAGGAGGCAGACTGCCGGCACAAGGCGCCGCTCGCGCTCCGTTACTCGAGGGGGGATACCGATGAAGACAACCAACCATTTCGCCGTGGTCGTCGCCGCCGTCGTTTTCTTTGCGCTGGGCGCCGGCTGGTACACGGTCCTTGCCGATCGCTGGGCCGCGGGCATCGGCAAGTCGATGGAACAATTGCAGAAGGAAACCAGCGGCTCTTACATGCCGATGGTGATGGGCTTCGTTGCCATCCTGGTGATGTGCTACACGCTCAGTTCGCTCCTGAACCGGCTGGGCGACACGACCGCGGCCGGCGGCGCCAAGGTCGGCGCATTCGTGGCGCTCGGGTTCGTCGCCGCGAACATTGCGCTCAACTACGCGTTCGAGGTGCGCGGCGTCACGCTGTGGACGATCAATTCCGGCTACGTGCTGGTTGGACTGACGCTGGCCGGCGCCATCATCGGCGGCTGGCGCAAGAAGACCTGACACGGGCCGCGAATGGATGCTGCGAGACTGACCGCCCGCCTGGCCGCCTGCTACACCGGCGCGGTGCACGACGTGCTGCGGATGATGGGGCACGACAACATCGTGCTGCCGCCTTCGATCAAGGCCATCGCGCCGGGCACGCGGCTGGCCGGCCCGGTGTGGACGGTGTCGGGGCACATCGACCGCACACGCACGCGGCATGAAACGCTGCTGGGCTGGTGCACGCTGCTCGCGCGCGCGCCTTCCGGCCACGTGGTCGTATGCCAGCCGCACAACCACGAAGTGGCGCTGATGGGCGAGCTGTCGGCCCAGACGCTGCAGGCGCGTGGCGTGCTGGGCTACGTCGTGGATGGCGGATCGCGCGATACCGATCTAGTGCTCGAACAGCGCTTTCCGGTGTTCTGCTCGTTCCTGACGCCGTCCGACATCGTCGAACGCTGGATTCCCGACCGGTATGGCGAACCGGTGACGATCGGCACCGTCACCATCCGCACCGGCGACTACCTGCTCGGCGACCGCGACGGCGTGGTGATCATTCCGCGCGAGCTCATCGAGGAAGTCGTCGTCAAGACCGAGGAGGTCGTCGCCACGGAGACCGACATGCGGCGCGCGCTGATCGGCGGCATGGATCCGGTCGAGGCGTACGAGAAGTATGGAAAGTTCTAGCCGCTGCATGAAGCTCGCTCCGCAGGACAACGTGGCGGTGGCGCTGCGCGCGTTGCGGGCGGGTGATACGGTCACGCTCGACGGCGCCCCTTGCACCGTCGAACGCGACATCGCGGTGGGCCACAAGCTGGCCGCGCGCGCGATCGCGCGAGGCGAGACCATCCTCAAGTACAACTGTCCGATCGGCGTGGCCACGCAACCCATTCCCGCGGGGGCCTTCGTGCATTTGCACAACGTCGCGAGTAGCTACCTTCCGACGTACACGCTCCCGAAGTAGGACCATGCTGCAGGGCTATTTCCGCGCCGACGGCCGCAAGGGCATCCGCAACATCCTCGTCGTCGTCTACCTGGTCGAGTGCGCGCACCATGTCGCGCGCGAGATCGCCGCGTCCTTCCGCGACCGGGGCGTGCACCTGATCGGCTTTCCCGGCTGCTATCCCAATGCGTACGCGCTGGCGATGATGGAAAAGCTGTGCACGCACCCCAACGTCGGCGGCGCCCTCCTCGTGTCGCTGGGTTGCGAAGGGTTCAACAAGCGCCAGTTGGCGAAGGTGGTCGAGGGGTCGGGGCGGCCCGTGCGCACGCTCGGGATCCAGGATGCCGGAGGCACCCGCAAGGGAATCGCCGCCGGATGCGAATGGATCGAACGCACGCTGCCCACGCTTGCAGCGCACATTCCGGTCGCGATGCGCGCCGACGAGCTGGTCGTCGGCACGATCTGCGGAGGCTCCGATGCGACGTCCGGACTCACTGCGAATCCCGCGATGGGCGTCGCGTTCGACCTGCTGATCGCCGACGGCGCCGCCGCCATTTTCGAGGAAACCGGCGAGCTGATCGGCATGGAGCATCTGATGGCGGCGCGCGCGACCACCGCAGCGCTGGGCGATGAATTGAAGCGCACGGTGGCCAAGGCCGCGGAGTACTACGCGACGCTGGGTTACGCGAGCTTCGCGCCGGGCAATGCCGACGGCGGACTCACGACCATCGAGGAAAAGTCGCTCGGCGCGTATGCCAAGTCCGGGCAGTCGCCGATCGCCGGCATCATCAAGCCGGGCATCGCGCCGCCGCGCAAGGGACTCTATCTGCTCGACGTCGTGCCCGACGGCGAAGTGCGCTTCGGCTTTCCCAACATCAACGACAACGCCGAGATCGCCGAACTCATCGCCTGCGGGTCGCACCTGATCCTGTTCTCGACCGGGCGCGGCTCCGTCGTGGGATCCGCCATCGCTCCCGTGATCAAGGTGTGCGCCAACCCCGAGACATGGCAGCGGATGCAGGACGACATGGACGTCGACGCGGGCCGCATCCTCGAGGGTGGCGCGACACTCCCCGAAGTCGGCCGCGAAATATACGACCTGGTCGCCCGCGTCGCCCGCGGCGAGCCGACGAAGTCCGAAGCGCTCGGCCACCAGGAATTCATCCTGACCTACAAGAGCTTCGAGCCGCTCGGGCCCGCCTGCCTGCCCGGAATCTGATTCCGCATCGCGCAAGAAGCAGCTACGATCCCGACCATGAACCAAGGCGCCACACGCTGAAGGCCGCGACGATGCACGTCGAAGCGCGATTGCTGGCCATGGGACTGGCGCTGCCTGCGCCGATCATCGTTCCGCCCGGCGCGCGCCTCCCGTTTGCGTTTGTCCGGATCCGCGGCCACCGCGCTTTCGTGTCGGGGCATGCGCCGCAGAACGCGGATGGTTCCGTCGCGCGGCCGCTCGGCAAGGTCGGCCGCGACCTCACGGTGGAACAGGGTTACGCCGCGGCGCGGATGGTGGCGCTGTCGATCCTGGGCAGCCTGCAGCGCGAACTGGGCGACCTGGACCGCGTCACCGCGTGGCTGCGCGTGTTCGGCATGGTGAATTCGGCGCCGGGGTTCTCGGCGCAGCCGTCGGTGATCAACGGCTTCTCCGACCTGATACTGGAACTCTATGGGCCCGAGCGCGGCGCGCATTCGCGCTCGGCCGTCGGCATGGCCGAGCTTCCGTTCGACATCCCGGTGGAAATCGAGGCGGAGGTCGAAATCGACGCACCCCAGGACAAACCATGACCTTCGACGAATTTCTCGAGACCGCGTGGAACGACCACGGCGATCGTCCACAGGAAGTCGCGGATCGCCTGGCGTCCTCGCTGCACGTGGTGGAGACCGCCGAACACATTCCGCCGTTCGCGCGCCTGGTGATGCATGTGTACGGCGAGCATCTCGGCCAGTGGGACCCCGGCATCGCGCTGCTGGAATCGCTGCGCCGATTGCCCGCATCCGCCGGCAGCCCCGCGGCCGCCGGCGCGCTGGACCGGAACATCGCAACGTTGCGCTATGCCAGCGGCGACAGCTCCGTACTGGAGTCGCTCTCGACCGAGGACCGGATCAGCGTGCTGGCGCTGGCGGCGTCCGCGTTCTCCGGCCGCAACGGGATGAAACGCGCGATTGCCACGTACGCCGAGGCGCTGGCCCTGGCCGAGGCCGGATTGCCGCCGCAGTCGCCGGCATTGCGCGCGCTCGCCGTCGGCGGCAACAACCTCGCATCGGCGCTCGAGGAAAAGGCCGATCGCGACGATGCCGAGACGGAAGGAATGGTCGTCGCCGCAAAAGGCGGTTTGACCTACTGGAAGCAGGCTGGCACGTGGCTCGAGGAAGAACGCGCGGAGTATCGGCTGACACGAAGCCTGCTGCAGGCACGCAGACCACGCGACGCGATCGTAAGCGCGCAGCGGTGCATCGACGTCTGCGCGCGCAACGACGCACCCGTGATCGAGACGTTCTTCGGCTACGTCGTGCTGGCGCTGGCGCAACGCGCGAGTGGCGACGCCACAGCGTTCGCCGCATCGCGGCAGCAGGCGCTGGCGCTGTACGGGCAGGTGCCTGCGGACGAGCAGCGGTGGTGCCAGTCCGACCTGGGGGATATTGGAAAATGAGCTTGGGAACCGAGCTTGGGAACTGAGCCGGGGCAAATCCGCGTGACGGCTAACTGAGCGCTATCTGAGCGGCGCCTCGAGCAGGCAGCCGAATTCGCGCGCGAAGTCCACCGAGACGCGTGCGTGCACGGCGCCCTGCCGGTCATGAAAGCGCTGCGTGCCCGCACAGGTGAACACGCCCTCGTGCCAGATGTCGGGGTGGATGTAGAGCCCGCGCGTGCCGTCGAAGCGGAAGCAGACGAAGTTCTCCGGACGCACGTCGTCGCCGGGCAATGCCAGCGGCACCAGGAACGGCCTGGCATCGAGCGGGAAGAACAGCTGGCCGCCGTCGGGGTGATAGTTGGCGTGCCATTGCAGCATGTTGTCGGGAGCGCGCCGGTGCGCTTCGTCGGCGCGCGCGGGCTCGGTCGCATACGCCAGGATATAGTGCCCGCCGACCGCCTCGTTGTGCCCGTACAGGACGTCGCCGCGCCACTCGCTGACGAACACGCCCTCGGTCGTTCCGCCTTCGTCGCCGGTGTCGGCATCCACGGGCCGCCATCCTCGAGGCCGCCATCGGACGATTTCCACCTTGCAGTTCGCAGGGTCGTCGACAAGACGCCCGAAGCCTTCGAGCGCGGCGTTCGTGGCTTCGACCACCGGCATGCGGACGCGTGCAAGTCCCGGGGGCAGGTCGGGATTCAGGTAGTCGGGCATGCAGAGCATTCTAGCCGCCGTCGATCACACGGGCCAGGCGCGCCATGCCGGCAGCGATCCGCCGTTCGGTCAACGCGGTGTAGCCCAGAAGCAATCCGTTGCTGGCTTGCGTGCCGGACGCATAGCGCGACAGCGGCTGCACCCGCAGACCTGCCGCGGCGGCCCGCGCAGCGACGACCGTGTCCGCGAGCCGGGCGGGAAGGTCAAGCGCTACGTTCATTCCGCTCGTCGCCGGACCCAGGACCGCAGTCTCAGGCAGGAAACGCGCGCAGGCGGCGACCAGTGCGTCGCGTCGCTCGTGATAGAGCGAACGCATCCGGCGCAGGTGCGCGTTGAAGTGTCCGCCATCCATGAAGTCCGCCAGCACCGCCTGCATTGCGCCGTGCGTGTGGTCGTCCAGCTGGCGCCGCACTGATTCGAACACCGGGACCAGCGGCGCCGGCAGCACGACGTAGGCAAGCCTTAGCGACGGAAACACGCTGTTCGTGAACGTGCCGATGTACAGCGTGCGCTCGCTCCGGTCGAGGCTGTGAATGGATGCCACCGGGCGGCCCGTGTACGTGAACTCGTTCTGGTAGTCGTCCTCGATGATCCAGGCACCGCACGCTTCCGCATGGCGCAACAGCGCGAGCCTGCGTTCCAGCGACAGCGTCACGCCCGTCGGATACTGGCAGGATGGCGTGACGTAGACGAGTGCCGGCGCCGCGCGGCGCGCGCCCTCGTCGATATCGAGCCCGAGCGCGTCGACCGGGACCGGCACGATTCGCGCCCCCGACATGGCCAGCACTGAGCGCAGGTTGGGGAAACACGGGTCCTCGATCCAGACCGCGTCGGCGCGCTCGAGCAGAACGCGGGCGATGAGATCGACCGCCTGCATCGAACTGTTGAGGATCATCACCTGCGCGGGTTCGCAGGCGATGCCTCGCGTGGTCGCAAGATGCCGCGCCGTCGCCTCGCGCAAGGGTCCGTGGCCCAGCGAGGGAAAATAGCCGAGCAGACCGCCGCCGCTGGCGCGAAGACGCCGCGCCACGAGCCGTCGCCACAGCGTAAGCGGAAACGCATCGAGCGCCGGCATTCCCGCCACGAAGGCTTCCGCGCGCGGCGCGCTGTTCGGCGCATGCAGACTCGTGGCGCTGCGGCCCCATGCGGAGACGCCCGCGAGCGCCTTGCGGCCGAGTTTGCTCGGACGGCGCAGCTTCGCCCTCGCATGCGGCGCCACGCGCGCCTGCGCCGACACGAAGGTCCCATCGCCGACCCGGCGCACGAGGAAGCCTTCGGACTGCAATCGCGCGATCGCGTCGTCGACCGTATTGCGCGAAATGCGCCAGTCAGCGGCCAGTTGCCGCGCCGAAGGCAGACGCGCGCCGTCGGCCAGGCGGCCGTCGACGATTGCAGCGAGACAGGTCTTGTAGATCTGGTCGCGCAGGCTCAAGCCTTCGCCGCCCGGTCCGGTCAACAGCGGGATCATCGCGGCGCTCGTGTGCTTGGGCATCGTCGCTTCGGCGCCGGGATGGGGTCCGGCAATGGCCCCACATGCTACATCATATTGGCCCTTGCGATAAGGCCACTTGGACGGCACCATCCGGTTGTGTGATCCGTACGCCCGCCCGCGCACTCGAGGAACCCGATGCCCCTTCACCGAATTGGAATTGGAATTGCCATGGCCACGACCCTCCTCCTGGCGACTGCAACGGGAGCCGCTTCAGCACAGACCGCCCCCGCCCCCGCCGTCGCGCCCAAGCCGCCTGCGTGCGTTGCGCCGGAGTACCGCCAGTTCGACTTCTGGCTGGGCGACTGGGACGTCCGTGACGCCTCCGGAAAGCTGCTGGGCCAGAATCGCATCACCCGCATGCACAAGGACTGCGTTCTGTTCGAGAACTACCGCGCCGGTGAATTCAGCGGCTCGAGCCTCAACGTCTACGATGCGGACCGCAAGGTATGGCACCAGACCTGGGTGGACAGCAGTGGCGGACTGCTGGTCATCGAGGGCGGTTTCCGCGACGGGAAGATGATTCTCGCCGGCGAGACGATCGACGCGGACAAGCCGGGCCGCAAGGTCGACAACCGGATCACCTGGCAGCCGCTGCAGGACGGCCGCGTGCGGCAGCTGTGGGAGACGTCGACTGACAAGGGCGCGACATGGACGACGACGTTCGACGGCTACTACGCGAAGCAGAAGTAGCCCCCGCGACCTGCGCTCTCCGCGCGCCCGTCGCGCGCATCGCGGTGCGCTCCGTGGGCCGCGTCGTCATCGTGTCCGTGCACGGCATCATGCGGCTCGAGGCGTGCGACAACTACGTGCGCATCTGCGCCGACCGCGCCTATCTGCACAAGGAGACGCTCCGCGGCCTGATCGCCCGGCTCGATCCCGCGGCATTCGTGCGCGTGCACCGGTCGCACGCGGTGAACGTGGCGTTTGTCCGGGAATTGCAGCCGCAGGTCCACGGCGAATACACGATCACGCTGGCCGATGGCGCGCGGGTGTCCTCGAGCCGAAGCTACCGCGCGCAAGTGCAGCAGGCGTTCGGGCTGGTGCACTAGCCGCAGCGGCCCTGTTGCGGCCTAGTGGCTGACCTTGCCTACCTTCGCGCCGGAATGGCCGACGAGGAAATCGAGGTCGACGCCGCGGTCGGCCTGCATCACCGTGTCGCAGTAGAGCTTGACCCAGCCGCGGTCGGAATGCGGCGGCAGCGGCTTCCACTTGGTCCTGCGCCGCGCGAGTTCCTCGTCGGAGACGTGCAGATGGATCCTGCGCTTGGCAACATCGAGCTCGATGATGTCGCCGTTGCGCACCAGCGCGAGCGGCCCGCCGGCAGCGGCCTCCGGCGCCGTGTGCAGCACCACGGTGCCGTACGCAGTGCCGGACATGCGCGCATCCGAAATGCGGATCATGTCCGTGACACCCTTCTTCAGCAGCTTGGCCGGCAGCGCGAAGTTGCCGACTTCGGGAAAGCCGGGGTAGCCCTTCGGCCCGCAGTTCTTGAGCACCATCACGCATGACGCGTCGACGTCGAGCTTCGGGTCGTCGATGCGCTTGTGCAGGTCGTCGATATTCTCGAACACGACGGCGCGGCCCTTGTGCTTCAGCAGTTTCGGCGTCGCGGCCGACGGCTTCAGAACGCAGCCGTTGGGCGCCAGGTTGCCGCGCAGCACGGCGATGCCGCCCTGCGGCTTGAACGGCTTCCCGATCGGCGTGACAACCTTCTCGTTGTAGTTGACGGCGTCCTTGCTGTTGTCCCAGATCGACTTGCCGTTGACCGTCAGTGCCTTCTTGTGCAGGAATTTGCCGATCTCGCGGATCACGACCGGCAGCCCGCCGGCATAGTAGAAATCCTCCATCAGGTACTTGCCCGACGGCATCAGGTCGACCAGGCAGGGCATGTCGCGCCCCAATCGATCCCAATCGTCGAGCGACAGCTTGACGCCGATGCGTCCGGCGATGGCGAGCAGGTGGACGACGGCGTTGGTCGAGCCGCCGATCGCGCCGTTGACCATGATCGCGTTCTCGAAAGCCTGCTTGGTGAGGATCTTCGACATCCTGAGATCCTCGTGCACCATCTCGACGATCCGCCGTCCGCACATCCGCGCCAGCAGCTTGCGCCGCGAATCGACGGCCGGAATGGCGGCGTTGGTGGGCAGCCCCATGCCGAGCGCCTCGACCATCGACGCCATCGTCGACGCCGTGCCCATCGTCATGCAATGGCCGGCCGAGCGCGACATGCACGACTCCGCCTCGACCAGGTCCGCCATCTTCATCTCGCCGGTCTTCAGCATCTCGGTGAACTTCCACACGTGCGTGCCGGAGCCGATGTCCTCGCCGCGGAACTTGCCGTTGAGCATGGGTCCGCCGGAAATGCCGATCGTCGGCAGGTCGACCGATGCCGCGCCCATCAGCAGCGCCGGCGTCGTCTTGTCGCAGCCCATCATCAGCACGACGCCGTCGAAGGGGTTGGCGCGTATCGACTCCTCGACGTCCATCGCCGCCTGGTTGCGGAACAGCATCGTCGTGGGCCGCATCAGCGTTTCGCCCAGGCTCATCACCGGGAACTCGATGGGGAAGCCGCCGGCATCGAGGATGCCATCGCGCACGTGCTGCGCCAGTTCGCGGAAATGCGCGTTGCACGGCGTCGCCTGCGACCACGTGTTGCAGATGCCGATGACCGGCCGGCCGTCGAACTGATCGTGCGGGATGCCCTGGTTCTTCATCCACGAGCGGTGGACCATCGCATCGCGGTCGTGGCTGTCGAACCAGGTGCGGGAGCGCAGGACGCGCGTCTTCTTCGTTGCCTTCTTGCTCATGATTTATGCGGCCAGCCGGGCGCCGGTTCCTTGGTCGAAGACATGCACTTTCGCGGGATCGATCGTGAGGCCGATCCTTTCGCCGGGATTCACCTTGGGGCGGCCGTGCGTGACGAGGATCAGCTGGTCGTCGCCCGCCTGGATCAGCAGTTCCGTCTCGGCGCCCGTCGGCTCGACGACGACTATTTCAGCGGCCACGGCGCCCTCCGCATCGGGGCTGGCGAGGCGAAGATCGCCGGGGCGGATTCCATAGGCCACGGCCTGGCCCTCCGCGCCGGGACCATGGACAAGCGGCCAGCGCACGCCGCCGGCAACCTCGACATGCGCGCCGCCGCCGTCGCGCCTCACCTTGCCGTTCATGACGTTCATCGCAGGCGAGCCGATGAATTGCGCGACGAAGAGGTTGTCGGGATGGTCGTAGAGCTCGAGCGGCGCGCCGATCTGCTCGATGCGCCCGTCGTGCATGACGACGATGCGGTCGGCCATCGTCATCGCCTCGACCTGGTCATGCGTGACATAGACCGTCGTGGTCTTGAGCCGCTGGTGCAGCGCCTTGATCTCCGCGCGCATCGCGACGCGCAGCTTGGCGTCGAGGTTGGACAGCGGCTCGTCGAAGAGGAACACCTTGGGGTCGCGGACGATCGCGCGGCCCATCGCCACGCGCTGCCGCTGGCCGCCGGAGAGTTCCCGCGGAAAGCGCTCGAGGTACGGGTCGAGGTTCAGGATCTTGGACGCATGCGCGACGCGCTCGGCCATCATCGCCGGGTCCGCGCGGCGCAGCTTCAGGCTGAACGCCATGTTCTCGCCGACCGTCATGTGCGGGTACAGCGCATAGCTCTGGAAGACCATCGCGATGTCGCGGTCCTTGGACTCGATGTCGTTGACCACCTTGTCGTCGATCGCGATGAAGCCGCCGGTAATCTCCTCCAGCCCGGCCAGCATGCGCAGCAGCGTCGACTTGCCGCAGCCCGACGGGCCGACGAGCACCATGAACTCGCCTTCCCTGATGTCGAAGCTGATGCCCTGGATGACCTTCGTATGGCCGAAGGACTTTTCGATGTTCTGGAACGATACGGTTGCCATGGTCGGTTCTCGAAGGTCAGGATTTCACGGCGCCGGCAGTCAGTCCGCCCACCATATAGCGCTTGAACGTGTAGTAGATCGCCGCCGGCGGCAGCGCGTAGATGAGGCCCGTGGTCATCAGCAGCTCCCACGGCGAATCGTCGGCGGCGAGGAAGTTGCCCAGCGCGACGCCGAGCGTCACGTCACGGTCGTTGGAGAGCAGCAGGAACGCGTACAGGTATTCGTTCCACGCGAGCAGCAGCGCGTAGGTGCCGATGGCCACCAGAGACGGCGTCATCAGCGGCAGGTACACGAGTCGGAACAGTTGCAGCGGAGACGCACCATCCATCTTCGCCGCCTCGTCCAGTTCCCACGGCAGCTTGTCGGACGCCTGCTTCAGCACCCAGATCGAATACGGCGCGGCGATGGTTGTCATCGCCAGGATCAGCGCCCACTGGTTGTTGAGCAGCCCGTATACGCCCATTGTCTTGTACATCGGCACCGCGAGGAACGCGGCGGGGATGAAGTAGGTGAACAGCGCCAGATTCATCACCGTGCGGCCGCCGCGCACCTTGAGGCGGCTGATCGCGAACGCCGCCGCCGTTGCGACAACCAGCGTCAGCAGGCCCACGGTGACCGCGATGAACAGCGAATTCCACATCTGCAGCCAGAAGTGGTTGAGGTAGTGGTGCTGCTCGCGAAACACGACTTCGAAATTGTGCAGCGTCGGGTGTTCGGGCCACATCCGGCCGCCCATCGCCTCGTCCTTGGATGAAAACGCGAACAGGCACAGGTGGTAGATGGGCAGCATCGTCCAGATGAACAGCGGGATGCCGATCAGCAGCAGCTTGGCCTCCGTCCCCGCCTTGCGCCAGGTGTTCATGCTCATTTGGATAACCGCTTCATCATGAAGTACACCAGAGGCAGCACCGCAGGCAGCGCGACGACAATCGCGGCCATCGACATGTCGACTTCGTCCAGGCGAAGGTACCGAATGCCCAGCGTGGCGAGCACATGCGTCAGGTCCGCCGGCCCGCCGCCGGTGAGCAGGTAGACGCTGTTGAAGTCACCCATCGTCCAGATCATCGAGAGGATCGTGCACGTCAGGTACAGCGTGCGCATCGACGGCCAGGTGATGAAGCGGAACTTCTGCCAGTTGGTGGCGCCGTCGACCGACGCGGCCTCGTAGTGCTCCGCAGGAATGGCCAGGCGCCCCGCGACCAGGATCAGGGTCCAGAACGGCAGCGATTTCCAGATGTGCATCAGCATCGCGATGCCGAGCGCAAGCATCGGGTCGTTCAGCCAATTGGGGCCGTCGTCGCCGGTGAACCGGAAGATCAGCGAATTGATGAGACCCCATTCCGGATTGAGCATGAAGCGAACTGACAGGATCGTCGGGATCGACGGGACGGCCCACGGCAGGATGAACAGCAGCGACAGCCACTTGATCCACGTGCGCGCCGTGACGAAGAATCCGGACAGCACCAGCGCCACGACCATCTTCAGGTTGATGCCGATGATCACGAAAGCCAGCGTGTTATAGACCGACCGCAGGAAGATCGGGTCGTCGAAAAGCTTCTGGTAACTGACCGGGTGACGCGCGAGCCAAAGCCCGTACCCGACCGGATACAGAACGAAGACGAGGAAGACGACGACATAGGGCGCAAGCAGGATCAGCCCCCACTTCTGCCAGGGGGACATGCCCTTCTTGATCGGCCCGGACGGCAGCCGCTGCGCTTCGGGAAGAGCGAGCGTGGCCACTGTTTCTCGTACTCCTCTTGCCGGCGACTCCGAAGAGGCCGGACGAAGGCTCAAGCCCCCGTCCGACCCGCGGTCACATGTCGAAACCGGTGCCGGCGGACCTCAGCCGGCGACCTGCTTGATGCGAGCGATCATTTCATCCGTCGCCTTCTCAACCGAGATGTTGTCGTTGACGACGCGGCTCATCGCCTTGGCCCAGACGTTTTCGTTGTTCAGCACCGTGAACCGGTAGTTCTTGGTGAATTCGAACGTCACCGTGCCGGCGTTGAACTGGTTGTAGACGGCCTTGCGGTGCGGGTCCGCCTGCCAGAACGGGCTCGTGATGCCCGTCTTCGTCACCGGATACCAGCGGCCCAGCGAGCCCTCGACGTACGGCTGGAGGTTTTCGTCCTGCAGGATGAACGCGACGAATTCCTTCGCGCGCTTCTTGTTCTTGGACGCCTCGAAGATCACACCCGTCTTGACCGCGGCGCGGTAGACGAATTTCGAACCGTCCGGCTTGTTGGGGAAGCCCGCCGTGGCGATCAACTCGTAGTAGTTCTTCTTAGCCTGCGCGCGCTGCTCCGGCGTCAGCGTCTCGTTGTTGGCGTCGTCGAGCCACTTGGCGGCGATCGAGATCGTCGCGTTGTGCGTCATCAGGATCGTCTTGTTGTGGAAGGCCACGTTGTTGTCCGGGTCCTTCCAGCTTGTGGACGACGGCGGCGTGCACCCGCGGGTGCGGATCGACGTGTAGTCCTTCAGCGCGTTGATCAGGCCGGCCCGCACCTTCGGGTCGTCGACCAGCAGCTTGCCGTTGTCGTCGACCAGCTTGACGTTGTAGGCGTCCATGAACGTCAGGAACGAGAAGAACGAGTCGCTCGAGTCCACGCCCATCGGCTGGCCGATCGCATAGGTCTTTCTGCCGGTCTTGGTACGATGCGCCGGCTGCACCTTGTCGCACCAGAAGTCCCAGTACGCCTTCCAGCCCGTCGGGATGTCGGATTCCTTGTAGCCCGCGTCGCCCAGCATGTCCTTCCAGTACTGGATGTGCATCGTCTGCTGCTTCAGCGGAAACGCGTAGTACGCCTTCTTCTTGGTCTTGTCGTTGTAGAGGTAGGTGGTCTCGATGGTGTTCTTGAGGAACCCGCCCTTCAACGGCGTGATGACGTCGGTGATGTCCTCGAGCTTGCCGTCGAACGCCCACTTGCCGGTGACCTGGAAGTCGTAGACGTCGGCGTAGGCCACGTCCGGCGGCGTGCCGGCGTCGAGCGCGGCAACCGTCTTCGGGATCATGTCCTGCACCGGGTATTGCGACAGCTCGACCTTGATCTTGGTCTTGTCCTCGAACTTCTTGATCGCGGCGTACAGCGCGTCGTCCTCGGACTTGTAGAAGCCCTTGACCCACCAGACGACGAGCTTTTCCTGGGCCGCCACCGGACCGGCGGCGAGCATGCCTGCCGCGACCAGCGCGGCGGCGAGTTTTCCGAACAGCTTCATGAAACTCCTCCGTTATTTGAAATGCTGCATTGCGCGGTTTTTACCGTCTTGTTTCCGCAGCCCGTTGGCAGCCTACGGGCGGCGCTCAGTGGTGTCAACTGAGGTGTCAACTGAGGTGTCAACTCAGGTGTCAACTCAGGTGCCGCGTGGTCCCTCACATCACCGCGCCCAGATACCAGGGGACGAACTCGCTCTGGCCGTAGCCGTGGCGCTCGCTCTTGGTCTTGCCGCCCGACGCAGTCTCGAGCATCAGCTTGAAAAGTCGCTCCCCGGTGCCGTCCACCGAGGCATTGCCATCGGCGATTTCGCCGCAATTCAAGTCGATGTCCTCTTCCTGCTTGATCCACAGCGGCGTGTTCGTCGAGAGCTTGAGCGACGGCGCGGGCGCGCATCCGTAGGCCGAGCCGCGACCGGTTGTGAACACGATCATGTTGGCGCCGCCGGCGACCTGCCCGGTGGCCGAGACGGGATCGTAGCCCGGCGTATCCATGTAGACGAAGCCCTTGGCGGTCACCGGTTCTGCGTATTCGTAAACGGCAACCAGGTTGGTGGTGCCGCCCTTGGCCACGGCGCCGAGCGATTTCTCGAGGATCGTCGTCAGCCCGCCCGCCTTGTTGCCCGGCGACGGGTTGTTGTTCATCTCGCCCTTCTCGCGCGTCGTGTACTCCTCCCACCACTTGATGCGCGAGACCAATTTCTCGCCGACTTCTCGCGACACGGCGCGTCGTGTAAGCAGGTGCTCGGCGCCGTAGATCTCGGGCGTCTCGGACAGGATCGCCGTTCCGCCGTGCCGGACGAGCAGGTCGACCGCCGCGCCCAGCGAAGGATTGGCGGTGATGCCCGAGTAGCCATCCGATCCACCGCATTGCAGGCCGACGGTGAGGTGAGACGCCGGCACCGGCTGCCGCGTCACGGCATTGGCGTGCGGCAGCATTTCCTTGATGAGGTCGATGCCATGGGCGATCGTCTTGGCGGTGCCGCCGGTATCCTGGATGCTGAACGTGCGCAGCAGCGGCCCCTCCTTCAGGTTCTGTGCGCCCATCAGCGAACTGATCTGGTTCGCCTCACATCCCAGCCCGATCATCAACGCGCCCGCGAAATTCGCGTGCCGCGCATAGCCGCCCAGCGTGCGCCGCAGCAGCAGCATGCCTTCGCCCTGCGAATCCATGCCGCAGCCCGAGCCGTGCGTCAGCGCGACGACACCGTCGACGTTCGGGTATTTGTCACCTCCGTCGGCCAGCCGCTCGCGCGTGAAATAGTCAGCGATGCCCCGCGCCACGGTGGCCGAACAGTTCACCGTCGACAGGATGCCGATGTAGTTGCGCGTGGCGACCCGGCCGTCCTCGCGCACGATGCCCATGAACGTCGCGGCCGGAGACACGTATTGCGTCGGCTTCATGTCGGCGCCGAACGCGTAGTCGCGGTCGAACGCGCCCATCACGAGGTTGTTCAGGTGCACGTGCTCGCCGGGTGCAATGTCGCGGCTGGCGAAGCCGATGATCTGGTTGTAGCGCCGGACCGGCTCGCCCTTCCTGATCGCCCGCGTGGCGACCTTGTGCGCGGGCGGAACCAGGCCGGCGACGGTGATCTTTTCGTCGAGAAGCGTCGTGCCGCCGACGAGCTGCGCGCGCGCGATGACGACGTCGTCGTTGGGATGCAGGCGGATCGTGAGTGCGCTTCGTGTCAACATGGGGTTCTCCTCATTGCACCGTCGCGCGGGCGACGGCCAGCCTGTCGATGGCCGCGAAATCCCAGCCGATGCCCAGCCCCGGCGCATCGGGCGGAATGGCGAAGCCGTCGCGCAGCGTCATGCGGGACGTCGTCACGGCGTCGAGTTGCGGAATGTATTCGACCCACGTTCCGTTCGGCACGGCCGCCGAAAGCGAAACGTGCAGTTCCATCAGGAAATGCGGGCAGACCGGCGCATTGAAAGTCTCGGACAGATGCGCCACCTTGAGCCACGGTGTGATGCCGCCGATCCGCGCGCAATCCACCTGGACCACCGAGCACGCGCCGCGTTCGAGATACTCGCGAAAGTGTGCCGGGTGGTACAGCGATTCGCCGACGGCGATCGGCATCGATGCCGCGGCCGCAAGCTCGACGTGCCCGCCCAGATCCTCCGCAGGCAGAGGCTCCTCGAACCACGCGAGGCCGAAGGGCTCATAGGCATGCGCGCGGCGGCGGGCTTCGGCGACGGTGAACGCCTGGTTGGCGTCGACCATCACCTCGAAGGCGTCGCCCACGGCGCCGCGCACGGCGGACAGCCGCGCGACGTCCTCGGCGATCGACGGCTTGCCGACCTTGACCTTGCAACCCTTGAATCCCGCGGCCTTCGCGGCGACGGCCTCGTCGACCAGCTGCTGCTGCGAGTGGTGCAGCCAGCCGCCTTCCGTCGTGTACACCGGCACCATCGCCTGGGCGCCACCCGCCATCTTCCACAGCGGTTGGCCGGCACGCTTGCAGCGGACGTCCCATAGCGCGGTGTCGATCGCCGCCAGCGCGAGACTGGTGATCGCGCCGACCGCGGTAGCGTGCGTGGCAAAGAACAGGTCCTTCCAGATCGCCTCGATCTGCGCGGCATCGCGGCCCAAGAGCCGCGGCGCGAGATGGTCGCGCAGCAACGCGACGACCGACGAGCCGCCGGTCCCGATCGTGTACGAATAGCCCACGCCCACGGCGCCGTCGGCACAGGTGATCCGCACCAGCGGCGTCTCCTGCGTGACGAAGGACTGGATCGCATCGCTGCGCGGAACCGGCGGCGGCAGGTTGACCTGCAGGATTTCGACGCGCTGAATCTTGCCCATCAGCGGTAGAACATCTTCGGCAGCCAGAGCGAGATCGACGGGATGTACGTGATGAGGATCAGGCTGCCCAGCAGCGGCACCAGCCACGGCAGGATCGCCATCGTCGTGCGTTCGAGCGACATTCGCGCGACCCGCGCCAGCACGAACAGCACCATGCCCATCGGCGGATGCAGCAAGCCGATCATCAGGTTCAGCACGACGACCAGGCCGAAATGCACGGGGTCGATGCCCAGCTGCAGCACCGCCGGCATCAGCACCGGAACCGCGATCAGGATCGCCGCGGTCGGTTCGAGGAAGCAGCCGACGAACAGCAACAACAGGTTGACCAGCAGCAGGAACACCCACTGGGAATGGGTGAAACCCAGCACCCACACGGTCACCATGTCGGTCACGCGAGTGGCCGTGAGGAGCCACCCGAAGATCGATGCGGCGGCAACGATGAAAAGCACGGTCGCCGTGGTCTCGATCGTCTCCATCGATACCTTGACCAGCATCTTGAGGCTGAGCGTTCGGTACCAGACTACGCCAAGGAACAGCGCCCAGATCACCGCGGCGACCGCGCCTTCGGTCGGCGTGAAGATGCCCGTCGTCATGCCACCGATGAGGAGAACCGGCGTCATGATCGGCAGCACGGCCTCGAACTTCCACTTCCAGTCGGCGGTGAAAAGTGCCACCCCCGCCACGACCGTCGCTACCACGGCGTTGGCGCCCATCAGCACGGCGCCCCAGATCACCAGCGGAAACGCGAAGACGATGGCGAGTTCGAGCGTGGCCTTGCCGACGCGGCTCCACAGGAACTTGATGTCGGCGCCCCAGTTGTTCTTGTGGGCGTAGTACGCGACCGTCAGCATCATCAGCACGGTCATCACCAGTCCCGGGACGATGCCGGCCAGGAACAGCTGGCCGATCGACACGTTGGCGACCATGCCGTAGATCACGAACGGCAGTGACGGCGGGATGATCGGGCCGAGCGTCGCCGAGGCTGCCGTCACGCCAACGGAAAACTCCTTCGAGTAACCGTGATCGCGCATCGCCTTTATCTCGATCGTTCCGAGACCCGCGGCGTCGGCGATGGCCGTGCCGGACATCCCGGCGAAGATCACCGAACCGATGATGTTGACGTGGCCCAGTCCGCCTTTCATCCAGCCGACCAGCGCCAGCGCGAAGTTGTAGATGCGGTTGGTGATGCCGGCATTGTTCATCAGGTTGCCGGCGAGGATGAAGAACGGCACCGCTAGCAGCGGGAAGCTGTCGATGCCGCTGATCATCCGGTGGACAACCACCATCGGCGGCGACGTGCCCGACAACCAGAAATAGATCAACGATGCGCCCGCCATCGCGATGGCCACCGGAATGCCGGTCACCATCAGCGCCAGAAAGCCGGAAAGGAGCCAGCCCGTCATAGTGTCCCCCCCCGAAGCGAACTGCGTTCGCCTCCCCCCGAGGGGGCAGCCGCGCCCTTGGGGCGGCCCGGCGGGCGCGGCATGTGTCCTTCGCCCATCACTCTATGTGCTCCTCGATCGCGTGCTCCGGCCGCTCGAGGATGCTGAAGTGCCGCCGCCAGTTTTCGATGGCGACCTGGACGGAACGCACTGCGGCCGCCGCAAAGCCGAATGCGCAGACACCGTAGATGATGTTCATCGGCAATTCGACGATCGTCATCTTGAGGCTGCCCATGCGCAGCATCATCTGTATCGTGAGACCCACGGCGATGGCAAAGAAAACGATGCGCACCCCATCGACCAGCGTGGACATCAGGCGTCCGGCCAGGGGCGGGATCATCCGGTACAGGAAGTCCACGTGAATGTGGCGAGTACGGCGCACGGCGGCGGCGATCGCCGTGAACACGGTGCAGATCAGCAGGTAGCGCGCGATCTCCTCGGTCCATGCCGCTGAGTCGTTCATGACGTAACGCGTGAAGAACTGGTAGAACACGCACATGCCCAGCAGCCAGAAGAAACCGAGCGAAATCCAGTCCTCGATGTAGTAGTTCGAGAGCTCGATCGGCGCATCCTCGACGTGGAAGTGGCCTTCCTCGTCGAGGACGGCGCCGGCTGCGTGGGTGGTTCCGCTCGGGTCGTTCATGATGATTACTTGATCGCGACGATCCTGTCGTAGTCGGACTTGGTGAAGCCCATCGACTCCAGCGGCGTGTTCTTGAGCACCGCTTCGGAGAAGGTCTTGCGGTCGACCGCCACGATCTGCAGGCCCTTCTTCCTGAACTCGTCGGCCAGCTCGGCTTCGCGCTTCTTGATCTTTTCCGTTGCGCGCGCAGCAGCCTCGCGCGTGACTTCGGTGAAGATCGCCTTCTCCTGGTCGGTGAGCTTGTCCCACACGTGCGGCGCCACCTGTGTCGTCAGGCCGTCGACGATGTGCGACGTCATCATGATGGCCTTCTGCACTTCGTAGAATTTCTTCGCCTCGATCGTCGTCAGCGGATTCTCCTGCGCGTCGACCGTGCCGTTCTGCAGCGCCAGGTACACCTCGGCGAAGGCGATCGGCGTCGGGTTCGCGCCGCAGGCCTTCGGCGTGGCCATGTAGACCGGCACGTCGGGAACGCGGATCTTGAGGCCCTTCATGCCGGCGCAGTCGGTGAACGGCTTCTGCGCCGTGGTCTGCCGCGCGCCGTAGTACGTGTAGGCGGTGATCTGGATTCCCGTCTTGGCGCGGTAGCCGTCGACCATTTCCTTGAATATGTCGCTCTTCGAATAGGCGATCAGGTGGTCGCCGTCGCGGAAGATGAACGGGTAATAGGCGATGCCCAGGCGCGGATAGCTGCGCGCGGCGAACGACGGCCCGCTGATGATCATGTCGACCGTGCCCAGCGTCATGCCCTGGTTGATGTCGGTCTCCTTGCCGAGCGTGCTGGCCGGAAAGACCTCGATGTCGAATTTGCCGTTGGTGCGCTTCTTGATCTCCGCCGCAGCCCACACGGACTCGGTGTGGTAGGGCTCGGAAGTCTCGTAGACGTGCGCCCACTTGAGCTTCTGTTGCGCGACCGCGGGACCGCCGGCGATTAGCGCCGCCGCGGCAATGCTGATGAATGCCAGTCTCGAAAACAAATGCATGACGCCTCCTTGGTGCCTGTTATGGATGCGCGGTCGTGTCGCGCACCGGTTGGGTGACTGCTACGAACAGATGACCTGGACCTTCGTGCTCTTGTTCTTGTCCGCGGCGGCATGAAACGCCGCAACCGCATCCTGCAGCGGATACTGGCCGGACAGGAGCGGCCGGACGTCGACGCGGCGCGACGACAGGTAGTCCACCGCCCAGTCGAATTCGATTCCCCAGCGGAACGCGCCGCGCAGGTCGAGCTCCTTGGCCATGATCTCGTTGACGACGAAAGGCAGCGGTTCGTGCGGCAGCGTGCCGACCTGCACGACCACGCCGCCGCGCTTCGTCGCCGCGATGCACGACTTGAGCGCGTTGAAGTTGCCGGAAACTTCGTACGCCACGTCGAACTGGGGCGTGGCCAGCGCCTCATTGCCCTCCTTCGCGTCGCGATCGGCGCGCAGCGTGACGTCGGCGCCGACCAGCTTCGCCTGCGCGAGCGGCCGGTCGAGGACATCGGTTACCGTGATCTTCTTCGCACCGGCAAGCCGCGCCGCCATCACGGTGACGCAACCGATCGTCCCCGCGCCGGTGATGAGGACGGATTTACCCAGCAGCTCGCCGCCGCGATTGACGCCGTGCAAACCGACCGCCAGCGGCTCTGCGAACGCGAGCTCCCCCAGCGTGATGTCGCCGGCAACCGGATAGCACTGCCGCTCGCCCATGACGAAATATTCCTGGAACATCCCCTGCACGTGCGGAAAGAGGCCGGCGCTGCCCAGGAACTTCATCTTTGTGCACAGGTGCTCGCGGCCTTCGCGGCAATAGTCGCAGCGGCCGCACGCGTGCGACGGCGAGATGGCGACGTTGTCGCCCTTCTTCACGCGCGTGACGCCCGGTCCCACGCCCGCGACGACACCGGAGGCTTCGTGTCCCGGAATGAGCGGCTCGCGCACGATGAAGCTGCCGTTGCGGCCCTCGAAGTAGTAGTGGAGATCGGACCCGCAGATTCCGGCCGCGCCAAGGCGCAGCAACACTTCGCCGGGACCGGGCGTCGGCATTTCGGCCGGTTCGATGCGGAGGTCTTCCTTCGCGTGAATTCTGCAAGCCAGCATGTTGTTACCCCCTCGGTTGCGATTCCCTCAGTTTCGATTCCCTCAGTTGCAATTCCTTCTGCGCTTCACTTCTGTCCGGCGACCATGTCCCAGCCGGTGGAAAAGCGCTTGTACGCCTGGTTCAAATGCCGCTGCATCGCGGCGCGCGCGCCCGTGGCATCCTTCGCCGCGATGGCCTTCAGCACCGCGCGATGCTCGGCCATTGCAGAATGCCACAGGGACGGCGAATCGTAATGATGCTCGAGCTGCTTGTAGAGCGGACCCGTGCGGTCCTCCCACAGCATGTCGACCACCGCAACCAATGCGCCATTGCCGGTCGCCTCCGCGATGCGCAGGTGGAACATCCGGTCGCCGTCCAGCGGCTGCTTGTCGTCGTCGAGCTCGTGCTTCATGGACTCGAGCGTTTCCTCGATCGCTTGCACCTGCGCCTTCTTGGCGGACTTGGCGGCAAGCGCCGCGGTCTCGCCCTCGATCACATAGCGCGCCCGCAGCAGTTCGAACGGGCCGGCCGTGGCGCCGCCGTCGTCCGGTCCTGCCCGGCCTGCAACCTTGGCACCGTTCTTCGCACCCGGCGCCTGCACGTAGATTCCTGATCCGATCCGCACCTCGACCAAGCCTTCCACCTCGAGCGCGATCAGCGCCTCGCGCACCGAGGGGCGCGATACGCCAAGTTGCTTGGCCAGGTCCCGCTCGGGCGGCAGCCGGGCACCTGACGGGAACTCGCCGTTCCGGATCAGCATGCGGATCTGGTCGGCGATCTGGCGGTAAAGACGGCGGGGTTCGATGCTCTGGAACGGCATGGCGCAGATGACGCTTCGTGAAAGCGGCGCCATTTGATTGAAGTCGGGTCGAAAGGCTAACCCCCGCCCGAAAACTGGTCAAGTGGTATTACCAATTGTCGGGCCAAGGGTTAGAATCCCGGGGTCCCGCCACCTAAAAATTTCCCGCGCCGGAAGCCTTGCGGCGCGCCCGTCCGCCACCGACCGCACGATGTCCTCCACGACGATCGCCTCGATACGCGCCACGCCCGTGACCGTGCCGCTTGAAGCGCCGCTGCTGCACAGCAACGGCGCGCACTGGGGCCGCTTCGTGCGGACCATCGTCGAGGTCGAGACCGCCGACGGCTTCGTGGGCCTGGGCGAGATGGGCGGCGGCGGCGAGGACGCGACGCGCGCCTTCGCGGGGCTGATGACCTACCTGCGCGGCCACGACGTCTTCGCGCTGGAGGCGATGCGCTTCAAGATCTGCAATCCGACCGCCAGCCTGTACAACAACCGCACGCAGCTGCATGCGGCCATCGAATTCGCCTGCCTCGACATCATCGGCCAGAAGCTCGGCGTTCCCGTCCATGCCTTGCTCGGCGGCAAGCTGCGTGACACCGTGGACTTCGCCAGCTACCTGTTCTTTCGCTACGCCAACCCGGAAACGGGCAAGGGCGAAGTCCGGACACCGGAGCAGCTCGTCGCCCACGCGGCTGCGCTCAAGGCAAGCCACGGCTTCACGTCGCACAAGCTTAAGGGCGGCGTGTATCCGCCCGCGCACGAACTGGCGTGTTACCGCGCGCTTGCAGCGTCGTTGCCGGGCGAGCGCTTCCGCTACGACCCCAACTCCGCGCTGTCGCTCGCCGACGCCATCATGTTCGGCAACGGCATCCTCGACATCCGCAACGACTATTTCGAGGACCCGGTCTGGGGCATGCCGCAGTTGAAGCGGCTGAAGGAGTTCGTGCCGCTTCCCACCGCGACCAACACCGTCGTGATCAATTTCGAGCAGCTCGCCGCCAACGTGCAATCGGGTGCGGTGGACGTGATCCTGCTCGACACCACGTTCTGGGGCGGCATCCGCCCGTGCATCAAGGCGGCCGGCGTATGCGAGACGATGGGGCTGGGCGTGGCGGTGCACAGCTCCGGCGAGCTCGGCATCCAGCTGGCGACGATGCTGCACCTCGGCGCCGTGCTGCCTAATCTGGGGTATGCCGCCGACGCGCACTACCATCACCTCGTCGACGACGTCATCACCGGCGGCCCGATGCGCTACGAGAACGGCGCGATCAGCGTGCCCGATGCGCCGGGGCTGGGAATCACGCTCGATCGCGAAAAGTTGCGGCAATACCACGCGTTGTACAACGAGCTTGGCGGATATCCGTATGACCGCGATCCGGGGCGTCCCGGCTGGTTCGCGCAGCCGCCGGCGCCGTTATGGGCCGATCCTGCGGTTTCACTTTCGCCCCCGCTAACATAACCAAGACGAGGCGCGGTCCTTCAGATCCGCGAGCCTCGTGTTCCAGGAGAAGTTTTATGCGACTCGAAGGCAAGACTGCGCTGGTCACCGCCGCGGGCCAGGGCATCGGCTACGCCAGTGTTATCCAGATGGCGCGCGAAGGCGCCACCGTCTATGCGACCGACGTGAACCCGAAGCTGCTCGTCAACTATTCGGGCGTGGCCAACGTGCATCCGCGCATCCTCGACGTGCTCGACGATGCGGCGGTGGCGAAAATGATCGACGAACTGCCTGCGCTCGACGTGCTGTTCAACTGCGCCGGCTACGTTCATCATGGATCGGTGTTGGAATGCACGCCGAAGGACTGGGATTTCAGCTTCAACCTCAACGCGCGCGCGATGTACGTCGCCATCCGGGCCGCGGTGCCGAAGATGCTCGACAAGCACCAGAAGACCGGCAGTTGGGCGTCGATCATCAACATGGCGTCCGTGGCGGGGTCGATCAAGGGCCTTCCCAATCGCTTCGTCTACGGCGCGAGCAAGGCCGCCGTCGTCGGACTGACCAAGGCTGTCGCAGCCGACTACGTCCAGAAGGGAATCCGGTGCAACGGCATCGCCCCCGGCACAGTGGACACGCCGTCGCTGGCCGACCGCATCAATGCCTTCGACGATCCCGTCGAGGCGCGCAAGATGTTCATCGCGCGGCAGCCGATGGGACGGCTGGCCAAGGCGGAGGAAATCGCGCCCATCGTGGTCTTTCTCGCGTCCGACGAGTCCCGCTTCGCTACCGGCCAGATCTACTCAGTAGATGGTGGAATGACCATATGAATTGCCACTCAATTAACCGCAACGCAAGGAGAACAGGATGAAACTCGTACGCTACGGCCCTGCGGGCAAGGAAAAGCCCGGCCTCATCGACGCCGACGGCAAGCTGCGCGATCTTTCGCGCAAAGTGAAGGACATCGACGGCGCGTCGCTCGCGCCGGCCGAACTCGCCAAGCTGAAAAAACTCGACGTCAAGCGCCTGCCGCTGGTGAAGGGCAAGCCCCGCTTCGGCCCGTGCGTGGCCACGCCGTCCAAGTTCGTCGCGATCGGCTTGAACTACGTCGACCACGCGAAGGAGACCGGTTCGCCTATCCCTGAGAACCCGATCGTCTTCTTCAAGTCGCAGACCTGCATCGTCGGCGCCAACGACAACGTGATGGTGCCCAAGGACTCGACGCAGCTCGACTGGGAAGTGGAAATCGCCTTCGTGATGGGCCGCACCGCGCGGCATGTGCCGGTCAAGGACGCGCTGAAGTACGTCGCCGGCTACTGCGTCGTCGACGACATATCGGAGCGTGATTTCCAGCTGAAGAAAAGCGCCTCGCAGTGGAACAAGGGCAAGGGCTGCGACACGTTCGGACCGCTCGGCCCGTGGCTCGTCACCACCGACGAGATCAAGGACGTGCAGAATCTGGATATGTGGCTCGACGTCAACGGCGTGCGCAGGCAGACCGGCAACACGAAGACGATGATCTTCACCATCGCCCAGCTCGTGGCCGACGTGTCGAAATACATGACGCTGCTGCCGGGCGACGTCGTCACCACCGGCACGCCGCCGGGTGTCGGCATGGGCATGAAGCCGCAGCAGTGGCTGCAACCCGGCGACGTGATCACGCTGGGCATTGAAGGGCTGGGCGAGCAGAAGCAGAAGGTCGTCCCGTTCAAGGGAAAGCGTTAAAGCCATGCGTATGGGACTCGCTCGCAGCGCAGGACTGCTGGCGCTGGCGGCGACGGCGCTTGCCGCCACGCTGCCGGCAGCCGCGCAGTCCTGGCCCTCCAAGCCGGTGAAGATGATGGTCGGTGCCTCGCCCGGCGGCGGCACCGACATCGTCGCGCGCATGCTCGGCAAGGAGCTCGCGGACTCGCTCAAACAGCCGTTCGTCGTCGACAACAAGCCCGGCGCGTCGAACACGATCGCGGCCGACATCACGGCCAAGTCGCCGCCGGACGGCTACACGCTGCTCGTCGCGACCAACACCGGTCAGGCGATCGCGCCGCACCTGATGAAGCTCGGCTTCGACGCGCTGAAGGACCTGACGCCGGTCGCGCTGGTGATGGTCGTGCCCAACGTGCTCATCGTCGGGCCGGCCGTGACGGCGAAGGACGTGCGCGAACTGGTGGCGCAGATGAAGGCCAGGCCGGGCACCTTCAACTATGCGTCGTCGGGCTCGGGCAGCACGCAGCACCTGGCCGGCGAGGCGTTCAGGAAGATCGCCGGCGTCGAGATGACGCACATTCCCTACAAGGGCAGCAGCCAGGCACACCTCGACCTCATTTCCGGCAATGCGCAGCTGATGTTCGACACCACGTCGTCGGCGATCGGCCAGATCAAGGGCGGCAAGGTGCGCGCGCTCGCGGTCACTACGGCAAAGCGCTCCTCCGAGTTGCCGGATGTGCCCACGCTCGCGGAGGCCGGCTTCCCCGGACTGGAAATGACGACGTGGTATGGCGTATTCGTCCCCGCCGGCACCCCGAAGGACATCGTCGCCAAGCTACACGCGGAGATCATGAAGGCGCTGCAGGCGCCGGACGTGCAGAAGCGCATCGCGGGTCTCGCGGGCGAGCCCGGCACGCTCACCAGCGAACAGTTCGCCGCGCTGAACCGCGCCGATTACGAGCGGTTCGGCAAGCTCGTGCGCGAGGCCAACATCAAGCTCGACGAATAGTTGTCCGTGAAAGTCCCGACCATCGCGCTCTTCACCGGCGACCCCGCCGGCATCGGCCCCGAACTCGTGGCCAAGGTGCTGGCTGCGCCGGCGTCGCTGCCGGCCGCCCGCATTGTCGTGATCGGCCAGCGCGTGGGGCTGGCGGAAGCGGCGAGCGCTGCCGGGACCACGCTTGAGCTGCCGGTGTTCGACGCCGGCAAATCTTCCGAAGCCGGACCCACCGTTACGCGACTGGCTTGGGACGGCTGGGATGCGCCCGCGTTCGCGCGCGGGATCGCCGCTGCCGACAACGGTGCGTTCATGCTTGCTGCGCTGCGTGCTGCGCTCGATCTCACCGGCGCGGGTCATGCCGACGCCCTCTGCTTCGCTCCGCTCAACAAGGCCGCGCTTCGCGCCGGCGGCATGGCCGAGGAAGACGAGCTGCGCTGGTTCGCGAAAGAGCTGGGCCACCACGGCGCGTGCGGCGAGCTCAACATTCTGGACACCCTCTGGACGTCGCGGGTCACCTCGCACGTTCCGTTGCGGGACATCGCCGACCTGCTCACCGCGGAAAAGGTTGCCGAGGCGATCGGCATGCTGGACGACGCGCAACGCCGCGCCGGCATTGCCGCACCGCGCATCGGCGTGTGCGGATTGAATCCTCACAACGGCGACAACGGCAGCTATGGCCGCGAGGAGATCGACGTCATTGCGCCCGGCGTGCGGCTCGCGGCTGTGCGCGGCCACGTTGCCGACGGCCCTTATCCGGCCGACACCATTTTCGTGCGCGCCAAGAACGGCATGTTCGACGGCATCGTCACGATGTATCACGACCAGGGCCAGATAGCGATGAAGCTGATGGGCTTCGAACGGGGCGTCACGGTGCAGGGCGGCTTGCCCGTCGCGATCACGACGCCGGCGCACGGCACCGCCTACGACATCGCGGGGCGCGGCCTCGCCAATCCGCAGGCGCTGGTCAATGCGCTGGCCATTGCGGCGCGAATGGGCGCCGCTGCCGTGGCTCGCCGCGCCGGATCAACGTAGGGCGGCACGCGTGGTCGCCAAAGTGGTCAGGAGCCCAGTGGAGATTGCATTGATCGTTCGCAATGGAGGATTTCGACCCGTTGCAGTCCATCGATTCCGCCCAAACCCGACGTTCGCCTGTTCGGAAACGGACATTCAATTCCCTTGTTCAATCATGCACGATTCATTGCGCCCGACTGACTCCCGCTCATATGCCCAATTGTGGAGGGCCGTTGACTCGCGCGGCATCGGCGAGCACAGCGTCCGCAAAATCGAGTTTTGACAACGTACCAAAGGCTTCCCGAAAGGTGAAGCCAACGCAATTATCGTCGGAATGAAGTGACGACCAGACGGCCGTCTTTGCGCCAGCCAGCCGCGATCGCCGCGAAATCGGACGGCGACGGCGCCGTCTTAATCATTGCCCCCCCCTAGTGCGTGACCGGACGCGGCAGCAATGCCGACAGATAGGCCGGTAAACGCTATTGCGTAACGAAGAGGGGCGGCTCGCGGCTTCGTGCCCGCGCACATTTCCGCGGAATTGGCGAGGGTGACCGGCGAAGCCACCATAGCCCAAGATGATCGAAACCCGACGCAAGCGACGGGGACCGAATCGTCGGAAATTTTTACAACCACTCGCCGCCGATCGTGAATTGGCAATTGTTTACATGTACTTACAGGCTGGCGCGTTTCATGCGTATCCCGGCGACTGCGGCATAAGCCGACTTTAAACAGGGGATATCGATGGCATTTCCGGTGAGCAACGCAGTCCGGGGACTATTCGCGCTGGCGGTATCGGCTCTTACTTGGTTTGCGGTCGCCGCGTCCGCCGCGCCCGTGACGTGGCACATACCCGGCCATATCTCTGAAATTTCCAACCCCGCCCCAACCGGCCTGCCGCCGTTTATCACGCTCGGGGCCGAATACGACCTATCACTCACTTTCGATCTTGCCCTCTTCGGTACTCCGACCGGCGGGACATGTTCGGCAAACTCGGTCGGCCAATGCAGATACTCTGCCGATCCCAACGAAGATGCTGTTTCAGTAAGCATTGCGTTTGGCGGCAATGACTGTGACTCCGCTCCGGGTGTTCAGCCTTGTACTCTGGACACCCCGACAATCGACAGAATTTTCAAGTTCAACAATTGGTTCAACGGGCCTGCGACCTTCGACGCATTGATGTTCGTCCTCTTCGACAACAGCAACCATCGATTCCTCGTCACGCTTCGCGGGCCGACCGATGTTTTCTCCTCGCCGTTGGGAATTCCAACAACGCTTCCCCCAGGTCTCAGCGTCCAAACTTTCGAAGCCTGCTTTCGAGACGATATTGGTAACGCTTTTTCCGCTTGCCAAGGCACGGAAGCGAACACGGGTGCGCTGATCGAAGGCCCCTATGTCCGGGGAGCTTCAGTTCCCGAACCGGCCTCGCTCGCGCTGCTCGGCGTCGGCCTAGCCGGTCTCGGCTTCTCGCGCCGCCGCAAGCCGTAACTGGTATTTGCTTCGCGATGACCCCGGTTCGCCGGGGCTTTCCGCTTTTACATGTTGCCATGCGGCATTCGTTATCGCCGCCCCCCCCTCGCGCATCCTGTGCGCGATCAGGTGAACGGCCGACATCGGGAAGTTTTGCCGCCACCCGGGCATGCCCGGTTTTAGCCGGACTGCGACCTTCAAGTTTGAATGCGAGCGGTTTGATCGTCGGCGGGCGCAGTACGATCCTGAGCAATTACACGCTTGGCTTCGGAGTGGACAGTCGCTGACAGGGGCGGCGGCGGTGCGGTAGACAATGTTGCGCATCGCGCTGCCGCAGCAGGGACACACCAACGGAAAAACTTCGTAGAGGCGGGCGGGCAATGCCGCGTTGGCATAGCAGGTCGGTCAGCGCACACGCAGCCGCGCGAGGGGACCTGATTCGATCGCGTCCAGCATTGCGACAGCATGCGCGTAACCCTGCTGCACTATTTCTTCGAACTTGTCCCACTGCATCAGGCCGACGCGTTCGAGCGGTGGATTCAAGTAGACGTCGGTGAGCTTGCGCGCGTGCGACTGGCGCGAAGCGCTGTAGAGAATCTGGACATTCATCAGGTATGCCACGAGCGACGGGAACCGGTGACGGCGGCGGGCGTAGGGGCGCAGCCGGTCGCGTAGCAACGCCCAGCTTCCGGGGATCTCGTCGGCGTCAATTTGGCGAGGCTTGCGCGTATTCAGGTCCACACCGATCACGGTGCCGACGCCGCGCATCTGTCTCATGACGTCGACCGGGAAGTTGTTGAACGTGCCGCCGTCGCACAGCAGGTCACCGTCATAAAGCACGGGCGGCAGTGCGCCGGGAATGGCGATGCTCGCGCGCATCGCCCTGCCGAGGTTGCCGCCGCGGAGCACCTTCTCGCTGGCCTGCGAATAGTTACTCGCCACGCAATAGTAGTTCTTCCACAGGTCCTCGATATCGGCGTCGAATCCCAGCAATTCAGTCAGCGCGCGCTCGATGATTCCGCGCAGTCGCCGCCCCTTGATCAGGGACAGCATTGGCACGAAGTTGAAGTCGCCGGTGGGGTTCACGCTGAACGATTTGCGGGCGATCGCCATGATGTCGGGCAGCGATCTGTCCGACGCTACCAGCGTCGCCATGACTGCTCCAATGCTGGTGCCGCCCACATAGTCGATCTCGATCCCCCGTTCGTGCAGCGCCTGGTAGACGCCCAGGTGCGCGAGTCCGCGGGCGCCGCCGCCAGCCAGCACCAGACCGACGGCGGTGTGGCTCTGGATACGCGCCAGCCGAGCCATGTCGGCATCCAATTCATGCCGCAGGTGCAGATGTTCGGTCACCGGGCGGCGCGCCAGCCACGCCTTGGTTCCGCGCGGACTGAGCCGGTCTGCCGGATGCAGCAGCACCAGGACTTCGGCCGCCTCGCTGCGCCCGGGTCGCTGCATCAGATACTGCGTTTCCGTCGGATGCAACACGGGTGGCTGCTCCGCATCGGCAAGCAGCAGTATTTCGTCGGCTCCACTGCAGCAGCGCTGCGTCCATGGCGTGGGCCCGGCGTCGCCGACCAGCAGCACGAAGTCATGCAGTGCCTCGATCTCGTTCAAGTGCAGCGCTATGCGCCGGCTCGCTCCGACATCCGCGATGTCGCGGTCTGCAATTCCGGAAGCATCAAGATCACTGTCGACATCGGCCGCAGCGATGACGCGTACCCGGCCGAGTCCGGCCAGATGCGCGGCGAGCCGTTCCGCGAATGCGCGAACGTCCACGCCGGACGAGACGGGGATCATGCCGATCGTGACCGGACGCGAGGCGCGGCCGCGTTCCGGCCCGGCCTGAAGGTGCTCGATGATCTGCCGCGTGATCACCATCGCCAGCCGGGGACTTGTCGCGAGCAGTCCCTCGAATGCCGATTTGCCAAGCCGCACAAGTACCGAATCGCGTATGGTCACCACCGTGGCGCGACGCGGTTGGCCGGTGATGAGGCTCATCTCGCCAATGATCTGGCCGCGGCCCATTTCGCGGCTGGTACGCGGCATGCCATCCTCGTCATTCACGTAGGCGCGCAGTCGTCCGCTCAGAACAAGATACATGGCATCGCCGGCCTCGCCCTGAGTCATGAGCGTCTGCCCGCCGGGTACCTCGACCCATTCCAGGCAGTCGCGCATGACGTTGAGTGCCTCCGGTTCGACGTTCTGCAGGTACGTCTTCAGATGCCGATCAAGCAGTTCGTCCTGGAAGCGTTGTCGCATGGGTATGTGGCAAGTGGATTGAAGGGCCGCATCAAATCAAAGCGGATTGCGCTGGCGAGGTGCGCGCCGGCATCTTGATCAAAGCAACGAGAGCGGCCGCAGCCGCCTTCGACGGGGACCGTCAGGGCGCCGTGTACGCCGTCTTGACGGTGGTGAAGAACTCCGCCGCATAACGCCCCTGCTCGCGCGAACCGTAGCTCGACCCTTTGCGACCGCCGAACGGCACGTGGTAATCGACACCCGCGGTGGGCACATTGACCATCACCATGCCCGCCTGCGCGTGGCGCTTGAAGTGCGACGCGTGCTTGAGCGACGTCGTGACGATGCCCGCAGACAACCCGAACTCGGTGTCATTGGCGATTGCCAGAGCCTCGTCGTAGTCCTTGGTGCGGATTACGCACGCCACTGGGCCGAAGATCTCCTCGCGCGCGATGCGCATCGTGTTGGTCGCCTCGGTGAAGAGCGCCGGCGACAGGTAGTAGCCTTCCGTGGCGCGCTTGAGGCGCTCGCCGCCGGTGACGAGCTTCGCCCCCTCCGCTTTGCCGATCGCCATGTACTTCTCATCCTGGTCGAGCTGGCTCGGGTCGACGACGGGGCCGATGTCCGTGCCCTGCAATAGCGCATTGTCGACGCGCAGCGTGTTCAGCTTTTCGGTCACCGCCGCAACAAAGCGGTCGTGGATGCCCGCGGTGACGATCAGCCGCGACGATGCCGTGCAGCGCTGGCCGGTGGAAAAGTACGATCCCTGCACCGCGGAGTTGACCGCCGTGGGCAAGTCGGCATCGTCCAGCACGATCAGCGGATTCTTGCCGCCCATTTCGAGCTGGATCTTGGCCATCCGCGCGATGGCCTTGGCTGCAATCGCGCGACCCGTGCCGACGGAACCGGTGAAGCTGATCGCCGTGACGTCCGGATGGTTGACGATCACCTCGCCGACGACGGAACCGCGCCCCATGACCAGATTGAAAACGCCGGCGGGCAGTCCCGCGCGCGCAAGGATTTCCGCAATGGCCCACGCGCATCCGGGGACCAGGTCGGCCGGCTTGCACACGACGGTGTTGCCGTACGCGAGCGCCGGCGCGATCTTCCATGCGGGGATCGCGATCGGGAAATTCCACGGCGTGATTAGTCCGATGACGCCGAGCGGCTCGCGGGTCACTTCCACGTCGACGCCCGGACGGACGGAGGCCAGCTTGTCGCCGGTCATCCGCACCACCTCGCCGGCGAAGAACTTGAAGATCTGGCCGGCGCGCATCGCCTCGCCGATGCCTTCGGGAAGCGTCTTGCCTTCCTCGCGGGACAGCAGCGCGCCGAGCTCGTCCTTGCGCGCGATGATTTCGCTCCCCGCCCGGTCGAGGATGTTGGCGCGCTCCTGGATCGATCCGGTCGACCACGCGGGAAACGCCATCTTCGCGGCGGCAATCGCGTTGCGCGCCTGCTCCGCGTCGGCCTGCGCGTATTCGCCGATCACGTCGCTCGTGTCGGACGGGTTGCGGTTCGCCGTCGCGGACGCACCGGCGACCCACTCGCCGGCAATGTAGTTCCTGAACATTTCAGCCATGATGTGATCCAGTTTCGCTAGAGGAGACGCCGGCGCGCGAGGTTTTGCATCAGCGCGCCTGCGCCGAATGTCCACGGTGCGACTTTGTCGGAATGATTGACGCGGTTGACGAGCGCGCCGAGTGTTGGTGTCGTCACGGTGACGATGTCGCCGACGACGTGCGTGAAGCCCTTGCCCGGCCCCAGGCGATCCTTGACCGGCGCGAACATCGTGCCCAGGAACAGCATCAGCCCGTCGGGGTACTGGTGGTTGGCGCCGATCGCGTGGCCCACGAGGTCGAGCGGATCACGGCTGATCATCGCCATCGAACTGGTGCCGGTCATCGCGAAGCCCTCGGGGCCGTCGACGCGCATCGCGATGTCGCAGCGGCGGACGTCGTCAATGCCGAAGTGTTCGTCGAACAGCCGGATGAACGGCCCGATCGCGCAACTTGCGTTGTTGTCCTTCGCCTTGCCCAGCAGCAGCGCGCTGCGGCCCTCGAAGTCGCGCAGGTTGACGTCGTTGCCCAGCGCTGCGCCCACGGTGCGGCCCTTGCCGTTCACCGCGAGCACGATCTCCGGCTCCGGATTGTTCCACTCGGACTTGGGATGGATGCCGACCTCGGCGCCCAGACCCACGGCGGACATCGGCTGCGACTTGGTGAAGATCTCGGCATCCGGACCGATGCCCACTTCCAGGTACTGCGACCACGCGCCCTGCCGGATCAGCGCCTCCTTGACTTGTGCGGCCTCGGGCGAGCCGGGACGGATCTTCGCCAGGTTGTCGCCGATCACCGCGACGATTTCGCGGCGCACGGCAACGGCTTTCGCCGGATCGCCGCGCGCCTGTTCCTCGATGACGCGCTCTAGCGTGCTGGCGATGAACGTTACGCCGCTCGCCTTCAGCGCCTGCAGGTCGCATGGCGCCAGGAACCAAGGCAGCGACGGGTTGCGCGCGTCGTGCGCGGAATTGGCCAGCACGTCGGCCGTTGCCGCAATGCGCGGCAGCGTCCCCGCCGAGCGGATGGCCGCTACGGAATCGTCCTTGCCGAGCAACTGGCTGGACGTGGCGGCGACGGTCGACAGATCGTAGATGCCATCCGCCTGCACGCGCACGAGCACGGGCCCTTCGAGCGCAGCCATGAAGACCCGGCCGACGAGCAGCGCGCGGTCGTGATCGGCGGGCAGGCACAGGGGAACAGCAAGTCGATTTTTCATCGCGGAGGAAACGCCGGGTCGATGGGGACCGTGGCCCGACAGAATACCCGACATGGGCACGTCGCGTGACGTTCGCCGCAGGCCGGGACTGGCTGCATAATCACAGTTTGGCCCGGACCACGACGAGGGAGTTCCATGGGAGTCGAGCAGCAGGAAGCCGCAGCGCAGTTCCTGGCCGCGGCACGCAGGACCGGCAAGCAGGGGCCGCGGTTGCCGGAAGACATCCGCCCGGCGGACCTCGATTTGGCGCTCGTCATCCAGCGTCGCGTCGTCGCGTTGCTGGGGCAGGCCATCGGCGGCTGGAAGTGCGCGGTGCCCAATGACGTACGGGCGCTCAACGTCGCGCCGATCTTCGCGTCGACCATTTTCCGCAAGTCGCCTTGCGCCATCGTCACGACGGGCGCCGTCGCCAGGATCGAGCCCGAGGTCGCCTTCGTGATGGGACGCGACCTGCCGAATCGGAACACGCCGTACACCGAAGCGGAGATTCGCTCGGCCATCGCCGAGCCGCGCCTCGTGCTCGAACTGCTCGGCACGCGCTACGCCGATCCTGCCGCCGCGAGCTGGCCCGAGATGATGGCCGACTTCGTGCAGAACCAGGGACTGTTCGTCGGTCCGCTCTTTCCGGGTGGGCTCGACGCCGCGCTTTCGTCCTTCCCGGTCACGATCCGCACGCCGGCGGGCGTGCTGTCGACGCACGACGGGCGCCACGGCGACGGTCATCCGCTGCGGCCGCTGTACTGGCTCGCGAATTTTCTTGCCGGCCGCGACGAGGGCCTGCGCGCGGGCCAGGTCGTCACCACCGGCTCCTACGCCGGCGCGATCGAGGTTCCGGTCGACACGCCGCTGACGTTGACGTTCGGCAACCTGGGAAAGATCGAGATCGAGCTCCGGAGCATTGAATGAGCCTTGCGGGCATGGGCGTTGTCGCAATCTGGCACGACATCCTGCCGGAAGCGAAACAGCAGTACTACGAGTGGCATAACCGGGAGCACATGCCGGAGCGCGTCGGCATTCCGGGATTTCGCCGCGGTCGCCGATATGTGGCGCTGGAGGGCGCGCCGGAATTCTTCACCCTTTACGAAGCCGACAGCGCCGAAGTCCTGGGCGGCCTCGATTACCTCAATCGGCTGAACGCACCGACGGAGTGGACACGGCGCATGATGCCGTCGTTTCGCAACTTCGCCCGTTCGCAATGCCGCGTCGTCGTCACCAGCGGCACGGGTAGCGGCGGCGTGATGCTGACGATGCGCTTCCACGTTGCCGCCGAACATCGCGCGAGCGCGCTCGAAGCGCTGACGCGGCGAATCCTGCAGCCGCTCACCTATGCCGGCGGCGTGACCGGCGTGCACCTCTGCCTTGCGGACGAGGCCGCCAGCATGATCGAGACCGTCGAAAGTACGACGCGGCCCGACACGTTTGAAGTGCCGGTTTGGATCGCGCTGATCGAGGGAATTTCGACGGCCTCCGTGCGCGGCGCGGGCGACACGCTGGCTGCCGCACTCCAGTCATTGCATGCTGGCGCCATCGACACCGCGATCTATCGGCATGAAATCACGCGGCTCAAGACGCCGTGGAGCGCCGGTTGATGGCCGCCAACGACGCCACGCGGTCTTCGTCGCCCGACGCTTCGCTCTTTCCCGAGATCGAGCCGTACGCCTCCGGGCGGCTCGCGCTCGATGCAGTCAACGTCATGCAATGGGACGCGTGCGGCAACAAGGACGGCGTGCCGCTGGTGTTCCTGCACGGCGGCCCGGGCGGCGGCTGCCTGCCGCACCACCGCCGCTTCTACGATCCCGCGTTCTGGAACATCGTGCTGTACGACCAGCGCGGTGCGGGACGCTCCACGCCAGCAGCTGCGCTCGCCGACAACACCACGCAGCATCTGGTCGCCGACATCGAGCAGCTGCGCGCCGAACTCGGGGTCGAGCGCTGGCTCGTCTTCGGCGGTTCGTGGGGTTCGACATTGGCGCTTGCCTACGCGCAGGCGCATCCTGATCGCGTGCTGGGCATGGTGCTGCGCGGCATATTCCTCGCCACCGAACCCGAGTTCGACTGGTTCATGCACGGCATGCGCAATGTCTTTCCCGAGGCGTGGCGAGCGTTCACCGAAGCGCTGCCGCCTGCGGAACGCATGGACTTGCTGGGCAACTACTACCGGAGGCTCACCGACCGCGATCCGTCAGTTCATCTGCCGGCCGCGCGCGCATGGGACCGCTACGAAGGCGCATGCACGACGCTGCTTCCCGTCGCCGATCCGCTCGGCAGGTTCGACGGCGATGCCGCCGCGCTGGCCATCGCCAGGATCGAGGCGCACTACTTCGTCAACAAGGGGTTTCTCGCGCCAAACCAGTTGCTCGATGGTGTGGCGAAGATCCGCCACCTGCCCTGCACGATCGTGCAGGGTCGCTACGACATCGTCTGCCCGCCCGTCACGGCCGATGCGCTGGCGCGCGCATGGCCGGAGGCGGAGTACATCGTCGTGCCCGACGCCGGGCATTCGGTGCGCGAGCCGGGGATTACGAGGGAGTTGGTCGCGGCAGTGAAACGCATGCAGGCGCGCGTCGCGACCTGAAGCGCTGCGCCTATTCCTTGGCGGCCTCGAACGGAATGACGATCCGGATTTCGTCGCTCGCCGCCCCCAGCGCGGCCTTCATGCCGAAGTCCGTTCGCTTGAGCGTGGCGGTGGCCTCGCCACCACACATGGGCCGCTTGTTGAACGGATTGGGCGCGCATTTGAAACTGGTGACCTTCAGCGCAACCGGCTTGGTGACGCCCAGCAGCGTGAACTCGCCGTTGGCGCCGACGAGGTTGTCGCCGTCGAACACGAGGTCGGCGGACTTGTAGGTCATCGTCGGGAATTTTTCGACGTTGAGGAATTCGTCGCCCTTGACCAGGTTCTGCAACGACGGCGCCATCACCAGCGACGCGGCCGCGATGGAAACGTCGATCATGCCTTTCTTTGCGGTGCGGTCGATGGTCACCTTGCCGGTGGTGCTGCCGAAAATGCCACGCTGCTGCGAAAAGCCGATATGGGTGACCTCGAACATCGGGGACGTGTGCCTGGCGTCGAGCACGTAGACTTCCTGGGCAACTGCCGGTGTGGCGACGAGCGCCGCGACGAAAATGGCCGCCGCCAGTTTGTAGCCATGCTGCATTGGTACCTCCGTTGAAAAGCGCAATTGTAAAAAATTGTTGCCGGGAACCGCAGAATCAGGCGGCGCGCGGCAATACCATGCGCACCCGTATCACCACATCGTCCGCGACGATGGTGGGGTCCGACCACTGGCCGTCGCCGATGTTGAACGCCAGGCGCTTGATCGTGAACTCGCCGGTGGCCACCGAGTTGCCGGCGGCGTCCTTCCTGACCTCGATCGGGATCTTTTCGTCCTGCGCCTTGCCCTTCAGCGTGAGCGTTCCGGCGATTTCGTAGCGGTCGCCGCCCAAGTTCTTCATGGCCGTGGAATGGAACGTGGCCACCGGAAACTTCGCAGTGTCGAACCAGCGCGGGCGCGTTACCTCCGTCTCGGATTCCTCGCTGGCGAGGTCGATGCTGGAGAGGTCGATTTCGAACTCGGCCTTCGACTTGGCAAGCTCCTTGGGCCGGAAGTCGACGTTGGCTTTCCACTTGCGGAAGCGGCCTTCGATGTTGACCCCCATTTGCTTGGAAATGAAGCGGATCTCGCTTTTGTCGATGAGCACGGCCTGCGCGCCGGCCCCGGAGGAGGCCATCAGCATCATTGCCAGGGACGGGATGAAGGGGCGAAAGAGACGCATGGACGGGAATTCCGCTTAGTTTGGTAAATAAGTTGGTCGGTCGACGGGACGATCAGCGGCCGGGAAGCATGCGGGCCAGGATGTCGTCGCGGTCGACGAAATGGTGCTTGAACGCCGCCGCGACATGGACTGTGACCACGGCGGCGAGCAGGTAGTTCAGCGATTGGTGCACAAGCAGCAGTGTTTTGGCCAATTCGCGGTCCTTCGGCACCAGGTTGGGCAGGTCCACGAGGTTCAGGTAGGCCACGGAGACACCCGTGGCCGAACTGTGGATCCAGCCCGACACCGGGATGGCCAGCATCAGCGCATAGAGCAGTACATGTGCCGCCCCTGCGGCCTGCCTTTGCCACACGGGCATTGCGTCCGGCAGCGCGGGCGCCGGATTGGCCGCCCGCCACGCGAGCCGCGCGGCGGCGAGCAGGAACACCGTGATGCCCAGCCACTTGTGCCACGCGTAATACCGCAATTTGTCGGGCGAGAACTCGAGGTCAGTCATGTAGAGTCCCAGTCCGAAGCCCGTGAAGATCAGGAGCGCCGCGAGCCAATGCAGCATCCGCGCAGTTCTCGTATACCGGTATAGGGTCATCGACTATTTCTATCATGCTTTCCGGGACGCGGGATAGGTCCGGTCGCGCCGCTATAATCTCCGGGGTTCGCCGGTCACACTCTCCATCGAGCGCCCTTGTCCATTGACCATCCCGGCGGCCGGGACATCCAGCGCGATTCGCGCGTCCCGGCCATTTCGAACGCCAACAGCGCGCGGCGCGCCTTTGTTCCCGCACTTGTTCCCGGACTGGTCCGATTCCCGCGCGGCATTTTTCACGTCGCGCGCATGCTTGTGGTCGCCGGCCTCGCCGCGTCGCTCGCGCTTGCGGCCGGCGCCCAATCGCCACCGCCGTCCGCTGCACCGGAAGCCGCACCCAAGCCGCGCCCGAAGATCGGCCTGGTGCTCTCCGGCGGCGGCGCGCGCGGCATCACCCACATCGGCGTGCTGAAGGTGCTGGAACAGTTGCGCATCCCCGTCGACTACATCGCGGCGACGTCCATGGGCGCGGTCGTCGGCGGCCTGTACGCCAGCGGCATGGCGCCCGCGGAAATGGAGAAGCAGATCAACGCGGTGAGCTGGCCGACGCTTCTGTCGGACTCGCCGGCGCGGCGCGACGTGGGCTTCCGCGTCAAGGAGGAGGACGCGCGATTTCCACTCGGCTTCGAGCTCGGCTTTCGCGACGGGGAATTCCGCGCATTCAAGGGCGCGCTGTCCGGCAGCAATCTCGAGTCGTTCCTGCACGAACTGACGCGGAGCGTGGACAACGTCGCGACGTTCGACCAGCTGCCGATTCCATTCCGCGCGATCGCCACCGACATGGTGACCGGCCGCGAAGTGGTGTTCGACCGCGGCCCGATCTACCAGGCGATGCGCGCCAGCATGTCGGTACCGGGGATGTTCACGCCGGCGGAAATCGACGGGCGCATCCTGGGCGACGGCGGGCTCGTGAACAACCTGCCGGTCGACGTGGTCCGCGCGATGGGCGCCGACATCGTCATCGCGGTCAACATCGGTACGCCGCTCATGTCCCGCGACCAGCTGTCGTCGGTGCTGGGCTACACGGCGCAGATGGTCAACATCCTCACCGAGCAGAACGTGCGCGCGCAGCTCGCGTTGCTGCATCCCGGCGACATCCTCATCTCGCCCGACCTGGGCGAACTGACGTTTGTCGACTTCTCGAAATCCAGGCAGTTCATCGCGCTGGGCGAGAAGGCCGCCGAAGGGATGCGCGAACGGCTGGCCACGCTGTCCGAGTCGGCGACGGCCTACGTCGCGTTCCAGGCGAGCCTGCTGGTCCCGGTCGAGACCACGCCCAAGACGCTGGATTTCGTCCGGATCGAGGGCACGCACTTCGCCAACCCGAAGGTCCTCGAAGACCAGATGCAGACGCAGCCGGGCAAGCCGTTCAGCCTCGCCGTGCTGGAGAAGGATCTGTCCCGGCTGTATGGGCGCGGCGACTTCGAGCAGATCGACTACCGTCTGATGCAGGAGCAGAACCAGCAGGGACTGGTCGTCGACGTCACGGAGAAGTCGTGGGGACCGAACTACCTGCGCTTCGGGCTCACGCTCAATTCCGACCTGCAGGGCGACACCGCGTTCAACTTCATGGTCGGCCACAAGCGCACGTGGATCAACAGCCTCGGCGCCGAATGGATCAACGAGGTCACGCTCGGCACCGTGAACGGCTATGGAACGGAGTTCTACCAGCCGCTGACGCTCGGCAATTTCATGTTCGCATCCGCGCATGGCCTGATCAAGCGCGGGCCGGAGTATGTGTTCCAGGGCAACCAGCGCCTCGCGGAATACAGCGTGCTGACGGAAACGGCGGGGCTCGACGTCGGCACGCCGCTGTCGACGCTGGGCGAAATCAGGCTGGGCTACGTGTGGACGCACCAGCGCGGCAACCCGACCATCGCGGTGCCCGGGTTTCCGTCCGCCGTATCCGACGAATCCGGCGCCCGCGTGCTGCTGCGCTGGGACGGGCTCGACAATCCGTACTTTCCGCGCAAGGGCGTGAAGGTCATCGGCGAAGTGTTCGTCGGCAGCAACCACCAGAGCGCGCCGGGCATCGCCGACTACTCGAGCACCGGGCAGCGCGGAACGCTCTATGTCAACACCGCCTTCCCGGTCACGCCCGACGATTTTCTGAACGTCGCGGTGCGCGGCGGTGCAATTCACCGCGAACGGACCGACATCATCAACAACCTGACGCTGGGCGGCTTCCTCAACCTGTCGGGGCTGCGCACCGACCAGCTGGACGGCAAGTACCTGGCGCTGGGGCGGGCGGTCTACTATCACCAGCTCGGGACGCTGCCCGTCATCGGACGCGGCATTTTCGCGGGGGGCTCGCTCGAGGCCGGCAACGTGTGGCAGCAGCGCAACGACGTGTCGGCAAGTGGCGTCATTACCGCGGGCAGCGTGTTCCTGGCCGCCGACACGTGGCTGGGTCCCTTCTTTTTCGCCTATGGCCGCGCCAGCGGCGGCCAGTCGAGCTTCTATGTCTACCTTGGCCGGCCCTGACACTTCCTCCGACCTGAACGCGCAATGGCTCGCGCGAAGCCGCGCGGCCGTATGGCATCCGTGCACGCAGATGAAGGTGCACGAGACGCTGCCGCTGGTGCCCATCGCGCGCGGCGAGGGCGCATGGCTGTACGACTTCAATGGAAGGCGCTACCTGGATGCCGTCAGTTCCTGGTGGGTGAACCTCTTCGGCCACGCCAACCCGCGTATCAACGGCGCGCTGGTCGCGCAACTGTACGAACTCGACCACGTGATGCTGGCCGGCTTCACGCACCGCCCAGTGGTCGAATTGTCGGAACGCTTGAGCGAGCTGGCGCCCGAGGGACTGGGCCACGCGTTCTACGGCTCCGACGGCGCGTCGGCGACCGAGATCGCGCTCAAGATGAGCTTTCATTACTGGCGCAACAGGGGGCTGCCGGACAAGCGCGGCTTCGTCAGCCTCGCGGGCGGCTACCACGGCGAGACGCTCGGCGCGCTGGCCGTCACCGATGTCGCGTTGTTCCGCGACACCTACGCGCCGTTGCTCAACCGCAATGCCGTCGTCCCGTGCCCGGATCCGCGGCGCGGCATCACGCCGGATGCAGCAGCCGCGGCATTGGAAGCCCATCTGGCGGAACACCACGCGACCACTGCGGCAATGATCGTGGAACCGCTGGTGCAGGGCGCGTCGGGCATGGCGATGTACGACGCTGCCTACCTGCGCCGCGCCCGCGAGCTGTGCACGCAGTACGGCGTGCACGTCATCGCCGACGAGATCATGACCGGCTTCGGCCGCACCGGGACGATGTTCGCGTGGGAGCAGGCAAGTGCGCGGGCGCCGGACTTCCTTTGCCTGTCGAAGGGACTGACCGGCGGCTACCTGCCGTTGTCCTGCGTGCTGTCCACCGATGACGTGTATCAGGCGTTCTATGCGGATGACACGGCGCGCGGCTTCCTCCACTCGCATTCGTACACCGGCAACGCGCTGGCGTGCCGCGCGGCGCTGGCGGTGCTCGACATCTTCTCCCACGACCACGTGATCGCCGCCAACCACGCCAAGGCCGCGCGCTGGGACGCGATCGTCGCGCCGATCGCCGCGCACGGAAAAGTCCGGGACTTCCGCCGCCGCGGCATGATCTGGGCGTTCGAGGTCGACACCGCGCGCCCGGATTTCGCGCGCTGGTTCTTCGGCGAGGCGCTGGCGCGGGAGCTGCTGCTGCGCCCCATCGGCCGTACCGTCTACTTCATGCCGCCCTACATCGTGACCGACGACGAATTTGCGCTGCTCGCCGCGCGCGCGCTCGCCATCGTGGACGGCGCATGAAGCGGGGTCTGGTCTTCGCCGCATCGCTGGTGTTCGCGTGCACGGCCGGCGCCGAACTGCCCCGCCCCGTGGGCCAGGCTTTCGTCGACGCCAACGTGCCGCTGCACAGCGTGGCGCTGGTGGTGCAGGAGGTCGGCGCCGTGCAGCCGCTGTTCGCGCAGGACCCGACGCGCCCGATGAATCCCGCCTCCGTGATGAAGCTCGTCACGACGTTCGCAGCGCTCGAGCTCCTGGGCCGCGACTATCGCTGGAAGACCGAGGCCTACCTGGGGGGCCCGCTCGTTGACGGAGTGCTTCGCGGCGACCTGATCATCAAGGGCTACGGCGACCCGAAGATCACCATCGAACAGTGGCAGTCGTTCATGGCGACGCTGCGCGCAAAGGGACTCGACCGAGTGGCCGGCGACTTGGGCGTAGACCGCACGTGGTTCAAACCCGCGAAGCACGATCCTTCCGAATTCGACAAGGAGCCGCTGAAGCCCTACAACGTCGGCCCGGACGCGCTGCTGGTCAGTTTCAATTCCGTGCGCTTCGTGTTCGCGCCCAACGCGGCAGGCGATGCCGTGGAACTGCGCGCGGAGCCCGCGCTCGCGGAAGTCGCGCTCGGCGCGCCACCGAGGATCGGCGGCGGCGATTGCGGCGACTGGCGCGGCGCGGTCGGCGCGAGGTTCGTCAACCGCGGAGCCACCGCCTCCGCGGCGTTCGCGGGAAGCTTTGCCGCGTCCTGCGGCGAGCGCGACTGGTACGTGGCGCTGCTCGATCATCCGCATTTCGCCTATGGCATGTTCTCCACTTATTTCCGCGAGGCTGGCGGCCTCTTCAACGGCGGGCTCCGCGATGTGCACGCGCCGTCAGGCATTGCGCCGTTCGCGACGCTGGAGTCGCCGCCGCTCTACGACATCGTGCGCGACGTCAACAAGCTGTCGAACAACGTGATGGCGCGGCAGATCTTCCTCACGCTCGCCACTACGCGCTATCCGCCGCCGGCCACGCCCGCGCTCGCGGCCGATGTCGTGCAGCGGTTCCTGAAGGAGCGCAGGATCCCCATGCCGGGGCTGGTGATGGAGAACGGCTCGGGACTGTCGCGCAACGAGCGCGTGACGGCCGGCGGCCTGGCACAGTTGCTCGCTGCCGCCGACCGCAGCGCGGCGCGCGAGGAGTTCGCCAGTTCGCTGGCGGTCGCCGCGACCGACGGCACCGTGCAGAAGCGATTCCAGAACGGCACGGTCGCCGGGCAGGCGCTGCTCAAGACCGGCACGCTGGAGGGCGTAAAGGCGCTGGCAGGCTACGTCATTGATGCAGAGAGCCGCCGCTGGATCGTCGTCGCGATCATCAACCACCCGAGCGCCGCGCGCGGCCAGGCGGCGCTGGATGCCCTCGTGCAGTGGGTCTATCGCAGCGCCGGGACCTGGGACCCGCGCTCGCAACGCTGAATCAGTGGGCGTGGGGGTCCTTCCTAGATTCCCGGGATGGGCTTGCTGTCCTTGAACAACAGGTAGCCGCGGACGACGCGGTAGACCACCCAGATCGCCGTCACGAGCCAGATGCCGAAGGCAATCGGGATGCCGATCAGGATGAGTCCGAACACGATCAGGATCAACAGCCCAAGCATGTCCCACAGGAACGACCACCAGAACGTGCGGATCAGCCACGTCAGGTGCGACGCGACCCAGGTATTACGCGCCTCGTCGCGTTTGACGTAGCAGACGATGACGCCGACGATGCCCAGGATCGTCATCAGCGGAAACGGCGACCACAAGCCCCGGCCGGCGATTTCGACAACGGCAGCTATAGCCATCAGCGCGTAAGCAAGCAGGCCGGCGGTGACCGGCACGGTCGGATTCCCGGGAACGGACTGCGGCGGGGGAAAATCGGCCATCGCGACAACTCCTTCATGCAGGCTGCGCCGTGCGTCGGCGCCCGTATCCGCAAAGATGGGGCCGCGCCCTCGTCCCGTCAATGGCCGGAGGACGAATGGCGGATTCCAGTCATCGGAACCGGCTGCAGGCCTTGTCGGCGGCTGGTTCGCGCCGGTGAAGCCCGCCGCGCGCGCAGGGCTATAATGGTCGATCCGTAGTACCGGGTTTCCATTGACCAACAACTGGAGGCTGCAATGACCATCGAACAAACGCGCGACCAGATCGTCGACCAGTTTTCGAGCGTGCTGTCCGAAGCCGAAAACCTGCTCAGCAAGGCCACGCACGAAACCGGCGAGAAAGCCAAGGACCTGCGTTCGCAGGCCGAGGCAAGGCTCCTGTCGGCCAAGCTCAAGCTGCAGGAGCTGCAGGGCCAGGCCGTCGACCGCGCCAAGGATGCCGCGCGGGTCACCGACGACTACGTCCACGAGAACCCGTGGCAGGCCATCGGCATCGCCGCCGCGGTCGGCTTCGTTGCCGGCCTGCTGATGAACCGCCGCTGACCCCGTTTGCCAGGAGCGCGCAGGCGATGACCGACAGCGGCAGCGAGCAGTCCCCGGCGCGAGGCTTGAGCGGCGCCGTGGCGCGCCTCGGCGCGTCGCTGCTGGGGCTGGTGCGCACGCGGCTGGAGCTGGCGTCCGTCGAACTGGCGGAGGAGCGCGACCGCGTCCAGTACCAGGTGACATCGCTGGTCGTGGCGATCGCGATGTTCATGTTCGCCCTCCTCTTCGCCGCCACGTGGATCATCGTCTACTTCTGGGATACCAACCGGCTGACCGCGATCGCCGTCGTCGCGATCGTCTTCGCGGTGGCCGGCGCGGCGCTGCTCATGCTGCGTTCCCAGGCGGCGCGCGCGGCGCCGATACCCTTTGCCGCGACCATTGCCGAATTCGAGCGCGATCGCGCGGCGCTTGCCGGCCGCGTGGACGCCGAGCCGGTGGAGCCACCCGCGCCATGAACCGCGAAGGCCGCGCGCGGCGCAAGTCCCTGTTGGTGGCGCAGTCGCATCTGCACCGTTTGCAGGCGGCGATGGCGTGGTACGAGGTGAAGGAAGTCGTCGCGCCGCCGCGTCCCGCACCGGATCGGGGCGACCGCGCGCGTTCGATCGCCGCCATGCTGATCGGCGTCGCCGTGCCGGTTTTTGGCCTCTCGCGCCTCGGACGCATCATGCGGGTGTTGACCATCTCCACGATGGTGATGCGCATCGTGCGGGGATTGCGCCGCCCGTACTAGAGTCCCCGCATTACAGCCCTAATTGCAGCCCTAACTCCCGCATCAGCACGTCGACGCGGGCCTTGACGGCGGCGTCCATCGTGATCGTCCGGCCCCACTCCCGCTGCGTTTCTCCCGGCCACTTGTGCGTGGCGTCGATGCCCATCTTGCTGCCCAGGCCCGCAACCGGCGACGCGAAGTCCAGGTAGTCGATGGGGGTCGACTCGACGATCAGCGTGTCGCGCGCGGGGTCGACGCGCGTCG